>Ga0209375_1002456_pt1 | contig 13327 bp, 11 predicted proteins | sample GraSoiAngelo_131_FD_185888 | JGI IMG/M metagenome (GOLD analysis project Ga0209375, IMG submission 185888) | Grasslands soil microbial communities from the Angelo Coastal Reserve, California, USA - 14_0929_02_30cm (SPAdes) (version 2) | ecosystem: Environmental > Terrestrial > Soil > Grasslands ... | reverse complement strand
CCTGCGTCGGTTGTGATATCGATCTTGCCTTCGTTCATGATCCAGCGGCGCGGATTGGTTGGGACGTTGATGCCTGAGCTGGCCAGGTAAATCGCGCCAATTGGGCGGCGATCGTTCCAGTTTATTTGGAAGGGATACTTCTTGGCGTACCGCTCCAGAACGTCGCCCGACAGACTCTGCACGCGCGAGCCTTCCGGCCCGAAGCGCAGCGAAACATTAAACGTTTTCGATGCGCGCGGCTTAATGTCGTGACAAGTAATTACGAATGGATAGGTAGTTCTGGCCGCGGGATTCGTCGAATGCAGCACGCCTACGGAACATTCCAGATCATCGCTGCAAAAGTTGAGCGCGCCGGTGCCGTAATCCGCCCGGACAAGCGGCACAACAAACTGTGGATCGGCAGCCGAGGGAACCGAGGGATATTGGTGTAAATCACTCGCGGTATCCTTGAAGCCGAAGCCGAACATTCCCGCCTCAAGTGTGCCCCCTCCCGGAACGCTGGGGAAATTTAAATCCATCAAACGGAGCGAGAGCTCATCGATCTCTTTCTCACCTGCATTCGAAATCTCAATTCGCATTGTCATTTTGTCGCCTTGCTTGCCGTAAACGCACGAGACGCGTCCCCATGGATAAACCAGATCGACTGCATCCCTCTGTTTGTTCGGCGTCGGAATGGGTGACGACGCGTGAGAGAGAAGCGCGTCAATCGCCGCGCTAAGAACGGATTTCTCCAGCCGCAACTCTCCGCTTCGAGGCGAATCGAGAAACGATTGGCCGTTGAACGAGAGTGACTCGAGGCCGCGATTTCCAACAGCGAAATTCAAGCCTCGTTTCGGAGCGGGAGATTCAACGACCGCTGACGTCGCGGTCTTATCTCGCTGTGATTCTGCGTTCGCCGGGCTCGTGACCGCGAAAACGGTCGAACCAAAAAGCAGCAGGAAAACACTAGTGAGTGAGGAGTGAACAGTGATGAGTGACACCTGATAGGGAAATGTGAAGAGTTGGGAAAGTCCAACAACGTATTCGACTACCTACGTCTGACTACTGACTTCTGACCCCGGATCTCTGTCTCAGCGGCAGTACCTTCCCCCGGTATCGCGTGATGAAACCTGGCAACCGGCGCAGAATGAAAAGACGTAGCTGAGCAACCATGCGAAAAAGCCACCCCGGGGAAAATCGCCGAACGTCATCTTTCCCAGTGGCTTCGAATCGGGAACGCCTTCCCGCGTCGGTCCAGCCTGAATGTTATGAAGAACGATCGAGCCTTCGATTCCCGTTCTAGACTCGGGCGTCGGTGTTGGCTGCGTTTCGACCTGGGTGTCGCAACAAAATAGACCGAGCAGCATTGGAATTAGTTGGAGGAATTGGTGTTTGTTCACGGATGAATGTGCGTGTAACAACGACTGAAACTTTACACGGTGTCAGCCAGGAGTCATCTGATTCGCGCTCACGACAACGATGAAAAAACTAACTGCTTTTCGGCTGGCCTGGACGGCCATCGTTGTCGCGGCAACATCGCTGCCTTACTTGCTAAACTGGTTCGCGACGCCGGCTGGTTACTATTACACATGGATAATCCCTCCATATCCTGAGGATTCATTTGGTTACATGGCATGGGCCCAGCAGGCCGCTCATGGAGCATGGTTGTTCACGATCAAATACACCGCCTTGCCGCACAAAGCTTTCCTGTTTCATCCATTCTTCCTCTTCAGCGGTTGGATGAGTGCGCTCTTTTCCGGCAACATTGGCGTCGTCTTTTTGGTAATGAAAGCCATAGGTGTCGTCCTATTCTTCGTCGCATTCTACGCTTATGTCGATTTCCTCGGTCTTGACCCGATTCAATCAACCGCTGCTTCTGTTCTTGTAGGTGTTTCCTCGGGCCTTGGAGGAATTCTGGCGTTCAGCGGTCTGGTCAGTCGCTCGTTGGCGCCAGCAGACCTTTGGTTGGTGGAGATGAGCACCTATTGGTCGCTTCTTTGGAATCCACTATTCCCTTTCTCGCTCACCCTGATGTTGCTTTCCATTTATTGGCTGGATCGGGGAACGCGTGAAGCTCGCTCATCCGATCTGTGGCTTGCCGGCCTGGCCACAGGAGTAATGGCCTTGATCCATCCCTATTCATTGCCGCTTCTTTTTGCGTTCGCGATTGTCGTTACCGTCATCCGTCGGAGAGCAAATGCTTTTGGTTACTTGTGCCGCTACTTCGCACTCGCCCTTCCGTTTGTGACCTACGTGACGGTAGTGTCACAGATCAACCCTCTCGTGGCCAGACATAGTGCCTTGGGTGAAATGAAGAGTCCGTCGCTGGTAGTTTACCTCCTCGGATTTGGTCTGCCTTTGTTCTTTTGCCTGGCTGCTCTGATGGCAAAATGGACGCCTTTGTTCAAGCGTTACTATCAGGTCCTGCTTTGGTTCTTTCTTTCCGTCGTATTCGCTTACCTGCCGTTCTGGTTTCAGAGGAAGCTCGTCTTTGGCGCGCATGTGCCGTTGTGCATCTTGGGTGGGATCGCCTTCGCCATGCTTCTCGGCTGGTGCTCTCGGTCCACAACCCGCAGATGGGTTGTGATCATTGCGGCTGTTATCGGTCTGCCTTTGCTTGTCGCAACTCCCATCTACCTCTTCGCCAGCCAAGCCAAGATAGCACGGGCGAACGCGGACGGAGCTTACTATCTAAGCAACGAGAAAATGGAAGGCCTAAGATTTCTCAGCACGCACAGCGATCCGAATGACGTTGTTTTCGCAACCATCGCGACGAGCCGTTTGATTCCAGCCTTCGCTGGAAACACGGTGGTGTGGGGACACTGGGCCATGTCGATTGATCTAAAAGAGCGGAGAGCATGGCTCGGAGATCTTTTCAAAACGGGATCGAATTGGGATGATGAGGATAGGTCCCGCGAGTTTTGGGGAACCGGCATCCAATACATTTTTGCCGATGGCGAAATCAAGCTGGCGCTCGAAACCTATCCGTTCATGTGGCGGGTCATTCTGAAAGAGGCGGAGAAGGTCTTCGAAAACGATTCGGTCGTGATTTACCGGCGGCGGAAAGCATCATAGCCTTCGGAGTTCGCAATGGGGGTTAGTTCAGTAAACACTTGATCTCATTCATTCTGCGGGCGTCGAGAAAAAAGCTCTGGCAGTGTTGCAGACTTTTGCCGGTGGTTTTGAGTCGGGCCGAAGTGAGGGCAGTGCTGGAACAGTTCCCGGGGCAATATCGATTGATGGGGCGATTGCTTTATGGCTACGACATTCGCACAGTGCAGGAACTACTAGTGCACAAAGATGTAAGCACCACCATGGTCTACACTCACGTGCTCAACAGGGCCCGGCACGTCTGATCTCTGACATCTGACCTCCGATCACTGACCTTCGATCTCTGATCTGCGCCTCAGCGGCGGCAGATTCTCGCCATATTTCCAGATCAGCCACGGGACTTCAAACGTGCGTGTCAGGCGTGGAATGAAAATTCGCGGCCGCTCAATTAATCGTAAAAGCCAGCCGAGGTAAAAGTGGTCCGCCCAATCGGGAATCACAATCTGATCGCCTGTGATGAAGCCAAGCGCTGCACCAGTGCAATGGATCGCTGGCCGATAAGATAAATTTTCACGAAGATAATACCCCAATTTTTCCTGAGGCCCAGCGCCGACCGCAATCAGCACATGCGCCGGACGGCGGCCCTCAATGAGCGCCAGAAGATGTCGATCTTCGATTTCGAATCCGTAATGCGGTGCGACATAACAGTTGTCGATCTTGACCGTAAAAGCTTCGCGGTGCGACCAATCCACCAATTTCCGTCGCGCGCGCTCGTTAGGCAAAACCCAGAAAATTTCTGTAGTCTCTCCGTCTTTCAACTTTGCGAGCAGTCGTTTCAGATATTTAAGACCAGAAATGCGCGGCACTTTTTCACGTCGCAACAATCGCCACATGACGATCATCAAACCGCTATCCCCCATCGCCAGGTCGGCCGCGACCATTGCCCGCCGATACGGCTCGTCGTCACGCAGCCGAGCGAAACAGGTCCCCGATGGGGCGACGAGAAAACCACCGTGCCGAAGCATCAACGCGACCGCTTGATCGGCATCCCCGTTAAAGAATTTGATGCCGAGAATTTGGCGCGTCACAGCCATTAACCAAACATCCAACATCCAAACTCGAATATCGAACGGAAACCGGAAATCGTTCCACTATTCCCGGACGGGCAGCCTTGTGCACGCCAAAGCCGCTACGGCGGAGGGAGGCCGTCCTTCCAGCAGAACCATTCCACGTTTCGCTTTGCACTGAGATTTGATGAACTTTCCCTCCATGCAATCAGTTGCCGCGGAGCGATCGGCCCATCGACGGGATCGACCCTTCTGAAAAACTGGTCTGCCCGGACGATTGGCTCTCCTCGTGCTGACGGCGCTTTGGTTTCTTCTTTGCAAACAACTTAGCGGCGAATGGTCCGACGCAGACACGACGGGCGTTTCTATCAAGCAACACGCATGTCACGTCTGCCAGAATCTGCCAAATATCACATCCCAATCGGGAGGTTCAAAGTGCCCAAGACCAGCCTCCGGATGCAATGTAAGCTCGCCGAAAACCGGCTTTCCCGCATCGTAAAGATCAACGCGAAGAAAAGGCTCCCGATCCGCGAGTCGTTCCGCAACGTGACGCATTTCGTTGAAGCACTCCGGACGAGCAATAGCGTGTATACCATTTTTTGGGCAAGCATACTGTAGCGCCATCGGCAGAAGATTGAATTCTCTGTCATACAGCGAACGGGTGTGGTTTGTGAAACGATCAAAATCCACCTGCACTATCTCAGCCCGACCATAGAAACAAAAGAACTTGTAGTCCACCGGCACGATACCACCCCCGCTGTCCACAAATTCCTCGACAAACAAGCGCGGCTCAATCCAGCGATACTGCCACTCAGCAAAGTGAACAGAATGATTATCTTGCAGCCACTGCTGCGTCATGCGATGTGCAGCGTCCCAGTCGAATTGCAGCGCATCGGTCACGACGATATTGGTGCCGGAACCGTGGTTAGCTTTGACAACAAACCTGCTCGGCAACCGTTTTTCTTGCGCGCGTCGGATATCTGTGCCGATCCAGAACACCTGGGTTAGGTGCTGTGCTCCGACTTTGGCAGCAACGTATTCACGGACCGCAATCTTATCGGCATACACTATATGACGAGCTTGCCGGCTGAACAGCTTTGCGCGCTGCAACCGCTCATTGAACGTGCGCGGTCGCAAAAGATGGGGACCACGATCAAAAGCCCTCCGGTACGTCGAACATACCTTCCAAACATCTGACGGCCACAGAACAAGGTCGATCAGACATCGACCAGCCGGGAATTGCGCAATCCGCGAGCGCTTGAGATGCAAACCTAGCGCCGTTAACAAGCTGCACGCGCGACGTCCGAATCTGTGCATGACCGAAAGCTAACTCCTTTTCGATCCGCATCCATCAGGCCTTTCCCTACGGAAGAATCTAAATCTTCCGGCGCCCGCATAGCGCCGCCACAGAAGCCCATTTATGATTTACCTTCTCTCATCTCCGATCGCTGAGCTCTGATTTTTGAGCAGCGGAGCTGGTCGCATCCAGCATCTGCGAAATCAGAGATCAGAGGACCGATGGCTCGGTGTCAGTAGAACTCGGTGTGACCGTCGAAATCCTCGGGTGCGTCACGAGCAGCCTGGAGTTTTTCGAACTCTTTGATGTCGCTTAAGTCTTTATCACGCTAAGGCAAAATCGAACGCTTTAATATCCCAGCTTTTCCAGGCATCACCTCAACTGCTTGATCGACCTCTCCATCAAAAAACTAATACCGAGAATCTGTTGCGACGGATAATTTTGAGCTGATTCGCGTTCCGCTCCGATCTCTTCCACAGGTTCCCAAACGTAATCGCGTTTTCGAAACGCGAGAATGTGAATATGATCTCGCGAGTTGACATCTATCCTCACAGCTTCCGAGCCTACCGCGCTCGCGCGGCGGAGCGAGCTCGCCCTTCCAGCAGAACCATTCCACGTTGGCTTTGCATTGAGATTTGATGAACTGTCCCTCCATGCAATCAGTTGCCGCGGAGCGATCGGCCCCATCGACGGGATCGACCCTTCTGAAAAACTGGTCTGCCCGGACGATCGTGGCTCTCCTCGTGCTGACGGCGCTTTGGTTTCTCCTTTGCAAACAACTTAGCGGCGAATGGTCCGTCAACGAGCAATACAAGTTTGGGTGGTTCGTTCCCTTTTTCGGCCTCTATCTTTTTTGGCTCCGCTGGCAAGACAGGCCTGAGCCATCTCCACCGCGCAAAACGCTTCTCCCCTGGATTCTCATCGGCGTTCCCGCGCTTCTTCTCCTTTTGCCGATTCGTCTTTTTGAAATCGGAACGCCAGAATGGCGACCGCTCGGCTGGATCCACACGGCCTCGGTCGCGGCGCTGACTCTCTTATCCATATGGTCCGCTGGCGGAAACCGGTGGCTCCGCCATTTCGCCTTTCCGATCGCATTCTTTTTCGTCGCAGTGCCGTGGGTAACGCCCATCGAAGTTCCCATCATCCAGGGCCTGATGCGCGCGGTCGCCGGTGTGGCCGCGGAGACGGTCACGCTGTTTGGAATTCCTACGCATCTGGAAGGAAACCTCATCCGGGTAAGCAGCGGACTTGTCGGTGTAAACGAAGCGTGCAGCGGCGTGCGTTCGCTGCAAACCGCGCTGATGATTGGTCTGCTTTTCGGCAAACTGAAACGATTGTCGGTCTTGCGCTGCTTCGTGCTTGCTGCCGGCGCAATCGCGATTGCGCTCACTGCTAATTTCTGTCGCGCGGTCTTTCTCGTTTGGATCGCGGCCACGGAGAATATCTCAGAAGTCAACCGCTGGCACAGCCTCGCTGGTTATACCATCGTCGGTCTTGTTTTCGTTGGCACATTGCTTCTCACGGCACTGCTGGGCAGGAAGAGGACAGAGGTCAGCGGTCAGTGGCCAGTGGCCAGAAATCAGGCCTCATCACCATTCCGCAATCCGAAATCCGCAATTCCTACCTCCTGCCTTCTTTCCGTTCTTTGCTGGATTGTGGCGGTCGAGCTCGGCGCCCATCTTTGGTACCGCGCGCACGAGAGCAATCTTGTCACGACCACCGGTTGGAACGTGCAATGGCCGGCGGCCGCCCTCAATTTTCGCAAACTGAAGATTGACGAAGAAGTGCGCCGCCAGCTTCGTTTCGATCAAGGACATGGAGCTTCCTGGACGTTGCCCGCCAGTTCGCCGGCCACATCGCCTGCATCGAGCTCCAAAACGATTGTTTGTCTTCTATATCTTTTTCACTGGAACCCCGGCCGAAACAGCGCGCTTCTGGCCAACTTACACCGGCCAGATGTCTGTTTGCCTGCGATCGGCTGGAACCAGGTGGCGGACACAGGGGTACGCGATTATCCGGTTACCAGCTCGTTTGCTCTGCCATTTCGCCATTTCGAATTTCGTCGTGACGCACCTGATAATTCTGGCCAGCAGGTTGCACACGCGTTCTATTGCTTGTGGGAAGACCGTGCGCCGAGCCGTTCTGGTGCTGACTCGAAACTGCCACAAATGGCGTCGGCCCATTCATCATGGACGCGCGACGAGCGCATTCGTGCGGTCCTCGAAGGGCGGCGACATTTAGGCCAGCAGGTGATGGAAGTCGTGTTCATCAGCCGCGAACCAATCCCGGTAGCGGACGTGGAATCGCAATTTAGCGACCTGGTCCGCGACGTCGTTTCAGTAAACCCTACCAGCGAATGAGAATTGTAGGGCGTCTGTGTCAGACGCCAGGGAATTAGGAGGCGTTTCACAGAATGGCGCCGGCGGACGCCGAGCGACATAGACCGGCAGGCTGGAGGCTGAGTGAGCGGGAGCGAACGAATCAAACGCCCTACAATTTCAGCCCCAGGAAAAAAATCTTAAAAAAAGTCTTGCGATGCCAGACACGATTGATAAAAGAGAGCGCGACTGGTGACATTAGTCACTGAGAAGGCAGAAATTATGAAATTGAAAAAACGAGTTTTCCCCTCCCGCACATTTCGTTCGCTCTTCGTTGCAGTGGCGGGCGCGTTGATCCTCACGGCCGCTTTCGTCCCCAGGGCGAATGCTACGCTGCTGGTTTATTTTAACTTTGAAGATGCTACGACAGGCGGTGCCCCGGATTTTAATGCCGATGTTGTTGGTGCCCCTGATTTTAATCCTGGAGGAGGACTACAGTTTACGACGATCACGACCAATTACGCAGCTGGAGCATTCGACAGCCGGGCCGGGCTAACGCTTAATAGATCCGCTGGTGATATCGACATCACCGCCAATCAAGCGGTCGCGTTCAGACATAGCAGTCAGAATAATGGCACGTGGATTCAGTTTGCTGTCAATGCGACTTTCTTTCAGAACATGACCTTGACCTACGCGACGAATAACAACGGCAACGGCTTTGGCACTCAGAGCTTTTCGTACAGCACTAACGGAGGAGCGACTTTCACCGCTGCCGGTTCGGTGTCGGGTTTAACCGGGACTCAACTCGTAACTTTCGCCGTCCCTACCCTGGCTAATAACCAGCCCGGGCTCGTCTTGCGTATAACCTTCTCGTCGGGGCAGTCAAGTGGCAACGATATCCAGACCATTATCGACAACATCCAGCTGAATGGCACCGTAATTCCTGAACCCGCCACCGTCGCAGGCGGGCTGCTCGGCGCCTGTGGGCTATGCTGGCATCAGCGCCGGCGGCTGATTCGCCTCGTCCGTTTGCGTCGCGCCTAGGGGCATATGCGCGGACGTGGTCTGCCGCGCTTGATCCTCGACGTAGATAAGCTGAGCGTCTATCGTGGCCAGGCAGCCGTCACATCCCCTCGCATCTGAGGACGATCTCGACCTGACGCCGCCCGAAGAGCGTCGGGCGCGCCGCCTCAGGCGGCTATTTTTCCTGGCGATTGCGGTGGTGGCAGCGCTCGGCGCTACACTGTACTTCGCCGCGGCCCCGGTTGGCGGAGCAATCAAGTCCTGGCAGTCTCGCCGACTGGCGCGTCAGGCTTTCGCGATGATCGACCGAAAACAATGGACCGAGGCCAACGCCAAAGCACGCGACGCGTACCTTCTGCGCCCCAATGAACCGGAAGCTTGGCGCGCTATCGCGCGGCTGTTCTACCGCACGGGGCAAGGGACAGCAGCGCTGGAGTGGTGGAAGAAAGCGGACGAAGAACGTCGCCTTACCATCGAAGACCGCCGTGACTTTGCTGCGGCTGCTCTCGCGGCCGGGGAATTGGGGACTGCCGCAAAGCCGATTGATGCGCTGCTTACACAGCGGGGCGGTCCGGCACCGATCGATATCCTGCTCGCGGGCCAGCTCGCCGCTCGGCGGAGCGACGGAGTTCTCGCAGTGGATTATGCTGAACGCACGCTTGCTAACAAGCGTGCAACACCGTACGAAATTCTCTCCGGTGCAATCCTCATCGTATCGGTTACAACGTATGATTCGCCTCCTCACATTACTGCATGGAAACGCATCGAGGATCTGGCGCGCGATCCGCGCGATGCAGCGTCGCTTGATGCGCTGGTGTTCCTCGCCCAACAGCAATCGCTGGCGCCACCCAGCGGAACTCGCAATAATACTTCTTTTTCGCTGAGCGTTCCGGCGGCTCAACGGCCGCTCGCGCCGTTGGCGAGCGATACTTCTTTATCGCTCGGTCCCGGCAACGCTACCGTCCAACCCGCAAACACGATGGGGCTTCTCGAAATAGCAGATGCTCTGGAAAAACATCCTGGTGCACGCCCTTACCACAAGCTGTTGGCACTGGAGCTTCGCGCCCAGCACGATCCGGCGCTCACGGATCAATATGTTGGGGACGCAGTCGGGGGCTTCGGCAAACCAGATGATGAAACTCTCGCTGCGCTGGCAGGGTGGCTTAACAGGGTTGGCCGCTCCCAAAAGACTTTGGAATTGCTGCCTCTGGATCGGGCGGTACAACGCCAGGATCTTTTTCTGCAGCACATTGATGCTCTCGCAGCGCTCGAACGCTGGGACGAGGTGAAAGAGGTATTGAGCAGGGAACGGTTTCCGCTCGAGCCAGTTCTCCAACATATGTATCTCGCCACAGCACGGACACGCCTCGGTGAAGCGACTGCCGCAACGAATGAATGGCAACGCGGGCTGGAAGCCGCCAATACTCCCGAGAAGTTGCTTGCCCTTGCAAGTTACGCCGAGCAGAACCATGCCAACGATATCGCTGAAATGGCCTATGCCGAAGCGATCAGGCTCGCGCCTAAAGGTCGCTCCGCTTACGCCGGGCGCCTTCGTGTCGCGGAAGCAGCGGGGCATACCGCCGAGGCGCAAAGTGTGGCGGCGGAGATTGTCCAGCTTTGGCCGGATGACGCGGAAGCGCGAAATCAGGAGGCTTACCTGCGATTACTGCTCGGTGCATCGGATGGCGCGGCTGAAGCCGCGGAGCGGCAGGCTCAGGTTCTTGTCGCTCAGGAGCCGTGGAACTGGGCAGCCCGGGCAACGCTCGGGCTGGCGCGACTTCGCTTAGGTCGGAAAGAGGACGCCCTTGCGGCATTCCGCGGCGTGCGGGCAACAGGGTCTGAACCTCCCGGTGCGCTCGCGGTTCGTGCTGCCGTTCTGGCGGTGAACGGCTACGAAGAAGGCGCGCGGGGCGATGCGCGCAACCTTGGAGCGGAACAGCTGTTGCCGGAAGAGCGAGCACTTATCGCTCCGCTGTTGGTTGAGCGGAAGCAATGAGGCACCCCACGCGGATTTTCATTTCTTTGCCGGAGTCGTTTTCCGCAGGGCTTGCAACTTTGTCAGATTGTTTTGGGCAACGATATCGTTGGGGTTGATCCGTAGGGCGGCTTTGAGTTGCTCTATCGCCTCGGAAATTCGACCCATCTGTCCCAGAGCAGCTCCCAGATTACTATGCGCGTCGGCATAATTAGGATTGATCCGCAAAGCCTGCTTAAATTGGTCTATTGCCTCTGAAGTTCGGCCTGTTTGGAACGAGGCGGTACCCAGGTTATTGTGCGCGTCGGCAAAATTAGGTTTGATCCGCAAAGCCTGCTTATATTGGTCTATTGCCTCTGAGGTTCGGCCTGTTTGGAACAAGGCGGTGCCCAGGTTATTGTGCGCCTTGGCAAAATTAGGAATGATCCGCAGGGCCTGCTCATATTGGCCTATTGCCTCTGAAGTTCGGCCCGTTTGGACCAAGGCGTTGCCCAGGTTATAGTATGCCTCGGGATTATCGGGGTTGATTCGCAAGGCTTGCTTAAACAGGTCCATTGCCTCCGGAATCCGGTTGGCCTGGTACACGATGTTACCCAGGTTATTGTACGCCATCCAGCAACCGGGATTACGGGCAACAGTCGTTTGATAAAGCGTTTCGGCGTTGGTATACATCCGGCTTTGCTGCCAGGTGACGAGGAAAAGTACTCCAGCCAGCAGCAGGGTAGTTCCACGCTCCAGCCAAGCTTGCCAAGATTTGGATTGTCGGGCCAGTAGGACGATCCCACTGGCGCAAGGCGTGATGATTCCCAAGCAAGCCAAATATTGCCAGTGATCGGCTACAAACGAATAGATGAAGAAAAAAATATTGAGAAAACCCAGCGAAGGCAACAACAGGAAAATATAGACGAGCACTCCCGCCAATGGAGCTCGGGACCATCGCCGCAGACTCCATAAAATTCCCAGCAATCCCAGGACAGCGAGCGGAAAGAGATACTGCCACGCCACGGCGGCGTTAATCTCCCAACGCGAATAAACGAACATCAGGTTCGACGGCCACAGCACTTTCCCCAGTTGAAACCAGAAAGCCCGGCCAGCTATGAGGCAGCGGTCCACCAGGGAAAAATCCAGGGTTCTAGCTTTGTAACCCATGTTACTGTATTCCACCCAGGAGGTCATCAACCCCGCTGCCGCCGAGAGGAAAAAGAACGGGGCCAAGGGCACGACATCGCGCCGCCAGGAGATCGCGCCCCGTTTCCACCAGAAAATCACCAGCAAGGCCAACGGCAGCGTCACAATGGCGGTTTTACTCAGCAATCCCAAAAGGAACAGGCCGAGGGCCAAGGCGTAACTTCGTCTGCTTCGGCCCTCGTCAAACTTTAGATACCAGAGGGTCGCCGCCAAGCCAAAGACTCCGGAGAGCGTGTTCTTACGCTCCGTAATCCAGGCCACCGTTTCCACATTCACCGGGTGCAGGGCAAAGACGATTGTCGCCAGCTCTGCTCCCGGAATTCGCAAAAAACGAAGGATTTTTAGCACCAGCACGACACAGCCGATGTGCAGAAGAAGATTGACCAAATGATAGCCGGTGGGCGAATCGCCCCAAAACCTTTGCTGGAGCCAGTAGGAACTATAAAGAAGAGGATAGTATTGGTGGGTTGCCAGTGGCTGGAACCAGATTCGCCTCAAACCATCCAGGGAACGCAACTCGGGACTCGTGATATTGACGTCGTCATCCCATAAAAGTCCCCCGTGCCAGGCGGGCTGATAGGCCAGCATCGTGACCACCGCCAGAATCAGGCAGAAAAACCACTTGCGTTTCCACCAACTCATGACCGAAGAGTTGTCCGGAGAAATTTTCTCAGATTGGGCCCCTGTCGTTTCGACAACCTCTGACAGTCTTTTCTTCTTTTTCGAGCGTATTGCCATGGCCTGCACCTTTGTCCTCCGAAAGAGAGGACATTGGCAAGTCCATCCTTATTTAAGGGATGGTTTTGCTTTCAGAGGGAGGAAATAACAGGTGGCGCTGGCGGCGATTCGGGCTGAGTTTCAGGTTGTCAGTGAGGTTTCAGGCGTGAAAGCGTCAGCATTCCTGTGTTGTTGCTTTCTTGACTCACCTATTCCTGATCATCTCAGTCGCCGTCCGCGGTGGGCCTGAAAATCTTTAAAAAAACGCTAACAAGTAACGTAGAATATAGTATAGGTGCGGTCATGAATATCCAACTCCGAGGCATTTTGATGACTGCGTCGCTTGCGTTTGCGCTGGCGATTTGGTTCCCAAACAAGGTCAGCGCAGACGAGGTCAGACAAGCGAAGGTGACTCAAGTCATCCAGGACGTTCGAATCCTCCCATCGAATGCATCACCGCGTCCGGCTGTAGTAAACGATAATGTTCACCAGGGTACGGCAGTGCAGACCGGCACCCAGTCCCGGAGTGAGCTGACTTTTAAGGATCAAACGATCACGCGTCTCGGCGAGAAGACGATCTTTAGTGTGGGCGAAGGGGCACGAACCATTGATCTGGGCAGCGGTCAAATTTTGCTTTATGTGCCGAAGAAATCCGGCGGCGCGAAGGTCAAAATGGGGCCCGTTACCGCAGCGATCTCCGGGTAAACAAATT
>Ga0209375_1002453_pt1 | contig 13340 bp, 10 predicted proteins | sample GraSoiAngelo_131_FD_185888 | JGI IMG/M metagenome (GOLD analysis project Ga0209375, IMG submission 185888) | Grasslands soil microbial communities from the Angelo Coastal Reserve, California, USA - 14_0929_02_30cm (SPAdes) (version 2) | ecosystem: Environmental > Terrestrial > Soil > Grasslands ... | reverse complement strand
GTTTCCGAGCGCGCCTGGGAATGACGGGCGCGCTCAGGGCGCCTCGCGGATGTTCGCGACGCGCCAGCCGTTGGTCGTCCGAGTGAAGCGGATCGCCTGGCGCAGGCGCGTCTCGCGCTGCGCGCCACCACCGGCCGGCACGTACAGGTAGACGGTCCGTACGGTGGCGTGCGCCGTGTCGCCGCGCGTGGTCAGCTGGTCGAGGGTGTATCGGGCGGTGAGTCGGGTGTAGCGCTGGAAGAAGCCCTGCCACGCCGCCACGTCTTTCTCGGCCATGCCGGGCATCAGGACCTGCAAGTTCCCGACGCGCTCGCTCGACACGGCGCGCTCGAGATCCTGCAGCAGGACGGGGATCGCCGCGCGCACCTCGGGTGGCTGGAGCGACGGGGGAGCCACTCCGGCGGCCACGCCCACCTGCTCGGCGTCGCGCGCCGCCAGCCGGGACACCACGTAGTCCATCGCCTTGTAGAGCGAGTCGGCGCGCGCCAGCGAGGTGGCCGCGCGCCCTGCTTCGGGTCGTGTCGCCAGGGCGTGCACGACGGGCGTCGCGCGGGCGATGGCTTGCTCGGCTTCCCGCTCGAGCGCCTCGGCTTCGCCCTGAGCCTTGGCGTACTGGGGGATCGCGCTCAAGTAGCCGCTCGCGGCCCGCGCGAGGTCGTCGCTGCGCAGGGCGCGCTCGGCGTTCTGCACGACGGTTTCGGCGAGGATCAGGGACGGCACGTTGTTCTTCATCGCGCCGGCACGCCGCGCCCGGTCGCGGGCTGCGAGCGCCGAGTCGCGCTGTGCGACCAGCGCGGCGTTGAGATGCGCCGGCATCGGGTACGTCACGAGCTGGTCCAGCGTGGCGCCCGTGAGCTCGGCGTCGGGGAGCGCGGCGACGGGGGAGGGGGAGCGCGAGACGTACAACAGCACCAGCGCCGTCACCATCAACGTCGTCAACGCTGCGGCCCGCCACTTGATCGGGGCGTGCGTGACGAGACGCAGGACCGCCGACGGGATCGGCGTCCACCGCAGGCTGAGCCGCTCGGTGGTGTCGGACGCCCCGGACAGCGCGGCCCGGATGCCGAACAGCGCCGACTGCATCTGTCGTGCCGTCTCGTAGCGCTCCTCCGGCACCTTATTGAGGGCCTTCCCGACGACCCGCTCGAGCGACGCGGGGATCGACGGCGCCATGGTGCGGAGCGGCCTCGGGTCGGTGGTCAACACCTGGTACAGCACGCCGTGGACCGTTTCCCCCCCGAACGGCTTGTGGTACGCGAGCAGCTCGTACAAGACGCAGCCGACGGCGAAGATGTCGGTGGCCGGCGTGATCGCGCCGTTCGTGATCTGCTCCGGCGCCATGTAGGTCGGGGTGCCGACGATCGCGCCCGAGCCCGTCACATCGGCCGACTGCAGCCGCGCGATGCCGAAGTCCATAATCTTCACCGACCCGTCGGAGGCGATCCGGACGTTGGAGGGCTTGACGTCGCGGTGGATGACGCCGCGCTCGTGCGCGTAGGAGAGCCCCTGCAGAACCTCGATCACGATGTCGAGCTTGCGCTCGAGCGCGAGCGGCTCGCTCAACGCGATCAGGGAGCTCAGGTCCCGGCCATCCACCAGCTCCATCGCGATGAACAGCTGATCGTCCGAATCGCCCAGGTCGTAGATCGTGACGATGTTGGGATGTTGCAGCGCACCGGCAGCCCGTGCCTCACGCATGAAGCGTTCTTGCGCGTCGGTCGAGCGACCGGCGCGCGACAGCAGCTTGAGCGCCACGTAGCGGCGGATGACGGAGTCGTACGCCTTCCACACGACGCCCATCGCCCCTTCGCCGATGAGCTCGTGCAGCTCGAACTTACCAACCCGTCGGTATTGATCCGTTTGCGGCATAGCGCGTGTGTCCACTGGAACTGAACAATGTGCGCATTCCCTTGCCGGGGAGCAACCGGCCGAGCACGAAACTCAGTGCGTCGCCCAGTCATAAATCCGCTCCAGCATGGCCCGCGTGGCGTCGTCCAGGACGACGTCGCGGCGCGGGAGCACCCGCCCGGCGATCTTGAGGAACCCGTCCCTGCTCATCCGGCCGCCGCTCGCGCCTCCCCAGGCGAACGGCGGGACGTACTTGGGCGGCCGCACGCCATCGAAGACGCTCGCCCCGGTACCAATCACGGTCCCCGTGCCGAGCAGCGTGCCGATCGCCGTCTTGGCATGGTCCCCGATCAGGCTGCCGAGCAGCTGCAGCCCGGTCTCGAGGCGGGCCCCCGCGATCTCGAGGCGCACGTGACCGTACGTGTTCTTCAAGTTCGACGTGATCGTTCCCGCGCCGAGATTCGCCCAGCGACCGATCACGCAATGGCCCACGAAGCCGTCGTGCGCCTTGTTCGCGTACCCCAGGAAGACGCAATTCGACAGCTCACCGCGCGCGTTGGTTCGCGGGCCGATGGCCGAGGCGCGCACGGCGCCGCCCAGCACGTGGGCGTTCGCGCCGATCCACAGGGGCCCCTCCAGCCGAGACCCGGCGCGCACCTCGGCGCCGCTCTCGAGCACGACCGGCCCGTTCCGTACATCGAAGACGACGCCAGGTTCCACGGCGGCGTCGCGCAGGGCGATCGCCGCCGGATCGCCGAGCACGGTGCTTCCCATGGGGAGCGGGTCACTGTCGCCGAGCAACCCGCGCAGGTCGTCCGGGAGCAGCTGCTCGAGGGCAGGCACCAGGTCGTACGTACCGTGCAGCACGACTCCCGGCACTTCGATCGCGGCGGCGTGCGGCTGGGGGCCGTCCCACGTGGCGCCCGCTCCGACTCCCCATCCCACCGTGACGCCACCGTTCGTGAGGCGGAAGGCGCCCTCCGGGAGCGAGGGTGCGAGCCCGCGCGGCGCGAACGTCGATGAGCCGATCACCGCCGGCCCGGGGACTGGGCGGCGGGCGGCCACGAGGGGCACGCCGGCCTCGGCAAATCCGGCGAGGTGGGGCAGGGCGAAGATCGCGGAGCTCTCCGCGCCGATGAATGTCTCCCAGCGCTCGCGGATCAGGTGCGCGCCGGCGCGTAATTCACACAGCGGACGCGCGCCGGCGAACGGCGCCCACGCGGGGGCGGGATCCGGATCGAGCAGGTAGAGGGCGTGGGTCACAGCCGCCGGACGAGTTCCTTCAAGCGCTCGGCGCGGCCTGTGGGCATCACGAGGGTGTGGCCGTTCGCCCGCACGACCACCATGTCTTCCAGACCCACGACGGCGACGTGCTCGCTCTCCGACCAGATCACCGACCGGCGCACGTCGTCCGCCACGGTCGCCTTCCCGACCACCACGTTGCCGTGCGCGTCCGGCTTGCGGATGCGCAGCAGGGCGTCCCAGGAGCCGATGTCGTCCCACGCAAAGGTCCCGGCCACGACGGCGAGCCGCTTGGTGCGCTCCAGCACGGCGACGTCCACCGCCACCGGCCGGACCGCGGCGAAGAAACCCGCGACGTCGCCGGCGGTGAGCGCCGGCCAGCCGGGCTTGAGCTCGCGCGCGTAGGCGCCTGCTTCGCCCAGAAACCGCGCCACGCCCCACGCAAACAGGCCCGTATTCCAGAGCGCGCCCCGGCGACGCAACAGCGCCGCCCGGGCAGGGGATGGTTTCTCGAGAAAGCGCCGCACGGTGCGCGCTCCGCCCAGCGGCTTCCCGGGGATGATGTAGCCGTAGCCCGTCTCGTTGCGCGTCGGCTTCACCCCCACCGTCACGAGCACATCGTACTCGGCCGCCACGCCGAGCGCCTGCCGCCCGGCCGCGCGGAACGCGCGCTCGTCGCTCACCGCCCAGTCGGCGTGCAGGGACAGCATCTGAGCCCCGGGATCCCGTTGCGAGATCCAGTGCGCGGCCCAGGTGAGCGCCGGTGCGGTCGACGCCGCGCGCGGCTCGGCGAAGATCTGCGCCCGCGGGATCTGCGGCACCACGCGCGCCATCTGGTCCACCAGGAAGGGCCCCGTGAGGATCAAGATCCGCTCGGGCGGGATGAGCCCGTCGAGCCGCTCCACCGCCTGGACGAGCAGCGGGCGGTCGCCCACGAGGGGCAGCAGCTGCTTGGGCCGCTCCGGTGTCGAGAGCGGCCAAAACCGCGTCCCCGCCCCCCCCGCCAGGATGGCGGCCCAGACGCTCATCGCGGGTCCTGAGAAACCGAGGGAGGGGGCGCGTCGCCCAGCATCGCGGCGATCCGCGCCGTCAGCTTGCTCGGGCTGAACGGCTTGGTGAGCAACCCGGCGCCGAGGCTCTCCGCCTCTCCCAGGATGCGGTCTTCACCTTCGGCGGTCAGGACGATGACGGGGAACGCCCGGGTGGCCGCGGCAGCGCGGAGCTCGCGCAGGAGATCGAATCCGGAGCCGTCGGGCAAATGGAGATCGAGAAGCATGGCGTCGAGGGGTGGGACACCGCCCGCGAGCGCGTGGCGCGCCTCACCCAGCGTCCGGGCGATGCTTACCACGTAGCCGAGGCGTTCCAGGTGCGGGCGCAGCAACAACCCGATATGCGGCTCGTCGTCGACGACGAGGAGGTGCCGCCGGGCGGGCGACAAGCGGGCAAATCCGGGTCAGAGGAGGCCGGCGATCGCCGAACGGTGGCGGCGCAGGTCGTAGAGCAGGGCCCCCACGTTGGTGGACGGCCGGACCAGGACAACGAGCAGGGCATCCGCGTTGAGGACGGAGACCACGGCGATGCCGGAGCCGAACTCGAGCACGCCGGTGCCGAATTCCCCCCGTCCGCCCGCCTGGCCCAGCTGCCCCAACCCATTGATGACTGACGGCAAGAGGGCAGCCACGTTTTCGGCGTCGACGCCGTCGGTCGCGCGGGCGTCGATCGGCAACCCGTCACGCCCGACGACCACCACAGCGTCCACGCCGCCGCGGCGGGCGAGCGCCTCGACCACATCCCGGATTGTCGCCATACGGCGGCCAAGCATAGGAATGGAAACTGGCGAAGTCAAGCAGCCACCGTGGGTTGACCCACTCGGACGCCGCGCGGTATCTTCCCCGCACCGAATGCCTCCGCACCGCCGTATCGCCGCGCGCGACGCCGCGCTGACCGGGCTCGCCTTGCTCGTCGTCGCGTGCGGCGACACCACTAACCTCCCCGCTCCGATCTTCGCCAATGTGGTGGACACGGTGTCGCTGTTCGCGCTGCGCGGGACAGACGTTCGCCTCCCGTCGGCCTTCGCGCTCGACGGCGCCCACACCGTCCGCATGGACCAGACGACAGCGCTCGATTTCGCCTTCGACTTCGACTCGCTCGGCGCGCCCGCATTGTTTCCCACGGGAGCGATCAACCTCGGCCAGCTGTCCGGACTAGAGCAGTCCACGACGGCGTTCGACGCGATCAAGCTCGCCCCGACCGGGGGTTACGTCTTCGACAAGCCGATGGCGCTCGATACGGGGACGGTGGTGCTCGTCCGCTCGCGGCCGATTCAGTGCTTGTTCGGCACGACGGTGTCGCTCTACGCCAAGCTGCGGGTGCTGGTCGTGGACTCGACGGCACGCCGGTTGGATATGGAGACTCTGGTCGACCAGAATTGCGGCTACCGCGGTCTCGAGCCCGGATTCCCGAAGCAGTAGCGTCGTGATCGATCTCAAGCTCCTGCGCGCCTCGCCCCAGCAGGTGCGCGCCGCGCTCGCTCGCCGCGGCGATCCGACCGTCACGCGGTTGCTCGACGAGCTCGAGGCCCTGGATATGCGCCGCCGCGCGCTCATCGGCCAGCTCGACCAGCTCAAGGCGGAGCGCAACGAGGCCGCGAAGGGGGACGCGCGTCTGATGAAGGAAAAGGGCGAGCTCCCGGCGGCCGTGCGCGAAGGCCGCCGCAAGCTGGGCGAGCGCATTGATACCCTGGAAGTCGAGCTGCGCAGCCTCGAAGCCGCAATCGAAGAAAAGCTGCTCTACGTTCCCAACCTCCCGCTCCCGGACGTACCGGACGGAGACGAGTCGAACAACAAAGTGGTCCGCACCTGGGGCGAGCCGGCCCCGCGGGGCGGGAAACCGCACTGGGAGCTGGGGGAGACGCTCGGGATCTTGGACCTCGCGCGGGGCGCGAAGTTGTCGGGCTCCGGCTTCCCGGTGTTCGTGGGTGCCGGGTCGAAGCTCGTGCGCGCCCTGATCAACTTCATGCTCGACCTGCACACCCGCCAGCACGGATATGTCGAGGTCGAGCCACCGTTCGTCGTCCGTCGGGAGATCATGGTTGGCACGGGCCAGCTGCCGAAGTTCGAAGACGACGCCTACAAGACGGCGCCGGACGATCTGTTTTTGGTTCCGACGGCCGAGGTCCCGGTTACCAACCTGCATCGGGACGAGATCCTGGACGGCGCGAAGCTGCCGCTGGCGTACGCCGCCTACACACCTTGCTTTCGGCGCGAGGCAGGCGCCGCCGGAAAGGAGACCCGCGGACTCTTGCGGGTGCATCAGTTCGACAAAGTCGAGCTCGTCCGATTCTGCCGGGGGGCCGAATCGCCGGCCGAGCACGAAAAGTTGACCGGCCATGCCGAGGCCGTGCTCCAGCGGCTCGAATTGCCCTACCGCGTGGTGCTGATGGCGCTGGGGGACCTTGGCTTCGCCGCGGCCAAGAAATACGACCTCGAGGTCTGGGCCCCTGGAGTAGGACAATGGCTCGAGGTCTCGAGCTCGAGCAACTTCACGGACTTCCAGGCGCGCCGCGCCAACATCCGCTACCGCCCAGCCGGCGCGAAACCGGACTTCGTACACACCCTCAACGCGTCGGGGGTGGCGCTGCCGCGCACCATCGCGGCGCTGCTCGAGACGCGCCAGCAGCCCGACGGCTCCGTGACGGTTCCCGCGGCGCTGGTCCCGTACCTCGGGCTGGAGCGCCTCGTGCCGCCCCCCCCCTCCGCCGGTGGCACGTAACGCCGCGCTCCGCCGGGCGGGTCCTCCCGTCGTGGCGGGGCTGGCGCTGCTGCTCGGCGGGATCACCGTCTGGTACGCGTGGGTGGTGGCGCGTCACCTGCGCGACGACGCGCGCCAGACCAGCTCGCTGCTCGGCCGGGTGTTCGCCGGACTGAACGATCCCCGACCCGATGCCGCGACCGACGCGCTGCTGGACCTCGCCCGCCAGGTCCGCTCGCTCGGTATCGCCATCGTCGTGATGGACACGGCGGGCCACATCACCGCGCTCGACAACGCGCCTCCGGCGATCGGGGCGGACACGGCCCGGCTGCGGGCGTGGATCGCCGCGCTCGACATCGAGAACGCCCCACTGGTCCAGCCGGGCGTGGGCACGATCCACTACGGCACCGGAACCGCGGCGCGGCGGTTTGCGAGTATCGCCGCGCTGGAAGGCGCGGTGCTCCTGTGCCTGGCGCTGATCGCCGGTTGGGCGTTCCGCTCGCAGGTCGCCGCGGCGCGCGACCGCCTCTGGGTCGCCATGGCGCGGGAATCGGCCCACCAGCTCGGCACGCCGCTCATGAGCCTCACGGGATGGATTGCATACCTGCGGGAAAATCCGGGTACCAGCGGCGCCGAGCTGGCCGAGCATCTTCAGGCCGATGCGGAGCGCCTCGAGCGGGTGGCCAAGCGGTTCGAGCGCATCGGCCGCCCGGCCCGCCGCGAGCCCGTGGGACTGGGCGCCCTGGCCGAGCGCGTGGTGAGCTACTTCCGCCCCCGGCTCCCCACGCTCGCAAGCCCCGTGACGCTGGCGCTGCGCGCGACCGGGCCGGGTCCCACGGCGCTCGGCGATCCGGTGCTGCTGGAATGGGCGGTCGAAGCCGTGATCAAGAACGCCATCGACGCGCTCTCCGGACGCGGCGGGCGGATCGACGTGGCCGTGGACGCGTCCGCCCGTATTGCTCGGTTGAGCGTGCGCGACGACGGTCCCGGTGTGCCGGCCGAAGTGCGGGCCCAGCTGTTCGAGCCGGGCGTGTCGACCAAGCCGGGGGGGTGGGGCATCGGATTGGCCTTGGCGCGCCGCATCGTCGAGCAGCAACACGGGGGCCGCTTGGCGTACCGGCCGGCGCCGTTGGGAGAGGGGGCCGAGTTCGTGCTCGAATTCCCGCTCGTGAGCGCGACGTGACGCTCGCGCTGAATCCCCAGCAGGACGCCGCCGTCCGCCATCCCGGCGGCCCGTTGCTCGTGCTCGCCGGCGCGGGCTCGGGCAAGACACGCGTCCTCACGGCCCGGATCGCCCACCTCATCCGCGAGCGGGGCGTGGCGCCGTCCCGCATCTTCGCCGTCACGTTCACGAACAAGGCGGCAGGGGAGATGCGCGCGCGCGTCGCCGCGCTGCTCGGCGCCGACCCGCGCGGCCTGTGGATCGGAACCTTCCACGCACTGTCGGCGCGCCTGTTACGACGCGAGGCGGCGTTGCTGGGCTTCGGGCCCAACTTCACGATTTACGACCAGGACGACTCCGAGTCCTTCATCAAGCGCCTGCTGGAGCAGCGCGGTCACTCGCCCAAGGCCAATCCCCCGCGGGCGATCCACGCGATCATCTCGGGCGCGAAGAACCGGATGCTCCTTCCGGAGGAGCTGGGCGCGAGCGCCGACAGCCCGCTCGAGCGTGTCGCGGCGGAGATCTACGCGGGGCTCGGCCCCGCCCTTCGCCAGGCCAATGCCATGGACTTCGACGACCTCCTGCTGTTGCCGCTCACACTGTTCGCCGAGCATCCGGAGCGCCTGGCGTACTGGCAGCGGCGTTTCGACCATGTCCTGGTGGACGAATTCCAGGATACCAACGCCGCCCAGTACCGGCTCGTGAAACTGCTTGCCAGCGAGCACCGCAACCTCTGCGTGGTGGGCGATGACGACCAGGCGATCTATGGCTGGCGGGGGGCGGACGTGCGGCACATGCTCACGTTTCAGCAGGACTTCCCGGGCGCGACCCTCATCAAGCTGGAGCAGAACTACCGATCGACGCAGGTGATCCTCGACGCGGCGAACGGCATCATCGCGGAAAACGCCCGCCGGCTCGGCAAGACGTTGTTCACGCTGACGCAGGGCGGCGAGCCCGTCACGCTGCTCACCGCGGCGGACGAGCGGGACGAGGCGGAGTGGCTGGCGGGCGAGCTCGGCCGCCGGGCGACCGACGGCGACGTCGCGTACGAGGGAATGGCGGTCCTGTACCGCACCAATGCGCAGTCGCGACCGCTCGAAGAGGCGTTCCGGTTCCGGGGGATCCCGTACCGGCTGGTCGGCGCCTTGAGCTTTTACGAGCGCCGCGAAGTGAAGGACGTCCTTGCCTACCTGAGGCTCATCGCCAATCCGGCGGACGACGAGGCCTTCGCCCGCATCGTGAACGTGCCGCGCCGGGGCATCGGCGACGCGTCGTTCACGCAGCTCGTGCGCACGGCGACGCAATGGGGGAAGCCCCTGCTCGACGCCGCCCGGGCGGCCGAGCGCATCCCCGACCTGCGGCCCAACGTGCGGGCGGCGTTCGCCGGGGTGGCCGGGTTGATCGACGAGCTGCGGACACGCCTCGCCGAAGCCGATCCCGCCACGGCGCTCGAGCAGACGGTGGCCGCGACGGGCTACGCTCAGTACTTGGCCGACGAAGGACCGGAGGGCGTCGAGCGGATCGAGAACGTGCAGGAGCTGATCGCCGGGGCGGCGGGATGGGCGGAGACGGCGCAGGACGAAGGTGATGAGGCCGGGGACGAAGCTGGGGAGGAGGAAAGGGGAAGGGGAGCCTCGCTCATCGAACGCTACCTCACCCAGGCGGCGCTCGTGACCTCGGCGGATCAGGGAACGGGGGACCCGACGGGGGTCACCCTGATGACGGTCCACATGGCGAAGGGGCTCGAGTGGCCGGTCGTGGCGCTCGCGGGGCTCGAGGACGGTCTGTTCCCGCTCGCGCGCTCGGCGGGCGAGCCGGGCGGGCTCGAGGAGGAGCGACGGCTGTGCTACGTGGGGCTCACGCGCGCGCGCGAAAAATTGTATCTCTCATGGGCGCGCACGCGATACCGCACCGGGCGCCTGGAGCTGTCGGAGCCGTCGCGTTTCCTCGAAGCGTTGCCGCCCGGAGCGCTCGACGAGCGGAGCACGACCCCGTCGTGGGATCGGAGTGCGCGCGGGGCGCGCAGCGGTCGGCCGCCGCGCGCGGCGCCGGTGGAGCTGGATTGGGAGGTCGAGGCGTCGCAGGATGCGCCACACTACGCGGCCGGTGAGCGGGTACGGCACCGCAAGTTCGGGGGCGGTGTGGTGCGGGCGGTATCGGGCTCGGGCCGCGAGCTCAAGGTGACCGTGGAGTTCGACGATCCGGAGATCGGGACGAAGCAGCTGCTCGTAGCCTACGCGGGGCTCGAGCGTGAGTGGGAGAGCGCATGAGCGTCACGCATGACGGAGTCCGGAAAATCGCGCAGCTCGCGGAGCTCGATGTGAGCGACGACGCGCTGCCGCTCCTGGCCGAGCAGATGTCGCGCATTCTCGAGTACGTCGCCCAAATCGACGCCGTGCCCGCGAGCGAGGCGGTGAAGCCGTTCGTGCCGGGACCGGATGCGGTGCGGTTCCGTCCGGACGAGGTCAAACCCGCGCCCCTCGCCTTCGGGCCCGCCGAGCTCGCGCCGGCCTTCCGGGACGGCTTCTTCCTCGTGCCCAAGCTGGGGCAGTTCGAGCAGGAGGAGGGATGACGCGCCTGGGGATTCCGTGAGCGATCCCAGCGACGCGCTGGCGAGCGCCAAGGCGGCGGCCGACCGCATCGTCAAGCTCAAACGGTTGAACGCCTGTCTCACCCCGATCAAGGAGCTCCGCAAGTCGCTGGTCGTCCAGGCGTCGACGGCGCATCCCTCGGGAGTGTTGTACGGCATGCCGGTGGCGGTGAAGGACAACATCTGCACCCTCGAGTTCACCACCAGCTGCGGCTCGAAGATCCTCGAGGCGTACCGCTCGCCGTACGAGGCGACCGCAGTAACGAAGCTGAAAGCAGCGGGCGCACTGATCGCTGGAAAGACGAACTGCGACGAGTTCGGCATGGGCTCGTCCACGGAGCACTCGGCGTACGGCCGCTCGCTCCACCCGTTCGACAAGACGCGGGTGCCGGGGGGCTCGTCGGGCGGCTCGGCGGCACTGGTCGGGGCGGGCGGCGTGCCCGCGGCGCTCGGCTCGGAGACGGGCGGCTCGGTGCGGCAGCCGGCATCGCTCTGTGGCGTGGTGGGGATCAAGCCGACCTACGGGCGCGTGAGCCGCTACGGCCTCGTGGCGTTCGGCTCCTCGCTCGACCAGATCGGCGTCCTGGGCCGGAGCGTGCACGACGCGGCGCGGGTCCTCTCGGTGATCAGCGGGCGCGATCCCAGAGACTCGACGTGTGAAGACCGCGACTCCCTGCGCCTCCCCAACGTACCGGAATCGCTCCAGGGCTTCGTCATCGGTGTGCCGAAGGAGTACTTCCCACCGGACCTGGACCCGGCGGTGCGGCGCGCGTGCGACCGCGCGATCCGCCTGCTGCGCGAGCTCGGCGCCGCCGTGCGCGAGGTTTCGCTGCCCCACACCGCGTATGCGATCGCGACCTACTACATCATCGCGCCGGCCGAGGCATCGTCCAACCTGGCGCGCTACGACGGCGCCCGGTACGGCCCGCGCTTCAACGGATCGGAAGACGTGCGCGCCCTGTATCGCACCACCCGCGGCGAAGGGTTCGGCCCCGAGGTGCGGCGCCGGGTGCTCGTCGGAACGTATGTGCTGTCGTCCGGCTACTACGACGCCTATTACCGCAAGGCCCAGCAGATGCGCGCGCTGATCGCTCAGGACTTCCGCAACGTGTTCGATCGCGGCGTGGATCTGTTGTTCACTCCCACCACCCCGACGCCGGCCTTCAAGGCGGGTGAGAAGCTCAACGACCCGGTCGCGATGTACCTCTCCGACATCTTCACGGTGACGGCGAATCTCGCGGGGCTCCCCGCGATCTCGATTCCGATCGGGCGCATCAAGGGGCTCCCGCTCGGGGGCCAGCTCATCGGCCAGGCGTTCCTCGAGGACGAGATGCTCGAAGCGGCCTACGCGCTCGAGCGGGCCGTCCCGGCGGCCGAGGAGGCGTGATGGCGGGCGCCTGGGAGACGGTCATCGGCCTGGAGACGCACGTCCAGCTACGCACGGTGTCGAAAATGTTCTGCGGCTGCTCGGCCGCGTTCGGGGCGCCGCCCAACACCAACGTCTGCCCCGTGTGTCTCGGCCTGCCGGGGGCGCTCCCGATGCCGAATGAGCACGCACTGAAGCTCGCGGCGCGCGCGGCGCTGGGCCTGGGGTGCACCGTGCATCCGCGGAGCATCTTTGCCCGCAAGAACTACTTTTACCCCGACCTGCCGAAGGGCTACCAGATCTCGCAGTTCGAGCAGCCGCTCGCCACGGCCGGATCGCTGTCGTACCTGTCGCCGGACCGCGGGATCGCCACCACCACGATCCAGCGCTTGCATCTCGAGGAGGATGCGGGGAAGTCGCTGCACGACCGCTTCCCGAAGCAGACGGCGATCGATCTGAACCGGTGCGGCGTGCCGCTCATCGAGATCGTCACGGGGCCCGATTTTCGATCGCCCCACGAAGCGCGCGCGTACCTGCTCACCCTCAAACAGGTGCTCGAGTACGCCGGGATCTCCGACTGCGACATGGAAAAAGGGAGCCTGCGCGTGGACGCGAACGTCTCGGTGCGCCACGCCGGCGAGGCGACGCTCGGCACCAAGACCGAAGTGAAGAACATCAACTCGTTCGCCTACGTCGAGAAGGCCCTCACCGTGGAGCGCGACCGCCAGATCGCCGTGCTCGAGGCCGGGGGCACCGTCGCGCAGCAGACCATGCTGTACGATTCGAAGACCAACAGCGTGCGGCCGCAACGCAGCAAGGAGGAAAGCCACGACTACCGCTACTTCCCGGACCCCGACCTGCCGCCGCTGGTGCTCACCGAGGAGTTCATCGCGGAGCAGCAGACGCTCCTGCCCGAGCTGCCGGCGAAAAAGCGCGAGCGCTTCGTCGAGAAGTACGCGCTCGGCGTGACCGACGCGGCCGTACTCACCGCCGATCGTAATGTGGCCGACTACTACGAGGCCGTGGTCCATGCGGGCGCGGACGCCAAGACCGCGGCGAATTGGGTCATGACGGAAGTGCTCGCCGACGCAAAAGATCACGGCGACGGCCTGCGGGTGCCGCCGGGCGCGCTTGCGAATCTGATCGGGCTGGTGCGGGGCGGTACCGTCAGCCATCAGGCGGCGAAGCGCGTGTTCGCCGAGGTCGCCGAGCGCGGCGGCGAGCCTCGCAATGTGGCGGAGGCACTGGGGGTCATGCAGGTGGCGGACACGGGCGTCCTGGCCGGCTGGGTGACCGAGGTGCTCGCCGCCCATCCCGCCGAGGTCGTGCGCTACAAGAACGGCGAGGCGAAGCTGGTGCAGTTCTTCCTGGGCCAAGTGATG
>Ga0209375_1002449_pt1 | contig 13363 bp, 17 predicted proteins | sample GraSoiAngelo_131_FD_185888 | JGI IMG/M metagenome (GOLD analysis project Ga0209375, IMG submission 185888) | Grasslands soil microbial communities from the Angelo Coastal Reserve, California, USA - 14_0929_02_30cm (SPAdes) (version 2) | ecosystem: Environmental > Terrestrial > Soil > Grasslands ... | reverse complement strand
CGGGCGCATATTCGATTCGAAAGAGTTCCACGCTTACGGCGCTCTCGTATTCTTTACTACCGGCGATCTCACAACACTGGGCACTGACGGCAAGCCGGCAATGTCGCCGAAAGGCAAGCAAGCGCTGCTGGATGCGGTGAAGAATGGAATGGGATTTGTGGGCGTGCATGCCGCGGCCGATACCTTTCACACCCAGCCTGACCCGCCCGATCTTTCGAACCGCTACGTTGCCCACGGAGAGCAGCAAGACCCGTACCTGAAGATGCTGGGCGGCGAGTTCATTATTCACGGACGGGAACCGCGGCTACAGGACGCCAACCTGATCGTGAACGACCCGAAATTTCCAGGGCTCGAAGGCGTGACGTCGCCAGTGAGCTTCAATGAAGAGTGGTATTCACTGAAGGATTTTACGCCCGACCTGCACGTCATCCTTACTTTGGACACGCAGGGCATGAAGGGAGAGTGCTACCAGCGGCCGCCGTATCCGGCGACGTGGGCGCGCATGCATGGGAAGGGCCGCGTTTTCTATACCGCGATGGGCGACCGGCCGGAGAACTGGAAGAACGAGTTTTTTCTGAATCTGCTTGCCGGTGGAATCCGCTGGTCCATCGGAGACGCCAGCGCGCAAGTGAATGTGAACCTCAAAGAAGCGGCGCCGGGATACGCGGAAATCCCGCCAAAATTTCCCCCAGCAAAGTGAACGGTTCCGATTCTCGCGATCACTCGGCAGAAAGTCCTGGACCAGAAAGAATCACATCGGGATCGGCCGATCGAGCCTCGGCTTGACGTACCAACAGGGCGAATGACCGTCATGCGGAAAGAGGGCGTGAACGCAAGTGACTACCTGTTCGGGATTCTGTGCGTCCACTTCATATTCCGTCTTTCCATTTTTTCCCGGGATAGCGAGGACGCGCAGGCTCTTAATGGACTCAAAAGGTTCAGTCGGTTTTGGATGCAGCATGCGAATACGGACATACAGATAGTCACCGCCGTAGATAAGCCCGAGAGCTAGCACGACACTGACCAGGATTCGTTTTGCGAGAATAGATGCGGGGTTTGACACAGATTTGGTGGAGCCGATGGGATTGTTTCCGGCTCCGTGAAGAAAACTCAAGAAAAACCGCTAAATATCAGAAACCATTGCCACTTGCTGATTCTTGCATCGTCCCTCGGTGACCTTCGAAGGCCCTTCGGACACGCAGATAATGCCCGAATGTGGCAACAGTTGGCAACAGTGGATTTGTCTTGCAGTTTGTTGTCAACTAGCGCCCGCGGGTGGATTTGTCTTGCGGTTTCACGTCGCCGTGCAACTCACGGCCGGTACCTTCGGCGGCACTGCGATGGTGCGTGAAGCAGTACACGTATGGAATTAATGGCGGCGCCAGACAGGAGGAATTTCCATGTGCGTCGTGATGCGGGAGATTCCGGACAGCTTCAAGTTGGCACAGATACCGTAACGGTCTCGCGTTCACACCTCCTAACATTCAAACTTCTTCCCAGATGCCATATGCCTCTAACGCACTCTTCACCTCAGCTGCGAGGCGAGAGGGCGTCAATGTTTCCTTTGCGACCCAATTGCGGATACCCATGTCTCGGGCAGCTATCAGCCGATCTCTTTCCTCGCCGTCAACAAGCGCAATGACTGGGAGCTTCAGAGCTACCGCCCCGACGCGTATCAGCGCGTATCAGCCCGTCCGGGCAGTGCAAATCGGGTACGCCAATATCCACCACCATCGCGTCGAAGGATTCGTCTTTCAGTTGGTCAAGAGCCTGTGACAGGCTCGGTTTGCATTCAAGACTCAGGCTATCCCACCAATGGCGCTTCAGAGCCGCCCGATGAACTTCTCGGCTTGCATGTTATCCTCGACCAGAAGAATTCTCATCAGTCACCACTTCACTCTGTCACCGTTCTTGTATTTTTTCCTCCATTCCACCCAGCCTTTCATGGCAACCCACAATGCCATCAGACCAAGTGAAAGAAACGCTGCCCCAGCGATAATCCTGCGGTTTGGGTCACATCCGAGTTGGAAACCCCATCGTGGAGAAGGCCTGCGCCAATCAGGAGACAGATAGAGGCGAAACAGAGTCATAGACTATCTACTTACAATTGTTGAAGTTGTGTTGCGAAGCCCAGTCGTGGGGTAAGGGTACCTGCGTACCGCCTGATTTTTCGCTTCGTACCATATCAAACAGCGAGATGAAGGCCCATATTGTGAGGTGTGAAGGAGACACGTGTGGACCTAATGGCGCCGCCGGATAGACGGAAGTTCCAAGTGCGTTGCGATGCAGGGAGTTCAGGTCGATTTGAGGCCGGCACGGACACGCTATCCGTGCGTGTCGGGCAACGGATGCGAGCAGGAAAAGAAGAAGAGATGTGGGATTCTGTTCAAATCCTGTGCAAAGAGCAGTCGGATGGGTCCCTCACCGTTGAGGTGATTGTTTGTCACCCAGACTGGGAAGAAGCAAAGACAGTTGCCGCGATTCATTCGCGCCCTCAGGATGACGGCACATCAGCGCCGAGTCTAAAGTGTGATCTCCAAGTGTCAGGACCTGATGAATTGCAGCAGGCGAGCGGCGCATAATAACCAGCGCAAAAGCAAGACTGTTTCGCGATCGACACGTCTCGTGTCAACGTAGCAATCGCTTCAGCAAGTTTTCCAGCAAAATTCGGTCTTTCAACCGTAACTTCTTGAACTCGACACCCATCCCCTCGCCGGGAACAATATTTCGGACGATGGCCTCTGCCTGCACGTTCCCACCCGGCACTTCAAACGAAAGTCTCAGCTTCGTGCCCACTGGAGGTGGATCGGAAACTGAAATGAACAGTCCCCCCATGCTTAGCGTCCTGACGCGCGAAAAAAGTTGCAGGTCGCCACCATGCCAAGCCACCCGCATGCCCTTGGGCAACGAGATGCGCGGATATTGGCGCTTCTGACTAACGACCTCCTCTGTCATGCGGTGTCCACCTTCGGATATGACGGAAGCTTCAACGTGATTTGCGAAGATTTTCGATCCAAGCCAACAGTGTTGCATTGGAGTCCGGAGCAATGTCCAGAAATTCGAGGCCCATTCCCACCTGCGGTTTCACCACACGGACGACTGCAAGAATCCTTGCTTGCTGGCCTTCGTGGGTGAGTGTTCCGCGGACCCGGGCACCGACCTCCAGGGTGCGGCGCGTACACAGAAAACATCCTCCAAGAGAAAGATCTGAGGTCACCCCGGTAACGCGACTCCCGGATTGCAACTCCAGCATCTCCGCGCTTGCTGCGAAAGGATGGCGGATCGAATACCGCCGGTTACGCACACCAGATTCCCTGGCGCGTTTGCCGCCATCAGATTCCATGCAGCTATCACCTCACTCAGCAAACTCGGGCTTGCCTCACGGAGTAACCTTCCACACAGAAAGAGTCTCTTGAGTTCTTTAGTCTGACGGAGATTTCTTTGTGGGAGAACAGCTTGCTTCTTGCGAAGTGTGAATGGGGCAACATCTTTTTGACATCTCCCAAAGGGTGCCGCACGCAGAGGTTTTTGTCAGCGGACAAGCGGCCAGCCCATCACACGGACAAATTCAAAGCAGAAGAAATGAGATCAGGTTTTCGCTTCGAGAAAAGACCGGAGTTAGACTGCTAACGCAAACAGGGTTGGTGGCGTACTGCTTACAATTTCCTGCGATTCCTGGGAAAAAACGAAGTACTCACCAGGTGAGCGGGCCGCCAATTCCCTTACGCGACGGCTCGCCGTTTCGAGGTCCTGCACCGCTTCCATCCAAACCGGCGTGCCGAGAAGGTCTTTCCTGAATATGTCATATGGAGTAGCTTTCATCAAAGCTCCCTCTAGGTGACCAAGTTTAGCGATGGGGACCGCGCCGGTGTTGGGCGTTAAGGGTACATTCTAGTAGCCAACGACTCAACTTGTGCTTATTTTCCTGACTTTTCAAGGACTTACGAGGATTCGTATTTCGACCCTAGTCGCAAACGTTAGAGGTAAACTTCGCAAATTTTCGTAGTCGGACCGGTATTTTTTACATACCACGAATGGTCTCCCCTCACCATGACGTTCTCGGCAAACGCCCGGTCCTTGATTCTACGGACAGAGAAAATCTCTTTTTTCCCGGGTCGAGAACGTGATGGTTCACAGCCGTATTGATGCAAAGGCGACGACGCCAAATATAGAACGAGAGTTGGCGGGCCACAGTGCTAGTTTGGGCGTATGGGTAGTTTTCCTCCGTCAAACAGTGGCGATCAGAACGCTCAACGCCGCAGTCAGCGTGTCATGGTAAAGGTCTCTGTGATGGTTCTAGCGGGGGAAGCCGACAACAAGCCAGTCTCGGAGGAAACACGGACAGTCACTGTAAATGCGCACGGCGCCATGATCTTGTTAGGCTTGAAGGTCTCAATCGGACAATTGCTCACTCTTCGCAATTCGACGACAGGAGAAGAGATCGCGTGTCGTGTGGTCTATGTCAGCCCTCATGAGTCGGAGAAGAGACAAGTAGGCGTCGACTTCATTGAGCCTTGCCCTCGATTTTGGCGGATCTCCTTTCCTCCATCTGATTGGACAACTCGAAGTCCCGAAGCCAAAGGCAACCCAACGAAGCAAAAAGTGAGATATCATCTTTTCTCCCGGCCGTTATCCGGACTCAGTCCGGCCAACCCCTAACACAGCCCGCCCCGCTGGGGCATATTCTGGCAACGAGCTAGAGATCAGTGACTTCCCCTCCGTGTAGACATTCTTCCTTACGGACATGCGCGAGAGCCCTACGGGTCCCTTATCGATTTGAATCAGAATTGAGATACTCTTTTTGGCGGTGCATACGTGACATTCGGTGCCTGCGTCATTACGCTGATTTTGTGCTTGACAAATCATATAGCCCTATACGATTATAAAAATGTCGACTTACTCTACCGTTGAAGTCGCCGAGCTAGTGGAAGTCAGTTGGGACACTCTCAATCGCTGGATACGCGAGAAAAAGTTCCCTGTTCCTCCGGTCAAGTCGCTCGGAAGAATTAGGGTTCGTATTTGGACTGAAAACGACGTGGAGAAGGTCAGGAAATACAAGTCGGGCCATTATCGCGGCAAAGGCAGTCGCAAGAAGCGCAAGAAACGAACAAGGTGACGTAGCGGGACGCGCCGGTGTTACTAGCACCAACGCGCCCCTAACCACAGTCGCACGGTTAAGGTGCAACGATGGCTGCAGGAGAAGTTATCCATTTCCGATTCCGGGCGCAACTTTACTGCTGCCCAATCGCCCGGCTGTTTTTCCCACCTGAGCCGGTGGCTGAACCTCCTCCCTAGCTGAAAGCAAGACACATGTTTGCCGAGAGCGGTCCCCTTTGTGACCGCTTTGCCATTCGTGCGCGCCCAATCATTGTTTTGAGAATTCGGCAACCCATGCAAAGAAGGAAGGACTTAGGAACTATGAAGGCAGACTCGTTCGGCGAGATCTTTTTATGGAACCGCGAGATGGACCGTCTGATTCGCGTTCTCCAACGCATTGAGTCGAGCGGAATTCTTTCCAAGCACGAGATGAAAGTCTACGAGGTCCAACTCGAAGAGGCTCGTGCCGGACTCAACGCCGATTTTGCTGGCAGAATAGCCACGTCTGAGCGAGCCGACCAGAGTCGTTTGAAGCGACAGCGAACCGCGTGGGAACGCAAGGCTTCGGACAGGAACCAAAAAGATTTGCCTCACTGAACACACGAGCGTCTGACCGAAACGATTCGGTTGTAGACATCCTGTGGTTTCAGTGGACCCATAGGAAAAATCGTTTACCGACACGCTTTTGGTTGCGTGTGAATTTACTGCAGCGTAAGCAAGAGAGCGCGGATGGGGGAATGGAAAGCCCAAATCAGCCTGCGGGTCCGGCAAGCTCTGCGAGCTGAGCTGGAAGAATTTGCTGTCCGCGAGAGACGGAAGCTCGGCAATATCACGGAACTCATCCTGGAATGGGCCGTCGAGCAGCTCAAAACTGTCGGGTCCACTGAACGCTTGCTGAAATACAAGGTTCGCTTGCCTGACACTGCTGTAACGGGACGGAAGCTCCACAAATGATTTATCAGCGACAGTTCTCTTCAAGGCAAAGCAAAAAGATCGCGAGAGCGAAGGATGCGCTTGGACGCTTAAGAACAAACCCCGCGGACGCCGTTGCGGTAATGGCGCTCTATGAAGCGTGTGGTCGAGAACTTCAAGACGTTGGAGTCCGCTATTTCGGAAAAAACCAGCTTGGAAAGAAAGCTGTCCTCAATCTTCTTGTTGCTGTGGTTTCGCGCGCGTGGAGCTACGATCCGCAATCAATGAGTGCCTCAGAATGGGTCAGCCGGGTGGCCGACGCTGAGGCGAGAAAACTGCGGGAACCTTTGGATGCAAATCGCCAGCACAGTCCTAGGCTGCCGAGAGCCGTATGAACGACGTATCGCGAGGCCGCTTGCCGAGGAACTTCGTGAGGAGAAGCCTGTGCGATTGTTTTTCGCAGGGCAATCAGAAGCTGCCCTTGGTCGGGAAACTGACCACTCCGTCCGAACGCCAGGCGAGGCGAAGAACACTAGTTTCCATCGAGTCGGCCCACGCGCTGCTCCCCTCAATTCGCCTCCATTGCTTGCAAGGCATGGCGAGACTTAATCGGATCGAGTCCCATTCTGGAGACCACAAAGTTGCCAAATCAGAGCGGACTGGAAAGCTCAGGTATAAGCTATTCGCAATAAATGAGTTATCAATTGCCTCAAGTAGAAGGGAATTGACAGGAGCCACCCCTGGGTGTAAATGGTCAGCGGGAATAAGGTCGGGACTCAGTGACTCGACCAAGTTCTTGGAACCTCGTCCCCAGGGCCTATCTAGAAACTTGAGAGGACAGGGGTTGACCTCTACCAGCGAAGGTCAACAAAGCGCGCCGTCAGTCGCTCGGGATGGTCGGTTTTCCGACCAACCAAGTCCGAAGTGTGTCGGGGTGCCTACTTATTCTAGCCCCTCATCCAGCATACTCACGAAAAGTTCTTCGTCACCTTACGGGCTGAGGCGTGACTCGGCGGGGGTAGCATGAGCTCCCCCGCTGCGCGCTATTTTCCAGGAGTCTTTGTAAAACGTAACGGCAACGGCGCGCATGAACAGATTTCTGCGGCCTCCTGCGACGGGTCGGAATCACACGGCGAAGATGTCGGAGCCCCAGAAGCAAAGACTAGCGACGAGGCTCTGCTATTTCGACTCCAGGAAAAAGACATATCCGCGCTTGGGCTTCTCTACCGGCGTTATGCCAGAGTGGTTTATTCAGTCTGTGCCCGTATATTAAGAGACCCCATCGAAGCGGAAGACCTGGTTCACGAAGTCTTTCTCTCCTTATATAAAAGGTCCGGGGCGTTCGATGCGACGAAAGGCACTGCCCGCTCTTGGCTGCTTCAGTTGGCATACCACAAGTGCTTTGACTGGCGCGACTATTTGAGGGCTCGGCATGGATTTCACCAGAGAAATGGGGAAAGGAAGAGTGCTGCCGCCCCATCTGATTTAATGGAAGAGCAAGCTCCTATGGAGCACAGCATCTCCGCTGACGACATTAGGGTTTTGTTGGCGAGTCTTCCGAGAGAACAGCAGCTGACATTCCAGATGCGCGTTGCAGGTTACACATTCAGCGAAATCGCTGAGGAGTTGGGTTGCTCCCCCGGAAACGCGAAGCACCACGCCTATCGAGGCATCCAACGTCTGAGACGGATCGTGTTCCACGTGGACAAGCCGGCGTCGAGCCAAGCGGCTCAGCCGGGAACTAAACTTCAAGCGAAGAGCAGGTTCCAATGAGTCCACTGCACCTTAGTGATGACCTTTGCCTGGACTATTTGAGCAGCGAATTGTCGGTTGAGGAGACGAAATCTTTGGAGGACCACCTCAGCGAATGCCTCCAGTGCCGACAAAGCATAGGGGAATACCGAACAATTCTGAGAAGTGGGCTATCCCTCATACCCGACGAGGCTGGCGATGACCTGACACTTGATTCTGTGCCGTGGTCTATTCAAGAGGGCGAGAAAAAGCTTTACGCGGCCATCGAAGCACAGGCTGGGACTAGAGATCCATTCGAGCGCGTGAAGGACGAGACGAAGCCTCGAGAGACTTCGGAGGCACGTTTAGCGAACTTCTTCCTTCCATCAAATCTACGCGTCCAATTGGCGTCCGCCGCCTCATTGATTCTCGCAGCCGTTCTTGGAATGTACATTTATGCAATCGGCTTGAAACGAGGTCGAGAGCAATCTCAGGTAGTCGAGCAATCAAAGAGTGACAACGCACCTTGGCGAGCGCACCTTGAAAGCCTTGGCCATGAAAGAGACCAACTGGAGTCAAGCTTGAGAGATCGAGAGCTTGTCATCACTGGATTGAGAGCCCAACTCAAGGAACAGCGAAAACAGAATGAAGCACTACAGGCTACGTTCCAGGCCGCAGGCCAAGAGGCGCGCGAGCAGACGGAAGAGGCTTCTGCAGAGCGGAATACACTCGTTCGCAAGGTCGAAGATGAGCAAGGACTCCTTGCGGCAACACAGAAGAAGCTCGATGCGTTAGAACAAGCAAAGGCAAGTGACGCGGTCCGGATGACAAGTCTTGAGAACCAGATTCACTTCATGTCGCAGTTGCTAAAAGACAAAGATTCAACTATTGATGAACAGCAGCGCTTCTTGGCTTCCGACAGAGATATTCGCGACCTAATGGGCGCGCGGGATCTATACATCGCAGAGGTATCCGATGTTGGGGGGAACGGGAAGAGAAAAAAACCATACGGTAGGGTTTTTTACACGAGGGGTAAGTCCTTGATTTTCTATGCCTACGACCTTGACCAAGAACCTGGGGTAAGGAACGCAAGCACCTTTCAGGCTTGGGGGCTGCGCGGCCCGGATCGAAATACCGCTCTTAATTTGGGTGTGATGTACGTGGACAACACCACGAATAAACGCTGGGTGTTGCGATTCGATGACCCCGAGGCACTCAAGAAGATCAACGCGGTATTTGTGACTGTCGAGCCCAGCGGCGCAAGCCCGGCACCGCGTGGAAAGCAGGTGTTGTTTGCTTATCTGGGCGAAGAGCCGAATCACCCTTAGCTAGCCGTGTTTCTTTGATTTTTTTCTGCCGAACCATCGAACAGCTGTTTATTTCGCAGGACATTGGAGTGACTTGTTGGTTCCTTTGTTCGCGTAGCTCCGTATATTGAGTGAATCCCCGCAGCAGACAAAGTTGAAAAAGAGGTAAGCGTGAGACTGCGCATTGGTGTGCTCATTTTCGCTTTTTGGTGTTCGTCACTTATCTCTCTAGCGCAGGCGCCCACGGCTGTCGTGAATGGCCAAGTGCGCGACACTTCCGGTTCAGCAATCCCAAATGCAAGCGTTGAAGTCATTAACGATGCGACGAATCTCCGCTACGTGACGGAAACAAATGACGAGGGGATCTATTCTGTGCCGAATGTTCCTCCTGGCACCTATCACATTCGAGTGTCCAAGCAAGGATTCAAGACGATCGTCCATCCCGACATCACTCTCAACGTTCAAGATGCAAAGGCAATCGGCTTTACGCTGCCAGTAGGCCCCATCTCAGACACAGTAACAGTGGAGGGCGGTGCGCCCCTCATAAATACGCAGGACGCAGCGGTGAGCACCGTGGTGGACCGGAAATTTGTCGAGAATATGCCGATGAATGGCAGAAGCTTTCAGACATTAATCCAACTCACGCCTGGGGTTGTGGCCATTCCCAGCAACCCCTTCAATGGCGGGCAATTTAGTGTCAATGGCCAGCGCGGATCCTCGAACTATTGGATGGTAGACGGTGTAAGCGCCAACGTCGGAATAGGTATCACCAACAGCGGTACCGGCAACGGTCTTGGAGGAGCACTTGGGTCGTTCAGCGCTATGGGAGGGACAAACAGCCTCGTTTCAGTTGACTCTATGGAGGAGTTCCGCATTGAGACCTCGACGTACGCGCCGGAATTCGGACGCACTCCTGGTGGACAGATTTCCATCGTCACTCGCTCTGGCACCAATCAGTTTCATGGCACCGCGTTCGATTATTTCCGGAATGACGTTCTGGATGCAAACAACTGGTTCAATACGTCAGTCACTCCACCAATTGCTAAGGCAAGAGAGCGGCAAAATGATTTTGGTGGAACGCTCAGTGGCCCAATCATTAAGGATCGAACGTTCTTCTTCTTTTCCTATGAAGGACTCCGCCTGCGGCTGCCGCAAACGGGGCTCACAAGTGTTCCTTGCGATAGTACCTGTGCAGTCTTCGGAAATGCACGCACGATGGCAATGTCGGCGATGCAGCCTTATCTAAATGCTTTCCCATTGCCGAACGGCCCGGAGGTTTTCACGCCGTGCACACCAAACGTAAACGGATGCCCTGCATCCGGCCAACGGCCTACGGGCGCCGCCCAGTTCAACGCCAGTTACTCCAACCCGGCCACGCTCGATGCATATAGCATTAGGATTGATCATCACCTCGGCAACAGACTCAATGTTTTCGGGCGTTACAACTATTCTCCGTCACAAATCGCTCAACGCGGAATCAGCGGGGACTCTCTGAGTTCGGTGTCGACAACGAGGATTGCAACACAAACTGCCACCCTGGGAGCTACCTGGACTCTCTCTCCTACTATTACGAGCGACCTCCGATTTAACTACAGCAGGACCAGTGCTCAACTTTTCAGCGATCTGGATTCTCTTGGGGGTGCTGTTCCCCCGGCATCTCTGCCGCTTCCCACTCCTTTCAGCTCCCAAAATGCGAACTTCAAGTTGGATATCCTGTCGCTGCAAGGAGGGATTCTCAATATTGGGGAGGGCGGTCAAAATCTCCAGCGTCAAATCAACATTGTTGGCAACACTTCCATCCAAATCAAATCGCATGCCGTGAAAGTCGGAATCGACTTTCGAAGGCTGTCCCCACAGTTTACTGGAACGGGGCAGTATGCGCTATTCGCCGGCATGCTGGACGTCCCGTCGGCCGAAATGGCATCTCTTCTTTTCACTAGTCTAGGTTCTAGCGGCACCCCTACTTTTCATTTACGAAATATTGGCGTCTACGCACAGGATACATGGAAGGTTGTCCCGCGCCTGACCATCACTTACGGTCTCAGGTGGGACTTGGACCTAACGCCATCCTCGGATCCCGGCTTGCCGGCTGCTGCGGGCTTCAACCTGAATAATCTGTCCGGTTTGGCACTGGCGCCTGCCGGGACGGAAGCGTACGGAACCACGTATGGCAATGTTGCGCCCCGTGTGGGCGTAGCTTACCGGCTCTCGGAAAACCAGAATTGGCAGACCGTGCTCCGTGGCGGATTCGGGGTGTTTTACGACCTGGCGAGTTCAGAACTGGGCAACAACGTAAGCGCCTTTTTCTATCCGTTCGGAAATAGCACATTCTCGTTTGGAGGTACATTCCCCCCGAGTGCGTCGCTGTTGGCGCCGCCTCCTATTACACCGCCAGATGCAAGCAATGGGATTCTGTTTGCGATCGATCCCCACCTAAGGCTTCCCTATGCGCTCGAGTGGAATGTTGCAGCAGAACAAGGCATCGGAAGGCAACAAACTCTGTCGCTCTCGTATGTTGGCGCAGCAGGGAGACGCCTCCTACAGCAAGCCCAAGTCTCGCCCGTGAATGCGAATCTTGCGGAGGCAGACCTGCTGGCCAATTCAAGCACCTCCGATTACGACGCTTTGCAAGCTCAGTTTCGGCGGCGACTGTCAAGGGGCCTTCAGGCGCTCGCTTCGTACACGTGGTCCCACTCGATTGATACGGCGTCCGCCGGTTCATTCTTTGGTTCTGCGAATGCATTACTGCCTTCGGGGATAAGTCAGGATCGCGGCCCATCCGATTTCGACCTCAGGCACACATTTTCGGCGGCCTTGACATACGATCTTCCCGGCCTGAAAGGCAACGTACTAAATAAGGCACTTCTGGGAGGCTGGTCGACCGAAAACATCATCCAGGTACGATCAGCGTCGCCGGTCAGCATTGCCGACTCGAGATTTTTTACCTTGGCCGGTTTCAGCACACTGGTTCGTCCAGACTTGATTCCTGGGCAACCCCTATATCTTTATGGTTCGCAATACCCTGGCGGCAAAGCATTCAATCCGGCGGCGTTCACCGATCCCCCCAACGCCGGCGGCAAGCCGCTTCGGCAGGGGAATGTGCCGAGGAATTTGCTGCGAGGATTCGGAGCCACGCAGTGGGATTTCGCTGTCCACCGAGATTTCCCGATACACGAATCCCTTCGTCTGGAGTTCCGGTCGGAGATGTTCAATGTGCTGAACCATCCGAACTTCGGTTCCCCACGTGGACGATTCAGATCAGGAGGATTTGGGACTTCAAACCAACTGCTTTCACAGAGTCTCAGTGGCTCGAACGTCGGAGGCGGTGGGTTCAGTCCTCTCTATCAGACCGGTGGACCACGTTCGATCCAATTCGCTCTAAAGCTGACTTTTTGAGTGCGGCACGACCAAAGTGAGTCCAGCGGCGGAGACTGCGCCGACACCAGCCGCTCCGAACGACCCGTCGGTCTGCCGGCGACACTGACAAAAGCTAACAAAAGACACGTGGCCCGTAAGGCGTACGACCGGGCGATGGTTCTTATGCAGAAAGGTGAGTTCTGCGGCTTATGAAGAAAATGAAAACTCTCTATTTTCGAGTCATCGTAGCCTTGTCCGTGATTGATATCACCTCTCAAATTGCATTAGCGCAACAGACGAACAAAAAAGCGTTCACCGTCGCGGATGACATTGGTTTGACGTACTTTGCCCCTTCGGTTGGCACACGTGCTGAAGTGCGGTTCTCCCCGGATGAAAACTATTTCGCTGTTTGGAGCGAGCGAGGGCGCCTAGACTTAAACTGTGTAGAGGACTCCCTACGTTTTTACCGCCGCCAGGACGTCGAGGCCTTCTTGAAGCACCCCGATACTTTACCGTCAGTAAATCCGGTATGGATTGTGAATCGTTCCGACAAGGAGGGAACGGTCATCAACGATTGGCGCTGGTTACCCGATTCGAGCGGAGTGGCTTACGTGGAGGGCGCGTACGAGTTCAGCGACAGGCGGCTTATGCTGGCGGATGTTCGTAGAGAAGTAGTTGAACCGCTAACATCGACGACGGAAGGGGTGCGCACATTTGATGTGCGTGACCGAGAGAATTATGTGTATACCGCTTTTCAGAAGGCCGAGGGAGAAGTAACGCAGCAGAAAGCACAAACTGAGCCGCAACCGGCGACGACGATTGGCACAGGCCATTCGCTTCTTGAATTGCTTTTGCCTGATGAATTCGGGAAATCCCTGTCACCGCCGCCTAGCGGTTTGTGGGCGGTTATCAAAGGCAAGCGCTTTGAGGTGAAGCAGGACGGCGCGCCACTTGCTAAT
>Ga0209375_1002445_pt1 | contig 13368 bp, 13 predicted proteins | sample GraSoiAngelo_131_FD_185888 | JGI IMG/M metagenome (GOLD analysis project Ga0209375, IMG submission 185888) | Grasslands soil microbial communities from the Angelo Coastal Reserve, California, USA - 14_0929_02_30cm (SPAdes) (version 2) | ecosystem: Environmental > Terrestrial > Soil > Grasslands ... | reverse complement strand
GGAGCAGCCTACGCTCAACCAAGTCAATGATGGCGCGCATACCGGCTTCCCTCGAAACACCGGCGCGGACAAGCTCGGCCTCAGCCGTGTCGAGAGTCACCGCCTGACGATAGCCAGCGTCAGACAGCAGCCGATTCTCCACAAATTCTCGAACCGCGGGAGGGTGATTCGAGAAAACATTTGAGTAAAACTTTTCCAGTATGTGTTCGCTGCGGCCCTCGAGTTGCTCAGCCGCGATGGTTTCTTCGCCGACGGCGAGCCGCTGCGCGTTTAATTCAGCGCACATCAGGCTCAGGAGCGGTGGAATTGCGTCAAGCTCGTCGAGCGGCACGCCCGGCTGAACTCCAGCGACAAAGCGGACGATCGCTCTGGCTACTTCTGGAGAGACGATGGGCTGTTTGCCCGAGCGTAGACTGCCGGGTTCGGTTACCGCTTGGACTGCTTGGACTCCGCTCAACGGGCGAAGTTCCATCCGGTTGTCCATCAAAGTTGGGAGCTGCCACCGCCAGCGCTCTAAGAGATGAAGGAAGTCTTCGCGCAGAGAGAGCAGCACCTTGGCGGGATGGGCTTGGTAATCCTCCCGTTCCGCAAGTCGATCATCGGTTTCAATCTGCGCGCGAACATCCGGTGGCATACGGTTTTCGACGATCGCCGCGATCGTCTCAAGAAAATTTTCGGCGATGTGGCGGCGCCCTTCGCCGAGTGTGAAAATCTCTTCGAACTGGTCGAAGATGAAAACGGGGCGTACCACTGCCGAGCTGTTCTCGCCGATAAGTCCGCAATCAGGGTCGTGCAGAAGTAGCCACAGGCTCGACGCGCCCAGGCAAATCGCCGAGAGATCTTCGCGGCCGGTGGATGTCAGCGCGTCAGACAACGCTGCGATCATCTGCCGACCAACCAATGGCGCGTCCTCGTCGTAGCGGACACGAATGCTGACCGGCAGCAAACCCGCCTCGCGAAGGTTAGGAATAAGGCCGGCTTGAATCAATGAGGTCTTTCCTAATCCCGATTGACCGAACAGGATCGTGAGCGGCTTGTGCAGCACGCGCTCAAAAATTTCCTGCAATTCCGCAGTTCGACCGAAGAAGTAACGCTGCGTCTCTTCGGTAAAAGATTGCAGTCCCAACCACGGTGACTCCGGATCAGCATCACCTGGGCGCTTGATTACGGAGGCGGCGGAATTCATTGAATGGTAGAGCCGGCACGACGTTTTTCCATCAATTGTCGCATCTGCTTACCAAACTCGACTGTCACTTCGCCCCCGGGCAAATGGGTAGACTGGACGTTGCGAAAGCTGCGCGGCTCACGTTTGGTGGCGAGCGACGAGTCGTCGATGACGACAGGCACGTAAAATTCCTCGCCCTCGGAAAACATCGCCTGCCATTCCGCGGCCCAATTTCGCTCCTGATGAAAATATCCGGCCGGGGCTCCCTCGGTGGTGCGTGAGATAACCGAGAGAAAAAGTGAACACCGCCCTTTTACTTCGTCTTCAAGATTGTTATGCCAGTTACCGCCGGGCTTGAGCCGCTCGCGGTCATACCAGACAAGACATCCGTGGCGCTCGAGACCCGCCTTTAGCCTGCGCGCGGCCTCTTCGTCCTCTCGCGCATAACTCATAAAGATGGCGCCAGCCGGCATCTCGGGCTCAGGCGGCGGCAGGAATTCGCTCCTCTCACCTTCCATGACCGGATGCTTCTCGCGCCAGCGGCGGTTCAGTTCGAGAACAAACTCTGAAGGATCGCATTCAATCACATGAATATTCCGACTCACGCCGCCGAAGAACAGCACCATGCTTTCAGATCCAGCAGCAGTGAGCCCAACCGCGAGCACCTCCGTGGTGGCGCGAGATTCGGAAAGACGAGACTGCCTAGTGATGCGCAGGAAAAAGCGCACAAGCCAGTCTGAGAAATTCAGGCCGATTACAAGTAAGCTGTGCTCCTTGAGATCCCGCGCGAGTTTTTCCATCACTGGCAGGTGCTGATGCAACGCGCACACGAACTCCAGCACATCTTCCTCCCACACCACATACTCCGGGCAAGGCGAAACGTGACCGAGGAGATGGTAAACCGTCGCACGGCTTAGCGCGGATTTTCTTACCGGCAGATCCTTGAGAGCAGCTTCGGGGAAGAATGAAAGCGTCTGCGTGAGCCGCTGTCCACCATAACGCTCCGCGTTAAGCGCGTTCTCCAGCAAAGGATCGAAAGTAGTTGTCAGAAAAAAATTAAACGCGGATATGGACGCTAATTCTCTCAAAGCGGTGCCGGGCTCAGGGCACTCATCGCGGAGAAGACACCGCGGAGACCTTCGACTACTACCGCTGCGCCGCCTGCGGCATCATCTTCCTTTCCCCTGTTCCGCAGGACATCGGCAAGTACTACCCGGCAGACTACTACGGCATTCCGCGCTCCGCCGCGGAGCAGATGCCGGCAGACAACGTCGTTGAGAGTAGGCGTTGCCGGAAGGGAGTCGGGCGGAACTTGAAGTTTTTTAGCAAGGCTCTTTGCCAGCCAACCGTAAAGATTCTGATTATCCGGTCCGAACGTCACCACTCCCTCACCGATCACCGGGATCACTTTGCCCTCTTCGATGAAAACCAGAAGGTCCTCCCAAAAATCAGAATCAATTGGTATGGCCACAGGAAACGGGAACTAGGATCTCCAGAAAATGTATCGACAAACATCCGAGAAGCGCAAACACGAACCGAACGACGCCGGATTGGGACGCGAAGAAGACGCGATCCGGGAAGGTCGTCGCGCGGTTGAACTACTACCCTTGAGAAAGGATTCCCTCAACGGAGCGAACATGATCAAATACCTTGGCGTGATGTATGCGTGGACGGGTGAGAAAGAGCTTGCCGCTACAGCGCAATCTGTGGTTATTGGTATTTTAAATTATGGTGATGAGTTATCCCGTTCCGGCAAATGACGCCGACAGATTACGCGCGCTGCGCTCGTATAAAATTCTTGATACCAAACCGGAGGAACGCTTCGACGAGCTGACCCAGTTGGCCGCACTCATTTGTGGCGTGCCGATCTCGTTGATCAGTTTAATCGATGCCGACCGGCAATGGTTTAAATCGCGGTTCGGTCTCGATCTTCAGCAAACGCCCCGCGCTCTGGCCTTCTGCACGCACGCCATCATGCAGCCGGGAATGTTTGTCGTGCCGGACGCAACTCAGGACGAGCGATTCGCGCAGAATCTGCTCGTAACGGGTGATCCGTATATTCGATTTTACGCGGGAGCGCCATTAGCGACGCGCGACGGGCATTTGCTGGGCACGTTATGCGTGATGGACCGCAAGCCGCGCACGCTCACGGAAGCGCAAATCGAGGCGTTGAAAATTGTCGGCCGGCTGGTGATTGCAAATATCGAGCTGAGACGCGACCTGCAAGAATTAAAGGATGCGTTAGCCGCGCCTGATGCGACTGAAGGTCCATCTGGAGAATCTGCTCCCGGTCTAGACGAAATTATTTCCCGTCTGCACGAGGTTGCCTCCAATTTGCAAGGGGTGCGAGAAGGAAGAAAGCAATCGCCGGGGAGTGGAATGGGGTCGCGCCTAAAGCTTTGACAATTCACGCTTAACAGGTTGGCGAGATTTTTTCCAGACTCGACGTCGTTAAACGGATCTGAATCAGGCGGAGGGCTTTAACCCTTGATCTCGGAGTCTGAAGCAGGCGTCGCTGATTTAGGTGGTTTCATCATGGATTGCGCCCATTCAGTGTTTTCCTTTGTCAACAGAGCTTCGACACGCTGCACGAAAAGATGGAAGGCGTCATCCTTATCGTAGGGTGCCGTCTGGGTCAGAAACAAAAATTTCTCTCTTCTGAGCGACTCCGCTGTGGCTCGATACTCAATCCAATGTACCTGAAGTTGCAGCAAGCCGAGCAGCGATGCGATTACGGCAACGAAAACGCCCAAAGCACCGATCGCAATCTTGATCGGGAACGAGTTGTCTGCAAAGCCGGATAGAAATGGAATCGCAGCTGCGGCGACGATCTCGGCAAAGCGCAGCCGCTTGAACCAGCGTTGATTCGTGGTGCTCTTGCGATCATACCAGCCTATCTGATCGTTTATTCGCTGCTCGACGTACTCCTCAGGGGAAATCATTTTTTCTATACCCTAACGAATTATTCGACTTTCAGGGCAGACACGAGAATTAGTTACACGCTTAATAAAGTAAAGCGAAAACCAGATCTGATTTAAGGTGTTAAGGCGGTTTGTTCTTGCGGCTGATGACCTCTTTCAGTACGACGTGGAGCGTCCCCAATGAATGAGGCCCCGTCTGAAGGTCGGAATCTGGTTGTTTGTTTTGATGGTACGAACTACGAGTTCGATCGTGAGCCAACGAATGTTGTGCGCCTGATTCAGGTGTTAGGCCGCAATCATTCCAAAAGGCAGCTCTTGTACTACGATCCTGGCGTCGGTACTCTTCCCGAACCTGGCATCCTGATCCCCATGCTGAAGACGCTTACTCGATGGTTTGGCCTCGCGTTCGGCCTCGGCCTGTCACATAAGGTTGCCCAAGCCTACACGTACCTAATTGATTTTTGGGAACCAAATGACCGTGTTTTCCTATTCGGTTTTAGTCGGGGCGCTTACACAGCGAGAGTCTTAGCCGGCCTTCTCCATCAGCTTGGTCTTCTTCCTCGAGGTAACTACAATTTGATTCCGTACGCGATGAAATATTTTCGTCGCATTACCGAAGGACGTCACCACCAATCTAGGGCGGTCGACACGAGCAAATGGAAAAAGTTGTGCGATGATTTCCGCCATACATTCGCTCGCGCGGTCAAACCAGGAGACAATGAACGGCGGTTTCAAGTGCATTTCTTGGGCGTTTGGGACACGGTGTCATCCGTTGGGTGGGTATGGGATCCGAAACATTTCCCTTTCACAGCCTATAATCCGAGCGTCAAACACATCCGCCACGCCGTCGCCATAGACGAACGTCGTGCGTTCTTTCGTCAAAATTTGTTTCGACCGGCGGCCGGACAAGACTTGCTCGAGTTGTGGTTTCCGGGTGTGCATTCCGACATTGGTGGGGGTGGTCCACCAGAAGGCTGTCGACTTTGGTGGAATTCGTTCCAATGGATGCAAGAACAAGCAGCCACTGCTGGCTTATATTTCGATGCGGAAAAATTGAACGCGCTTGTTGCCGAAAAGCCTTCGCAAGCTTGGGCCGAACCGATAAACAGTTCGTTTCAATCTGCATCTTGGTATCTCGGGGAAATTTGGCCGAAACTTACGTATTGCCCGAAATTAAAGATTCGTTACCCACGCTGCAATTTTGGACGGCACCGAGACATACATTCCGGGGCTCTGATTGATCAAGCTGCTCTAGTGCGGATTCGCGCGCCAGACCTCGCATACATCCCAAAAAACCTGCCAAAGACGTTTATTTCCTCTGTTAAGGCGCTCGCCGAACTTTCACCGTACTTGCCCGTTCCATAAGTAGATCAGATTGGGAGCGCAGGCCGCTGAATGTGACCCTGGTGACGGTTCCAATTTCTGTTAGATCTTTATCTGTTGCATAGGAAATTTGATTGCTGACTGCGTTCCTCTCGTCATACGACATGCGATGGAAAGCAGGCATGGCCGATTACATCAAGGCCACGCTTACTCTGCCGTGACCGTTTCACTCCTGAAGTACAGTAATTTTGCCAGCCCGAATTGCTTCCAGCAAAGCCTGATAATCCCGTTCGTTCTGATCGGCGTAGGCCACGGCGAAATTCGAAACTGCGTCATCGAATCTGCTGGAGTTGCCGAGGTATCCGCTGATCATCGCAGCGTCTCCCGACTTGGCATGGGCTCGGGCGAGTGCCCATCCACACCATTCTCCATAGTCTGCCAGAACACGCGAATCGAAAATTTCGACGAGCGGTTTGATCTTAACGTCACGTAACTGCCGTACGTAAAAATGCCGTCCCCATTGTTCCGTCCAGCCCAAAAACATATCGCTTGCCGCCTGCATTAGTCGTTGGCCGGCGACTACTCTCTGACCGCAGCACTGGTAAACACTTTTTCCGGAATACGGCTCCAAGACGCTCTCGTGCACCTCTTTGACCTGGAGAAACAGCGGGTCGTCATCGCCAGTCATCATTAGCAAAATGGCACAGCGGGTACCGACGCTGCCGACTCCGACAATCTTGATCGCAACATCTTTGATTTCGTAACGATCCACGAGAACTTTGAGATCATCAGGAAGTGTCTCTCGATAGCAGCGAAATGCTTCTTTAACGAGGTGATTGTATTCTGCCGCTTCCACTTCTGTTGGATGAAAAATTAAAGGGGGGTTGTCCCTAATTCGGACTTGGCCATTTTTGACGCTTGCCAGTTTTGGAAAGTCATACTCTGCCACTGTGCGGGTTGCGGCTTTGGCGATCTGCTTTTGAACGATCTTCTTCCACTTCCTACTTTTTATACATGCGACCATGTTATCCATCCGCTGATACCACATTTCCAAAGCGCCTATTTCCGCGTAACAGCGCATGTGTTCGTGGTAACTTTGGATGCATCGCAGAGCTGCTTTACGCGAGTCTGCTTCCTTGAAACCGTTATTGCGCCCGGCAAGGACAAAGCTGACGGCTAATCTCTTCAGATCCCATTCCCACGGCGCCGGAAGCGTCTCGTCAAAATTGTTGATGTCAAAAATGATGCGTCGCTCCGGAGTTCCAAATCCTCCGAAATTCATCAGATGACAATCACCGCAAGCTTGCACTCGGATTCCTGACGTCGGCGTGATGGCCAGATCGGCCGCCATAATCGCAGCGGCGCCACGATAAAAAGCGAAAGGACTTTGCATCATTCGCCCATATCGGATTGGGATGAGGTTTGGAATGCGGTCGTTGCTGGATTGAATCAACAATTCGACCGGATCCCGGCGATTTCTCGGCGCCTTCCATGTCGCATGCGATCTCCGCGGACATTTGTCCCGCAAAGCCTTGCCCGCAGCCTTCCGGTCTTTACGGGTGAGCAGCAGCTCCTTAGGCGATCGTACACGCTTCACGTCTTTATTTCGTGGGCACCAGCAGCGTAAGCCTTGAACGTCGCAAGTTGCTGATCCACTGCTGCCTTCAGTTTTGAGTTTCGACCGGCTTCTGTCCCCAGTGTCGCCATGGCGCCTCCTGCCTATGCTGTCTCCATGATACAAATCCAAGGGCGGCCTTCAATTTGGGATTTTTTGTGCCCGCGTTTGGTGCCGCCTGACGGTTCGTTCGGGCTAGGCAACATGGGATCCTCACAGACTGAATCCATGAAACGGATAAGATGAGGGAGATAAGCGTCCGTCGCAAATGCGTTAGTTGAGAATAAAGGGGCAACTGTTATCACAGAGCGTTTTTCTGTTCTTGCATCAGGCGAGGTGTTTGCGAAAATGGCACGATAGGTTGGTTTGCCACCTTTAGAGCAAATGACCATGGAGACCAGTATTAGCTCTCATCACCGGAATAAGCGTTATCATTTTCCGTTGGCTACATACGACAGCGAACATTTCGGTCCGTTGTTTGCGGTAAGCGACGAAGGAAGTGCTGGAGAAACGATCGTTAATGCCGCTTATGCATCGGCAAAGGCAAAGGCTCTTTGGCCGATCGACCCGGTGAGCCTGGGTGTCGCTCTGGACGGCGAGCGCATGACGAGCGCGGGTGAAGTACCTATTGGGCCTCCAGAATATGAAGACCTCTCAGACGCGGCCGCGGGGCGCCTCCTCTTGACCACGAACGTCGGTGTTCGAGTCAATACGCGACTAACCCAGCAGCTGCCTGAATTCGCGGTAACCGAAAAATCCGCGAATGATAAGCAATGGCTGGACAACGTCCTCGCCGCATTTGAGCCTTTTGTGCACACGCCCGACGGCCAGCCCAGACCGCTCACAGTGCGGCTTTCGGTCGACCCCAAAGCGCCGATCAAATCGCTCAAAGGCGTGGTCACCAAACTGCAGGCAGGACGTAAAGAGGGAAAGATGGGACCGGCGGAGATTCACCGGCTGTCAGTTCTCGTCGCTTTCGAAGACAGGATTACGGATGACGAAATTGGCGTGATCGAACGCATTATGAAGCTCGCAGTTGACGCGGGTATACGCGAGTTAGCGATCGATGGGGACCTTCGCGAGCCTGCTCGCAGGCGATTGGAAATCCAGTCGCTACTAAATATTCTGGATCCCGAACACTTGCGTCGGTTGCTGAGACTATCGCGTCAACTCGGGGTTCGCCTGACGTATCGGTATCACCTTGATGTCGAAACGGCTGCACGCACCATTTGGACCGGCCTCCACACGGCGCGTACGAACGGCTTTTCCGCCGGGAAATACGGTCTGATGCCAATGACTCTGGAAGAGCAAGGCGCTGTGATCGAAATGATCACAGGATGGACTACCGACTGGACCGCGATTCCTGCTTTTTACGTAGACACACCGTTGCTTACCGCTGAAGACGTTTATGACGACACCCGGTGTAAAGACGCGGCGAAGCTCTGGCTCAAAACCGCTCGGGGAGCCGGCGCAAAGATTGTGCTTTTCGATAGCCCGGATCGTGTCAATCCACGGCGTTTGATCCGCCAGCCTAATGTGGCGAATGATATTGGGGTTCTAACCTTCGCCGATATCGAGGAAATCCTTGCGTATGCAAAGGAATTGGGGATCTCCATTCTATGGTCGGGAGGCATAACAAGCAGACAAGCATTCGAATTGGCGAAACGGAAGGTTTTCGGGATTTTCAGCACATCGAGTACGGCCGCTAAAATCGCTGTGACTGCCGCATTTGAAGCGGATCCACGCCTTCCGGCTGAGAATGAGCCCACGGACTTCGGTGTGCGTCGCATTCATGCGATTATTCAAGGGGGATTCTTAAGTGCAGCGGTAAGCAATCGCGGTAAGGGCCTCGCCAAGTCTATCGCGGACGCGAGCGAGCGGTTGCTTGCGGCGGAGCAAGATCAAGCACAGTCCTCCGTAGAATTGAATAACGTCAATGTGGAGCTCTTACGCGGATGGCAGCTGTTAAGCGAAGTTCGTACTAGGCAGAATAGCTCAATTCCAAACCGGGTAACCGTCCCGGTCCCGGCGGACGCAGTACGTGTTTTCCGAGGAAAGAAGAGAGTGAAGCGAAGTGAATTTATCGAGAAGCTTGGCACGGTTTTCATGCCGATGACCGTGCAGATGCAAAGGCTGTTTGGGCTGAAAGCGTACCTTCCAGCTATTCTACCTGAAACCAAAAGTGAGGGGATGCCGGATGAGATAGCTCTGGTGTTCTATCAAACACAGGGGGCTTATCATGAAGCGAAGCGATGCGTGGGAGGCCGGAGCTATAGTGAACTTCATCAACTCCTTTTTGATATGAAAGCGAGCAAAAGCAGTTTTCCGGAAATGTTCACTGGCGAAGTACAGCCAGACAAGCCATACCACTTGTTTCCCAAGTCGGTCGACTGGCAGATCGGAAGTGCACGTCTATATGCCGGCACCCGACGGTCTAAATTAAAAGAAACGGGGTTTTTGAAGAGATTGGGCCAGGTCGCAACTGACCTTCAGAAGGCCCCTGGGAGCTTAGATGGCGTTATTTTCTGCGCGACCAATGAGTGGGTTGTCTGGTGGGAACATTCTTCGGAGCGCACGCCCGAGCCGAACACAAGATTCGATGAGATCGCAGTAGAAGTGTTTTCACCCGTTGCTCGCCGAGTCCAAGTACGGGGCAATTTGTTGAGACCTTACTCCGGGCTCACTTTGAATACTCGAGGCGACTTCCTAAACACTCAGTTTCAACGAGTGTAATGAATCTTCCTTAACGCCTATGAAAACAAAAAGAGTGGAATCGGCTGATAACCCAGAAGACGGTCTGTTGCGCGATGCGCGAGTGTATTTGTCGGGGCCGATGGATTTCGTTGCCTCGCGAGCTGCGGAGAAGGCCACTGGTTGGCGCACAAGAATTGGTCAATTCCTTCGCAGATTGGGGGTTGTTGTATTTGACCCGTGGGAGAAACCAGAGATTCGGGCCATGCATGATTACGGGCGCGAAGGGGAAGGAACGACAGATGTCCGGGTGGCATGGACCTATAAGGGCGGAGAAGAAGGTGCCGCGGCTCGCGCACAAGTAGCTGAGAGCTTCTGGCCCGCGCTCCATATTGATCTTCGGATGGTGGACACGAGCGACTTCATCATTTGTTACTGCCCGACGAACGTCTACAGTGTCGGCACTCCTCACGAGATCATCCTAGCGAACGAGCAGCGCAAGCCCGTGCTGTTTGTCAGTCCATACGTAAGTTTCCCGACGCTTTCGCGTCTCAAAGAGCATCTAGCGAAGGACGCCGAAGGCTCGGCACTGCTTGAAGATCTCGTCTCCCAGGTTCCCATCAAGGAGAATAAAAATGCGAGCCCGAGCTTTTGGTATATGCCTTTGGTGGGCGGTGAACAATTCTTTGACGGCTTCGGTTTCGATCGCTACCGCGAGCGGTTTGGCTGGACGGAAATCTCACTTGATAAAAACGAAGAGGATCACCCGCCACAAAAGCCGCTCCTTCCTTTCCTTGAAAAACTTAATCGTGAGCTTCCGCTCAAGTGGGACCGTGCCACGAAAAAATTCGTTCGGAACGACGATTGGCTTTTATGGGATTTGCGAAAGCATCAGGCGGGCGCGTCAGTCGTCGACGCCAAACAGCCAAAGCCTCCAAAACGCGCCTCAAGAAGTTCCGGAACACCGGCGGAGAAAGGATAATGCGCTTTAGATCATGCCTGACGCCACGGGTTTCAAATATCCCGCACCAAAGTATCGGCGTGTATGCCGCCAAGGCCGGAAGCGATGCGCGAATTGAAAGTCTCCGTAGCTTTCAACTCGCATTCATCGACGAGTACGCCGTGCCGGGCAAACCTTTTAATGCAGCCGTGTTCGAAGCCAAAGTAAAGGCGACACAAAATTTCAGCAGGCCATCGCCGATGAGAAATTTATCGCGCGTCGTCCGATCCTAAACGATCTCGTCGCGCAATTTAAGGCCGATGCAGCACATCTGCGAAGCAAAGTCAGCCGCAGCAAAGTCACTCCCGCACTGGCAATTGAGATGAAGAAGGACATCAACAAGATTTATGATCATGCCCTCGGCGGTAGAACGTCCAATAACACTTAAATCCCAACGAAAGCCATAGAATTATGACTCAAATCAAACAAGGTCCTTGGACCCGTATTCGGCCTCTGCAACGCGATGAGCTCGACCCTTACACGCGGGCTGGAATGGTCATGGGAGAGCTCACCTGGGGAGGGGTTCGTAACAATCTTTGCAAGGTAATGGCACACACACCGCGTCTCCTGCAAACGGGGGTGGAATACGTCAACACCTTCATCTTCGATCCGCGCACTTTTCGCGGAGATGTCCAAGAAGCGGGCTTCAATGACCGCTATATCAAGGAACTTGTAATCTCCCGGACCTCGCTGATTAACCGATCGCGGTACTCGGTGACCCATCATTCGCTTATCGGCATGAGCCTTTATACGGATGCCGGGCGCCGAGAAGAGGCTGTGCCGAAGTATCTGCATCTTCACGAACACGAAAAACATCCTGAAGTGTACACCGAGCGAGAACGCGTGGTGCTAGACTATACGGCAAAGGTGACAAAAGATGCTCACCTCGTGACCGACCAGGAATTCCAGGATCTTCGCCGGGTATTAACGGAGCACAATCTAAAGGACGACCGGTTGAAAAACCTTCCCACGGATAGGATGTCAGGTCACGTCGATTCCCAGATCGTAGAGCTAACTTGGTTGATCGGACACTTCTGCTTACTGAATCGATGGTTTACGGCACTTCAAGTACCCGACGAAAGCCCCCAAGATGAGGATAATTTCGCCGCTGCTTACGAGCGAAGTGTGCCCGAGGAAATTCGCCGGCGCAATGATCAGATCCTTGCCGGCGGTTTCTGACGAGTTTGTTAGTGCCGGCGCGATCGCTATCGAAAAGAAGTCTCTCTAATGAAACGAGAAGCATTCAAGATTGGTCTGCTCCTGACCTCGATCGCCTGCAGCGCGTCGGAAGCCGCAGCGCCCGTGATCACGACAGGTTTATCGCCCAATGGGTCGAGAAGGAGATACTTGGTGTGAATATACTTTACGTGACTATTCAGGCCCGTCAGGTGCTCACTCAGCAAACGCTGCTCTTGCAGCCATGTTTCAAAGGCATTGTTGCCACTCAGTAGATTACCAACAGCGATCCGGTTATTTCGAGTACGCAACAGGTTCGCCATGTCTTTGTCCTCGGTCTCAAGAAGGATATAACGCAGGTAATCGCGCGGTTGCGCGAACACTTCCTCGAATAGATCGTTTACTCCGAAAGCTGCAGTCAAGAAGACTGCACTCGTTGCCGCCTCCATTCTTTGGGCATACCACTCGAGTCCAGCTAAGGTTCGTCGAGGACTAAAAATCACTGTTATATCGTCAGCAGGCTCTCCCTGGGGAATCGGATAGTGCTCTTCATTCCAAGGTCGCAGTTCATCGTTATCCGGCCGACGATCCATCTTTGGATCAGTCTTGAGCTTTTCCCAGTAACTAAGATATTTCGCTGCCACCGAGGGATCCCGTACGATATGACCAACGTTGGAATGACCGAAGATTCCCCCGTCGGTCATATTAGTTGAGCCAGTCCAGACTTGAGTAGGCTCTCCGTTTTCTAAAAGTACGATAAACTTGTTGTGCGAGATCGCCCCCGGGATCCGATGTCCGTGGTATACGGGCGCCGTCAAGTCCTGCTGCGGAAATAGCCTGCCGATTTGCCTCGCTTGGCTGAAGCTTACTCCTGTTTGGATTTTCTTGGTTAACTATCTGACGTGCGTCGTAAATAATTTGGACATCTGCACCCGAATCGCGGGGCCTTAGCGAAGGCTTGAAGTACCGCACCTTGATTGAACTCGTAGACCGCTGCACGAACCGCGCTGTTCGGACCTCGCGCTTTCCCGACAAAATCGAGCATCGCTTCGAATAAACCGCGAGAAAGCCAACGCCATGCTTCGCGATTGGGCACTTCATCGGGGCGTCGATCTCCGAATTTACGGGTATAGGCTTGGGAGCCGGCGACCCCGCGATTAAAATAAATGGCGTGGGTATCTCTATCTTCGTTTTCTGTGGTAATCCGAACTTCGACATTCTCCCCTTCTACAAGAGCGCCGGGTTGTCCACGTATTGCTACCACGCGATAAGTGTATTCTCGTTTGTTTCGAACCGTAAAATCGCTCCATAAGAAGGTCTGCAAGGGATGCTCACGCGTAGAAACCAAGACTCCACCGGAGAGATTAGCGCTTCGAAATGCTTTGAACCCTTGAAGCCAAGCGCGACGTTCATTTGCGTGATCGAGCCGAAGTCTCCCAAGGAAGTTCCTACCCCTGAGCAACCTGGGGGGTGAGCA
>Ga0209375_1002444_pt1 | contig 13370 bp, 11 predicted proteins | sample GraSoiAngelo_131_FD_185888 | JGI IMG/M metagenome (GOLD analysis project Ga0209375, IMG submission 185888) | Grasslands soil microbial communities from the Angelo Coastal Reserve, California, USA - 14_0929_02_30cm (SPAdes) (version 2) | ecosystem: Environmental > Terrestrial > Soil > Grasslands ... | reverse complement strand
GCGCAAAGTGGCGGAACGCTACGGCACCGAGCACCACGAGATCACCGTGGGCTTCAAGGACTTTGCCGAGGAGCTGCCCTTCCTCGCCTGGATCTACGACGAACCGATGGGGGAACCTCCGGGAATCCCCACCTATTTCATGTGCCGCGAGGCGAAGAAGCACGTGAGCGTGATGCTGTGCGGGGAGGGAGCCGACGAACAATTCGGCGGCTATTCCAAGTACATGTTTGATCAGTTTTCCGCGGCGCTCGACTGGATGCCATCCGGGGTTCGGAATACGCTCTTGCGCGGCGTCGCGAGCCGCTTGCCCTTCGAGGGCCGGCGTCTGCGAAGCATGGCGGAGATCCTCGCGATATCCGACCTGCCGCGCCGCTTCGCGTCATGGTACGGAGGCTTCGACACGGAGCTCCAGGCCCCCGTGCTTTCCGATGCGATGCGAAACGAAATCGGAGACGGCGGGCTCGCCCAAACGTTCGACGAGATCGTCAATAGCTGCGACAGCAGCAATGCTCTCGACCGCTTCCTCTATTGCGACATCCATACCAGATTGGTGGACGACATCCTGGTCAAAGGCGACCGGATGAGCATGGGAGCCGGCATCGAGGCCCGCGTGCCTTTCCTCGATCACAAGCTGGTCGAGTTCGCCGCGAGTCTGCCGCAGCACCTGAAGGTCAGCGGCTTGAGCTCGAAGATCGTTCTCAAGCGGCTCGCCGAGCGCTACATTCCCCGCGAGACCATTTACCGCCGCAAAGTCGGTTTCACCGTTCCCCTGACCCGCTGGTTCGCCGGGCCGTGGCGCGGCCTGATCGACGACGTATTGCTTTCCGATCGCTGCCTTGACCGCGGCTACTACGACGCCGACGTGGTGCGCGGCATCGTGAGCGATCATGTCGGGGGCCGCGTCGACCGGGAGCAGGGGATCTGGCTGGTGCTCGCCCTGGAAATCTGGCATCGGCTGTTCGTGGACGACGACGGCAGCGAGGCGGCGGTCGACAGGGTCAAAGCGGACTTCGCCCGCTCCGTGGACATGCTGGCGGCAGCGGCATAGTCCGGGGCGTGTCGTGGCACATCGATCGTTGCAGTTGCCATGAACAAGCACAAGATCGTGGTGTTCGGCCCGTCCCTGGAGGCTGTCAGCGGCGTGTCGACCCACGTGCGGATGCTGCTTGCCTCCGATCTGGCACGGGACTTCGAGCTGCTGCATTTCCAGGTCGGCAGCGAGGGGCGCCGGGAAAACGCCCTGCAGAAATTGATGCGGTTCATCCTCAGTCCGCTCCGGCTTGCGCTGTTCCTGTTGCGAACTGGCGCCGAGGCGATTCATCTCAACACTTCGCTGGATGCCAAGGCTTATTGGCGGGACCTCGCCTATTCGATCGTCGCCAGCTTGCTGGGGCGGCGCGTGGTGAACCAGATCCATGGCGGGGCGATGCCGCAGGATTTCTTTCGCGGCAGGGTTTTTCTGACCTGGGTCCTGCGCCGCTTTATGGTTTCGTGCGATGTGATAACCGTACTTTCCAGCGCGGAGCTGTCGGCTTATCGGGCGTTTGACGCGCGATTGAAGGTTCACCGAGTGCCAAACGCGATCGACCCGGCAGGCCTTGCCGATCAGATGCGCTCATTTAACACCAGCGGACCTCTGAGATTGGTCTATGTCGGCCGGCTCGTGCGCGCCAAGGGGCTGTTCGAGGTCATCGAGGCTTTGATGGAATTGAAACGCGCTGGACGGGAGTTCGAGCTTTCCATAGCCGGACGAGGTCCGGATCAAGCTGAGCTGATGGCTGCTCTGGAACGGGCAGATCTCAAAGAGCGCGTGCGGGTTCTCGGTAGTGTGTTCGCTGCGGAGAAATGTCGGCTCTGGCTTGATTCGGATTTGTTCGTTTTTCCGACGTTCCACCCCGAAGGGCTCCCGTATTCCTTGCTAGAGGCGATGGCGGCCGGCTGCGTTCCCATAACCACGCCGGTCGCCGCGATTCCCGATGTGATGCGGAACGGCGAACACGGCCTGTTTGTGCCGGCGAAGAATGCGGACGCGCTGGCGATCGCCGTGGCTGCCCTCGACGACGACCGCGAACGCTTGATACGAATGGCCGAGGCAGCCCGGCGACGCGTACGGGAGCAGTACACGGTGGCGCGGCTCGCAGACGATTTCCGCAAACTGTACGGCGACTGCCTGGCTTGAAGCGCATGGTCTTCATGGAAATCCGCGTGAGAAGCGGATTCTGGAGGTCGGGGCCGACGTAGGGGCCGGCGCGCGCTATCAGTCAGGATCAGCTGATCCGATCGGACTATATGACCCTCTGCAGTTGAGGCACGATCATCAACAGCCCCTCCTTATGCTGACGGAAAGCTTGCTTGCACTCCTCAACCTGGAGGTCAGATACCTACAATGCTCGGGGATGATTTTGTAGAACCCGGACTCCAGCTCGAATCCCCATCCGTCGCCACGGAAATGATGGAGTGGTTCCGGTGGCGCCTCAACCGTCTGCGCTGCATGACGCCTATGGAGGTTTCCCATCGCCTTCTTCGCACGCTGTCGATGCGTGCGGAGCGCGCCGGACTGATGGGCTCGGGAGTCGTCCCGCCGCCGGATCTCGCGCTTGAGCCTCGTCCCTGGGTGCACGCTACGGTGAGAGTCGATGCGGCGCCCTACCTCGCCGCTGCGGACCGCGTCGCGGGGGGGAAGTTGGGCGTGTTCGCCTTGCGGGACGCCGATCTCGGGTCGCCGCCACGCTGGAATCGCGATCCGAAGACGGGCGTGGAAGCACCCCTCAGTTTCAGCAAGCTACTCGACTACCGTAACCCGCGAGTGGTCGGAGACATCAAGTACCTCTGGGAGCTCAATCGTCATTTGCATCTGGTGACGCTCGCGCAGGCCTATGTCCTGAGCGGCGAGACGAAGTATTACCGCGTCATTCGAGACCATCTGGAAAGCTGGTTCGCCGCGTGTCCGTACCGCATGGGCCCCAACTGGTCGAGCGCGCTCGAGGCGGCGATCAGGCTGATCAACTGGTCCGTCACCTGGCAACTCCTCGGCGCGGCACGCTCGCGGCTGTTCGAAGACGCCGAGAGCGCTCGGTTCCGACAGCGCTGGCTGGAATCGGTCCATCAGCATGCGCAGTTCGTGCGCGGCTACTTCTCGCTTCACTCGTCGGCCAACAACCACCTCATCGGCGAGGCGGCCGGTCTGTTCATCGCTGCCCTGACCTGGCCCCATTGGCCGAGCGCGCGCGCTTGGCTCCTGGCGGCGAAGGCTATCCTGGAAAGGGAAGCGCTGCTGCAGAACGCCCCCGACGGCGTCAATCGCGAGCAGGCCGTGTCGTACCAGCAGTTCGTGCTCGATTTTCTGTTGCTCCCTCTCCTCGCCGGCAAGGCCAATGGACAGCCGTTCTCCGCCGCGTACGAGTCGCGCATCGAGGCAATGCTCGAGTATCTCGCCTCGATCATGGACGTGAGGGGCAATGTTCCGGTGTTCGGCGATGACGACGATGGGTTGGTCATGAGGCTTGCCCAGGGAGGGGATTTTTCCCCCTATCGATCGTTGCTCGCAACCGGGGCGATCCTGTTTAAGAGAGGTGATTTCAGGCTCAAAGCAGGAGCCCTGGACGACAAGACGCGTTGGCTCCTGGGCAGCGAATCGGATGCCCTGTTCCAAGCGCAAAACCCGGCAAAGATGCGGCTTCCGCTGCGGCAGGCATTTCCGGCAGGCGGCTATTACATCCTCGGTTGCGACTTCGAAACCGACCGTGAAATCCGCCTGATCGCCGACGCGGGGCCGGTGGGCTACCGGAGCGTCGCCGCGCACGGGCATGCGGACGCCCTCGCGTTTACATTGTCGGTCGGCGGCTTGGAGTTCCTGGTCGATCCGGGAACCTATGCCTACCACACGCAGGGTCCATGGCGCCGCTATTTTCGCGGCACATCCGCCCACAACACCCTGCGCGTGGACGGAAGGGACCAATCGCAATCCGGCGGCAACTTCATGTGGCTGAGGAAGGCGCGTGCCGGCTGCAGCCTTTGGTCAAGTACGGCCGAGAGGGATTTATTCGAGGGTTGGCAAGATGGATACACGCAGCTTGCCGACCCCGTGATGCATCGGCGGCGGATCGCTCTGGACAAGGCGGCAAGAAGTGTGGTGATCGAAGACACCCTGCAGATGGCGGGGGAGCACGATGTCGAGCTGTTTTTTCACTGCGGCGAGCGATGCCGGGTCGATCCCTTGCCGGACGGGTACGCGGTTACGCAGGAGGCGAGAACGCTCGACATCAGGCTGCCGCATTTCAAAGGCGGCTCGTCTTGCGTCTATTACGGCAGCAGCGCGCCGATCTCCGGCTGGATATCCAGGCGGTTCGACGCCAAGCAGCCGTCACCGACCATCGCGTGGCGGGCCCGACTCAAGGGTGAAGTCGTCCTGTGCAGCGAAATCATATGCTGATCCGGTGGAGCAGTTATGCTGATTCCCGCAATCGCCTTGAGGCGGTAACCATGGGGGGAGTATTGCGGGCGGACATCATGCGAACCTACGAGTACCTGCAGGGAGGCAGGCTGCGCAGAACTGTGAACTGCCTGCGTTCCCCTGGAGTGCAAGCGGTGATCGTTTTCAGATTTGGGCAGTGGCTCGACTCGCAACCCTCACTGTTGAAGCTGTTGCTGCAGCCGATCTATTTCGTCCTGAATGGCCTCGTACAAATCATGTGGGGAATAGAGCTTCCACGTTCCGCGATGATCGGCCCGGGGCTCTACATCGGTCATTTTGGCGGAATCACGATCGCACCGGGTGTCATTATCGGAAGGAATTGCGATATCTCTCAACACATCACGATCGGCCTGTCCGGTCAGGGCGAGAAAGCAGGGGTGCCGACCATCGGAGATAACGTCTACATCGCGCCGGGCGCCCAGGTATTCGGAAAAATATCCGTCGGGAGCAACGTAAAAATCGGCGCCAACGCGGTCATTTACAAAGATATCCCGGATAACGCGATCGTGGTATTGGATCCGGGATTCAAGATCGTGTCGTACAAAGGAAATCGTAGTCCCGAGGAGGGGAAAATCTGACGGGTCGCCGTGCGGCCGGGAGTCACAGCCTGATGATCGAAGTGACCGGCACGAAGAACGCCGCGTCGACAGACACCATCGTCGCGGTGGATGCGTTCGACGTGACCCCCTGAGGCCAGTGCCTGGCCCGCGATAGGAAGTCAAATGCTCGGCGCAACCCTCGACTACCTCATTCTGCGCGGCCTCGCCCATCGTCGGAACCTGGCGACGGAGGAGCAACTGGACGCCGTCTCCGGTCGGGCTTCGGCCGACTCTTTCGAAGAAGCGGCGTCGAAGTATCGCAAGCTCTTCGACCGGTTCGAAGGGCATCTTCCGGTCGATCCCAGCCTGCGCTATCTGGACATGGGATGCGGCTCGGGGGAGCTGACCATCGCGTTTGCCAGGCTCGGGGTCAAGCGCATCACGGGCGTGGATTTCCTGCCGCGGAACATCGAAACCGCCCAGGCTTATGCCAGGCGGATCGGGACGGGTCCCGGGGTGCAGTTCATTTGCCGCGATTTGCGCGCCTGGGTTCCCGAGGAGAAATATGACGTGCTGTTGTCGTTCGATGCGCTCGAACATATCGAGGGTCCCGGGATGTTTCTGCGGAAAATGAGGGATTTCATCGCGCCCGCCGGGCGCGCGGTCCTGGCTTTCGGCCCGTTGTTTCACTCGCCGTACGGCGATCACATGTGGGATTTCTTCCGGCTGCAAATTCCCTGGCGCGGGGTCCTGTTCTCCGAAGAAGCAGTGCTCCGCGTCCGCAGGGAATGCTTCCGCCCAACCGATCCGGCGGGCAGCTATCGGGAAGTCGCCGGAGGCTTGAACCTGATGCGATATTCGGAATTTCTGAAGCATGTTCGCGATACCGGCTGGGATTTCGATTATCTGGCCGTCAATACCTTCCTGAAGCGACTACCGCCGCTTCGATTCATATCCGATACCGTTATGCGACTTCCTAGAGTACGGGATTATTTCGTGCACAATGTTTACGCTGTTTTACGCCGTACAGCTTGAGGCCGGCACCGCTCTGCAAGAGGCCGCTGATCCGATCGGACTACATCCCGCCGGGCGGTCGCAGCAAGAGCCTCAACAAGCTCTTCCTATGCTTGACCAGTGTCGGCGAAAGCGCATTCGGTAGCGGCTCCTTCACTCACGCGGCGCACGGCCGTCACGCGGCGCACGGCCGTCGCAACCATGAGAGGCGGTAATGAAGCTTAGCGTCTGGGGTCTGGGATACGTCGGGACTGTTTCCGCGGGTTGCTTGGCCCAGGAAGGTCATGAAGTCATCGGCGTCGATTCGGAGCCGACGAAGGTCGATCTCATCAACTCCGGCAAAAGTCCCATCATCGAAAAGGACATCGGCCGCATCATAGAACAGCAGGTCGCGGCCGGCCGGCTGTCCGCGACGGCGGATCCCGCCCAGTCGCGGCAATGGCGACATCGAGCTGACGTACCTGCGCCGAGTGTGCGAACAGATCGGCACGGCCCTGCGCAACCATCAGGGCGCGCCGGTCGTGGCGATTCGCAGCACCATGCTGCCTGGAACCATGCGAGACGTGGTGATTCCGACGCTCGAGGCGTGTTCGGGCCGGCGCGCCGGCGCCGAGTTCGGCGTTTGCGTCAACCCGGAGTTCCTGCGCGAAGGAACTGCCGTGCACGATTTCTTCAACCCGCCCAAGACAGTCATCGGCGAGTTCAACCGGGCAAGCGGTGACCTGCTCGCGAATCTTTATGCGCGCATCACGGCACCGCTCATCCGTACGGACATCGAGACCGCCGAGATGGTCAAATATGCGGACAACGCTTGGCATGCGCTCAAGGTTGGTTTCGCCAACGAGATCGGCAATATCTGCAAAAGCCTGGAGGTGGACAGCCACCGCGTGATGGACATTTTCTGCCAGGACACGAAACTCAATCTCTCGCCGTATTATCTGAAACCGGGTTTCGCGTTCGGCGGCTCGTGTCTGCCCAAGGATCTGCGCGCACTGCTGTACAAGGCGAAAACGCTCGATGTCTCGCTTCCCATCCTCGCGGCGATCCTGCCGAGCAACGAGCAGCAGATCGAGCGCGCGATGCGAACCGTAATCGAGAAGGGCAGCAAGAAGGTCGGCATACTGGGCTTCAGCTTCAAGGCGGGCACGGACGATCTGCGCGAGAGCCCGGTGGTGGAACTGACCGAGCGCCTGATAGGCAAAGGTTATGACCTGCGCGTCTACGACGCCAATGTCACGCTCGCAGCTATCCACGGGGCCAACCGCGACTACATCCTCAACCGCATTCCGCACATCTCGCGTCTGATGACCCGGAGCATCGATGAAGTTCTCGATCATGCCGACACCATCGTCATCGGCAACGCAGCGCCGGAGTTTCGCGACGTTCCCAGGCGCCTGACCGATGGCCAGATCGTCGTCGATTTCGTGCGCATTACCGACTCGCGCAGCGTGTCCGGCGTCTACGAAGGGATCTGCTGGTAATGCGTGAAACCAACGCGAAGGCGAGCATGAGTCGGCCGAGACGCGTATTGTTCCTGGTCGAAAATCTCCCCAGCCCCTTCGACCGCCGCGTCTGGCAGGAGGCGTGTGCGCTGCGCGACGCCGGTTATCTCGTGTCGATCGTGTGCCCGACTGGCAAGGGCTGCGAGAAGAAATTCCAGGCGATCGACGGGATTCACGTCTACCGCTACAACCTGCCCGTCGAAGCATCGGGCGCCGCGGGCTATGCGGTGGAGTACGCGATCGCACTCGCCTGGACCTTTGTGCTCGCCTGGCGGGTGCTGCTTACACGCGGTTTCGACGTCATTCACGCCTGCAACCCGCCCGATCTGTTCTTCCTGATCGGCGGATTCTTCAAGCTCATCGGAAAGAAATTCATTTTCGATCACCACGATCTCAACCCCGAGCTGTTCGAAGCGAAGTTCGGCCGGCGTGGCTTTTTCCATAGCTTGTTGCTGAAGCTCGAGTACTGGACTTTCCGCACCGCCGACGTATCGATCGCCACCAACGAGTCGTACCGACGAATCGCCATCGAGCGCGGCCGCGTGCCTCCCGAGCGGGTGTTCGTCGTACGCAGCGGACCGAGTCTCGAGCGCCTGAAAATCCTGCCGCCCGACGCGCGGCTCAAGCGCGGCTGCCGCTACCTCGTCGGCTACGTGGGCGTGATGGGAAAGCAGGAGGGCATCGACTATTTGTTGAAGGCCGCGCGCCATATCGTGCTCGATCTCGGGCGCAGCGATGTCCACTTCGGCCTGGTAGGCGGCGGCACTTCGCTCGAAGAGATGAAGGCGCTCGCCCGAGAGCTGGGCATCGCGGACAACGTGAATTTCACGGGCCGCGTGCCGGATGGAGAGATGCTGGCCATGCTCAACACCGCCGACGTATGCGTCAACTCGGACGTTGCCAACGAGTTGAACGACAAATCGACCATGAACAAGATCATGGAGTACATGGCGCTCGGCAAGCCGATCGTGCAGTTCGATCTCGCGGAGGGGCGTCACTCGGCCCAGGGCGCGTCTCTTTACGCGAAAAAGAATGACCCCTGGGATCTTGCGGCGAAGATCGTCGAGCTTCTGGACGACCCTGTACGGCGCGCGGAGATGGGAGAATTCGGGCGCAGTCGCGTGGAGAACGAGCTCGAATGGCGCCACGAAGCGCCCAAGCTGCTTGCTGCCTACGATGCGCTCTGGCGCGGCGCCGAGGTTTCGCGCGCACCGCAGAGCGTCGAAACATGAAGCTTCTCCCGCTGGCCACGGCCGAAATCCTTGAGCTGGTCGCCGGCTGGCTCGCGCAAAAAGAGAACTACCAGTGGCTGGATTTCGGGAACGGGAGGCAGGTCGTCACGCCCGCTCTGCTCAAGGTCATGGTGCAGCGGGACACACATTTTCTCCGAGCCTATACCTGGGACAGGGACGACAGCCCTATCGGGATCGTCGGCTTGAACAGCGTGGATCGGGTCTCCAAGACCGCGACGCTGTGGGCAGTGGCCGGGGAGAAGTCCTTCTCCAACAGGGGATATGTGAGCCTCGCCAGTTCGAAGCTTCTGACCCTCGCGTTCCGCGATCTCGGGCTTCATGTCGTCAACACCTGGATCGTGGACCGCAACCCATCTGTTCGAAGCTTGGAACGCCTCAACTTCCGTTTCGTCGGCAGGCAGCGGCAATGCCATTACATCGACGGCCGGCCGTACGATCGACTACTGTTCGACCTGCTCGCGACCGAACACCGGGAGCTCGATGAAGAGCGGTGGCATCGGATAGAAAGATCGCAACGGGAAGCGGTTTGCGAACAGCGCTAGGCGCGACCGAGATGACGGCGATGGATGCGAAAGTCAGACAGAAAACGCTCCGGATGCTGTCGAATGGCGTCTATGTCCTGACCTCGCGCAGCGAACACCGCTACGGTGCCGCGACCGTCACGTGGGTCTCCCAGGCATCCTTCAGGCCGCCCTTGATCATGGCGGCTGTCCGCAGGGAAAGCAACGTGTTCGAATGCCTGGCCGAAAGCCGCAGCGCTGTCCTGCACATCGTGGGCGACCGGCAGCAGGAGATCGCCCGGCGATTTTTCTTCCCGACGCATGCGGTGCGCGGAACGATAAACGGCGAGGCGTTCATGGAGGGAAAGACCGCCGCGCCAGTATTGCCCAGCTTGCCCGCGCACATTGAATGCCAGGTCGAGCAGATCGTGGATACGCACGGGGATCACGCGGTGGTGATCCTGCGGGTGGTCGAGGCCGAATGCCAGGAACGGGTCCGGCCGTTAACCATGGCGGCGACGCCGTGGAAATACGGCGGGTGAGAATCCGGCCGCGTCGTACCGTTGCCTCACTGCACGGAGGATTGCCCGGGCGGCAATGCGGTTGCCAGAATTGGAGTAGTGGCCGCCCGGCATGAACCAATCGTCGGGTCTCTTCTCTCCGGTCTCACTGGCAAACTCCGGTGCAAGGTCTAGCGTGGAGATCCCTTTGGATCGCAGGATCCGGACCAAAGGTGCATAGACGGGTGCTTCACCAGCCACTGCCCGAATCGCCGAGGGCTTGTCCGGAAAGAACACCACGAGGGACCGTGCGCCTCGCTCACTTACCGCCTTGGCAAAGGCTTCCATGAGGGCGACCTGAATTCTGAATGCTTCGGACTTTACGTTGTACTGGTTATCGATCACCAGGCGGTTCGTGTCCCAGGTGCGCCGGCGCACCCGCGCCCAAGCACTCGAAAAAACTCTGACGGTTGCGGACCAATCGTACAGCGGATTGTCGTAGATCAGCGGCTCGTACCAGAAGTCCAATCGACCCAAATCGCGTACGCGAGAGGGCTGCTCGACGTAGGCGCGATAGCCCTCCGCGTCGGGAACATGCTCGGCGCGGAGTTGGAGCGCACCGTCGCTCCCCAGAACGAATCTCGGCTTGATCAACGGCCACTCACTGCTGGACATGAACCGCCGGTAAACGTTTACGAGTCTTGGCAGATCATCCGGCACGAACCCGATCACGACCAACTGCGGGTGGTATTTCTCACCCACTCGCAAATACCGAAGGAATGCCTGGTCCAGACCGTAGCCGCCCACCCCATAGTTCAGGACCTCCACGGCGGAATCCATGCGCTCGACTTGCGCAGTCCATGTCGAGCTGTCGGGGACCTCATTCCCATACACGAACGAGTCTCCAAAAGCCGCGACCCTTACGTGCCCGACAGGAATGCTGGGGGCGTACTCTCGCAGGCTGCGCAGCCCCGCCGCGTTCAGGTGATCGGTCGCCGAGCGAAAGCCTGGCCGGTAGAGCCACCCCAGCTCGCTGTCCAGCATCTCCCTTCCCGCAGACGCGTTCAACAGGGCCGTCACTCGCGAAGTCTGCTCGGCGTAAATGGCAGCTCGACGACGAATTGGTTCGCGTAAGAAAGAATCAGAGAGCTGTATCACGAGGTACGCGCACGCCTCCATCACTCCAATGGCGAGCGGTACGGAAATCACCCAAAAAGCGAGCCTTTTGCGCTCAAGCAATCTCATCATCTCGGACTAATCCGCCTGCTCACTAGTCATGGCGCGCTCGCGAGTCCTACACCGATAATAGAGATGCGTTTTGTCGATCCGATGCCGCGCCGTTCTTAGTCTCCATGATCCGAACGGGCTACGCGCCAGCGTGGCGGCGAAGCACGGACGTTCAATAGAGTCTCACTAAGCTTGTGGAGTGATTTTCGAGCGGCGTATTCGCCCGCGGAACGGATTGGCGTACCCATTGAATTTGCAAACCTGACCGGTGGTGCCCGGATGAAAAACGAAGCCCCCTCGAACCGCTCTTTTGGCTGGGTGTTTACGGCGTTTTTCACCCTCGTAGGCGCCTACTCGCTGTGGCGTGGGGGCACGGTGTATCCGTGGAGCTTCGGCCTCGCCGCCGTGATTTCCGTGGTGACGATCGCCCGGCCGGAGTGGCTGGCGCCGCTGAACCGACTCTGGATGAAATTCGGTGAACTGCTGCACCGCGTCGTCAGCCCGGTCGTCCTCGGCGTCATCTTCTACGGCGTATTTACGCCGGTAGGGTTCGTGATGCGCATGGCCAGGCGCGACACGATGAAGCGGAAATTCGAGCCGACGGCGCCGACATACTGGATCAGGCGCAGTCCACCCGGACCGGCGGTCGACAGTTTTCGGGATCAATTCTGAGGGAGGGGCCTTATGTCGTTTATCGGAGAGCTGTGGAGATTCCTGAGGGTGCGCAAGAAGTTCTGGCTGCTGCCCATCATCCTGATCAACCTGGTGCTGGGCGGCATACTGGTCTTGGCACAGGGTTCGGTGGTGGCGCCGTTCATCTACACGCTGTTCTGATGTCGATATGCGCGTTCTCGGTATCTCCGCCTATTACCACGACAGCGCCGCCGCGCTGTTGGATGACGCGAAGGTGGTCGCTGCTGCCCAGGAGGAACGCTTCACCCGCAAGAAGCACGATTCGGGGTTTCCCCATCAAGCCATCCGCTCGTGCCTGGAAACTACCGGCACCCGTCCCGGCGAGCTTGACCTGGTGGCGTTCTACGACAAGCCGTTCCTGAAATTCGAGCGTTTGCTTGAGACCTACCTCGCCTTTGCTCCGCGCGGATTCCGATCGTTCCGGCAAGCCCTGCCGCTGTGGCTGAAAGAGAAGCTGTTCCAGAGGCGACTGCTCGTAAGCGAGCTTAAGCAGCTCGATCACGATGTGGACTGGGACCGGCGCCTGTTGTTTTCCGAGCATCATCTGAGCCATGCCGCAAGCGCCTTCTTTCCGTCACCATTTCCACGGGCGGCCGTACTTACCATGGACGGCGTGGGGGAATGGACCACGACTTCCCTCGCCTTGGGGGACGGGCACGACCTCAAAGTCATACGTGAGATCCATTTCCCGCACTCCCTGGGACTGCTGTACTCGGCGTTCACCTATTACACCGGTTTCAAGGTCAATTCGGGCGAATACAAGGTGATGGGGCTCGCCCCGTACGGGGAGCCCAGATTCGCGAACCTGATCCGGGAACGCCTGATAGACGTCAAGGAGGACGGCAGCTTTCGTCTGAACCTGGAGTACTTCGAGTATTGCACCGGGCTGACCATGACGAACGGGCATTTCGAGAAGCTGTTCGGCAGTCCCCCGAGAAAACCCGAGGCGCCGCTCACACAGCGGGAGATGGATCTTGCGGCGTCGATCCAGGCGGTGACGGAGGAGGTGGTCCTGAAGCTCGCGCGGGGCGTGGCGCGGGAAACGGGCGAGAAGAATTTGTGTCTTGCGGGCGGCGTCGCGCTGAATTGCGTGGCCAACGGCAAGCTATTGCGCGAGCGCTACTTCGACCGCTTGTGGTTGCAACCCGCGGCCGGTGACGCGGGCGGGGCTCTGGGCGCAGCGCTCGTCGCCTACCACCTGTTCCAAAGGCAAGGACGGCCCATCAACGGCGCCCTCGATGGAATGCATGGGGGATACCTCGGGCCCGAATACGGTCAGGCCGACATCGAGCGGCGACTCCGGCAGGCAGGAGCGGTGTTCGAGCCCCTGGACGGAGAGGCCTTGCTCGAGGCTTGCGCGGGCTCACTGGCGGAGGGCAAGGCGCTCGGCTGGTTCCAGGGAAGGATGGAATTTGGCCCGCGCGCGCTCGGCGCCCGCTCGATCCTCGGCGATGCGCGCTCGCCCACGATGCAGAAGATGCTCAATCTCAAGGTCAAGTATCGGGAGTCCTTCCGTCCGTTCGCGCCCTCGGTGCTGAGCGAAGACGCCGCCGAGTGGTTTGAGCTTGAAGCCGACAGTCCTTATATGCTGCTGGTCGCGGACGTGGCCAAGACCCACCGCATCGTGATGACCGAAGAGCAGAACAGCTTGTTCGGGATCGACAAATT
>Ga0209375_1002443_pt1 | contig 13372 bp, 14 predicted proteins | sample GraSoiAngelo_131_FD_185888 | JGI IMG/M metagenome (GOLD analysis project Ga0209375, IMG submission 185888) | Grasslands soil microbial communities from the Angelo Coastal Reserve, California, USA - 14_0929_02_30cm (SPAdes) (version 2) | ecosystem: Environmental > Terrestrial > Soil > Grasslands ... | reverse complement strand
GTGCTGGGCGCACCCAGGGCGACGGCGAGCGTCACCTTGATCGTCTTGGGGCTGTTCGTGGCTTTGGACGCGGTGAGCGAAACAGTCGCCGAGTAGGTGCCGACGGGCAGGGCGGTGTTCAAGACGTCGAGCGCCAGCGTGTCGGGGGCGACGAGCCCGGACAAGCCAGTGTTGAGCCAACCGCTGGCGCCCGGGCCGTAGGTGACGGTGTTCACCACGGGCGCGAGGGTGCCCCCGCCACCGTTCGTGAGCACTACCAACTGGGTCGACGGTGTAGGGCCGTTGGCAATCGTGTTGAACGGGACGCTGTCCCGCGAGGTCGCGAACGCCGGCTTGGGCTGCACCGTGATCACCGCGGTGGCGGTCTTGCTTCCAACGGTGGCGTGCACCGTCGCCGCTCCGGCGTTCAGCCCGATTGCGACACCGGTCGCTGACAGCGAGATTGCCGCATCGCTCGTCGCCCACCGCGCCCGCGCGTCGGCGAAGCGGCGACCGTTGCGGTCGATCCCGATCGCCCTGAGCCGCAGGGTGTCGTCCAGCACGATCACGGCGGTCGCGGGCTCGACGTAGAGAGAGTCCAGCGCGGCGTCGGGCCCGATGTTCGTATCGGTCTTGCAGGCGAACACGATTGTGCCTGCGATCGTCAGCGTCCCGACGATCAACGACAACGGCGCGCGGAGCGAGTGCCGCGTCACCGGATCGTCGCGATGCGCCACGCGCCGCTGCCGTGGTCGAGCGTCGCGTGGAAAGTGACCGGCTGGCGCTGCGGCCGCCGTCCCTGCACGTACTGACTGAACCCCTCCACTTGGGCTTCCGCGACATCGCCGGTGATCTGCAGCTGCTTGATCTCCAGGTCCACCTTGAGATCGCTCACCATGCCGAAGAAGTCCCGCCACACCTGCGCCTGCTGCGGGGTGAGGCCCGGATAGGCGCGGCGCACCTGGGCGACGTCGCGTGACTCGAGCGCCCTGGCGTAGTTCTGAATCGCCGTCTCGATCAGCGGGCGCGGATTCTCGGGCGCGGCCGGCGTCGGCGCTGCGGTGACCGGCGGGGGCGCCGCCGCCGGTGGCGCGGCGGCTTGCTGCGCTCGAGCGCGGGCCGTCTGCTCGGCGTTGCCCCACAGCGTCATCGCCTGGGTCAGGTGGCCGATCGCCTCGGCGAGGCGACCCTGGACTGCCAGATCCTCGGCGACGCGCCGCTCGGCGTCGCCGGGGGCCAGGTCGGCGGGCGTCGCGCCCGCAGTCACGGCGCGTTCGCGCGCCGCGCGCACGTTGGCGCGCAGGTCGCGCAGCACACTGTCGTTGCGCATCGCAGCGAGTCCCTGGCGGCGCTCCTCCCGCTGGGTGCGCCCGCCACGTCGCGGCGCTGCCTTCGCTGATTCCACGACAACAGGCGCGGGAGGAACGCCGACCGTGGCCGTGCTGTCGGCGTGCTGCTCTTGCGTCGGAGGTGGTCCCGCCGCCTTTCGGTGCCACGGGCCGAGCTGCCACACGCCCAGCGCCAGCGCCGCGGCGCCGACGACGCTCCCAGTCCACAGGAGCGCCCGCGATCTGGCGTGCGCGGTCACGGTGACGAGCGCCGTTGCGCTCGCGCCCTCGCACGTGCAGGTGATCGTCGCGGCGCCGGGCCGAATCGCGGTGACCAGGCCGTCCTCGGTCACCGTGGCGACGTCGGTGTCGGTCGAAGCCCAGCGGATGGCGTGGCCCACCAGGGTGCCGCCTTTCGTGCCCTTGGGACGCGCCGTCAGCTGCACCGCCCCGCCCACGGCGACCGAGACCTGGGCCGGGCTGAGTGTGAGCCCGGTGACCGCCGTGGCGGGCTTGGGGGCGGCCCCAGTGCGCTGAGCCGGCCGGCCTGGCTGGCCGCGACCCATCGGCGTCGGGCTTGCGGGGGTGCTGAGCCGCGCCACGAGTTGCGACGTCCCGCCTTGCAGGGCGAGCGTCATCATCTTCGTGCGCACCGGATCATCCGGGTGAAGCGGGGCCGCGCCGAACGCGGCGACGGCCGCCTCGACGTTGGGCCAGCGGTTCTCGGGCTCCTTTTCGAGCATCCGCATAACCGCGGTGGCGATCTCCGGGGGACAGTCGGCGCGCACGTTTTGGATCGGCGGGGGCGGCTCGTTGAAGTGGGCGTACATGATCGCCATGACCGACTCGGCGACGAACGGCAGGCGCCCGGACAGCATCTCGTAGGCGACGATGCCCAGCGAATACTGGTCGGACGCCGGCCCCAGCTCCTTCGTCGCGCCACACTGCTCCGGACTCATGTAGGACGGGGTGCCGACGGTCGCCCCCGTCATCGTGAGCCCCCGCTTGTCGGAGACCTTCGCGATGCCGAAGTCCGTGACCACCGCCCAGCCCTCCACGTCGAGCATGATGTTGGGCGGCTTGATGTCGCGGTGAATGATGCCGCGGCGATGTGCGTAGCCGAGCGCGGAGCCCACCTGTTGCATGATGGGCTGAACCATCTGCAGCGGCAGCGGCCCGACTTCGCGGATGATGCCGTCGAGGGGACGGCCTTCGACGAACTTCATCACGAAGTACAACAGGTCGCCCGCCTCCTTCACGGCATAGATGGGAATAATGTGCGGGTGGCTGAGCGATCCGGCCGTGCGCGCCTCCCGCTTGAAGCGCTCGGCCATGCCTTCGCCACTGATCAGGTGCGGACTCATCACCTTGATGGCGACCTTGCGGTCCAACGCGACGTCGTGGGCGAGGTACACCGTCGCCATCCCGCCTCTGCCGAGCAGGCCCATCACCTCGTACTCGCCGAGCGTCGCCTGGCGCAACTGCTCGAGCACGGCCGAGTCGCTCTGGGTGAGGCGCGGCGCTTCCAGTTTGGCGGTGGCGAGACCATTCTGCTGCCCGGAGAGGTCCGAGCCGCAGCTGGCGCAGAAGCGGGCGCCCGCGGAGATCGGTTGGCCGCACCGCGGGCAGTTCGTGGTCTGGGTTGTCACAGGCGGGCTAATATACCGCCCGGTAAGCGTTTACGCAGGGATGTCGGTCACGCTCGAATACGCCGCGTAGGCGTCCGCGACCTCGGCACGCGTTTCGCCGCGCCAGATGCGGGCAATCATGAGGCGTCGGACAGTCGGACGGTCTGACTGTCTGACTGTAGACGCATTACGGTCCGACCGTCCGACGGTCCGACAGTCCGACGGAGGCGGTGGGAGAACTGAATCCAGACGACCGCGCCAAGAATCAGTCCCATCGCCGCGAACGTGCGGGCGCCGACGGGCTCCTTGAGGAGCAGCCAGCCGAGTAACACGGCGATCACCGGATTCACGTAGGCGTAGGTGCCGACGATGGTCGGGGAGGCATGGCGCAGCGCGTAGGCGTATGCGCTGTACCCGACGATCGAGCCGAAGACCACGAGATACGCGATGGTGCCCGCGCCCCGAGCCGAGAGATGCCAGGCGCGCCACTCGCCCAGGACGGTGCCGAGCAGGGTGACCGCGACCCCCCCGGCGAGCATCTGCACCGCCGCTCCCATGTACGGGCTCGTCTCGGTGGGATGGCGTTTGGCGTACACCGAGCCCAGCGACCAGAACGCGCTGGCGCTCGTTAGGGCGATGGGCCCACGCAGGTCCGCGTGCAGGATGGCGCGCGGACTGGCGCCCACGAGCAGGGTCGTGCCGAGGAATCCCAGCGCCAGGCCCGTCACCACACGCCAGTTCAAGTCGCCCGAGCCGCCCGGGACGATCGCGTCGAAGAACGCCATCCACAACGCGACGGTAACGACGAAGATGCTCGCCACGCCGGACGGCGTGTACTGCTCGGCCCACACCACAAACGCGTTGCCGCCCGCGAGGAGAAACAGCCCGACGATGACGAGCGTGCGCCAGTCGACCGCGCTTCGCGGCGCCCGGTCGCCGAACGCCAGCGCGCCGGCGAAGAGAATCACTCCGGCGATGAAGAACCGGAGTCCCGCGAACAAGAACGGCGGCAGCTCGCCGACACCCACGCGGATGGCGAGATACGTGGATCCCCAGAAGACGCACACGAGCAGGTAGGCGACGAGCGCCTTGCCACGCAGGGCGGCCATCAGTCGGGCTCCGTGAGGACGAGGCCGGGCTTCTCGAACAGCGTGCCCAGGACGATGGTCGTGCGGGTGGTCATGTTCTTGTTGTTGCCCTTGAGGTCGCGCAGCACGTCCTGCAGGCTCTCGAGCGAAGGGGCCACGACTTTGAGAACGTAGCAGTCATCGCCTGCCACGTGGTGGCATTCGAGCACACCGGGGTGCTTGAGCATCTGGCGCATGCGCGGCTCGTCGCCGACGTAGTCGGTGCTCGCGTAGCGCACGGCGACAAACGCCGTGATCGGATACCCCACCTTGGCGCGGTCGACGTGCGCGAGGTAGCCGGTGACGACGCCGGCCTCCTCGAGCCGCTTGACACGTTCCATCACCGCGGGCCGCGACAATCCCACTTCGTCGGCGATCGCCTGGTAGCTCTGGCGACCGTCGGCGGTGAGCAGCCGCAGGATCTTGCGATCAACGCCGTCGAGATCGTGCTTGGCCGTCATTTCGCAGCTCCAGCAGATGTATTTCGGACGAATCGTCCACTGATTATATAATGCGAGAACGCTTCATAAGCATAGGGGAGTTCCCGCCGACACGATATCCGATTCCGGCGCCCGAACTGTCCTTTACCGAGGACAGCGTAAGTCATTAGTATTTCGCCATGTCGGACTCCCTCGCTGCGTTGCGGGCGCTCGTCCAACGCTTCCCGTCGGCCCTGTTGGGCTATTCCGGCGGCGTGGATTCGGCCCTGCTCGCCGTCGTGCTGCGCCAAGAGCTGGGCCGGGACCGCATGGTCGCCGCCATCGGCAGGAGCGCCTCGTATCCGGAGGCGCAGTGGCGCGGCGCGCGGGACGTGGCCGAGCGCTTCGACGTCCCCCTCGTCGAAATCGCAACGTTCGAGCTGGACGACCCGCGCTATCTTGCCAACCCCACCAACCGCTGCTTCTTCTGCAAGACCGAGCTGTGGAGCCGCCTCGTCCCCGCGGCGCGCGCGCGCGGGCTCGCCGTGGTGTGCGACGGCACCAACGCCGACGACCTCCACGAGCACCGGCCTGGCCGCGCGGCCGGCATTGCGGCGGGGATCCGCTCGCCGCTCGCCGAGGTGGGGATGACCAAGGCGCAGGTGCGCGAGGCGTCGCGCACGCTGGGGCTCCCCACGTGGGATGCCCCCGCCGCGCCATGCCTGTCGAGTCGCGTGCTGTACGGCTTGCCCATCACCCCGCGGCGGTTGCGGCAGGTGGAGCAAGGCGAGGCGTTCCTGCGCTCCCTCGGCGTGCGTGGCGATCTGCGCCTGCGCCACCTCGGCGACCGCGCGCGGATCGAGGTGGAGCCGGCGTGGATCGCCTTCGTGTCCGACCGTCTTCCCGAGGTTCGCACGCGGCTCGCCGAGCTTGGATTCGCCGGCGTGGAGATCGACCCGCGGGGCTACCGCCGCGGCAGCCTCCTTGGCGGGCGACCCGCCCAGCAGTGAGGCTGTTCGTCGCGCTCAACCTGCCGGATGTCGTCCGTCGCGCTCTGTGGGAGGCTGCGTCGGCGCTGCGCGACCGCGATTTCCCGATCAAGTGGGTCCGGCCCGAGGGTCTGCACCTGACGCTCAAGTTTCTCGGCGAAGTGGACGACGCCCGCGAGCGAGAGCTGCGGGATGCGCTCCAGCGCGCGGTCGCCGGCGGCAAGACCCTGCCACTCGTGCTCGGCGGCTTCGGTGTGTTCCCCGACTTCAGCCGGCCGCGGGTGGTGTGGGTCGGCGTCGCGCCGGACCCCGCGCTCGAACTCTTGCAGCACGGCGTGGAGCGGGAGTTCGGGCCCCTGGGGTTCCCCCCGGAGGGTCGTGCGTTCCGCCCTCATCTCACGCTGGGGCGAGCCGGCCGCGACGCCCGGGCGCGGGACTTCGAGGGGCTCGAGACCGCGCTGAGCGCGATGCGCTTCGAGGAGACGGTGGTGGTGGAGACCCTCGATCTGATGCGCAGCACGCTCGAACGGGGCGGGGCGGTGTATCAGGTGCTACAACGTGAACGGCTGTCTTAAGGGGCTGCTGAAGCTCGCCGGCCTGGCGCTCCTGGCGCTGGCCCTGCTCGCGGCGTGGTTCTACCGCGAGCCGATCCTGCGGACGGCCTCCCGGTGGCTCGGCCCGCACGGTACCGCATTGCCTCCGGTCGCCGACACGGCGGTGGGCGCGCCGACGCCGGCCGCGGTGGCGTCGGCCAAGGCCAAGCTGGCCTCCCTGGCCGGTTCCGGCGGCCCCGACTCGGTGGTGCTGTCGCCCAACGAGGTCGCGTCCCTGATCGGCGGTGGAGTGGACTGGACGGTGCGCAAGACGTTCGATTCGCTGCGCGTGGAGCTCCTGAACGGGGCGATCGCGGTGCACGCCCGGCTCGACACCCGGCGGATGCCGCGGGAGGCATTGGGGGTCCTCGCCGGCGTGGTGCGGCCGGAAGAGCCGCTGCGCATCGCCGGGCCGCTGGCCATCGCGCGGCCGGGGCTGGCGCGCTGGACCGTCCGCGAGCTCAGCGTTCGCGGCATTCCGGTTCCGGACGCCGTGATCAGACGCATCGCCCGGGACGTGGTGGGGGCGGACACCACGGGCGCGGTGCGGGTGGTGGTGGACCCGGCGGTCGCCGACGTGGCCGTCTCGCCGCTTGGTTTGGTGTGCTACCGCCGACGCCGGGGAACGTCGTGAGCCGGCGCGTCCTGGTCGTCGACGACGAGAAGGGCATCCGCGAGGCCTTGAAGCAGGTCCTCGAGTTCGAGGGACTCGAGGTGCACACGTCGGCCTCCGGCTCCGAAGCCCTCAAGCTCTATCCCGAGATCCGCCCGCAGCTGGTGTTCCTCGACGTCAAGATGCAGGGGATGGACGGGATCGAGACGCTGGCGCGGCTGCGCCAGCTCGACCCGCAGGCGGTCGTCGTCATGATCTCCGGCCACGGGACGATCCAGACCGCCGTGGAAGCCACGCAGCTCGGCGCCTACGACTTCCTCGAGAAGCCGCTCGACACCGACCGCATCCTGCTCACGCTGCGCAACTCGCTCCAGCACGTCGACCTCGCGAGCGAAAACGTGCGGCTCCGCGCCGAAGTGGAGGAGCAGTACGCGATCGTCGGGGCGAGCCGCGCGATCCGCGAGGTGATCGAGCGCATCGAGAAGGTGGCGCCCACTCCCGCGCGCGTGCTGATCACCGGGGAGAACGGCACGGGAAAGGAGCTGGTGGCGCGGGCGATCCACGCGCTGAGCCCGCGCGGGCGCGGCCCCTTTGTCGAGGTGAACTGCGCGGCGATCCCGGCGGAGCTGATCGAGAGCGAGCTCTTCGGGCACATGAAAGGCAGCTTTACCGGCGCCACGGCGGACCGCGCCGGCAAGTTCGAGCAGGCGGACGGCGGCACGCTGTTCCTCGACGAGATCGGGGACATGAGTCTCTCGGCCCAGGCCAAGGTACTGCGCGCGCTCCAGGAAGGGGTTGTGACGCGGGTCGGATCGGGGAAGGCGATCACGGTGGACGTGCGCGTCATCGCCGCGACCAATAAGAACCTCGACCAGGAAATCCGGGAGGGGCGGTTCCGCGAGGACCTGCTGTACCGCCTCAACGTCGTCCCGATCCACGTGCCGCCGCTGCGCGAGCGCGCCGGCGACGTTCCGGGGCTGGTGCAGCACTTTTGCGATCAGCTCACCCAGCGGGCGGGCCTGCCGCCGCGGAGCTTCGCGACCTCCGCCCTGAAGCGCCTCCAGACCCACGAGTGGCCCGGGAACATCCGCGAGCTCCGCAACGCGGTAGAGCGCCTGCTGATTCTGGCGGCGGGGCCGGAGGTGGGCGAGACGGATGTGCAGCGGCTCGTGGGGGCGGGTACGCTGGGCCGAGGACCCGGCGCCGGCGGCGGGGAGCTCCACGGCGACGCGGACTGGCTGCGGGTGGGAACCTTCGAAGAGTTCAAGCAAGCGGCCGAGCGGGCGTACCTGCTCGCCAAGCTCAAGGAGAACGACTGGAACGTCTCCGAAACGGCGCGCACATTGGAGATGCCGCGGAGCAACCTGTACAAGAAGATCGAGCGCTACCGGCTGGCGCGGGAGGCGTAGTGGCGGATAAGGAGAAGGAGCGGGACTGGGACAAGGAGATGAAAGAGGTGGACAAGCTGCTGGCGAAGCTGCCGGCCGCCGATCCCTACCTCGGGAGCGCGCCCACCGTCCGCAGGCCCGCCGCGCACGCGCCCGTGGTCGCGCCCGGCGGCGCGCCCACCCGCGCGCACGAGAAGGTCGGCACGTGGCTCCGCGTGGGGCTGGGCGTGCTGCTGGCGCTCGGCATGGCGGGGTGGCCCTATTCCCACCAGTGCGGGCTGCGGTTGATCTTCTATATGATCGGGGTGGGGACCGTGGTGGTGGCCGGGATGTGGAGCGCCCTGTCTTCTTGGAAGCGGCGGCTGGGCCTCGCCCACGTGGTGTCGCTCGTGGTTACGTTGTGGGGCCTCGCGCTCGCCGCGGGTGTCCTGCTGCCCCGGGTGGGCGTCACGACGCCGGCGGCCATTTGGCTCTGCCCCGAGCCGCCGGCGGCCCCGGGCCGCTGACGCCTTCAACCGACGACCGACAATCGATGCCCGAACACTTCAAGAACTTCATCGCCGGCGACTGGGCCGCCCCCACGAGCGGCGAATACTTCGAGAACCGCAACCCGGCGGACCAGAACGATCTGATCGGGTTGTTCCCCCGCTCGGCGCCGACGGACATGCAGCGGGCGATCGCCTCGGCGCAGCGCGGGTTCGCGCGCTGGTCGAAGACGCCGGCGCCCGTCCGCGGCCAGGTGCTGCAGCGCGTCGGCCAGCTGCTGGTCGAGCGCAAGGAGCAGATCGCGCGGGCGATGACGCGGGAGATGGGGAAGGTGCTCGCCGAGACCCGCGGCGACGTGCAGGAGGGCATCGACACCGCCTTCTACGCCGCAACGGAGGGACGGCGGCTGTTCGGCCGCGTGGTGCCGTCCGAGCTGCGCCACAAGTGGGCGATGAGCTACCGCCGGCCGATCGGCGTCACGGGGCTGATCACGCCGTTCAACTTCCCGCTCGCGATTCCGACGTGGAAAATGTTTCCGGCGCTGCTGTGCGGGAACGCTGTGATCTTCAAGCCCGCCGAGGACGTCCCCCACACCGCCCATCTCCTGGTCGAGGTGCTGCTGGAGGCGGGCCTGCCACCGGAGGTGGTGCAGCTGGTACACGGGCAAGGGTCGGTCGTGGGACGCGCGATGGTCGAGCACGAGGGCGTTCCCGTCATCTCGTTCACGGGCTCCACCGAAACCGGCGCGGTGCTCGGCGCGACCTGCGGCCGACTGCACAAGCGGCTGTCGCTGGAGATGGGGGGCAAGAACGCGATGATCGTGATGGATGACGCCGACCTGGATCTCGCGCTCGACGGCGTGCTGTGGGGGGCGTTCGGGACCACCGGGCAGCGCTGTACCGCCACGAGCCGTCTGATCCTTCACGAGAAGATCCACGACCGTTTCGTGACGATGCTGTGCGATCGCGCCGGCAAGCTGCGGCTCGGTCCGGGGCTGGACGACAAGACCGAGGTGGGACCGCTGATCCACGAGGAGGCGCGCCAGAAGGTGGACGCCTACGTCGGGATCGCCAAGGAGGAGGGGGCGGCCGTCGTGCTCGGCGGCCGGACGCCGGGCGAGAAACGGCTCGAGTGCGGCTGGTTCTACGAGCCGACGGTGTTCGCGGGCGTGAAGCCGGGGATGCGCGTGGAGCAGGAGGAGATCTTCGGGCCCGCGCTCTCGGTGATCAAGGTGGGATCGCTGGACCAGGCGATCAAGGTCAACAACGGCGTGAAGTACGGCCTCTCCAGCTCGCTGTACACCCGCGACGTGAACGGGGCGTTTCGGGCGATGGAGGAGCTCGACAACGGGATCACCTACGTCAACGCTCCGACGATCGGCGCCGAGGCGCACTTGCCGTTCGGGGGGGTGAAGCAGACCGGGAACGGCCACCGCGAGGGCGGCTGGGAGGTTTACGACTTCTACTCGGAGACCAAGGTGGTCTACGTCGACTACTCCGGGAGGCTGCAGCGGGCCCAGATCGACACGGAATAACAGAGACGGGCAGAGTCGGGCAGGGACGGGCAGGGACGGACGCGGTTGACGTCACCGGCCCGACTCCGTCCGACTCCGCCCGACTGTTTTTTTTGATCCCGCTCGCACGAATCCGGTGACACACCATACCTCCGGGGGCGCTACGGTCCCCCGTGCCCCACGAGTCCCTCCTCGTCGTCCTGAGCGCCGGCGGCTCGCCGCTCGACGCCGACTCCCTCAGCGAGCTCTCCGGGGTCGTCGTCACCTGGTTGCGGGAGGAGCGGGAGGCGGAGGCGGCGTGTCTCGCCGCCTGTGTCCGGCACGACGACCCGCCGGGCGAGTTCCGAGACCGGGTTAGGCGCTGGGGGCGTGCCCGGGGATGGGCGGTGACCGTTGCGCCGTACCGCCACCGTTGCTAACGTAAACTACATGCATGAGTTGGGGGCCACCCAGGCGGTTCCCGGCGCGCAGCACTTGCCGGCGGGCCCCACGACCCCCGAAAAACGGCGCTCCACGCTCGCGCGCTGGTTCGATAGCTGGATGCGCATGCTGGGGATGGCGCTGGTCCTCTTCCTCCTCATCCACACCTTTCTCATCGAAGCGTTTCACATCCCCACCGGGAGCATGGAGCACACGCTGCTCCCCGGCGACTTCCTGTTCGTGAACAAGGCCATCTACGGCGCTCAGATCCCGGGGACGCACACGCGGCTGCCAGCGTTCGGAACGCCGCGGCGGGGCGACGTCGTCGTATTCCCGTTTCCGCGCAACCCGGAGCAGACGTTCGTCAAGCGCGTGGTCGGCGTACCGGGCGATACCGTGGCGATGCGCGACGGCCATATGGTCGTCAACGACACCGCGCTCGCCGAGCCGTACGTGCAACGCGTGGACTCCGCGCACGACGCCTGGGATCCGGAGTTCGGCTGGCAGCGCCCCTTCTTCGTCGGTCTGAACGACGATCCGCGACGCGCGCACCCGACCCGGGACAACTGGGGGCCGCTGCTGGTGCCGCCGGGGAAGTACTTCGTCTTGGGCGACAACCGCGACAAGTCGTTCGACTCGCGCTACTGGGGCTTCGTGGACGCGGCGGCCATCAAGGGGCGACCGCTCGTGGTGTATTTCAGTTACGATGGGACGGCGGGCGACCCGCTGCCCTGGCTGACCGACATCCGCTGGAGCCGCCTCGGCTCGGTGATCCGCTGATCCGGCTGGCAGAGGTCTCGCTTCCGAGGGGAGTGCTCACGCCATGCGCCTGAACACGGCGAAACGCGCCTCGTTCGACGAAGGCTCGCTGGATCAGTACCTGCGGGAGATCAGCCAGTACCCTCTCATCACCCGCGAAGAGGAGGTCGCGCTCGCGCAACGCATCCGCACCGGCGAGGAGGAAGCGCTCGACAAACTGGTGCGGTCCAACCTCCGGTTCGTCGTGTCGGTGGCGAAAAAGTATCAGAACCAGGGCGTCGCGCTCTCGGACCTGATCAACGAGGGCAACCTCGGCCTGATCCGCGCCGCGCACAAGTTCGACGAGACCAAGGGCATCAAGTTCATCTCCTACGCCGTGTGGTGGATCCGTCAGGCGATTCTCCAGGCCCTCGCCGAGCAATCGCGCATCGTGCGCGTGCCCCTGAACCGCGCCGGCACGCTGCACCGGATCGGCAAGCGGTCCTCGGCGCTGCTCCAGGAGCTGGGGCGGGAACCCACGGTCGAAGAGATCGCCGAGGGGATGGACATCTCCCAAGAGGAAGTCGCCAAGACGCTCTCGATCTCGCAGGCGCATCTCTCCCTCGACGCCCCACTGACGCCCGGCGAGGACAACAAGCTGCTTGACTACCTCCCCGACACCACGAACCCCGGCCCCGACGACGAGATCTTCGAGCACGCCCTCACCGAGTCCATCGAGAAGGTGTTGGGGACGCTCAAGGACCGCGAGGCCAAAATCCTGCGCCTGTACTTCGGGTTGGAGGGCCAGGACCCGATGACCCTCGAGGAGATCGGCTCGCAGCTCGGCATCACGCGGGAACGGGTGCGCCAGATCAAGGAAAAGGCGCTGGCCCGCCTGCGGCACATTTCGCGGGCGCGGGCGCTGGACAGCTTCCTGACCTAACCGGGGACGGAGGGGAGTGGGGGCGTGGGCGTTTCGCACCGCAGCGCCCACGCCCCCCCACCCCCACGTCCCCGCGTCCCTGTATCTTTCCCGCCATGCCAGGCCTTGCTTCCTTCGACGTCTCCACCGGTGCCGACCTCCAGGAAGTCGACAACGCCGTGAACCAGGCCACGAAGGAAGTCGTCCAGCGCTACGACTTCAAAGGCTCCAAGGCGGCGATCGCGTTCGACCGGCCCAAGGCCACCCTGACCCTCGTCGCGGATGACGACTTCCGGATGAAGGCTTTGTTCGACGTCCTCCAGGGCAAACTCGTCAAGCGAGGCGTGTCGTTGAAGAACCTCGAGCTGGGCGAGGTCACGCCCGCGGCGGGCGACACGCTGCGTCGGGAGATCAAGCTCACGCAGGGCATCCCGCAGGAGAAGGCGAAAGCGATCGTCAAGGCGCTCAAGGACAGGAAGTTCAAGAAGGCCCAGGCCTCGATTCAGGGCGCGGAGATCCGCGTGCAGTCGCCGTCGAAGGACGAGCTGCAGGAGGTCATCGCGTTCCTGCGCGCCCAGGACTTCGGCATCGAGCTGAAGTTCGGCAACTACCGCGGATGAAACTGGGCGTCATCTCCCTCGGCTGCGACAAAGCCACCGTCGACTCCGAACGGCTGGTCGGCGAGCTGGTGGGGCATGGCGCCCGCCTCACCGACGACCTCCCCCAGGCCGACGTCATCCTCGTCAACACATGCGGGTTCATCGACGCGGCGAAGCGGGAGTCCATCGAAGCGATGCTGGAGGCGACGAAGTACAAAGCCGTAGGGGCGGTAAAGGCGGTCGTGGCGGTCGGGTGCTTGGTGGAGCGATACAAGACGGAGCTGGCCGCCGAGATTCCTGAAGTCGATCTCTTCCTGGGATTCTCCGATTTGCACAAGCTGGTCCCCGCGCTCGCTGAGCGGGGCCTGCTCGAGGATCCCGTCGCTACGCATCCCGGCGTCCGCCAGTTCCTGGGCGGCCCCCACCACGTCCGCTACCTCAAGATCTCCGAGGGCTGCGATCACACCTGCGCGTTCTGCGCGATCCCGCTGATGCGCGGCAAGCACCGCTCCGAGCCGCTCGAGCGGCTGGTGCGCGAGGCGCAGACGCTGGAGGCCCAGGGGGCGAAGGAGATCAACCTCGTCGCGCAGGACCTGGGCCATTTCGGGCGCGACCTGGGGCGCGGCAGTC
>Ga0209375_1002434_pt1 | contig 13409 bp, 15 predicted proteins | sample GraSoiAngelo_131_FD_185888 | JGI IMG/M metagenome (GOLD analysis project Ga0209375, IMG submission 185888) | Grasslands soil microbial communities from the Angelo Coastal Reserve, California, USA - 14_0929_02_30cm (SPAdes) (version 2) | ecosystem: Environmental > Terrestrial > Soil > Grasslands ... | reverse complement strand
CGGGCGCCACGCCGGAGATGTTGCGGGCTGGATGAGGCCTTCGAGAGCAAGAAGCGGTTGCGCCACCGGTTCGAAAGATCGGCGATGGATCGGACAAGCTCCGAATTCATGGAGTTTCAAGAGATGCAGTTCGGTGCAGTAACCTTTATGCTGGCTGAAACAATATTCGGGAAAATGACCGCAGAAGTCACGCATCATTGCGTCCCGCGTCACTTTCGCGATCACACTCGCGGCAGCGATAGTAAGGCTGAAGCAATCGCCATCGATGACGGCGGTCTGCGGAAAAGGAAATGGAATCACTGGCAGGCCATCGATCAATACGTGATCAGGCGGAATCGAGAGCGCCGCGATTGCGGCGCGCATTGCCTTGTGTGTCGCGCGCAGAATATTGATTCGATCAATCTCGACGGAATCGACAATGCCAACCGCCCAGCGGAGTTCGGCATCAGCAATCAAGTAGTGATAAATTTCTTCGCGTACTTCTGGCGCGAGCTGTTTGGAATCGTTTAAGCGCCGGTGCCGGAATTTTTGCGGCAGAATCACCGCCGCGGCGACAACCGGACCGGCGAGAGCGCCACGACCAGCCTCGTCGATCCCGGCGATCTGAGCGACCCCGATGGCACGCAGTTTTTTTTCATAGCGAAATCCGCAGCGCCGATACATCGACAGGAATCATCCGCAGATTCCGCAGATTTCCCACAAAAAAATTTGGAGGGATGGTCTCTGCGCCGTCCCTAAATGGGACAAGACGGAGCTCGTCCCTCCACTACTCTCTTACCGCGGTCGCTTCCTTGCCTTTGCGAGTGCGGAGGTAATTTAATCGGGCGCGACGAACGCGGCCTTGTTGTTCCACTTCGATTTTCGCGATCCGCGGCGAGTGCAACGGGAAAACGCGTTCGACTCCTTCGCCGTAGGAAATGCGGCGGACCGTAAAGGTTTCGTTTAGCCCCCGGCCTTTACGCCCGATGACTATGCCGGCGAAAATCTGGATTCTCTCCTTGTCTCCTTCCACAACCCGGGTGTGAATACGCACGCTGTCGCCCACAGCAAACTGCATTGCGTCTGTTTTTTGCTGTTCCTTTTCGATGGTGTCAATAGTCAGATTCATGAAAATCCCCTCCCCTTTCCCGCCGGCCGGGCGGGCGAGCATTTTCATTCCAATAACCTGAAAAGGCAAACGAAAGATGGGCTGCCAGAAACGGCCTCGTAGAGATCGCGGAGGCTTGTACCCCGAGCCTGTTAGTGGATGGACGACGATTCAATACCTGCGTCACTGATGGCCAGCGACAACATCAAGAGCTCAATTTCGAATCGCAATTCGATCGTTTTTAGCGGTGGAAATTCGTCTAAATCTGTGGCTGGTTGTCAACCTCCCCGCGCCCGTAGTTCAATTGGATAGAGCGACGGCCTCCGGAGCCGTAGGTTGTGGGTTCGAGCCCCGCCGGGCGCAAGAATAATCGGCACCTCTGAAAAGCAGTTTTGCGAGGGAAAACCGACTTAATTTAGCAAATTGTCTGTTGCGAACGGTCGCGTAGGAAAACGCACGAAAATGCAGTCTGTTCGGCAAGTATTCGGCAAGTAACTCAGCACCTAGCAGCAGCGGATGAAGCTTTTTGTCAGGTTTCTTTGCTGCTCGGCAGACCAGTCTTGCCTTCAGTCTCTTCGCTCTGTGCTTCGATGGCCTTCGCTTTAGCTCGGATTGCGTCGTGTAACTTGTTAAATTGCGCAACAAGATCGACGGCATCAGCGTGAACGTTAACGGATAGGAGGCGGGATGTGACATCGCCAGAGAGTAATTGGAGCTTATCCGTAAAAACGCCCGCGGTGACAACAGCTTGCGGTAGCGGGGCGCTATCGATTTGGTCCTCGACGCGATCATACGCGCGCTTTGCAATGCGGGCCGCTTGCACCATCAGTGCTTCTTTTCGTGTGGCTATAGAAATTGCCTCACGCCTCTCAACGGCCTTGACTGTGTCATCAGTTACGTGGCATTGGCGGCAGATTTCCCGATAGCTGACGTGCTCGCGGGGTTCGGCTAAAAGCTCCACGACTTTGCGATACGTTTCTGGGCGAAGCGCCTTCAGCCGTTCGCCGGTGTAATTGCCCTTTGGTTTGCCACCGTCCGGCTGTGATAGAGGCTGACCGTTTGATTGCGTCATGATCAAATGAACGTATAAGCTGCATCGAGCCAAACGCAATCAGCAATGCAATCGGCTACGCCAAGTTTCGCAGCCGTTCACATGATGCTGTGATTCGTGTTTTTGATGCGGCTGGCAACGTGATCGAGACGCAGGCGAGTTCAAAGAATGGTAAAGTGATTGCACCAGATCGTGTAGACCGCCCGCGAGAGGCGGCTGCTCCGAGCCTGGTCCTGGACGCGGAACGAACTAGTCCTCTGCGCATCGCTTAGGATTTATTTTTTTTGGGCACATAACGCCATGTGCTTGTGGTGTCCGTGGTGCCTGTGCCGCCTGTGATGGGTTTGGATTTGCCCGTAACACCGCCACTACCCTTGACGTCTTTTAATGGCTGCAGGTCACGAACTTTGATGTCTTTTTTGACTCGGGAGCGCCAAGCGGAGCGGATTACTTCGATGTCCTTTTTGACTATGGGGCGCCAAACGGAGCGAATCACTTCGATGTCCTTTTTGACTCGGCGCAAAAGGGAGCGAATCACTTCGATGTTTGGGATTTTGGTATTCATGCCAAAAATGACCTCCCGGTTAGATCGCCTTTGATTGGCTTATAGGACGCTTTTTGCGCGATCGCAACTTTGGCGGTGCTCTGCGGCGAACCCACAGGCGGAACGCCGAGCACGGCGATTGGAGAAACATCACTATTCGCCACAGGAGCGAAGACGAGCACTAATGACGAACATTGCCCAAAATAGGTCCGAAGGTCGCCGTGCTTTCCACAGGTGGCACAACAATCGGCTACGCAAAGTTTTACAGCCGATCGCACGATGCTGTGATTCGCGTTTACGATGAAGCGGGCAATGTGATCGAGACGCACGAGCACGCGGGCGATTTCACTTCTAGCGGCTGTGCGAACCCCCATTTTGCCGTTGAATCTTCGGATGGTTTTGCGAATCACAAGACGCGCAAGACAACCGGCTGACGCGAAACAGTCCTAGTGAAACGATCGCTCCGCGCAATCGTAGTCTGGCTATCGATCGCCATGCTGATCAGTTCGGCTGATGTAGCGAACGCAGGGCCCTTCCGAGATTTCTTTAGAGCGTTACGTAGCGCAATCGCGCACCCGCATGAGACGCCGCGACCTCACCGGAGCAGTCGGAGCAGTCATAAGCATAATGAGACTCCGCCGAGCGACGCTCCGAATAGTGAAGCTTCGGCCACCCCGGTCCCTGCGCCTCCTGGCGGGGACAACGTCCGTATGGCGAGGGCGGCCTCGGACACGAATCAGCAAAAAGCTGACCTGCCGCATGGGAGTCCCGTGCCCGGCAAACCATGGTTAGTTACCAGTCCGTTCGCGCCAGATCGCGGTTACGTCAACGTCGTCGGGTTTCCGCCCGGAACCGAAGTAGAAGACCCTTACACAGGCAAAATTTTCCTTACGCCCTAGGGTCGGCAGCGGTTAGACTCCGATCGCGTGAAGTATTGGGAAATCATCGCTGACAATCTCAGCGCGGCTGGTTGTCGCGCACAGATCGCCGATGCAATTTCCAAGCGTGAGGTATTTATCGGAATGAAATCTCTCGCGGCGAGCTAATCGAGCACAGAGATCATTCCCGTCGACCTCCGCCGATTCAAGAGGAGCCGCTTTCTGAAGGAGACGACCACGCCGGCCTTAAACCTTTGCGAATTTAGCTCCGCTTATTATCTCTCAACCACGACAACGCGACTGACCCTGCCTCTGCGGTCAAAACCAAGCTGCACCCGCGTGCCGGCCCGGACCATATGCCGATCGACTGCTCTGCCGTCCTTACCGACGAAGCGAACCCTCTTGCCAAGCATGTACGACACCGGCTTGGTGTCGGGCGAGGACAGCACAACAATCGGCGAGGGAGGCTCAACAGGTCTCAGACCAGGATTGAACGCGGTCACCGTCCCAACTTTAACTGCGCCGGTGGTGATCTGCGTCGGCGCTCGCAGCGTCTGACCCGTGTGTTTAACAACCGAAGTGTTTGCTACAGGTTGTGCGAACACCAAAGGCGCAATCATCGCGCAAACAAAGACGATAGTTATTCGTCTCATGGGGGGTTCCTTTCATCGAACTGACTTTCCGTAACTGTTTCGTGCGGCGCGCTTTCTTCGGTTGCCTCATGGGGCGCGTCAGGGCACTTAGGGTAGCAAACGCGTGGTTTGCCCTAAACTTTTCCTATTCTCGTTTCAGGGAGAAGATTTTGGGAAAAATAACGTCTCATCTACCCTAATTCGCATTTACGACGAAGCTGGCAACGTGATCGAGACGCACGAGCAAGCGGGCGAGTTCCACGAGTTCTAAAAGGTTCGGGCGGCCATCTTAGAAGGAAAATAAGAAAGAATAGCCGCCCTTAATTTAACCTCCGCTACCATGGCCTCGCTTCCTCCGAGGCGACGCCTTGGCTGTGCGAAATTATGCGATCAGGTTGAAGGCTGCCAAGAAAATTCGGTCCGGAAACTACTTATTGTTCTCCGCCTCTTTGACAGGTCAGGTAAACATGGAGACGCCAAAATCGCTACCTCATACGTGACTTGGCGAGCCCAGACCGGTTTTACTTTGCGCTTTTCCAAAATGAAGCGATCTGTCTGCGCGCCCCAGGGCGCATTCCTAATCAGACACGATGATGGATGAACCTCCCGAGCTTCAGGATTTAAAGATACCACACATTCCGCTGCGGTTGATCGCTAGCATCGCCGCGGTCCTTCTGCTGCTCGCTCTCGCGTGGACATCTTGCTACACCGTGCAGGCGGAGTCGGAAGGGGTCGTCCTTCGTTTTGGCAAGTTTTTGAAGACGGTCGAGCCCGGTTTGCACTTCAAACTTCCGTTCAGCATCGATCATGTAACCGTTCTGCCGACCAGGCGGCAACTGAAGCTCGAGTTCGGCTTCGTCACGCCGGGATATACGAATCCCTACCAGCCAGGGAAAGATGCGCGAGAAGAAAGGTCGATGGTGACGGGCGACCTAAACGCCGCGCTTGTCGAATGGGTAGTGCAATACCGCATCGAGGATCCGAAGCAATATCTCTTCGACGTTCGTAATCCTGACCAGACCTTGCGCGATTTATCGGAGGCGGCCATGCGCGAAGTGATCGGCGACCGCACCGTGGATGAAGTCATCACAATCGGCCGGCAAGACATTGAGATCTCGGCGCTTGCACGGATGCAGGAATTGGCCAAGCGCTACATGCTCGGCATCCGCGTCGATCAAGTGCAACTGAAGAACGTCAACCCGCCAGCGGAAGTGCAGGCGTCCTTTAACGAGGTGAACAAAGCGCAACAGGACCGCGAAAATGCGATCAACATCGCTAACGGCGATTACAACGAAGCAGTGCCGCGAGCACGCGGGCAGGCCGACCAGATGATTCGCGCGGCCGAAGGTTATCGCTTCAAACGCGTGAACGAAGCGCAGGGCGACGTCGCATCCTTTAACGCCATACTCGCAGAATATGTTAAGGCGCCTGAAATCACGCGCACCCGACTTTATCTCGAAACCATGGGTGACGTGCTCCCAGCGACCGGGGAGAAGATCATTATCGACGATTCGATGCGAAACTTGCTCCCGATCCTCCCGCTCAACCCGAAACCCCTGGAGAAAAGATGAACAAGTGGGGGTGCCTTTGGTTCTTGTTGATCGCGCTGGTGTTCGCGGTTTTGGGCACGTTGCTCGGATGCTTCTATGCCGTTTACCAAACCGAACAGGTGATCATTACGCAATTCGGCAAACCGGTTGGAGAACCAATCGAGGAACCGGGACTGCATTTGAAGCTTCCCATCATTCAAGACGTCAACCGAATCGATAAGCGTTTTCTCGAATGGGATGGTTCGCCCGTTGCCATCCCGACGCGGGACAAGACTTACATTCATGTCGACACTTTTGCCCGCTGGCGCATCTCCGATCCTAAAACCTTTTTCGTGCGGCTGCATGATGAGCGAAGCGCCCAATCGCGTTTGGAAGACATTCTTGGAAGCGAGACGCGCAACGCTGTGGCCAAACATGATTTGATCGAGATTGTGCGCACGGACAAGGAGCGCAAACCTCTCCGGGACGAAAACTTGAAAAATGCGCCAATCGGTTTGGGAACGATTGGCGTGCTCCCGCCGATTCAGTACGGACGAGTTAAAATCGAAGAGGAAATCAAAACGAAGGGCGCGAAGAAATTGGCGGAGTTCGGCATTGATCTGCTCGATGTCCGGCTCAAGCGCGTGAATTACAATCCCGATGTTCTTGGTCGAATCTACCAACGAATGATCAGCGAGCGCAGCCAGATCGCGCAGCGGTTTCGCTCAGAAGGTGAAGGCGAAGCGGCGCGCATCGCCGGCCAAAAGGAGCGTGATCTAAATGAGATTCAGTCAACCGCCTATCGGCAGGTGCAACAAATCCGCGGTGAAGCCGACGCCAAAGCGACCGAGATTTACGCGCAAGCTTACACCCAAAACCCGCACGCGGCCGACTTCTACAATTTCCTTAAGAGCATGGAGACTTATCGCAAGGTGCTGACGAAGGATGCCACGCTGGTCCTTTCCACCGACAGCGATCTTTTCAACTTGCTGAAACGTGCGGGCACAAAACCTTCAAATGCGCCACCTGCCCGCTGATTGCATAGCCGTTTTTGCTGCTAATCGCGCAGAATTACGCAGTTCAAATGTCCGAATTTGTCCGAAAACGTTTCTGGCGTGCATGAGAGGCAACGGAAGTCACGGAAAATCGCCCCCAAGGCGCGACAAATAGCACACCCTCTTCGACTATTTCTTAAACCAATAGAGCAGGATCCCGTAGCCTACGCCGGCAGGATCGCCTGTTCTTCCCACCTGAAATGCCATGAACCTGCCGTCTGTCGAGATTACCGGATTCGAGGCCTTGCCGCCTTCGTAGTCGTTGAAGTGGGTGAGACGGGTGAAATCCTTTCCCGTGCCATCGAGGCGAAGCATCCAGATATCAATGTTGCGCCAACCGCGCTCGCCGCGGAGTTGTTCGCATTGGCGGTCAGCTTCAACGGTGGTGTAAAGGCCGTCGGGAAAGATGCCTTCTGGTTCGTTATAGGTTCCGGGCGCCTTCGAAAAGTTGGTCACCTCGCCGGTCGTGAGATCAATTCCCATCACCGATGCTAGGCCTTGCTCATCGTAACAAGTGAAGGTCAACTTGCGATCGTTGTCGTAGAAATCCTGGGCTTCGAGCCCGCAGCTTCGGTCTTTGCTCTCGTACACCGTTTTCTTGTTGATGATGTTCGGTGTGCCACCGGAGAGATCGAGGTCGGCGACTACCAAGCGCGAAGTGCCAGGCGCAAGGTCTGGAGCTTGCGCCGATAGCAGCGAAAACGCGATCTTCAGCGATTTCTTTGAAATGGCCGCGCTCTCGCTTATCTTCTGTCCGAGTTTGACTGGTTTGGCGCCGCGCTGTTTGCTGAGGAACCACAGCTCGTCATCGCGCCAGCGGCTGGTGCCAATGTCCTCGAAGTGGTCGGGTCCAATGAGGATGTAGTCCCCCGTAACCAGGTGGAACACGCGCAGGAAAGCCGCGGCAGGCACATTGCATGTAAGGCAGGTAATAACGCGTGACTTCAGGTCAATCAACATGGCATCGCCGAAACTCTTGGCCATGAACGCGACACGCTGGTTGTCGGGTGAGATGTCGGCCCGCTCTCCGAAATGCGTGAGGACTTCGATATTTTGAGGGAGATGGTCTAGCGGATTCTCGGGGCTTCTTGCCTGCTTTTCTTCGGCGCAAGCCGTTGCCAGACACATGGTAAGGAGTGCATGCAGGAATTTCATGCGGGGAATCCTATCAAAGCGACGGCTAACTGTCAGCCGCGGTACAATTGGCTTGGTCTCCGGAGGGAGATCATGCAATGTACCTGGACTCCCACCTCCACGCCCCTGATTAGTTATGAATCCGCCGCTGATATCGGTCATCACTCCGACGTTCAACAGTGGAGCAAAAATCGCCGCCACGGTGGCTTCGGTTCTCTCGCAGAAAAAAGAGCTGTACGAATTTCTCATCATTGACGGCGGCTCGACCGACGGCACCCTGGCGCATCTGCGCGCGCAAGGTTCCGCCTTGCGCTACCTCGCCGAGCCAGATGAGGGCATTTACGACGCGATGAATAAAGGCATTCGGCTGACCGGCGGCGAATTTCTCTATTTCCTCGGCGCAGGTGACCGGTTGCTGCCCGGGATGCTGGAAGCAGTGGCTGCTGAGATCAGGAAATTGCCGTGCCAAGGGAAAACCTCACGGCCAACGCTGCTCTACGGAAATGTGGACTGGTCAAGCTACAGCCGACCTTACGACGGGCGCTTTAACCGCTTCAAGTTACTTCGCCGCAACATTTGTCACCAAGCCATCTTCTATCAGCGTTCGGCGTTCGAGCGGCTAGGCTTTTACAACACGAAATACCAGTCTCTGGCGGACTGGGAATTTAACATCCGTTGCTTTAACGATCGAGGTATACGGAAGCGCTACATCCCTCTTCGGATTGCAGATTATGAGGCAGGTGGTAATTCCACCGTAACGCCCGATCCGGCGTTTTACGCGGATCTTTCACGCCTTACACGCCAGCAGTACGGTGTGGGCATTGCGTTGCTGATGCGGCTTGAATTTCTGCTCTCTCATCCGCGTGCTTTGATCCGAGAGCCGTCGCGCCAGTTCCAGCGTTTGCTCCGTGCATGTGCTAAATGTCGAGTGGGCAGAAGGTAATCACCTCGAGCCGGACCAGCGCTATGGTCACCTGCACTTAGAAGCCGTCCAGAACGCGATCAAGTCCGCAAACGGGTTGTCCGCCCTCAAACCCCGCAGTAACTCGCGTGCACGCTGCTCATCTTCTTCAGCGTGAAATGCCGCAGCCTGTCTCTGCATGGCTTGCTCGTCAAATGCACGCTCCCTCGCATTCCGCGCACCGTCCCACCAGCCCTTCCACCACCAATAGTTCGAGGCGTTAAGTAGGTGCTGCTTAGCCAATGCAAAATTGCCATTTACTATGGCTACGTAAGCTGTGCGTTCTTCTCTCTGAGCGTCCACTCTCATTCGCTCTTGAAAAGCAGGGATAAAGTCTCTGCGTGCACGCGCACGTGCGCGAGGGACTCTGACGCGGTTTTTACTGATTGTTGACCATTTGCGGCGCGGGTTTGCTCGCTTTACGTTGGGCGCGAACATGCGTCAGGTTGGATCAGGGCATGCGATGCAAGCCTTTGAACTCACGCGCCGCGTCGACCCAATCCCCCTTCGGGCGAGCGGGGAGGGGAGCGGACTGGGGAGCGGGCCTGGATAGGACGCGGCGGAGCCGTCGCATGAGCCCTTTGCGCGTTTCCTGCACAAAGTCATAAAGCAGAACCCGATACGGCTTTGGTCTGGCCTGCGCTGCCATTGCGGCCTTCTCGGTTGCCATCTCGGCTGCCATCTCGAAAATTGTTCTTATTAGTTCGGCGGTTTCGAAGTCATCTTCCTTTTGAATACGTTCCGACCAGGCGGCCTGTTCATGGCAGGGACGAATTTTATAAACGTCACGCCGAAAAGCCGCCGGAAACTTAATTGCGGTCAAACGCGGCACAAAGACAAAACGATAGTTGGCGCTGTAGGCTCGCTGCCAGAGCTCAGCGTCGGGTTGCGTATCTAGTTCACGATAGTGTCGCCAACCGCCAACATGATCGGTAACGCTGCGCCGGTGAACAACACTTGTTGGGGCAATCGGCATTCTTGGCTGATAACTTTCGTAGAATGGCCAGAACCACCTGTGGTATCCGTGGTACCCATCTGGTCTCGCGAGTAAGAATAAGTCCGCCCCGTATGCCAAATCAGCGCCTTGTTTGAGCGCTGAGATCAGGCAGGACAGATGATGAGGCAACCAGAGATCGTCATGACCCAAGTAAGCGATGTATTGTCCACGGGCCTGCCGCAGCCCTTCATTGTTAGGTTCTGACTGATGACCCGTATTAGTCGCCAGATTGATCCATTTTACCCGCGGATCACCTACCCCGCGAACAACCGCTTCGGACTCGTCCGTACACCCGTCGCCAACGACCAGCACCTCGAAATCGGTGAACGTCTGTCGCAGCACACTTCCAATTGAGTAGGGCAAAACGCTACTCCAATTGTAGGTCGGGATTATCACGGTTACCGACGGATTCATAGTCAAATATCCAAACTCAATCCCTGTTCACCCGGCGAGAGCGGATTACCAGCCCATGCGCTGCTCAAAGCGGTAAGGAATCGTGTTATTGTTGAGCGGGAGGCGATAAACGTCCGGGCTCTCGTGATTGTAGATTCGCGTAGGCATACTGATGAACAGCGCCTCTGTTTGGCCGACGTTATGGTGAGCGTGGAAAACATAGGCTGGGATAACCATCAATGTGCGGTGGTGCTCAGTGCGATAAATTTCGTTAATCACACGGTAAGTGGGCGATTCCGGGCGGTTGTCATACAGGACAACCTTGACCGTGCCTTGACTGATAAAAATCCGGTCGTCGTGGAGGTGGTGAATGTGCCAGCCTTTTACCTTGCCGGGTCGAATCGTGAACTGATAAACATAGACAATTGGAGCTGGGTGCGCCTTTAGCGCGAGGCTTGAAATCTCGCATAGCGTGCCCCGCTCATCCGGATGAGTCACAGCACGGATGATTTTGACGCCTTCAATTAATCGTTGAACCGGTTCGCCCTCCGGCGTCACGGTCTGAACATCCTGCTTCGGCTTTTCCATTATGTAAATGTCGAAACTAGGAGCATCCGGGCAGCCTCGCAAAATTTTCCTCTCTGGACAAGCCAAAGCATTTGGCGAGCCAGAATTTCTGTGCGGACCGGACATGCTCTCAATTCAAGGGTACGCGACCGCGTGCGTACTGGAAAATCATCGGCGACAATCTCAGCAAAGCTGGCTGGAGTTGGGGTTGTTCACGGCTCTTTGAAATCGCCCACGCGCTCGTGCGTCTCGATCACGTTGCCAGCTTCATCGTAAACACAAATCACGGCGCGATGTGAGCGAATGCGAAACTTTGCGTAATGACGTTGAAGTCAATCTTGCCAATGTTCGCATGTGCGATTTGCAACCATAAGACGCGCGTGGCAATCGGCTGATTCGATTCAGGTGAAGAGTCGAAGCAATATCCCTCTTCAGCCATGAATAAGGCTATCCTCACCCGAGGACGGCCCAGTTCCGATTCTTGATCGCAGCAAGCGAACGGTCAAGTAAATTCGTTACGCATTTGTTACGGAAAATGGCTTGACACTCTGCCGGCATTTTCTCAAAACTCGCCGTCGCTAAACGGATCTGAATCAGGCGGAGAATTTTTCCACTGGGTAATTCGTCTCTTCCGGACCCGCAATTCAGAGAAGTATCTCAGCGGAAAAAAGAAAGGAAGAACCATGAACCCATTAATTCAACTAAAAATTATAACTCTGCCGCTTCTTGTTTCACTAGCGCAAAAACGCGGCATGAATGCACGATTGATTGCTCCCATGGCCGCGCTCGTGTGCGTGCTCTCCACTGCAGCCGCGCCAGCCCAGGGGGTTGGAAACGTTCAGGTGTCCGACGGTCCAACGCCATTCATCCGTTTCGTTCACACCCGCGTCGGTAATGTCGCCAGCTTCAATTTCGCCCAGTTCCAGATTCAGCCAAAAACGGGGTCGGCCACGCGACCGATTAAGGTCCGCTATGCGCGATCTTATTTGGAAGCGCGGGGTTATTTCGATTCCAACAATGGCAACGTCACCATCCCGGTCTTCGGTCTCTACGCCGGCCGCCCAAACAGCGTCAGCCAAAAAACAAAAGAATTTGCCATCACCATCACGACGCCGGCCTATGACGGAGGCACGTACTCCAATCCAACCGTCATTCAGCCGCGGTTACTAGGCACCACCCTGAGCTACGACTTTATCCTTCTGAAGAACTCTGCCAATCCTAACACGCCTATCATTATCGACGCTGACGCCGAAATCCGCTGGGTCGGCACGGCAGGAGTAGGGTCCCTCGCCTGCATTCTCTTCGACAATGCATTTTACGTTGCCTCCGGCACTTTGCTTCTTCGCACTGAGTTCGACGGCGGGACGACGGCTGTGGCCGACTACAGCGGCATTGGTGTCACCAACTTGGCGCATCACAATATTGACCCAGGCCGGGAGGGAATGATCCTCGACGTCAATACCGTCGACCAAACTGAGAGCGTCAATCTGGAGGTCGACGCCGGCGGTAAAGTGCTCCGAACCTGGAAGCTGGCGGAAATCATTAGCGCCGCGATGATTGCCGGTGGAGACGATCCAAGCCAATTCGTATATCCCGCGCCCACCGATTGGTTTCACAACAACGCCTGCGGTTACAGCAGCTCTGATAACTCACTCATCGTTTCCAGCCGGGAAAACTTTGTCATCGCAATTGATTACGACTCTGGAACCATTAAGTGGATTCTGGGCGATCCGACAAAGCACTGGTATCAATTCCTATCGCTGCGTCATTTCGCCCTCACCCTTGCCCCGGGCACATTGGGCCCCACATTGCCGCCGATCGGTCAGCATGCTGTGTCCATGTCGGGTGATCAATTGCTCCTCTTCGATGATGGACTCGGCAGCATTTTCCAGCAACCGCCAGGAGTAACACGCACCTACAGCGCCCCTCGCAAATATCAGATTGATCTCGGTGCTTTTACGGCGACTGAGATCTGGCATTATACTCCGAACCCGAGTGTCTATAGCCGGGTCTGCAGTAGCGTTTATGAAGATGCGCCGGATAATTACGTCATCGATTACGCAGTCCCCGATAACTATACCGGTATTGTTGGTCTCGATGCCCTAGGGAATGTGGCTTTCAACTACCAATACGAGCAAAATGGTTGTGGAACGTCTTGGAACGCGATTCAGATCCACTGGGAGAACCTGCAACTGGAATAACGCATTTCGTCATTGCCGCGTGGAGAGCAAAAAAGAAGGAATCGGCCGCGCGTTGAAGTTGGGAGTCATCGCTGACAATCTCAGCAAAGCCGGTTGGAGTTGGGGCTGCGTCTCAGCGATTGATTCTCGCGGGCGAACGATCTGGATTGCTGACGCGCATCGCGGCGACGGAAAGCCCCGGGCATACATGGGCCAGATGACGAACGGCCAAGCGAGATCGCGGCCGTGCGTCGCCGACAGACCGTCATTTGCCCCGATGTGCTGAGGTTCTTACGTGGCAGTGGGATTCGGAACTGACGCGAAGGTTTCAAAGCGAGTGGGAGTTAAGCATTCGTGTGAGTTTTGAAAGACCTTGTACCGCGGCTGACGGTTAGCCGTCG
>Ga0209375_1002429_pt1 | contig 13431 bp, 13 predicted proteins | sample GraSoiAngelo_131_FD_185888 | JGI IMG/M metagenome (GOLD analysis project Ga0209375, IMG submission 185888) | Grasslands soil microbial communities from the Angelo Coastal Reserve, California, USA - 14_0929_02_30cm (SPAdes) (version 2) | ecosystem: Environmental > Terrestrial > Soil > Grasslands ... | reverse complement strand
TTGGTGACGCACTACGTGACGTTCATCGTTCTCTGGAAGCACTGGAACCGAGCGGCCTAACTTTTGTGCCGGACCGCACTTACGAATTTGTTCAGCTGGATGTCTTTACCCAGACGCCGCTGACGGGTAATGCGCTCGCCGTTTTCACTGACGCGCGCGGGTTGAACGACGACAAAATGCAGGCGCTCGCGCGTGAGATGAATCTTTCCGAGACAACTTTCATTTTTCCGCGCGATCCCGCCACCGAAGCTCACAAAGTCCGCATCTTCACGGTGGCGGAAGAGTTGCCGTTTGCCGGTCATCCGACGCTTGGGACGGCGCTGCATTTGTATGCATCGGGTTTTTCTCCCGTTTCCGAACGATCGACGGAGATCACGCTTGATTTGAAAGCGGTTCGGCGAAATGCGCCAACGCGATCCTGAATTCGGGGTTACCTTTTCGCGCGAAGAAGTCGCGCGGGTGATTGGAATCGCAGCGGACGAAATTCCTCCGGAATGGCCGATCGAGATCGTCTCGACTGGATTGCCATTCGCGATTGTTGGCATTCGCAACCCAGAGACGCTCACGAATCTAAAGTTCGATAATGCGCAGGCAGCAGAATTTCTCAAGAACACCGACGCGAAGTTTTTTTACTTTGTCTGTCCGCAACGGCGGGAAGACCGGCTGGAAGCCAGGGCGCGCATGTTCTCTTATGGCGTTGAAGATCCCGCTACGGGATCAGCGGCCGGTTGCGCCGCGAGTTGGATGGTCCAACACGGGATCGCAAACAGTGACGAACAAGTGCTGATTCGACAGGGCGTCGAGATTCGTCGTCCCAGCGAAATGCATGTGCGCGCCACGCGAGACGGCCAACGTGTCACGAACGTTCGCGTTGGCGGATACGCGGTGGAAGTGTTGCGCGGAACCGTGAGTCTCGGAAAGTAAGACGTAAGAAGTAAGATTTAAGAAGTGAGAGAAAAGGAAACCGGAAAGATGGCCGGCGGTCGTTCAGATCTCCTGGCTCCGGATTTTTGCCAGCGACGTGTTTTGAAGCCAGATTGCAAATAGCAAGATGGAATGAGCACGTTGTCCGGGGCCCGAGTTGTTTTATTACTGGGTGTCGCGTTCTCGCTTTTGAGCGGGGAGATCGCAAACGCCGATCCGGTGGAAGATTTTTTCAAGAAACTCGGTCGCTCGATTTCGAAAGCGTTCCACCCTCAGCCTACGCATCGAACCAGAAAAAAGAGCACCACTAAACGATCTAGTCCCCAAGAATTGAATTCTGTCGAGGCCTCACCAAGTCCGAGAGTCGAGCCGCTAAAATCCGAGGCGGAGGCGACGCCTACTCCGGCCGTGCGGCGAGCTTCAGCTGCTTCCCGGGCGAAGGGAAAACAGGACATGCCCTTTGGAGTTGCTGTCCCCGGCAAGAAAGGTTTTGTCACGAGTCCTTATTTGCCGGATGGAGATTACGTCGACGTCAGCGCGTTTGCTCCAGGAACCGCGGTGAGAGATCCGTACACCGGAAAATTCTTCCGGGTGCCGTAGAGTAAAGCGGCGCGGGGTCGTATCGGAACATCTAATATTTGTTTCGCGAAAAACGGAGACGCGGAAAGCTGAAAACTGAACGGTCATGCATTGCGATCTTGAAGTATGAAGAAGCGCAAGCTTGGAAAGAGCGGTCCATCAGTCTTTCGCTTCAGGGCACGGCTCTTTCGGCATCCCAACATGGCGAAGACCGGTTGCTGGACCCTGCTCAACGTCCCGAAGATGGTCAGTAAGAAACTGCTCTCGCGCGGCATGGCCAAGGTCGAAGGCACGATGAACGGTCATCCTTTCCGAGCGTCACTGGAACCCAACACGTCCGGAAGCCACTGGCTGCGTGTGAACAAGGCCATGCGCGAGGGCGCTGGTGCCGACGCGGGTGACATGGTGAAACTCGTTATCTTGGGACCAGAGCCTGAACCGACAGCCCCCGCCGATCTCCGGGTCGCCCTTACCGCTTCCCACGAGGCGAAGACGTTGTGGAAGGACCTCACGCCCATCGGTCGCCGCGATTGGATCCGCTGGATCGAATCGGCCAAGAAGCCTGAGACCCGGGCCCGCCGAATCACACGGAGCGTCGAACAGCTTTCCTCAGGAAAGCGGCGCCCTTGTTGTATGAATATCTATGAATTTATGATGCGTCGCATTCCTACGAATGTGAGCAAACCGAAGAGCCTTGGCTGCTGACGCAGCGTTGAGTTGTTGAGGTGTTACGCTCCCGCTAGCTTGCCAAGCCGTAGCTATGGGCGAAGGCTGGTGCATCTATTTTGTTCCCTGGTTCTCGGTTTGCCGCAGAGCGGCGTGATTGATAGTTGAGAGCTAAGGAGTACTCACGAAGATGTCGATCCAACGCTTGGGCATTTTTTCCGTTGTCATCATCGTCAGTCTACTGAGTGCCGCGCAATTACCTGCGGCCGACTCGGAGGTAAGCGGTGTTTACCTGGGAAACGACCAGCCGGCAAAACTCGCTTTTGTTTCCGCGCACAAGGCGACACCAGTTGCTGGCCAGGAGACGATCGCCCTTGTGTTTACCGAGAAGGATCATTCCAAAGATACGCAACCAGAGCTCAAGGCGCTCTTCGGTAATTATGGCAGCGCGCTGGTCGTTGGAATTCACGCCGACGGAAAAGTCGTGACCTGCGACATCGCGCACGAGGCGCTCAAACAAAAACCAATTAGTTCACCTTCCTCAGTTAAGATGAGCGACTTCAGAAATGAAGCGGGTCAGATTTCGGGCAAGCTGGCGACGGACGGCAGGCAGGAAGCGTTCGGTCAAAGGTGGGAAGTTAGCCTGACCTTCAGAACGAAGGCGCCGTAATTTGTTTTCTCAGCACGCCGTGGGTGCAGAGAGCCGGGGTCAGCTCTAAACAATGACGCAGAAGTGACCCGCCTCTGTTAAAACTACGGCGTGGCAAACGAGTGACACGTGACTAGCACGCCGGGGGCGAGATAAAGCAGCGTCGGCGCGATGGTCGCGCGGTCAAAGCGTTTCGCATTCTCTTTCTAACGCTATATCTTTGGCGGACATGGAACGGCGTTTGACTGCGATCCTCGCCGCCGACGTTGTCGGCTATAGCCGGATGATGGGCGCGAATGAGGCCGGGACTCTCGATGCGCTCAAAGCCGTGCGGACGGATTTTGTGGACGGGAAGATCACGCAGCACCAAGGGCGCGTTGTGAACCTGACCGGTGACGGCATGCTCGTAGAATTCCCCAGCGTGGTAAACGCGGTTGAGTGCGCGGCCGAGATTCAGCGTGGAATGCGCGATCGCAATGTCGATCTTGCGCCGGATCGCCGCATTGAATTCCGCATCGGCGTGAATCTGGGTGATGTGATTGTGGAAGGCGACGACATCTACGGGGATGGCGTCAATGTAGCGGTGCGCCTGGAGAGCATCGCGGAGCCGGGCGGAATTAGCGTTTCACATGCGGTGCGCGATCAGGTTGGGAACCGGCTCGATCTCACCTTCGAAGACAAGGGAGAACAAAATTTGAAGAACATCGAAAAACCGATCCGTGTTTACAGCGTATCGCTTGACGGACCGGCGGCGCGAAGTGAAAAACAGCGCCCGTCGAAAAAGCCGTCCATCGCGGTGATGCCGTTTGCCAATATGAGCGGCGATCCCGAGCAGGAATATTTCAGCGATGGAATCACGGAGGACATTCTCACCGACCTCTCGAAGATCTCAGGACTCTTCGTGGTGGCGCGCCACAGCGCATTTATTTACAAAGACAAGCCAGTAAAAGCGCAACAGATTGGACAGGAGCTCGGAGTCGATTTTCTGTTGGAGGGAAGTGTCCGAAAAGCAGGCTCGCATGTGCGCGTTACCGGCCAACTCGTTAATTGCAAAGACGGCGGCCATCTTTGGGCGGAACGTTTCGACTGCGACCTCACCGATATCTTCGCGATTCAGGACGAGATCACTCACGCGATCGTGGAACAGCTAAAAGTTAAGTTGCTGCCGCGGGAAAAGAAATCGATTGAGCAGGCGCCGACCGACAACGTGGAGGCTTATACTTATTATCTGAGAGGCCGCCAGTTCCTGCACCGACATTCGAAGTCGTATTACGATCTGGCGCGGCGGATGTTCACAAAAGCGATCGAGCTGGATCGGCGCTATGCCCGTGCTTATGCCGGCATTGCCGATTGTGATTCGTTTCTTCGTTTGCATTACCATGTCGATGTTCCGGTCCAGCAGATTTTCGAAATGACCGAGAAGGCGCTCGCGCTGGACGATCAGCTGGCGGAAGCGCATGCGTCACGAGGTCTGGCACTCTTAATTGAGAAACGATTTGAGGAATCGACGGCTGAATTTGAGAAAGCCATTATGCTCGATCCGAATTCCTTCGAAGCGCACTACTTGTATGCGCGCGGAAGTTTTGCGCAGGGAAAGCTTGAGCGGGCGGCAGAACTGTTCGAGCGCGCCGCTGCGGTCAGCCCCGAAGATTATCAATCGCTGGTTCTGCTAATTCAAATCTATAGATCGCTTGGTCGTGACGCCGAGACGGACAATGCCGCGCGACGCGCGATCGAGCGCGCGGAGCGTGAGCTAATTCTCCATCCCGAAGATCCGAGGCCCGCATACATGGGCATCGCGGCGTTGATTGAGATGAGGGAAGGCACTCGAGCCAGAGAATGGATTGAGCGAGCTTTGGTGATCGGCGCCGACGATCCTCTCACTCAATACAATGTGGCCTGTGGCTACACCAAACTTGGCGATACGGAGCAGGCTTTGGATCTCCTCGAGCGCATGTTGCCGAACGTCGGCGCTGAGATCAAAATGTGGATCAGGCACGATTCGGATTTTGATGCTCTCCGGAACTGTCCGCGTTTCCAAAAACTGCTCGAGGCAAACGCGTGACCCAGCTTTATTCCGGCGCCGCCTAACAACTGAAGCCAATGTCAGATTTTCTCATGCATCATAACCTCCTTCGCTGAAGCTACGGCGAGTCAGGAGCGGCTTATGATGCAAGCGGTCCAACCGGACTGCAATTCAGCGCCCGACTGAGGCGACGACCGAACGGCGCGCGTCCGGCAGCTCGCTCGATAGTTAGCTCAGAAACGCGGGAAACGCTGTCGATAAAAGAGTCGCTCGTTCAGGCGGGCTTTCCGCAGCGCGGAGTCGTTAGGCCAGAAACAAAGGCGCTTATGGTTGCGCGCGACCGCGATGATGCGGCCATCGCCCAGCACTTCGGTGACACGAAGGTAATTGATAATGCTGTAATAGTAATATTCGCCGCGGGTTGCCGGGCGAATATCGCGTGCGTCCGCAGTCGGCCGAGTCGACGCCACTCTTTCCTGCCGGTAAATAATAGCCGCGCCAATGCTAAACGCCGGCCTGATCGACGAACGCTGCCAGCGCGAGGATTCAGAAATTAAGGCGGCGGCCGCGGGCACCAAAACGAGAAGCGCGAAAAGAGACAGAACAAACATGGCGACTTTCGAGCAAACATCGTGCCGATCGGAGGAGAGTTGAACTGATGAATTTGCCGGCTATTAATGTGGGAATGGCTTTGGCTGGGGATTCGCCCAACGAATCGGTAGCTCCTGTTCGAGGTTAACACTATGTTGGCAAACAAGCCGAAAACCAAAATACTCGTCGATGGTGGAGACCCTGAGGAAACATTAAGGGTGAAGGAATTGATCGGGTTTGTTGATGGTCAAACCACGAACCCAAGCCTGATCGCGAAAAATCCGGAGATTCGGAAGCGAATTGCATCGGGCCACACCTTGAGCCCACAGGAGGAGAAAGACGAGTACAGGAAGATTGTTCAGGCCATCTCGCCATTGGTCGGCGATGCTGGAGTCTCCATTGAGGTTTTTGCGGACATGGACACGAAAGCCGAGGAGATGCTCGCGCAGGGCGAGGAAATGTTCGCTTGGATTCCCAACGCCTACATTAAATACCCATGCACGCGCGAAGGCTTGCGAGCCGCAGAAATATCGGTGGGGAGACAAATTCGTGTGAATATGACGCTGTGTTTCTCTCAAGAGCAGGCAGCGGCGGTGCATGCCGCGACCAGGGGATCAAGAGAGCCGGTTTACGTATCGCCATTTGTCGGGAGGCTTGACGACCGCGGCGAAAACGGCATCGACCTGATCAAGAACATCAAGGAAATGTACAAGAATGGCGATGGCCACGTGCATGTTCTGGCCGCGAGCATACGCCACCTCGATCATCTGCTCGCTTCATTTGCGACCGGCGCTGAGCTTACCACTGTTCCCGCGAAGCTCTTGGTCGAATGGGCCACAAAAGACTTTCCGATGCCGGATAAAGACTTCAGCTACAAAGCCGTTGATGCGAGTGGCAAGCCCCTGGAGGCGATTCCGTACAAGGCGTTGGATCTCAACCGTCCTTGGCAGAGCTTCGACGCCGCGCATGAACTCACAACTGTGGGCATTCAGAAGTTTGTGGCTGATTATCGGAGCACGCTCAGACGCTCAGCATAGGGAAACTGCCGTTCGAGCCGACCGTCAGTATCTTAGACAATATGAAAGCATCCTATCTTCTATCTTTTCTTTGCGGTGCGGCGGCGATGTTCGCGTTCAACACGCTCAGCGGATCCAACGCGGAATCGCGACACCACGTTTACGAACTGCGCCTGTATCATGTTCACGAGGGCAAAATGGAGGCTCTCAAAGTGCGCTTTGGTGATCACACCGACTCGATCTTCAAACGGCACAACATGCAAAGCATCGGCTATTGGTCGCCCGAAGATGCGCCGAGTTCGCAAAATCTGTTTATCTACATCCTGGAGCATCCGAGCCGCCAGGAGGCGGAGAAGAATTGGGCCGCTTTCCAAGCCGATCCGGAATGGCAAAAGGTGAAGGCCGAATCGGAGGCGCACGGAGCACTGGTGGATCATATCGACCGGTATTTCATGGATCCGACGAGCTTCTCGGCGCTCAAGTAGGCGCGGTCGCGGAAAAGCTGAATGGAGCGAATGGGAAAAGCGACATAGAAGGTAAAGCGACGAGGGTAGGAGCGAGTGAGCGCGGGCAGCGAACGAGTTTCAAAGCTGAAACGCTGAAAAGCTGAAGAAGAAGTTGAGAGCGTAAAGCTCCGTTGGAGCCACGCTCCTTTAGGGAGTTGAGAGAAAATCGCGCAGCGACGACGTTTGAAACCATGGAAATTAAAAGAAAGGGATCACAACCTTCAAACAAAGGACCGGCCGATTGGTTTACCGGTACGGTGCGCATTGATCCGCTGTTCGAGGCGCCCGACCCGGCGCGTGTTCGCGGCGCGAGCGTCACGTTCGAACCTGGTGCTCGCACCGCCTGGCATACGCATCCGCTAGGTCAGACGTTGATCGTAACGTCGGGCCTCGGGTGGGCGCAGCGCGAAGGCGGATCGATCGAGGAAATCCGGCCGGGCGATGTGATCTGGTTTGCGCCTAACGAAAAACATTGGCACGGCGCTACGCCGACGACCGCGATGACGCATATTGCCATTCAGGAAAACCTGGAGGGGCAGGTTGTACAGTGGATGGAAAAAGTGAGCGATCAGCAATACCGCAGAAGCTGATCGCGATCGGATTTGCAGCACTGGCGAGTCATTCAGGCGATTGTCACGGCTTCTGCGCTGAATGACACAAGCAGCGCACAAGCCGCGCCAACTTCACGCTTGCGCGTGAGACATCCGCGTCCTTCGGCGCGTTCCACTTCCACTACATCTCTTCGAGATTTGTGTAGAAGCGCTCAATGGAAAAGTTGTCGATTGGATGGAAAAGGTCAGCGACGAACAATACCAAGGAGAAAGTAAAAAGTAAGAAGGCTGAAGTAGGACACGCCGAGCCCCGAGTGATTGACAGAAACCCGGCCGGCGATAGGATCGGCTCCGTGCCGGAGGAAAAGGCAACGCGCGTCGCCAGTCGATACGACGCAGTGATTGCGACATTTGTCGGACTCTGCGCCCTGTGTGTCTCCGGTTACACGGCCTATATGCAGCGCCAGCAGGTGCGGGCGGCCGTGTGGCCAATCCTACAATTCGATAGCAGTAATGCGCCTGACATTCACTTTACCTTGGCCAACAAAGGCGTCGGCCCCGCGATCATCCGGGATGTCATCTTAAAAGTGGATGGCCAGCCGGTGAAGAAGTGGAGGGAGGCGCTCGAGAGAATACTCGGACCTGGGGAGCATCACGCTTCCGAGAGCGACATGAGCGGTCGTGTGCTAGCGGCGGGCGAATCGATGACTGTCCTCACCCCGTTCGATCCCCGAGGTAAACCCCTCAGCTTCGACGAGTCCAATCCGCTCTGGGTGAAGATGAACAAGGACCGTGAACGGATCACGGTCGAGATTTGCTATAGCTCGACGCTGGGGGAGTGCTGGACCTTGCGCGCAGGAGAGTCGATACCCAGCACCACCACCGGGACACGACGTTGCCCGACTCCGTCGGCGAGTAGTTTCCAGCAGTAACTAAGAAACTCGCTCGTCGAGCTGCACCGTAATTCGTTGGCCGGCTTCTTTGTTGATCGCTTTGCGAATCTTCGCGCTAACCGGCAGTTTGTGTGTCCCATCGCCCAAGGCCATGAAGGAACTTGCGAACGGTTTGCCGTCCATCGTGCCGCGGACTTTCACCAGGCCGCGAGTGCCGAAAAACTTCGCTGAGTCTTTCATCTGCACGTAAGTCCATCCGCCTTTCGCCGGACTCTTTTGCAAGGTAGCGGTGAAGTGCTTGTTCACTTTCATTCTGCGAATCATATGCTCGATGCCCGCGGCGTCTACCTGGAGAGCGAAAAAAGGCCAGCGATCAGCAATATCAGCTCGGAGCCAGGAGCTGGGAGCTAGTAGTTAGGAGCCGGGAGTTGAGAGTCGAGAGAGCCGGCAGTCCGATGCGGCCCACGAGTTCAGCGAAGCGCCGGTCGGAGCGGAGGATGGCTATTTCCCTATTGCTCGGACCCGAGCGCATTTTCATAATGAGCTGATGGCGGAGCGCCCCACCGGTACCGTGACTTTCCTGTTCACGGACATGGAAGGCTCAACGCGCGCCTGGGAAGCGTATCCGGCGGAGACGGGTGTCGCGCTGGCGCGGCACGACGAGATCGTCGCGGATTGTGTTCTGGCGCATAACGGGGCGATCATTCTGGAACGAGGCGAAGGCGACAGTGTGTTCGCGGTTTTCGAGCGGGCAAGCGATGCGGTCGCGGCGGGATGTGCGATTCAGCGCGCTTTTCGCCTGGAAGCGTGGCCAGCCCATGTTCCGTTGTGCGTTCGAATGGCTATTCACACCGGCGAAGCGGACGCTGATTATCGTGGACCGCACGTTAACCGGGCGGCGCGCATCCGGGGGATTGCACATGGTGAGCAGATTCTGCTTTCTGGTATCACCGCCGGAATCGTTCGCGGTACCCTGCCGGCCGGGGCGTCGCTCATCGACCTTGGGCAGCATCGATTACGCGACGCTTCTGAGATGGAACACGTCTTCCAATTGGCTCACCCGGATCTGCGGCAAGATTTTCCGCCGGTCAAATCGCTGAGCAATTACCGGCAGAACTTACCGGTCCAGCTCACCTCGTTCGTCGGACGCAGGCAAGAGCGGGAAACGGTGCGGAAACTCATCGCTCAACATCGTGTCGTGACGCTGAGCGGTTCCGGCGGGTGTGGCAAAACCCGCCTGGCCATTCAGGTGGGCGCGGATGAACTGGAGAATTTTCCTGATGGCGTACGATTTGTCGATCTCGTGCCGGTGGACGAATCGGGTCTTGTCCTGGACGCAGTTGCGAGCGCAGTCGGCGCGAGGCTCGAGCAGGGGTTGAGCGTTGCGAATGCGCTAGTACGCGCCCTCGAAGGAACGAAAACCCTGATCATTCTCGACAATTGCGAGCACCTCGTGAATGAGTGCGCTGACGCCGTTTCCACTTTGCTTCGCGGGGGCGACGGCTTGCGTGTGCTCGCAACGAGTCGTGAGCCGCTGGGATTGCCAGGTGAAATGACCTGGCGTGTGCCGTCGTTGTCCCTTCCCGATGCAGGCAGCACAGTGGAAGAAGCAGCGGCGTGCGAAGCGATACAGCTGTTTATCCATCGCGCAACTGAAGCGCGGGAAAGTTTCACTTTTACCAGCAAGAACGTTGCAGCAGTCACGGACATTTGCCGAACACTGGAAGGCGTTCCGCTGGCCATCGAACTCGCCGCAGCGCGGACAAAAGCGCTGACGCCGTCCGAAATTCACGACCGGCTGTCGGACCGCTTTCGACTTCTGACCGGCGGCCACGGGAGACATCAGACGCTGCGGTCGACGATTGATTGGAGCTACGACTTGCTGCCGGAGAAAGAGCGCGCGCTCTTCCGGCGTCTGTGTGTATTTGCGGGCGGTTTTGATCTTGAAGCGGTTGAGGCCCTCTGGCCGGAACACGATCCGCTCGATGGCATCGAACATCTAGTCGATAAATCGCTCGTCACCGTCGAGCAACTCAATGACGAAAGATTGCGCTACCGCGTGCTGGAGACATTACATCAATACGGTGCGGAGCGTCTGGCGGAAGCGGGCGAAGAAGAAATTTCTCGTGAACGACACTCCGCGCATTACCTGGATGTGGCGGAACAGGCCTACGCTCGACGGATCGAAGATGAGTCCGCTTCGCTGGCCTTGCTCGAAGCGGATCATGACGACTTTCGAGCGGCACTCCGGTGGGTGCGAACGCGACCGCGCGATCTCCTGCGGCTGGCTTCGGCGCTCGGTTGGTTCTGGCATCTGCGATCCCATTATCGCGAGGGAAGGACCTGGCTGGAACAGGCGGTGCGACTAAATCCGGAGGAACATTCACCAGAAAAAGCACGCGCCTTGTGGGCTTTAAGCATGATCCTCAACTGGCAAGGCGATGTCGCGGCGGCGGCGCCGATTGCGGAGCAAAGTTTGGAGTTATGGAGAGCTAACGAAGATCCATTGGAGCTCGCCCTCGCCTTGGAGAGCATCGGATGGTCTCACTTTGCGGCGAGCAATTATTCTGAGGCATTGCGCTCGATGGAAGATTGCCTCGAGTCTTACCGCAAACTTGGTTCCGCGAAGCTCATCACACGCGGTCGTATTGCGGTTGGCCAGATGCTGGCAGCTCTGGGAGATGTGGAACGAACTGAACCGCTCGCGCGCGAAACATTGGCGGAAGGTCGCGCACAAGGTGAGCCTAAGTTTATTCATTACTCGCTGCATTATCTTGGCGACTGCGCGTTGTGGCGCGGCGATGCAAAGAATGCCGTGCAACTTTATGGGGAGAGTTTACGGGCTGCGCTCGATTACGGAAATGAGATGGAAGCTGCAACCGAGATGCAAGGGATGGCGATGGGTTTGATGGGTTCGGGACGCGAGGAAGAAGGATTTAGTCTCTACGGCGCATCAAACGCGCGCTTCGCCGAATTGCAGACGACGATGGTCGATGAGGTCGCATTCTGGCTAGAATTTCGGCAACGATATCTGCCGCCCGCCCGAGAACGGATCGGTGCCGCGGCAGCTGACCAGGCCGAAGAGAGTGGATGCAAAATGGGTTGGAAACGCGCGCTTGCTTATGCATTCGATCTCACCGCGAACTAAGATCGTCTGTTGCTCACGCAAAATCGGAGAAGTTGATCCGCCTACGCACGAGGCTACGGCGTGACAGGTGGTTGATAGTTGATAGTTGATAGACTGAGCAAAAAACCTTCCAGCTGATCGCTGGTTATTCGTTATCAGTTATTCGTTAATCGTTATCGGAGACAGATTCTCAACCACCAATGCACACGAATAACCACGAATCTCTGCTCTCTTTCTTAGTGTCCATTGGTGTTGAAACTCGCTCAGCTCCCGCCTCGCTCGCTGTTACCCTCGCAGCTTTACCTTCTATGTCGCTCGTGCCACTCGCTCCATTCATTCGTGGTTAGGTCTGCGGTTGCGGCGGAGCATTAACTGACGAGGAGTACAAGCAAGGAGCTCGGAGCGACGAGCGGAGATCAGAGGTCAGAAATCGGAAGTCAGAAATCGGATCTTCGTTTCCTTCTGTTGAAGTCCGATCACACCTGTGTGATCTCCGTGACCTCTGGCGGTTAACTGCCAGTCCGGCTCGGACAAGCGCGGCGTGAGATTCGGTTGCGATCCTTAATGAAGAGGACAAGCGTGGGGTATGCATCCAACTACATTCAACGCGAAGGCTTATTCCGCTGCGAGTGCGACATCGGGGCTGGCCTCCACTAAAATTAACCGGCGCGATCCAACCGACCGCGACGTGCAAATCGAAATCTTGTTTTGCGGGATCTGCCACTCCGATCTGCATTCGGTGCGCAACGAGTGGAGCGAGTTCATGGCCACGAATTACCCGATTGTTCCCGGTCACGAGATCGTCGGCCGCGTTATCAAGGTCGGCTCGGCAGTTACCAAGTACAAGCCCGGGGACATCGCCGCGGTCGGCTGCATGGTCGATTCGGACGGCACCTGCGCACAATGCAAGGCTGGTCTCGAGCAGTTCTGCCCGAACATGATTCTCACCTTCAATTCGCCGGACAAGCACCTCGGAGGCGTGACCTACGGCGGTTACTCCGAAAGCATCGTCGTCGATGAACACTTCGTTTTGCGCCTCCCATCCAACCTCAATCTTTCCGCGGCAGCGCCGCTGCTTTGCGCCGGGATCACGACCTACTCGCCGATGCATCACTGGGGCGTGACCAAGGGCAAGAAAGTTGGCGTGGTCGGCCTCGGCGGACTTGGCCACATGGCGGTAAAATTTGCGCATGCGCTCGGGGCGCACGTCGTTGTCTTCACCACTTCACCCGGAAAGAAGGAAGACGCGCTCCGACTTGGCGCCGATGACGTCGTTATGTCGCGCAACGCGAATGAAATGAAGAAGCACGAACGCAGCTTCGATTTCATCCTCGACGCCGTCTCCGCCGATCACGACATCAACGCGTATATCAATTTACTCGGGGTCGACGGCAATCTTACGTTGGTCGGCGCTCCGGCGAAGCCTGTCGCGGTTTCGGCGTTTAGCCTCATCATGGGGCGTCGCAGTTTCTCCGGCTCCGCCATCGGCGGCATCCCTGAAACGCAGGAGATGCTCGATTTTTGCGGCGAGCATAACATCACCGCCGATGTCGAAGTCATTCCGATTCAGAAAGTCAACGAAGCCTACGAGAGATTGCTCAAGTCCGACGTGAAGTACCGGTTTTCGATCGACATGGCTTCTCTTAAATCGGAGTGATGAAGAAGTTGAGAGTTGATGGTTCCTCCTTCGTTGAAACTACGGCGTGACGAGTGAGAGTTGAGACCGTAAAGCTCCGTGGAGCCACGCTCCTTTACGGAGTTGAGGCGTTGAGAAGTTGAGTTGTGCGGGAAAGTCCTTCTGTATTTGCTAATGAATTGAAACCGCGACGCCAGGTTTCACTTTTTGAGCGAGGCGGACGACGTCCCAGTTTGCCAGACGAATACAGCCATGGCTCGTCGCGCG
>Ga0209375_1002426_pt1 | contig 13443 bp, 14 predicted proteins | sample GraSoiAngelo_131_FD_185888 | JGI IMG/M metagenome (GOLD analysis project Ga0209375, IMG submission 185888) | Grasslands soil microbial communities from the Angelo Coastal Reserve, California, USA - 14_0929_02_30cm (SPAdes) (version 2) | ecosystem: Environmental > Terrestrial > Soil > Grasslands ... | reverse complement strand
GCGGGGGGCTCGCGACACGCGGAACGCGACGGACATGGTGTATGCGTCGAATCACAACAGCGGCGCGAGCCTCGTCGCGAACGTCAGCCAATCTGCGACCGGCTACCGCGCGACGTTCGGGATCGGCCTGAGGCTCAGTTAGTCGGAACGAGCCGGCCCTGGCAGGGAGCCGGCCAACCCCCCGTGCGTTCGAGGGGCGATACTGATGCCGATGATCGGCCGGCTGGCGGTTATCAGCCTCGGGCTTTTTTCCGCATCGGTCCCATCGACGCTCGCCCTGCGCCGCCACTATGGGAGGAGGCCGGCCGCGCGCTTCGCCATCGGTTCAGTTCTTGCCATCGTGGCCCAACAGGCTTTGGTCGGAGTGGCGGCTTCACGGAGGAATGCGCGCCTGACGGCGGTGGATGCGATGACCCTCAGCCGCGGGTTCGCGGCCGCGGTGCTGGTCGGGCTTCTCGTCTCTGGTTTGCGACATCGCAGCGGCCTGGCGGGTTGGCTCGGCTGGGGATCAGTGGTCTACGGGTCGATCGTCTGCGACTGGCTCGACGGCCCAGTCGCCCGACGCCTCGGCGCGACGAGTGAGCTGGGCGCTGTGCTCGACCTGGAGGGCGACTCATGGCTCACCCTGGCGACCGCCTTGTCCGCCGCGACTTGGGGTGGACTGCCTGGTTACTGTACGGCCGCGCCGGTGGCGCGCTACGCGCTCCTGTTCGCCGCGATGCGGAGGGTCCCTTATGAGCGGATATTCAAGGACGAACCCGGGTGGGCACGGCCGTTGGGGATTGCCCAGATGGCGCTGTTCACCGCGGCCTTGGCTCCATTCGGCGCGGCTGGCACGCGCCTGGCGCTGCGTCTGGCGACCCCGATCGTCGCTCCCCTCCAGCTGCTGGGCATGCTTCTGCTCTATCGACGGTCGCAAACGAGCTTCGGAAGGTGACTGGCCGCGATGTGCCCGCCGCTCGCGTTGAGCTGATTGGCTGGGTAGCTTTTCTCATTTTCGTCGGCGCGGTGTTCGGCATCCGCCGCGCGCTCGATCGCCGTTGAACAAGACCGCCGGCCGTGTGGGTTGGATGATCACCCCGGTCCTCTTCGCCGGCCTTGGTCAGGTCTTGGTACTGAAGACGGGACTCCTGGCCGGCGTCGCGACCCCACTCGACCGCGGAGTGAAATGGCGAGGGAAGCCATTGTTCGGGCCTCTAAAGACCTGGCGTGGAGTGATCATCATGACAACGCTCTCGGCCCTGGTTTCCTCCGCCCAAGCAGAGGCTGCTCGACGAAGCGAAGGCCTGCGGGCTCTTTCCCCTTTCGATTACAAGCGGATCAACCCCTGGGTTCTCGGTCTCGCGCTGGGGCTCGGCTACTGCCTCGCGGAGCTCCCGAACAGCTTCGTCAAGAGACGCCTTGACATCGCACCCGCGGACACGACTGAACGATGGGCCTGGGTCCAGTACCTCGTCGACCAATCAGACTCCGTCGCCGGCTGCCTTGTCGCGCTCCGATTCTTTTACAGGCCCAGCTGGATGGAAACGGGACTGGCGTTCGCCACCGGGCTGACGCTCCACATCGGGGTCGATCAGCTCATGCGCGCGTGGGGGATCAAGCGGCGCGCCTACAGACCAAGCAGTGAGGTCCCCAACAGGCTGGCGACAGCCGGCACTGGGACGTTGTCCAGACCGTAGCCAATGCTGCCTTCGATGAAGGCAAGCACAAGAGCGGCCCCAAAAACGGCGAGAAGCCGCACGTCACCGGCTCCAGCGCCCATCAGCAAGCCGATCGCGACGGCGACCAATGCAAAAGCCAGACTTCCGGCGACGGTTTTGTGGCCGCCCATGACCGGCCAGGCAACACTCTTGAAACGCCTCCCCACGACCGCCGCCGCCGGGTCTGCGGTTGCGAGCACAAGAGCGGCATACGCGATCGCGCCCGGATGCTGCCAGCCGAGCAGAACCGCAAGCAGGAGACCGGCCGGAAAGACAAGCGCGCCCACAGTCACACGACGGATGCCGTGGACACTGCTCAGGAGGTGACGCGCTCGGGTCCAACCCAGAAGCGCCGTAAAGAACGCAGCCAGCAGAACGAGCTCTGAAAGGCGCAGAAACAGTGGCAGGACTGCGACCGAGGCGGCGCCGACGACGTGCGCAACCTGCCGCGTTGTCTCCGGTCCGAGGCCACGGCGAAAGCCAATCTCAACCGCCGCGAGCAGACAGGTCTGGGCAACCGCGGTGATGACGAGAGCGAACGGCCTGATGTCCAACGGCCAAAACGTATCGAGCCAGTGCATACCGAGGCGTCGGCTGGAATTCTGCAACCGGTCGGCGAGGATCAACTGGCGGCCCAGATCGTAGCGCATCACCCAATCCTGCCAAAAGGTCTCCATGGCGTCGGCCCATAGTTGCCGAGGCGCTCAGTAGTGGCCGAGGCACGAACTACGCCGTTCCGCGATCCTCTATTCTTTTTCGCTCATGGTGAGGTTGCCCGTCCACGCGCTTCTGACAACCAGACGCACGGTCGACTTTTGCCTGCGCGTCACCTGCTCCTGTAGCTAGGCGAATCGCGGCCTGACCAGCCGCACCACAGCTCGCCACCAGCCGCGCGCACCTGCGCGCCACCGGAAATCCATCAGGAGCAGACACCAACCAAATGAGCGTTTCTTCAGCCGTACTCGCGAGCCCCGTGATGACTCGCGAACGTCTCATCTTCAGGGCCAAGGCCCTGGTCGTCTTCGGGCTCGTATGGCACACCATCGAAGCCGGCGCGACCTTGGCCGCAGGGATTCCCGCTTCGTCCTCCGCGCTGGTCGGATTCGGGGCTGACGTCACCGTCGAGACGATCGGTGGACTGATCGTGCTCTGGCGGTTCAGTCGAGTTTGTGCCCTTTCCGAACGGGCGGAGCGCACCTCTCAACAATTGATCGGACTCTCTTACTTCCTCCTCGCCGCGTACGTTGCGTACGACTCAAGCCAGATGTTGCTCTCGGGCGAGCACCCCGACCCGAGTGGAGTCGGGCTTGGCATCGCCGTCCTGTCCCTCATCGTCATGCCGCCGCTGCGCCGAGCCAAGGGCCGCGTCGGCGACCGTCTCGGCTCCTCGGCGGTGAAGCGCGAGGGAATGGAAAACATGATGTGCGCCTATCTGTCGATCTGCCTTGTTGCCGGCGTCGGCTTGAACGCCATCTTCGGATGGTGGTGGGCCGATCCCCTCGCCGCCTATGGAGTGGCGGCGATCGCGACGATCGCTGGGCGCCGCGCATGGCTCGGCGTCAACTGCTGCGCAATTCCTCCGAGCACCGGCTTGTTGCTCCAGCGCGACGACTGCGCGTGCGACGGCGGCCGGTGCTGCGGGACTCATTCCGATCTGAATCACGGAGGTATTTCAAATTGAGCTCTGAACCAATTCCACTCTTGCCCGCGGCGTGCGGATGCAGCGGCGGCACGGAGGTCTTAGGCTGCTGCGCACCCACGTCGGGTCCGCGTGACGGAATAGTCCGCGTGCTTGCCTCTGACGTCACGCGCCGGAAATTCCTTGGAGCGTGCTGTGCCACAGGGTTTGGCATCGTCGCGAGCGGTCCGCTCGCCGCGATCCTCGCCGCCTGCGGGTCCGAGTCGGCGGCGACCAGCGCGACCACGTTACGGGTCGGCCATCTGCCGGCCGGATGCATCCAGCACCTGCTTCTGGCGTCCCTCAACGGCCTGTTCAAGAAGGCAGGCCTGAATGTCGTCCTCACGCAGTTCGACGGTCCGCCACCCAACCTGCAATCCCTGGTCGCGGGCGCGATCGACGTCTCGCACAACCCGTGGACGACTGTGATCGCCGCCTACAACGACGGCCAAAAGGACCTCCGCATCATCGGTGGCTCGGGCAAGGGAGGCATCGAGCTTGTCGCACGCGAGGGCTCGGTCAAGAACATCGCCGAGCTGGCCTCTTCGGCAAACCAGGGCCTCAAGGTCGGCACCTTGCGTCTGGACACGCTCGAGCTCGTTACGTATGGAACGCTGCGAGATGCGGGTCGAACCTACTCGCAGTACAAGATGACTTTCTTTCCCAGCATGGTCGGAATGGGCGACGCGCTGATCCACAAGAGCGTCGATGTCGCGTCGCTTGCCCAGCCTTACGGCGCGACGGTCGTGTCGTCGGCCAACGGCACCTACCTCAACGACTCCAACCAGGTCTGGGGACCTGAGGCGTCTGACTGCGTGGTCAACGTCAAGGCTGACTACCTCGAGAAGAACAGGGGCAAGCTCGAGACCTACCTTCACGTGCTTGACGAGGCGGCCAAGCTTCGAGACGCCGACTTCGAAAAGGCGCTGACGCAGCTGCAGCCGATCTACCAGGTGCCGCCGGCGATTCTTTCCGAAGGTCTGAAGAGGCAAACACCGCAACCCGTGCTCGACCCCACTGCCATCCAGGGCCTGCACAAGGGCGTCGGATACCTGATCGATCTTGGATATCTGAAGGGCGACGTCATCGACAGCGTTTTCGATTCGCGGATTCAGGAGGGAGCCAAGCTCGGCGTGGCCTGAGATGGGTCTGAGATCGAACCTCCAGATCTGGCGGGGGCCGGCGGCCCTTGCCTCCGATGCCGCGGCCCGCCGCGGCCGGAGCCACTGGCGGTCACTCGCAGGGGTGCTCGTGGCTTGGATCGTGCTCGGCACCGTCTGGGAGGTGGGGGCAAGGATCGGCATCCTCAACGCTGCAATCCTTCCTCCGCCGTCGCAATTCATTCCGTATCTGATCGAGACATCAGGATCGGTTGGCCTTGGGGTGAACAAGGTCAGCTACGCGGCGGCGCTCGTCGAGACCGTGATTCGAGTCGGGGTCGGGTTTGGATTCGGCGTCGGCAGCGGGCTGATTGTGGGGACGCTGCTGTCGGCGATTCCCTGGGCTCGGGTGATCGGCGTGCCGATCGCCCAGATCCTGGCCCCGATCGCGCCGATCGCCTGGATCCCGCTGGCGATCGTCCTGTTCGGCACCGGTGACGGCGCGGCCGTCTTCGTCGTCTTCATGGGCATCACGGCGTCGATGAGCCTGGCGACCGTCGCCGCTTTGGGCGGCGTGCCCGGCGAATACATCAAAAGCGCGCGCAGTCTTGGCAGCAAAGGCTGGCGCCTGTGGCTTCGTGTGATCCTGCCGGCCGCCGCGCCCGGCGTCGCCACCGCGATCCGTCTCAGCTTTTTCGCGGCCTGGATGTCGGTCCTGGCGGGAGAGATGGCCGGAATCAACTCCGGCCTTGGCTCGCTGGTGATCCTTGGCCAGCAAGAATTTCAGATGAAGCTTGTGATGGCCGGACTCGTGACCATCGGAATCCTGGGTTTTGGTTTCGATCGATTTCTCCTATTGGTCCGGCAGCGGTTGTTGTGGTGGGAGTCACGCGGCGCCCGCGTGGTGGCGGCGGATGCCTGAGATTCGCATTTCGGCCGTCTGCCGAGACTTCGGCCAGCACCGGGCCCTCGATCAGGTCGACCTGACCATCGAGTCGGGTTCCTTGACGGCGCTGGTCGGCCCCACTGGCTGTGGCAAGACGACGTTGCTGGAGCTGATCGGAGGCCTGCAAAACCCCAGTCGCGGCAGGATCACAGTCGACGGGGAAGACGTGGTCGGTCCACGACGCGACACCATCCTGATCTTTCAACAGCACAACCTGTTCGACTGGCTGACTGTGCGGGACAACGTCGCCTTCGGACTTCGCAACCGAGGCCTTTCCAAACGTGAAGCCAGGCGTCGGGCGAACGAGCAGTTGGAACATGTTGGGCTCGCCGCTTTTGTGGACCGGGTCCCTGGCGAGCTGAGCGGCGGGATGCGCCAGCGGGTCGCGCTTGCGCGCGCACTCGTGCTTGCCCCAAGGCTGCTGCTGATGGACGAGCCGTTCGGCAGCCTCGATCACCAGACGCGCCGAATCATGCAGCGCTACCTGCTGGCCAGGTGGCGGCAGTCGCAGGCGACGATCGTGCTCGTCACGCACGATCTCGACGAGGCGATGCGGCTCGCCGACCGCATCGTGCTGTTCTCGGCGTCCCCCGGACGGCCGGTCGAGGTCGTCGATGTCCCGGCGGCGCATCCGCGAAACCTGGAGGACGGACAGCTCCGGCACGTACGCGATCGGCTGCTCGCGCATCTCGAGGAGGAAGTCGCTCTCAGCGAGTTCGCCGGAGCCGAGCTGGCGGCCCTCGCGGAGGCCGGATACGAGTCGATGCGATCGGTGGTCAAGGTTCATGGAGGCGTGAGCGATGGGTCAGCTTGAGGCGAGTGCACTCGTCCGCTGGAAGGGATTCGGGGGAACGGTCGAAGGTGCGAGCGGTACGTTCCGGGCTCCGACCGCCACGCAGACTGAGCTGGGCGGTCCGGGCACGGGCACGAACCCCGAAGAGCTGCTGGCGGCCGCTCATGCCAACTGCTTCACGTCGACGTTGACCTCGATCGCCCGCTCTCGCCATATCGACCTCGAATCGGTGGACACCAGCGCGACCACGCGGCTGGTGTGGGGGGACGGTCACGATCATCACCTGGCGAGCAGCAAACTCTCGATCCGGATCCGGAGCGCGAGTCCGGAAGAAAGCGTCCGCAACCTGGTGCAGCAAGCCGAACGCGAGTGTCCCGTCTGCCAGGCGATCCGTGGCAACGTCGAGATGACGGTCGACTTCCAGTTCGAAGCCGGCTCGCGCGTGGGAGTCGAGTGACGGCGCGAACCGCCGACGTGGTCATCGGCGCGGGCCCGGCAGGGCTTGCGGTCGGGGCGATGTTGAGGCGCCGTGGCCGGGACCCGCTCCTTCTCGAACGCGCCGGAAGGGTCGGCGAATCTTGGCAAAGCCGATATGACTGCCTCCATCTGAACACCGCACGGTGGTGGTCACGTCTGCCGGGCCTCGAGATTCCGCGGCGGTTCGGGACCTGGGTCAGCGCCAAGGACTACGCGCGCTACCTGGAGCTCTACGCGCGGCACCACGAACTGGACGTGAGGCTAGGGGTGGGAGTCGAAGGCATCTCGCCGCATGAATCCGGGTGGTTGGTCGAGTCGTCCGTTGGCGAATTTGAAGCCGACAACGTCATCGTCGCGACCGGCTATGACCGCGAGCCGTCCATTCCTTCCTGGCCTGGAGCGGATGGCTTCACCGGCCAGCTCCTCCACGCCTCGGCGTACCGGAACCCTCGACCGTTTGCCGGTCGCAGCGTGTTGGTGGTTGGGTCGGGAAATTCCGCCGCCGATATTGCCGTCGATCTGGTGCGAGGCGGTGCGTCGAAGGTCTGGAACTCAATTCGCACGCCGCCCCAGATCGTGCCGCGGACGGTTGGTGGGATCCCCATGCAGACCGTTGCGATCGTCACTCGATCACTTCCGGCCTGGGTCGGCGACGCCGTCGTCCGCTCGGTGCAAATACTGGTCCACGGCGACCTTTCCCCCTACGGCCTGCCATCACCGCGCGAGGGGGTGTCGGCTCAGTTTCGCCGCGCCGACGTCGTCCCCGTGATCGATGTCGCGTTTGTGCACACGCTCAAGCGTGGCGAAGTTGAATTCGTGGCTGCGGTCAGCGCCTTCGACGGCGAACGCGTCCTGCTCGCGGACGGCTCGAGCCTGCAGCCCGACGTGGTGGTCGCAGCCACCGGATACAGGCGCGGCCTGGAACGGTTGGTCGGCAATCTCGGCGTTCTCGATGAACGCGGTCGGCCGATCACGAGCGGGGCTGAGAGTCCGGACGGCCTGTCAGGGCTCTACTTCGCCGGTTACACCAACCCGCTGAGCGGCAACCTCCGTGAGCTGGGGATTCATGCGCGCCAAATCGCCGATCAGATCGCAACGTCGCCGCGATCCGCGCAGCAACGAGCGCGGCCAACGGCCGATCTCGACCCGCACTCCGCACCACACAACGAATCTGAATCGCGATTTCTGAACAGCACCCAGGGATCTGTCAACCGCAAGGCTTCCCAATCCAAGGCGGCTCGTTAGATTTTTACGACCAGCTTGCCCAGGTGGGCGTCCTGAACGATTAGCTGGAACGCCTCGCTGGCCTTCTCGAGGGAGAAGGTCTGGATGTGGGGCGCTTTCAACTTTCCGTCCGCCGCGAGCCTGGCCAGGTGATCCAGACGTTCCCTGGTCACCTGCGTCCCGACGTTGACCCCCTTGATACCGCGCTTGGCGAGGTCTTCGACCGCCGCTGCTCCCTTCATCGAGGTCACCGTTCCACCTTTGCGCACCGTCTCGCTCAATTCAGCCAGCCCAGCAGCGTCGCTGCCCGTGTCGATGATCGCCGCCACCCCACCGCGGTGCTTGGCCTTGAGTGCTTTGATGACGTCGCCGGAGGCGCGATCGATCACCTCGTGGGCGCCCAGGCTTTTCACGTATTCGGTCTTGGCTTTGCTCGTGACGCCGATTACGCGAGCGCCAGTGGCGGCTGCCAGCTGGACGGCGTAGCTTCCGATTCCTCCCGAGGCTCCGACGATCACGACAACATCGTTGGGCCTCGGTGCGGCCGCCTCGACTGACATCAGCGCAGAGACGCCGGCCAGGGGCAGCGCCGCCGCCTCGACCTCACTGAGCGCGGCAGGACGCTTTGCGATTGTGCTCGTCGACGCCGTCGCGAACTCGGCCAGCGTGCCTTCTCCCAAGACCATCTTCCCAGTAACGCCGAAAACTGAATCGCCGATCGCGACCCCGTCCACGCCCGCGCCGAGCGCATCGACAGTGCCGGCGAGGTCGCCACAGGGAACGAGAGGAAACCGGTGTTCCATTCGACCGCTGAGGTATCCCTGGAGCACGGCGTTGTCGAACGGGTTGATGGAAGCCGCGGTCACGCGCACACGCACCTCTTTTTCAGCGGGCTCGGGATCGGGCAGATCGTGAATCGAACCAGGTTGACCGAAGGCGTCGAGAGCAAAAGCACGCATCGATGACTCCTTGGCTTGGTGAATCGGTGACCTCTTCATTCCATCCAACGGAATGCGGCCGACAACTATTTCCTGCAGCACGGCGCGCGATGCTGGATGCGATTGAGTCCATTCGCGTAATGCACTTGCGAGCGAGGAGAAAGGTTCGAAGAGCGTCCACCAAGGGGAGCACGTATTGAATTTCAAGATGGCGCTCGAATGTCAGTCGCGGAGGGGGATGCTCGAGAACTTGCGGCGATCTCATGGCAGTTCAAACCGGGCCGCTCAGACCGCCCTGAGCTCACACAGTGCGAGTCCCTGTCCCTGAGCCAGTTTTTCGCATACAAAATTCGCGTGCGAGCGGCCTTCGAGGCGACTATCGTGAGCCGGTGACCCAGGCCCACATCAATCACGTCAGCGTCGGTGCGAAAGACCTGCGAGATTCGGTGCAGTTCTACACCCAGATCTTCGGGGCGAAGATGATCGACACACCCAACTTCGGGTTCCCGGTGCAGTGGCTGCGTGTGGGCGACCTGCAGCTCCATCTGTTCGAAAGGCCGGGCGCCGCCCCGAGCTATCACCACTTCGCGCTTGCAGTCGACGACTTCGAGGCAGTTTTCCGAGCCACGCGCGCGCGGGGCCTTCACGATGCCGAAACGATGGGGTCGCACTTCAACGAGCTGCCCAGCGGGCAGGTCCAGCTCTACATCCGCGACCCGGGCGGAAATCTTGTTGAGGTCAACTGGCCGGATGCCCGCTCGCTCAGCGCTGAGATACGGCTGGAAATGGTGCGCCTGGAAGATCGCGAGCCCCAAAACGAGTCGAACCGCCGAGCCGTGCTCTATCTCACCGCACCTCAAGTTGAGCGCCCCTGAACCAGCCTCTGTGTGGGGCGATCTTGCCGGAGCCGAGGATTGAAGGCGGTTAGGGCGCACGGATGGCGGGCTTGGTGATGCTGACTGTGCGAGCGAGTGATGCGGACTCGCTCGTGACGCGGCTCTTTCGCAAGAGCGGTGCGCCGCCAAGCCATGCGAACGTCGTCGCGCGTCACCTGGTTGAGAGCAGCCAGCTCGGAGTGCACTCGCATGGGCTGATTCGGGTACCCCAGTACGTCCACGAGATTCGATCCGGTCACCTCGATCCTCGCGCCAAACCCCGTCGCCTTGGCAGGCATGGCGCAGTCTCATGGGTTTCAGGTAACTCTGGGTTTGGTCAAGTTGGCGCGATCTACTCTGCCCTCGCAGCCACGGCTTCAGCACGTAGGTACGGTGTTGGCCTCGTCATCGCCAAGAATCTGGGCCACACCGGCCGTCTCGGAGCATATGCGGAGCTGGTAGCTAACGAACGCTGCGTCGCAGTGCTTTTCGGCAATGGACCGCCAAGCAGTCACCTGGTGGCGCCGTTTGGGGGCATCGACGGCCGGCTGGCGACAAACCCCATTGCATTCGCGATTCCAAACGGACCTACTCCGGTGGTCGCCGACTTCTCGACCAGTGCAATGCCTGAGGGCAAACTGCGAGTGGCCCGAAACGTGGGTGGGCGTCTGCCCCCAGGCGTTTTGCAGGATCCCTTCGGCAACGCCACGGATGATCCCGGCGTGCTTTATGGAAAGCCGCGCGGGACGCTGTTGCCTCTCCTGGTTGAAGCCATGTCCACGCTTCTCGCCGGCGATGAGACGGATGACCGGTCACGGGTGAGGGCAAACCTGGCGATCCTCGCCATCGCGACCGGGGGCGGCTTCGAGCAAGCCGCGGAAGGAATGGCCAGGTACCTTCGTTCGGCGCGGCCGGCCGATCCGCAAAGGCCCGTGTTGGTTCCTGGCGATCCCGAGCGCCTTGCGCGAGAGCATTCGTTGGTTTCCGTGGATAGGCGCGCATGGAACGAGATTGGGAGCCTCGCCCGAGAGCTACACGTCGACGTGCCCGTTCCCGTCGACGAGTGACTTGGTTCGTCAAACGTCGCCCGGGATCAGCTCCCTGGCGGCGGCGACGATACGCGCCGAGGCGGCCTCCAACAGCCTGGTGTCGCTTTGGAGCGCAAGCATGACGAAGCCGATTCGGTACCACTGGAGCGCGACATCGGCCGAGCCGCACATGATCCCTGCCGCGACGCCACTGGCGCGTGCCGCCTCGATGATCTCCTCGATGAGCCGGCGATGCTTCGGATCGCTGGCTTCGTAGCTCGAGTCCAGACCGGCCGACACCGCAAGGTCATTAGGCCCGACGAACACCGCGTCGATGCCAGGCACGGCCAGGATCTCGCGAGCGCGGGCGACCGCCTCCACAGTCTCGATCATCACCACGCAAATGGGCTGCCGCCATTCGCTGTCGACCGCGCGCGCTCGGATCGGACCCATGCTTCGAATGCCGGTTGGCGGGTAGCGGCAAGCGGCCACCGCCATCTTGGCCTCGCCGATCGAGTTGACCATCGGCACGATGATGCCGCCAGCTCCCGCATCGAGCGCCTTCATGATCGAGCCAGGCTCATTCCAGGGCACCCGAACAAGTGACGGAACGCCGCCCGCGGAGATGGCCTGGAGCATGGGCAGCATGACGTCGTAGCCGATCAGGCCATGTTGGGTATCGATGCAGACCCAGTCGTGGCCAGACCGGGCCGCGACTTCGGCGGTCCACGAGCTTGGGATCGTGCACCATGCGCCAAATGTCGCTTTGCCCGCCGTCCAACGCTCGCGAAGCGAGCTCACCGCACGCTCGCAAGGTCGGCATCGGCCCAGGCGGCCGCAACCTCGGGCTGAGCAGGCGGTGCGGGCAACAACACAACGTCGACTCGATGGCGGCCCAAGAACATGGCGCGTACAGTGCCTTCGTCGAAGGGGCTGAGGCACGCGACGCGGGCCTGCATTCGATTCGAAGGCTAGCACCCTCGGGGTCTGCAATAACCGTTTCGCCGGCGCGGGATCGCCGGCGCATCAAAGTTGCTGTTCTGAGAGAGAGAGGTAAACCAAGAAATGAGTTCGAAAACGCCCGTCGAGGTCATCCCTGAGACCTTCAGCTACGTCTTCAGCCCTTATCGCGAGCCGATCGCCCGGGTGTCTCAAGGTCAACGGGTCATCATCCACTGCGAGGACGCATTCGAAAGCCGGATTTTGTCGACCCAGGACTTACCAAGCCATTCACTCGCCAACGCAAAGTTCCTGAACCCTCAGACCGGCCCGATCTATGTCGAGGGCGCCGAACCAGGCGACGTGCTGGCGGTGAGCATCGAGGACATCGAGCCGACACGAGACTTCGCCGTCAGCTGCCTGATTCCGTTCTTTGGAGGACTCACGTCGACCACGCTCACCCGCACGCTGCAGCCGTCGCTCGCAGAGAAGGTCTGGGTCTGGCGCCTCCTCGAGGGCGAGCTCGTTAACGACGACCTCGGCCTTTCTCTCCCGTGGCAACCTTTCATGGGGACGCTCGCGGTGGCGCCTGACCTGGAAGCGATCACTGCTCTGTCGCCCGGCCCTTTCGGGGGGAACATGGACGTTCCTGACGTATGTCCCGGAAACACGGTTTACCTTCCGGTCTGGAATGAAGGGGCGCTGTTCTACACGGGTGATACTCACGCCCGGCAGGGGCAGGGGGAGCTGTGTGGGGTGGCGCTCGAGATCACCTCGAAAGTTACGGTCGTCTTCACGGTCTTAAAGGGACGTCAGATCTCATGGCCCAGGATCGAATCTGCCGATCGGATCATGACGGTCGGAAGCGCCCGACCGATGGAGGATGCCGCTCGCATCGCCTACGCCGAGCTGGTCGGGTGGCTAGCCAGCGACTACGGATGGCACGCTGCAGACGCCTACCAACTCCTCACTCAGGCGGGCGGCCTCTACGTTGGCAACATGGTCGACACCACATACTCTCTCGTGGCCTCGGTTGAAAAGCGCTACCTCGGCCGGAAAGAGCTCACGTAACGCAGCCGGCTTGGAAACAAAAGTGCGGAGGAACGAGTCAAGCGTGCCCCAGACGTCGTCGAAGGCTGTTGTCTTCACAGGACCTCAAATGGTTGAGGTGCGTGAAGTTGCCGTACCGACTCCAGGCCGCGACGAGGTACAGATCGAAACGATGTTTTCTGGCATCAGCGCGGGCACGGAGATGAACGTCTACCGCGGTCGCGCTCCGCAGTGGGAACTGCGCCGTGACCCATCGACCAAGCTCTTTGCTCGCGCGGCTGTTCCCGAATGGAGTTATCCGCTCCCATACGGCTACGCGAATGTGGGTCGGGTCCTTGCGGTGGGGGACGACGTCAGCTCGCCTTCGGTGGGCGATGTGGTTTTCAGCTACACGCCGCACCAGAGCGTGGTTGTGGTCGCAGCAGTTGGCACCATCCCTGTGCCCAAGGGCATCGATCCGAAGCACGGCGTGCTGAATGCCAACCTGAACACGGCTTTGAACGGGGTGCTTGATGCCCGACCGTCGCTTGGCGATGTTGTCGTGATATCGGGCCTGGGAGTCATCGGTTTGCTCGTCACCCAGCTCGCGCGACGTGCCGGTGCAGGCCTGGTCGTCGGGGTGGATCGAATCGATTCGCGTCGAGCGCTGGCGATGCGCAGCGGCGCGCATATTGTCATTGATCCAGGGGAGCCCG
>Ga0209375_1002423_pt1 | contig 13457 bp, 10 predicted proteins | sample GraSoiAngelo_131_FD_185888 | JGI IMG/M metagenome (GOLD analysis project Ga0209375, IMG submission 185888) | Grasslands soil microbial communities from the Angelo Coastal Reserve, California, USA - 14_0929_02_30cm (SPAdes) (version 2) | ecosystem: Environmental > Terrestrial > Soil > Grasslands ... | reverse complement strand
ACGCCACCTTGAAGGAACTCGATACTGGTCAGGACACGGACGCCATCCCGCGGAGCCTTGGCTGGAGCTTTGGATTCGGTATGGTCGTTCGCAGCCGCAGGTGCGAGATTTTTTCCTTTCGCGGCGTCGTACACCTCGTACTGCAGATAAAGATGCTGGTCCGCCGTGAAGACGTGGGTGATGTTCGGAACCGTCTCCATGTGATCCCGCACCAGGGGGTTGGGGGCGCCTTTCTTATTGGTTGCAGGAGTGCGCAAGCTGCTGAGCACTACGGAACTCATTTTGAGCGGCGCTTTGCGAAGATCGGGGACTTGTACATCCATCTCAAAGGCGCCCATGCGCCCCGTCTGGTTCTCACGGACGATAAATTTGAGATGATAGACGCCCGGAGCAAGCACGAAGCCGGTGCTGTATTGCACGTTCTTGCGGCGTACCTGTTGGGTGCTGTCGACGGCTAGTTTCACCGTGTCCCGCAAGCGCCCCGCAGGGAATTTTCCACCTTCCAATACCTGGCCGATGATGTCGATGGTGGCGTTGTCTTTGTCTTTTTCCGTGACAAAGGGGATTTGCGAGCCGGGAATCACCAGGGAAACGGCGATGTAATAGTGCGAATCGTCCTGGCGGAAGTACGCCGCGCCCGCGTACAGCGGCACATCTAGCTGCGAGAGTTGCGCGGCCAGCTCGTCTTCCAGTTGCTGCTCGCGGCCGGCCTTGTTGAGGTGCTCGAAATCGCGGTCCGGGTAGTATCCGGAGCGATAATCGAGTTTCAGATCGGCCCGGTTCACCTGAACTTTCAGATGGCGGTATCTCCCGTCCTTGACAGGGTTATTGCTGGTGAAGCCTAGGACGTAGTACGCCGAAGTGTCCTTCTGCACCTGGGAAAAGACGCCGCTGAAGTCGTTCGAATCGAAAAAGACTTTCCCTCCGGTGTCGGAGGAAAGAGTCGCAAGCGTCTCCTGCGAACTCAAGTTGTTGTTTAGATCGCTCAGCACGGATTGTCCGGAATACGCCGATTGTCCATGCAAGCTGGCCGCCTGCGCTTCGCCGCCCGGAGGAAAGGCCTGCAACCCGCGGATATCCATCGAATAGATAGAGACGTTGGCCTTCACGGCTGCTGCTGTGGCGGCGCGCAGCGCCGATTGATTGTCCATGCCGGACTGGCTGATTCCGTTGCTGAAGTAGATGAGGCTCTTTTTTTGCGAGAGCTTGCCGAGCGATTGCATCAAAGACTGCAGCGCTAGCAGTTTCCGGTCCGCGCTGAACGTGTTGTAATCCGTGTCGTCCGCGATGAAGGCTCCGCCGGTCTCCGCCGCTCCCTCGGAGACGCCAGTGCTGCCGTTGTCGAATCCCTGGCCCTCGCCGGGCGTGTATGCGGAAAGGGCTGCCGAGAGCTTTTGCTTGTCGTCCGTAAAGTCGAGATCGACGTGAAGATTCGTCGCCAGGGAAACCAACGCGACCAAATCCGCGGGCTGCATCTTGGTAGAGACAAAAGTTTTGGCGGCACCGACGGCGCGATCGATTTGCTCCGGATCCATTGCCGAAAAATCGAAGAAGAACAGCATCAACCGGCGGTCGCGCGCGTCCAGAGACGGAACCGCTTTTTTCCCGGTTCGCAGGAGGTTCCCCGCGCTCTCTGCGCCGGAAACCGTGGCTTCGGGCGCTCCCGCCGTCAGCAACTGATCGACATTCTCAAAATCAAACGTAGAAATGTCTTGCTTCTTGCCGTCTTCCAACAGCGTGAAGTCTTCCTTTTTCAAATCACGGATGAGATTCCCCTTTTTGTCGTGCGCCACCACGTTCACAAGCACCAGTTCCGTGGTCACTCGGATGCGCCCCGGGCTCGCCGGCGCCTGCGGCGAGGACTGCCGCCCTGCCAACGGAGCGGCTCCCTGCAAAAGCAGGCCGGCCATGAGGAACGCTGCAAGATTTTTCTTTATTCGCCACATATTCATTGCCCTTCAGAAACGGAATCGCGCGGTCATCGTTACGCGCCGCATGCTGCCCGTTCCCGTAACTTCGCCAAAGGCGAGCGAGTTCACCACCGTGTTGATGGACGTGAAATGGACGTTGTTAAAGACGTTGTTGGCGGAAAGCCGCAAGTCCAAGGCGCGGGATTCCTTGATGGTGATGGTCTTGTTGAGGGCCATGTCTAGCGTGACCTGCCCCGGCCCTTCAATGATATTTCGGCCTGCATCGCCAAAGGCCGTGCCGTTTGGATTGACGCAAGTGGCGCCGGGCGCGCAGAACGCGGCGGTATTAAACCATTCGAGCGTCGTCGGATTGCCCAAAGCAATGGTTTGGCCAGCGACGGTGTTGGCGCGCAGCGACCCGCTCACGCCCCGGCCGATGTCCAACGCACCCCCGAGCACCCGTGGCGTGAAGTAAAGACCCGAGCCGGCCGTGAAGTTGCCGCTCCATTGCCACGCGCCGAAGAGGTGACCCCAAGCGCCTTTTGCAACGAAGTGGCGGTTTTCTCCGATGGGCACGTCGTAAATCCAATTCCAGGTGAACTTGTGCCGCTGGTCGAAGCTGGAAAGCCCGCGGTCGTCGGAAAGGTCGAAGGGATTTTGCGCCACTACGCTTCCCCCGCCGCCGATCGAGGACGCATCATCAATCGATTTGGAATAAACGTACTGCGCACCCAAGCCGATCCCCTTGGCCATGCGCTTGCGGATTCGCGCGGAGGCAGCATGCAGGATCGAATTGCCCTCGGAAGATTCGTAGATAAACGGTTGGTTTCCTGTGACCAGCAGGGCGCGTTCTGAATCCAGCCGGGTGCCTTTCGCTCCGTTGTAGCCGGTGTTCAGCACGATGCTGCCCGGCAGCTCCCGCTGAATGTCCAGGTTCCAGATTTGTACGTAGCCGAGACGGTAGTTGGGATTGACCGCGAAGTTGTTCGTCACGGTACCCGATGACGCACCAGGAAAGCCGTTGGCCAAGGTCAGCGGGCTTCCGGCGGCGAACTCCGTGACATCCGTCGCATTTGTGGCGGCATTAGCGAACGGCGGCTGGAACGCGAAATTCTGAATCATGGTGCCATACTGCGCGAGGTTGTAGTTGATGCCGTAGCCCGCGCGCACGATCATTTTCTTTTCCGGCTTCCAGGCGATTCCAACGCGCGGTGCGAAATTATTGCGGTCCGGCTGAATCAACGAATTAGGGAAGATACCGTTGCCAGGCAGAATGAGGGAGGCAGTGGTAAACCCGGGCGCTACGTCCAGGTTTGCGATGCGATTGTTCGCTTCCGTGTAAGGCCCGTTGTATTCGTAGCGGAGCCCCAGGTTGAAAGACAGGTTCGACCGGAACCTCCAGTCATCCTGAACAAAGAAATCGCAGGAATTCGCGCGGAAATTGTAGGAGCTTGTCCCGAATTGCAGCGAGGTTTGCTGCGGATAGCCCAGCAGGAAATCGGCGAAGTCGTAGCCCGTGTCTACAACCGGAACCGCGCTTCCAGAGGCGTACTGCGACGTTGCGAATCCCGTGAATACGAAACTTCCTTCCGCGTTTCTCGCTGAATGAAAGCTTTGCAGAATGCGCCGGTAATCTACGCCGAAACGCCAGTTGTGCTTCTTGTGGTTCCCGGAAATCGTGTCGGAGATCGTGTACGTCTGGTCGAGTTCGCGATGCGGTGTTGGATCACTGAGCCCGCCGAAGGACGTGAAGCTAATTCCCGGCAAGCCCCAGTCAAACGGATCCGTTGAAACTCCGGTGATGCCTGCCAGCCCAGCGGCGTCGGTCACAATCGAGTAGAGATTCGTGGTTGCCACATGATTGTGGTCGTAATTAACGCGCAGATTGTTGGTGACCCGTCCTTTGCCGTAAACCCACCCCACGCTGGCATTCAGTCCCTGGGTGCCGTTGCCGCCTGCCAGAGAAGGAAACGGATTGACAATGCTGCTCGAGCTTCGCGACCAGTTCACACCAAAATTGATATTGTTCTGCGAACGCCTCCGGCCTCTGCCCCCTCCGCCCGCAGCCCCGTCAGGTCCGACAAGAAATGTGCCGCCTCCGGGGCCGCTCGGCCCGCCACTCGCGCCGAAATTATGGACCAGCCGGAACATCACGGAATCCGAACTGTTATTCGCTGCAGTCACGTAATGGAAATTCTGCCCGAACACATTGGTGGCAATGTTTGGCAGCGGGATGTAATTCAGCAGCGCCTTTGCCGAGGTAGTGATGAGCGCTGGATCCAGGACATTGGAAGCGCCGTTGAACTGGTATTGCTGGCCGGTCTGCGCATTGAAAACTTGGACCCCGCTGCCATCGTGGTAGGTGGCTTGGCTGAAATCGCCGTTGCGCTCGGACAACGTTGGCACTGTCGAAAAGGCGTCGTAAGGATTCCTGCCGCGTAACCCGTTCCATCCGCCGAAGAAAAACCACTTGTTCCCGCCGCGGAAGATCTTCGGAATGTTCAGCGGGCCGCCCATGTTCACGCCAAAGCGGGCTTGGTTGTAATCGGCCTTTGCGGTTGGAATTCCCGTTAGAGAGTAGGACCGCGCATCGAGCGCCGCATTGTCATCCGTGTAGTAGAACACGCCGTGAGGTTGATTGATGTTGAAGCCGCGCGGCATCCGGCCCATCATGATGATTCCGCCCGGAGGCCCGCCACCCATTCCGCCAAAGGCGCCACCGCCTTCCCGTTGCATGCGATCGCGGAATTCCTGGATGCGTTGTTGCAACTCTTCTTCATTGCCCACGCCAAAATCCTGAGTACGTCCCTGCGTGCCGCTGACACTGACGGATTCCGTGGGGCCTTCGGCGCCCGCTCCGTTCAGCGGCAGGCTGGAGGCGTCACCATTGTTCTGTCCGCCGCTGAGGCTGCTTGCTCCGCCGAAATCGTTGTTTGCGCCACCGAAGGAAGACAGCGTGTTTTCCAGTGTCAGGCTCTGAAAGCCGCGCCCCGCCGCAGCCATCGCGGCGATGGCGTTGTTGGATTGTTCCAGTTGGCGCGAAGCCAGCAATAATTCCGCATCAACCTTTGCTATCGGATTATCGGGATTCAATACCAGTTCCTGGGTGAATGCTGCGAACCCCATGAATTCGATTCGAACGACGTACCTGCCGCGGGTCATCCCGGAGAGACCGAACTTACCTTCCGAATTAGTGGCGGCAACATGCTTTTTCCCGGTCAACGTGTTCGCCGCCGTCACGGTGACTCCGGGCAATGCTGTTTTACCGCTGTGCACCGACCCTGTGATTTCGAACGTCGCTGTGGAGGCAGGCGCCGGCGCAACCTGTGGAGCAGCCTGTGGCGAAGATGGCGGCGGCGTTTCCTGCGCGCGGGAATGCAGCGGCGACAGAATCGCTGTCAAAATGAAAACAAAAATGCCGCGCGTAATGAATTTCAAATCGAAGACTCCCCGGTGAACCTACTGCTGCGGAGGATGGGGCCTGGGATCGGCCGTCGGCGGTTTGCCTGCCCCCGGCTCCATTCCCATTTCCTGCATGCGTTTCCATTGCTCGGGCCCGATGACCATCACCATCTTTGGCACGAACGCGTTGGCTTGTACCCCTCCGCGTACAAACACGTGGTCGCCCGGCTGTATGTCCGCCATCGTGACGCTTTCTCGGCCTTTTCGCAGCGAGGTCTCTTCGTTCAGCTCCAGCGTTTGCGTCACATTGTCCGGCCGCATCACGGTGATTTTCGGCGCATCCACGGACTTCACTTCGCCAAAGACGAAGTCTTTTCCTAGCTCGCCGCCGCCCATTATCATTCCGCCACCCGGACCTCCCATGCCGGGCCCACCCGGGCTACCGCCGGTGCGTCCCGCAACCATCCAGGCGGTGAGGTCTTGATCCCCATTTCCTTCGGCGCGCACGAGAACCATGTCGCCCACCTTAAAGTCCGAGAGCTTGGCGTTTTGCCGGTCTTTGCGGTACTCGGTCTTGTCCGTAATTCTGACAGTGATGGTGGTCCCGTCCATTCTCACCAGCTCCAGCACACCATCCTTGATGGAGCTAATTTTTCCGAGGACTGGCCGGCCGCGTCCCTCCTCCGGGCGCTGCATCCTGCTTGCCCCTGGCGGCGGAGCGGCTTCTTGTCCTGAGGAACCAGAGGAGCCTTGCGCCAGTGCGGGTGTCCCCGCCAGCAAGAGTCCAAAAACCGAAAGAAAGGATTTTTTCATGCGCATGTTGGCATTCTCCTTGGCCGGCCTCTCCATGTTGAAAGACGCGCCTGCGGGGGCAAAAGTAACCGCGTCCAGAAGGAGCGAGAGGGAAAACACGAGTCTGCGTGGCGACAAGCTCAATACCCCCATTTCTCTTTCCTGGCGGGTCGCTGCAAAGTTCCCGCTGAGCTAGCAAAGGACGCTGCGCGAATTTCGAGTTTGTTGACTACTTCTCGCGGAGGATGACTTCGCCTTGGCCTACGAGCTGGTCGTTGAGCCACAGGCGATACTTGTAGGTCGCGGCTTTGCTGCCGGGGCGTGGCGGGCCGCTCAACAGGCGGACGCCAGAGGGCGCTTGAAAAACATTCGAGGAAAAAGGGCAACGGTTCACGTCAAACTCCACGCGCAAGTTTCCCGCGTCGGAGATCCAGGAGACCTGATCGCCGGGATCCAGGACTACCGTTTGCGGAATCAGTCCTACAAGTACAGGGCGCTCGGCCATCTTAAACTTTCCTGCGGAGAGACCATCCGGCTGATTTCTCCTCGAGATTCCAAACGGCAGTGACAATAACACATTAGGGTGGCGCATTTCCCGTGACGTTTGTCGCTGCGAATGTGAGTGTCATCACTGAGTTTTTTTGGCTTTTCTTGTTTTTTAACAACCGAACTGTACTTCCGTACATCGTACTTGATGTAACCTGTACTCCGTTGCGCTTGACCCCCTCGAAGCGCAACCGTAAACTTAAAACGTTGCTTCGTGGCGCAAAGCTTTGGGTGGATTGTCAGCGCTTGCGGAATGACGCAATTCAAGAGCGTCTGAGTCACGACGCGGAGGATTTTTCCGGATGGCTTCTGTCCCACGGTATTTAAGTATCCCGCTGCCCAATGGCTCGCGGATTTCGATTCTGCACTCTCTCCCGTTTTTCCTCGTTCATCTCGCCGCGCTGCTCATTTTTTTCATCCCGTTTCACTGGTATTACCTGGTGACTTGTCTGGCGCTGCTGCTGGTGCGCATGTTCTTCGTGACGGCCGGCTATCACCGCTATTTTTCGCACCGCTCGTTTAAGACCAGCCGCGTGTTTCAGTTTGTGATCGCCTTCATGGCCATGTCTTCGTCGCAGAAGGGCGTGCTGTGGTGGGCGGCGCATCACCGCCACCATCACCGCTATTCGGACCAGGAGCTGGATTTGCATTCGCCGACGCTCTTCGGCTTTTTCTGGTCGCACATCGGCTGGATTCTCTCGGACAAATACAATGAAACGCGCATGGATTATATCGGCGACTTTGCGAAATTCCCCGAGCTGCGCTGGCTGAACAAGTACCACACCGTGCCGCCCGCCGTGCTCGGCGCTGCGGTGTGGCTGATCGGCGGATGGCATTTGTTCATCTGGGCTTTCTGTCTTGGCACCGTGCTGCTGTGGCACGACACGTTCACCATCAATTCGCTGTCGCACCTCTTTGGCTCGCGCCGCTATGAGACCAGCGATACCAGCCGCAACAACTGGCTGCTGGCGCTGCTGACTCTCGGCGAAGGCTGGCACAATAATCACCACCACTTTATGGCTTCGGCGCGTCAGGGATTCTATTGGTGGGAAATTGACATCACGTATTACACGCTGAAGATGATGTCCTGGCTGGGGATTGTCTGGGACCTACGCAAAGTCCCCGCACACATCCTGGAGAGCCAACCCGCCGCCGCGTAGCGTTAAATCCTCGAAATTCTGTGGGACCGGCATTCTTGCCTGTCCCGTTCTTTTCCTCTCTGTGCGCGTAGGAAGGCGGCACGCCTACGTTGCTAACGACGGATGGTGAGCTCGGCGACGTCCGGCTCGTAACCTTCTTCTTGCACAGTCTTCTTAGCGACAGAGCGCAGGGTTTGTTCATCCGCATCCTTGGGCGCCTTGCAATGGCGACGGATCACCTCTTCGCCGGACACGATCCGTACCAGCCAGTTTGATTTGCTTGAATCCCAGGAAACTTCCACTCGGTCGGCATGCATAGGCTTCCTCCATGCCCACAATTTACAGAGCATTCTACTCCGCAGAACGGCCGATGCGAAGCGCCGCGGTCCCAAGGACCTTCCCCTCGCCTGCTTCCACTCCTCCCACTCGAAACAAACTGAGGTATAATCCCCGCTGTCCTGGCCAAAACAAAATTCTCCCAAGGAGGCCATGATGATGTCCCGCATTCGACGCATCACGCTCCCCGGTTTGTGCTGTTCCTTGCTGTTCTCCATCGGCTTGGTTCTTGCCGACAGTGGTCCGAATCACCAGGTCAAACAGGCGCTCCCAATTAGTCTCGGGACCTCGGGCGGCAACGTCTATGACATCTCGCGTAGATTCTGCTGCTCCGGAACCCTGGGCGCTCTCGTGGCGGATTCCAGTAACACGCAATTCATTCTCAGTAACAACCACGTTCTCGCGGATTCGGATAAGGCCACTCCCGGGGATGCCATTTCGCAGCCGGGGCTGGTAGACGTGGGCTGCGCACTGACGGCAACGAACTCCAACACCGTGGCGCACTTTTCGACCACCAAGCCGCTCGGAACAGCCAATATTGACGCGGCGCTTGCGCAGGTTGTCCCGGGCGCCGTGGGAGCAACTGGAAACATTCTGGACGTGGGGGTGCCATCGAGCACAGAGGCATCACCGGCTGTGGGAGACGGTGTCGCCAAGAGCGGCCGCACCACCGGCCTGACCTGCGCGACGATCGGCTCAATCAGCACCAATGTTCTCGTTGAGTATCAGCGGGGCTGCGGCAAGGGAAAGAGGTTCAGAGTTCCTTACCTCAATCAAGTAGTGGTCAACGGCAGCGCGTTCAGCGCCGCGGGTGATTCCGGCTCCCTCATCGTCACCCAGGCCTCCGCCCAGCCAGTGGCGCTGCTTTTCGCAGGTAGCAGCACAACGACAGTCGCGAATCCTATCAGCGATGTGACCAACGCCTTCGGCGTAACCCTCGTTGGTGGCGCTGACCATTCCGTCACTTGCCCGGCTGCCGCGGGGGCCATGGCGTCCAGTGCGGCTCGAGGACCTCTGGTCGGTTCCATGGGGCGCGCGCACTTGGCCAAGGAAAAACATGCCGACCGGCTGATGCAGGACGAAGCAGTGATCGGAGTGGGCGTTGGCGCTGACCCAGCGGATCCCGCCGAGGCTGTCGTGGTCGTGTATGTGGAACAGGGGCAGATGCATGCCCCGATTCCGGCCGAACTGGACGGCGTGCGCACGGTCGTCGTGCGTACCGACGCGTTTCGTGCTTTTGGCTGGAACGAACCTCAGCCGGCTCCGTGCCGCGCGCACTAAGTTGAGGCAGGTACAGCGAAGAATTCATTTGGACATGGGCGGAGTGGCAACGCGGAACACGGGAAAGGATGCCGCGATTTTTTCGAACTCGGCAAGCGGGGCGTCTTTATTGACGGGGATGTGCGGCCGCGCTCCTGGTGCCCGCAGCAGGTAAGTCTTCAAGAGGGGTGCGCGCTGGCCGAAGGGAACGTCTTCGAGTTGCACGCGCTCACGGGCGCCGCTCCGGCGAACGGCTCTTCCACCGGCTGCGCGTACATTTTGGACCCAGCTCACATTCTCTCCGAGCATAGACACTAGGTAGCGCTGTCCCTCGACGACGGCAATGACCACGGGCAGCGAGAAAGTGCGGCCCGACTTTCGTCCAGTTACTTCCAGGGTCTCGAGATAGTTGTGCGCAACGCCCGACGAGGCAAGGATAGCGGTCGCACGATTCGCAATCCTGGCGAGCCAGTTGGGCCCGTGGCCACGGTAGAGCCATCGAGTAAAGCTGCCTAGATCCATTGAAGCCTCCATACCAACCGGGACGAAGGTTTCAGCCCTTGAAAACAGTCATCGAGCAGCGCGACGCAGCTGAACGCTTTAGTGAGGCAGTCCAAAGAGCGCCCGAACGCCCCAGAAAGCGGCTGCGCCGAAAATGACGATGAAAGCCACTCCGGTGAGGCGGCCAGAAGTGGAGTTTTGCTCCAAGACTGGAGCACGGCGACCACTCAAACGATGAAGAGCAGGATTGCGCTTGCGCCAAGAAATTTCAGCCACATGGTGCAACCTCCTAGCTCGGCGAAATATCCCCAGACACACTGTGCGGTGGAAACGCACGTATCGATTGTCGGAGAGACTCGAGCAGACCGCAGTGACCGCGGTCACGTGGGGTGTGTCATAGTTGAGGCGCAGGCTAGAGGAGGACCAGGCCGCGCCGGATGGCGAGCGAAACGGCTTCCGTGCGGCTGGCGGCACCTAACTTGCCGAGGATGGATGCCACGTGAAACTTGACGGTGTGCTCGGAAATGGCAAGCTTGGCGGCGATTTCTTTGTTGCCCACTCCGCTGGCCAACATTTGTAAAACCTCGCTCTCGCGCGGCGTAAGGGCCTCCGTGAGTTCGTCGAGCGGCTGCGAGCGCGCTGCTGATGATGCGAATCCATGGCTATTGACCTGCGCAGAAACCTGCGTTGGGTGCAGCACAAGCAGGCCGCTCGCGGCGGCTTGAAGCGCGGCGACGAGTTGCTCCGAAGAAATATCGTTCGGCAAAACCGCGCGAACCCCCGCGCTCAGCGCCGCGGGCGAAGCAGCGAGCGACGCAGGCTCCGCAAGAAGGACGACGCTGAAATCGGACGCCAGGCCCGAAGCGATGAGCGAATCAAGAAATGGCTGGAATGGCTCGCCGGTCGAGTCAATGAGAATCGCGTCCACGGGCGAATCGGCAAGATTGCCGTTGAGCTCGTCAAGAGTTGAGGCGCTGGCGGCGACTTCGATCCGAGGAGCGGCAAGGAGGTTTTCCAGTCCGGCACGGACCAGCGGGGAAGCGGCGACAATGAAAACGGAGATCACGCCGCGACGGAACTCCTTGCTGCCACCGGACTGCCAAGTTGCACGGTGACCCGGCGAATCCTGGTGTAATCGCCGCGCAGAAATTCGAGGCGCAAAAGGCGCGGGCCGTTGCCCTGGAGCGCGCCCGCCAAATCTTCGAGCGACGTGAATGATTTTTCTTCGGTGCCAAGCAGAATGTCGCCCGGCAGAAGCGAAGCTAGGGCCGCCGGGCTCTCCGCATCGACTTCGAGAATGACGAGGCCAAGCGTTCTGGCGCGACTCGCCGGACGCGGAATCAGCGCCGGGTGAACCGTGACGCCGAGCCGGCCGTCCGATGGGCTGGCAGAAAGAAAACCGCGCACCGTGTTGCTGGGAATCGCCAGCGCCAGGCGGCCTGCAACCATGGTGTTTATGCCCACGATTTGCCCGCGCGCGTTGGCCAGCGGGCCGCCGGAATTTCCGGGCGCGAGACGCACTTCGGCTTGTACCCAGGAGTGGGAACCCAAACCTCGAAGCGGGCCAACGCCGTGAATTACTCCCGTGGCAAGGGCCCCGACGAAGCCCAGGGGATTGCCAATCGCAATGACAAGTTCGCCCGCGCGCAACTGCGAAGAATCAGCGGCGGAAGCCGCGGGGAGATTCGTGGCGTTGATATGGAGGCGCGCGAGATCGTGCAGAGGATCGCGTGAGTGGATGACAGCTTCGAATTCGCGGCCATCCCACAGCTGAACCGCGGGGCGCGCGGAGCGGACGACGTGTGCGTTTGTCACGAGAAGGCCGTCGCTCGACCAAATCACTCCCGAGCCCGAGCCACGGCCACCTGAGTGGACAAGAAAGGTTGAGCGGCGGAGTTGCTCCGCGATTTCGCCGAATCCTGGGATGGCCATGTTATTCCGCTCCGTGTGAACGTTCGGCAACCACAATGTTGGTTTCCTGAGGAGCGCCGCCGCGAACAAATTTGATTGGCAGCGATTTGCCGATGGAATCGGCACCAAGCTGCCCGTGAACATCCTCGAGTCGATTGACCGCGTGACCGGCGAGAGCCACAAAAATATCTCCGATGACGATTCCAGCCTTGTGCGCGGGACCTTCCGGCTCGACTTCGAGGACGATGGCCGCGGTTTTGTCGTCGCGTTGCAGGGTTCGACGAAGCGCGTCGGGCAAACGCACGGGCTGCAAGCCCACACCGAGATAGCCGCGAGGAATACGTCCTTTTTGCAGAAGCACGTCAACGACCCCGTTCACCGTGGGCGCGGGAACTGCGATGGCGCCGAAGCGGGCGAAACGCGGAGTAGCGATGCCGATAACCCGGCCGTGTGCGTCGATGACCGCGCCTCCGACGGCGGTGGGTTGCAGACCGAGGTCGAGCCGAATGTAGGGAGCTAGGGCTGCGCCAGTCCAGGCGCGCCGCTCGGGGACAACCAGGCTGACAACGCCAAGCGCGGCGACAGGGCCGCTCGCGCGCGTTCGGCCGACAACCAGCGCGAGATTGCCGGGCTTGATTGAGGCGGCGTCACCTGTTTCTGCGACTGGCGAAGTGGCTTCTTGACATTTCAGAACGGCTAAGTCGGTAGACGCATCGCGGCCTGCGAGAGTGGCAGCAGCAACGCGGCCATCCGGCAGGGTGACTTGAATGTCTTCGTCGCGGCGGAGCGCGTGCTCCGCGGTGACGATGACGCCGCTGCGCCAAACGACTCCGCTGGACGAACCGCGCGCTTCCGTGTGGACCGCGACGGTGCTTGCCGCGGCGTATTCGGTGGCCTGCGCCAGGGCGTTGGATAGTGCGATGAGTTCTGCGGACACTTGGGGAACCTCCATGAACAAGATGCCGCAGACAAGAGGGCGTTTACATCCGCCAAATGGCTAGGTTGGGAACTGGAAGGAAGAGCAGGGTTCACTCGGCCGAGGAAGTGAGCGAATGGGAATGAAAATGAACGTTCCTGGTGTCAGGTTGTAGCCGCAGTGCTGGCCGATGTTGCGGGGCCGGATGCGGGCGTTGCTGCAGCTGTGATGAACTGCTGTTTCGTCCAATCATTGCGCGCTTGGCTTGGCCCCACGCGGTGGCAATTGGCTGCTGCGCCCAGCCAATCCTGGTTGTCAACGCAACTCATGAAGTGCGAAAAGGTGCCGAACAATTTGGCCGCACCAAGGTTATAAATCATGTCCAGCAGGCCAAGTTTCGCGGAATCAGGGAAGTCCGCGTAGACCGGGAAACGCCCAGCCAATTGCCTATCGAAGAAATTCAAATGATTCATCAACAGCGTGTCAATCGCGGTATGCGGAAGGACGGGAGACGTTGTCGAACGATAGAATCCCGCTGTTTTGGCGGGAAAGAGTTGGGAGACGCGGTTGAACTCAGCAAGAATCGCATCCTGCGTAGAGGGTTGGCCAGCCCGGTCCACGAAAGCCAGCGTTTGCGCTTTCGGGGCGTTGGCAAGCATCTCGCCCACGCCGACGGTGACGAATCCCTTCGTGTCGAGGTACATCCAGGGCACGGTGCCTTCAAAGATTTCCAAGTGTGCGAGC
>Ga0209375_1002420_pt1 | contig 13462 bp, 12 predicted proteins | sample GraSoiAngelo_131_FD_185888 | JGI IMG/M metagenome (GOLD analysis project Ga0209375, IMG submission 185888) | Grasslands soil microbial communities from the Angelo Coastal Reserve, California, USA - 14_0929_02_30cm (SPAdes) (version 2) | ecosystem: Environmental > Terrestrial > Soil > Grasslands ... | reverse complement strand
GGTGCGCTTCGAAGTCATGATCAAATCCGCAGCGGACTTCACCGGGGCGCTCAAGGTCTGGATGAACAATCAAGTCCTCTTCGATCTGTCTTCCATTAAGACGAGGTATGTGGACACTGGGCAGGGCCTCATTTCGTACATCGAACAAACTGGTTATGGCTCTGGCCTCACCCCAACCCCCGCCGTCCACTACGTAGATGACGTAACGATTTCTCTGGGCCGCATGCCCTATCCGTGAGCACAGAGTACCAAAACGAGGGAGGCATTATGAACCTGCGACAGATACTCCTTACGATAGCGATCAGCTCAGGCCTGACTCTGGCTAGCGTTAGCCACGCGCAGAACTGGCACTCGCGGCACATGCGAACGCTGACGTCAGCGCCTGCCGATACGACTGCACCCACGACGCCGGCCGGCCTTGCTGCTTCTGCGTCCACCTCTAGCTCGTTGACCCTCTCCTGGAGCGCCTCGACCGACAATGTCGGAGTGGCCGGTTACCGCGTGTATCGCGACGGCACTCTGGTTGCTTCTCCCGGTGGCACGTCCGCCTCGATCACCGGGCTTACCGCAGGCGTGCCGTACTCCTTCACTGTCTCGGCCCTCGACGTGGCGGGCAATGTCTCAGCACTGTCCGCTCCCTTGTCCTTGACGCTCCAAGTGCTTGCGCCACTGCCTCAGACACTGCCTCAGATCCTGTGGTCCGCCGGCATGGAGACGGGCAACCTGAGTCAGTGGAGCGAGAAGATCAACAGCGGATCTGCTGATAGCACAGTCGTAACCTCATCGAGCGGTGTGACGCCTCACGGCGGCACCTACATGATGAAGCAAGCCGTGACGGGCTCATCTGGCGGCACGCGGGTGTTTAACTACGAGCCATTCAATACCTTGGCGCTGGCCGGAACTACGGTGTACTGGACATGGTACGACTATTACCCATCCGCGATCAGCTTCGGAGCGTCTGATGCCTTTTTACCTTTTGGAATTATGGGGCAAGATTCCAGCCACAGTTACAACCCGATCTGGAATCTCGTTTTCCACGGCAGCGACAATACTCTTGATCTAGTGTGGAGCCCAAACAATCTAGCCCCAGCAAATGGGCCGCATAACGGCGAGTCTGGGAGGCGCTATTACTACAGCGGTGTGGCGGTCCCGGTCGGGTCTTGGGTGCGCTTCGAAGTCATGATCAAATCCGCAGCGGACTTCACCGGGGCGCTCAAGGTCTGGATGAACAATCAAGTCCTCTTCGATCTGTCTTCCATTAAGACGAGGTATGTGGACACTGGGCAGGGCGCTCTCATTTCGTACATCGAACAAACTGGTTATGGCTCTGGCCTCACCCCAACCCCCGCCGTCCACTACGTAGATGACGTAACGATTTCTCTGGGCCGCATGCCCTGAGCCAATAGTCAGGGGGTTCAAAACGCCAGTCCCTGTTGGCCAAACATCGGGTGAAGCATCTGATGATTGTGCCCAACGGCTTGGATCATGGCGGCGAACTGCTGCTGACTCTCGACCGCCGCGACATGCGTGCGGTCATCGAACGGCACGGAAACAGAGAAGTCGCCAAGGATCCGAAGTACGCAGATCCAGTCGTGCAGAAATACGCGGTAAACCCGACCTGCCACTTCCTTTTCGAACTGCCGTAAGCGGGTTCGTTAGATACGCAGCCCCATGTACTCGGAGTAGAGCCCGTCGATCATCATGGGGGTAATGTCGTCGTGCGCCGGACGGTACAGGCGCATCGCCTTCATGCGCTGCGCGAGCGGCGGCGGGCGTCCAGCCAGGAAGCGGCGGTCGATCGCGACGGCGAGGCCAGCGATGCCCATGGCAAATACCAGCGCCGCCTGCGCCAGGATGCGGTACTCCCAGAAGAACTCCCGGTTTCCAACGTAGCGCACATCCGCATAGGGGATGCCCCACTTGCGGCACAGCGTCGCGATGAGATAGCACTGCCGGTCGCCGCGACGCAGGAGCACGTGACGCGCCACTGGGCTCGACCCCATATCCTCGTGCATCGTGCGCTCAGCGCCAGTGAGCTCAGCCCGGATCTCCTCGGGCGCAAGCGTGAATGAGCCACGCAAAGCGCGCATCGCCTCGGTGGGGCGTGGGATGGCCGGCAGCACCAGCTGCTCGCTCTCGAGCGGGCGCAGGCCCAGCGTGAGGGATACCTTGTACGCTGCAGGCGACAGCGACAGGCTGAGGACGGTGTGGTCCTTGAGCGCCAGGATAGGCTTAAGCAGCAGAGCGCTCGCATAGCGGTACTCGTCCAGGACGATCCACGATGACGGGTTGCAAAACCTCTCGACGCGCCCGAGCAGGGGTCTGGCGCTGAACACGGCGCCGATGAACCCGACTGCCTTCCCGTCTGCGTAGAGCGCCCACCCGCGTGGCGGGCTGGCCGCCCATGGGTACTCGAAGAGCAGCCAACGCCAGTCCGCCTTCGACATGGCGCGATTGCCAAGCCGGAGGAGGAGCGGATAGATCTCCTCGAACGCCTCGGGGCCCACGCATCGTACCTGGGTCACCACGGGTTTCCCTTCAGTCTTGCGTCATGTACTTCTCTTCGACATCTACGCAGTAGAGTAACCTGACACGTGGTCGATCACGGTGGTTCTGCCATCCGTCGAAAGATGGTGTGTGCCCACAATCCCCTTGCGGAAATCCGGCTTGATCTCCGCCACCAGCTCCTCGGCATAACGCGACTGCGATACCTCCTTGATCTCGTACACGCGCAGGCTCTGCCCGTACTGGTCGAATCCCTGGCACTGGCCGAGCCTCAGCAGTCTCTCACCGTCGATGATCAAGCCGCCGTTTCGGCCGCCGATGGAATCGACCAGTATCGGATTTTGCCGGTGCGGCACCCATGTCGTGCTCAGCGGCGAATCTGCCGAGAACAGGTACAGCTCGGAGCAGTGATCTCCCGCCTCCGATTCATCGATGCTGGTCAGCATCCACCATCTGCCGCCTTTCGCGAATAGCAGGGTGTCGGCGGCGGACACCCCGTCCATGAGTGTCTTTTCCAGTTTCCATTTCAGCGGAAACTCTGTACACCGATAAACCCTGATCTGCCTCGATGCGCAGCTCTCGGGGCACATGTAGAGCTCACCCCGGTACTCGAACAGGAAGGGAAACGAGAGATGGAACGGCTCCTGCAGGGCCACGCCGTGCTCGACGATCCGCGCGCCGATGAACTCGAGCGCGGTGATGTGCCCCTTTTCCGTCTTCTGCACGAGATCCTCGACGAAGCAGAACGTCCTGCCGCCACGAGTGTGCAGAAATGGATCGGCCCAATAACGCCCTCGTGAGAGCGAGGCCGCGGCGATGCGCCACGACATCGACTGATCCCATTTGCCGCGTAAGACCGAGATGCCGAATCGCTCCCTCAGCATCGGCATTCTGGCGGCTGCCTTGATGGAAATTCGTTTTAACAGCTTGCACGCATAGACCAAGCACTCAAGGAGGTCGGGAGCGCGACACGGATCACTCGGGTAGGGTTGCGGCGCTCGCTCGTTCGATGGCAGCTCGCCACTCGACGCCACGGTCGTGAGAAGGTACTTCAGGTGCGTGACCGACTTCTTGTACACGTTGGCCTTGTTGAGCGAGCAGTAGAACCGTGTTCGAAACGAGCCTCTTGCCAAGTCGTCGCCTGCTCCAGCGCCTTCGCGCAGCCTCCGGATGACGAAGCCGGTCTGGGGCTGCCGGTGGTAGCACTCCCAGAATCCGCCGTGAAAACATGCGATGACACCGAGCCGGCTCGCGCCGAGAATGGCGCCGCGCGGTATGCGTGCTCCGCAGCTGATCAGCAGGTCGAGATCGAGGGCCTTGATTTTCTCGACATCCTCATCGGCGAACCGGCATTCATGACCGGATGAGGAAACGATGGGCCGGATCTGCACGATCCGTCCCACGATCTTGGTGAGATCGCGCACAGCATAGTGATCCTTGTGGGGCTCACTCCATCGTAGAAGCATCCTCTCGACCCACAATATGCCTTGAAATACTGCTCTCGACAGGAGGAGGCGCGGCTGACGCCTTCGGTACGGGTGAAGGATCAGATGCGAGATGTTGATGTCCGGCCGGCTCTTGCCCCAAAGCGCCAGCTCCGCGACGTACTTGTCCGAACGAACGCTGTCGACCAGCAGGCCAACATCAAGCGTCTTCATTCAGGACCTGACGATGTTCGGTGCTGATTCCCGGTAAACGCCGCGCGTGTCGACCACGAGCCGGGCGTGCTCGCGAATCATGTCGTAATCAAACGCATCGTGGTTCGTGGCGATCAACACCGCGTCGTATTGCGACAGGGTCTCGCTGCTCACTGGCACGCTCTCGAGCTCGAACCGGTACTTGCGCATCCTGGGGAACACCGGCACGTGAGGGTCGGAGTACTCAACGCGGGCGCCCCTGGCCGCGAGCAGCGACATCAGCTCGACGGCAGGCGACTCGCGCATGTCATCGACGTTCTTCTTGTAGGCGATGCCGAGCACGAGGACCCGGCTGCCGTTAAGCGGCTTCCTGCGCTCGTTGAGCGCGTCCACGACTTTCCCAATCACCCAGTGAGGCATGGCGCTATTGATCTCGCCCGCCAACTCGATGAAGCGCGTGTGCAGCCCGTACTGGCGCGCTTTCCACGTCAAGTAGAAGGGATCGATCGGGATGCAGTGGCCGCCGAGTCCCGGTCCCGGGTAGTAGGGCACGAAGCCGAACGGCTTGGTCGCGGCCGCGCGAATCACTTCGAGGATGTCGATGTCCATGCGGTCGGCGATGATCTTCATTTCGTTCACTAGGCCGATGTTGACCGAGCGGTGGATGTTCTCCAGGAGCTTGGTCATCTCCGCCGCCCGGGTCGAGCTCACCGGCACGACCTTGTCCACCGCCTGGCTGTAGAGCGCCACACCCGCCTCCAGGCAGGCAGAGGTCGCGCCGCCGCAAATCTTTGGAATGTTGCGCGTCGTGAAATGCGGGTTGCCCGGGTCCTCCCGCTCGGGCGAGAAGCACAGAAAAATGTCCTCGCCCACCTTGAAGCCGAGTTGCTCGATGCGGGGCTTCAGCTCTTCCTCTGTGGTGCCGGGGTAGGTGGTGCTTTCCAGCGAGATCAACTGCCCCGCGCGCAGGTAAGGCAGGATCGACTCGACGGTATTGATGACGAAGCTGAGATCGGGCTCTCTGGACGCGGTAAGCGGCGTAGGCACGCAAATGATGAGCGCATCGGCTTCGGCCGCCCGCGAGACTTGGGTCGTCGCCTCGAAGCAGCGTGCCCGGGCCGCCGCGACCGCGGCATCCGGGATGTGCAGAAAATAGCTTCTGCCGGAGTTGATGGCGTCGGCCTTAGCCTGGTCGATGTCGAAGCCGATGACGCGGAATCCAGCCTCGGAAAAACGCAGCGCGAGCGGCAACCCGACGTAGCCCAGCCCAATGACGCCGACGCGCGCCGTGCGATTCGTGAAGCGCTCAAGCAGCGAGACTGCGCAGGCCGTGCTTTCTGAGATCCTGTCCATCGTGTCGATTCTCGTATAGACCTGTCCGATTCAAGGCAGACGCCGCGGCTTGCCGAGCAACTCTTTGAGCAGGAGCCAGAAGAAGTACGTGCCATCGATGAAGTAGCGCCTGAACATTCTTCTCGGCTCCTGCAGGAACCGGAAAAACCATTCCAGCCCGTACTGCCGCATCCACATAGGTGCGCGTTTCACCTTGCCGACTGCGACGTCAAAGCTTCCGCCCACGCCCATGGCGAATGGAACCTTCATTTCAGCTTGGTACCTGCCGAGAAACTGCTCCTTTTTTGGCGAGCTCATGGCAACGAACAGCAGGTCGGGCCGGCTGTCGGCAATCAGCTTGACGACGCTCGCCTCCTCTTCGGATCTCCAGTAGCCGTTCCGGTAGCCGGCGACCTGCAAGTGCGGGAATCTCTTTTCATAGAGGGCCTTAAGGGCCTGCACACTTTCCTCCCGGGCGCCGAGAAAGAAAACGCGCCATCCCTTCTCGGCGGCGCGTTTTACCAAGAATTCGAACAGGTCGATGCCCGCCACCCGTTCCTTAAGCGGCTTCCCGAGCAACCTCGAGGCCCACACCACGGGCACGCCGTCCACATTGATCAATGCGCACTCGTTGATGATGCGGCGCAGCTCCGGATCCTTGCTGGCCTTGCGGAGCTTGTCTGCGTTCACCGCCGCGTGCTGGTGAGGACGGCGAGACTGGATGAAGGCCTCGATCTTCTGCAGCGTCTCTTTCATCGACAGGTTATCGATGAGGCAACCCATCATCTCAATGCGGCCGTTCATACCAGCTCCCGGCCCAGGATTGCCACGATGCGCTCGGCCGCCCTGCCGTCCCACAGAGGCGGGCGGCGGCCCTGCTTGCTGCGGCCCTCCAGTATCTTGAACGCCTCGAGCTTCACGTTCTCCGGGTCGGTCCCTGCAACGATGTTGGTGCCTTCCTCCACGGTGATCGGCCGCTCGGTGTTTTCGCGCACCGTGATGCACGGCACGCCCAGCGCCGTGGTTTCCTCCTGCAGGCCGCCGCTGTCGGTCAGCACGAACTTGGCATCCTTCCACAGGTTCAAAAAATCCATATAAGGCAGCGGCCCGGTCAGCACGACCCGCTCGCCGAGCGAGATGCCGAACTTGTCGAGGTTGCCGCGCGTGCGGGGATGCACCGGAAATACGAGCGGGATCCTGTCGGCCACCATGCGCAGCATCTCGGCAACGCGCTCGAGCGCCTCGCGCGTGTCCACGTTAGAGGCCCGGTGCAGAGTCACCACGCCGTACGAGCCGAGCCGACTTTTCAGGCCGGCAGACAGGAAAATGGAAGTATCGGTGATCGCGAGCTTGCTACATTGATGCACGAGGTTGTCGACCATCACATGCCCGACATGGTGAATACTCTCGGCCGGTTTCCCCTCTCCCAGCAGATTCTTTACGCCGCTCGGCTCAGTGACAAAAAGGAAGTCGGAGATCGAGTCAGTGACGATGCGGTTAATCTCCTCTGGCATGGCCAAGTCGCGGCTGCGCAGCCCGGCCTCGACATGGGCAACCGGAATGCACAGCTTCTTGGCAACAATGGAGCAGGCCAAAGTCGAGTTGACGTCTCCGACCACGAGGACGCAGTCCGGCCGGTCCTTCTGGCAGCACTTCTCGAAGCCCATCATGATTTTCGCCGTCTGCTGGGCATGCGATCCGCTGCCTGCACCCAGGAACTCGTCGGGCGCGGGGATTCCCAATTCATCGAAAAACACGTCGTTTAGCTCGCGGTCGTAGTGCTGACCGGTATGGACGATCTTGAAGCTCAGAGGCTTGCCGTTTTCCTGGAGTGCCCGCACGAGCGGCGCGATCTTCATGAAGTTGGGCCTGGCGCCGGCGACCAAGTCAATACGCATTTTGGCCCCTGAGGACCACCCATACCGTCTTGGCGATGATGTACAGATCCAGGCGCAGCGACCAATTGCGCAGGTAGTCGAGGTCGTAATCGACTCGCGCCTTCATCTGCGCGAGCGACTCGGTCTCCCCGCGCTGGCCGTTCACCTGGGCCCAGCCGGTGACTCCCGGCTTGACCTTGTGCCGCTGCATGTAGCCCCTGATCAGCTTGCGATACATCTCGTTGTGCGCCACGGCGTGCGGCCGGGGTCCGACGATGCTCATGCGGCCCTGCAGGACATTGATGAACTGCGGCAGCTCGTCGAGCGAGGTCCTGCGCATGAAGGCTCCCAGCCGCGTCACGCGCTCGTCGGCCTTGCGGCACTGCGTGATGGTGTCGCCGTCTTCGGTGACGGTCATGGTGCGGAACTTGTAGACGACGATTTCTTCGCCGTCGAGGCCGTAGCGGCGCTGCCTGAAAATCGCCGGCCCGGGTGAAGTCAGCTTGACGGCCAGCGCGAGCAGCAGCAGCAGCGGCGAGATCAATGCGAGGATGAGGAGCGCCAGGACGATATCGCTCCCGCGCTTGACCAGGCCGTCGACGCCCGAAAACGGCGAATCGCAGACCCCGACGATCGGCATGCCGCTCACCGAGTCTATGCGCCCCTGGATCAGATCGGTGACGAACATGTCGGGGACGAAATACACCGAAGCAGTCGTGTCGCGCAGCGACTCGAGCAGCGACAGGATGCGTGGCTGCGAAGCCATCGGCAGAGCCAGATAGACCAGCTCGATGCGGTTTTTCTTGACGAATTCCGGCAGCTCCTGAATGCTGCCCAGCACCGAGAAATCACCGATCCCCGTGAGGCGGTCGCGCGCGCGATCATCGACGAAGCCGACCACGTGGATGCTCGAATAGCGATCGGCGTTCAGGCGCCTGGCCAGCTCGACACCGGGCTCGTTCATCCCCGCCAGGACCGCGCGCTTGCGCCCGCCCTCGAGCTCGCGGACCGCCGGAGCGATCCATCGCAGCAGCAGCATCGAGCCGACCTGGCACGCAAGCGCCACCCACCACCACGTGATCAGCGTGCGACGATCGAAATATTCCAGCAGATCCCCGGCATAGCCGAAGAAGAAAAGCAGCCCCGACAGCGCCAGCCATCCCACCACGAGGTTCCTGATCGCGCGCCGGACGGGCTGCGACAGGCGCGCTTCGCTCGGGAAGGTCAGCGAAAAAACGATCACTGCCAGAATCATGTGGGGCGCGCGCAGATGCCCTTCGATCAGCAGCGCCACGCCCCACAGCGACAGCACCAGGACCAGCGGTTCGAGCGTCATCTCGAGCACGTTGAGGAGCTGGGCGCGTCCCACCGACATGCGGCCAGCCCTGCGGAACGCGACCCGCGCCGGCACCTGCGCCACAGCCCCGTAGTCCTCTGCTACTTCGCTGCGGCCTGAGCCGGCTTGCATACGCCGATCTTCCTGAAAATCCGCTGCACGCGGTTCGTCCCGTTGCAGGGACTGATAGCGCGCCGCCATGAGCAGCTCTCAGCCCGGGTTACGACGGAAGCGATAGCCTGTTCCGCGCACCGTTTCGATCAGCCGATCGTGGCCGGTCGGCGCGAGCGCCTGGCGCAACCTGCGGATGTGGACGTCGACGGTGCGCTCCTCGACGAAGACCCGGTCGCCCCAGACTTCGTCGAGCAGCTGAGCGCGGCTGTACACGCGCTCGGCGTGAGTCATGAAGAAATGCAGCATGCGGAACTCGATGTCCCCGAGCTCGATGTCGTGGCCGCCGCAGCTCACCCGGTGCACGACCGATTCGAGCTTTAGACCGGCTGTTTCGATGACCTCATCGCCAAGCTGGGGCGCGCACCGGCGCATCACGGCCCTGATGCGCGCCAGCAGTTCGCGCAGCGAGAAAGGCTTGGTGATGTAGTCATCTACCCCGGCGTCGAGGGCTGTGACCTTGTCCGATTCCTGCGCGCGGGCAGTCAGCATGATGATCGGGATATCCGCGGTGCGCTGATCGCCGCGCAGCCGCCTCGCAAACGTCACCCCGAGGGTCTCGGGAAGCGTCCAGTCGAGCAGCACCATGTTGGGCCGCACTTCGCGCATCAGCGTTTCGGCCGCCGGAACGTTGGCTGCGCGCAGCGCGCGGTATCCGGCCTGTTGCAGATTGACGGCGATCAGCTGCTGCATTTCCGGTTCGTCTTCGACCACGAGTATTGTGCTGCTCATAGATTTATATGGATCCAGTTAGAGAGGAATGATCACCCAGGACAAAAAGCATACTAGGGCATGGCTCTGTGGCTCACTATCGCGCAAGCTTGATCTTTTGGTAGCGCTCCAACGATTTGGAGTAGTGGGGGAACTACAGATCGAAAAGAAAACGCTAACCGTTCGCGCTGCAGAGCGCGCACTATTGCCATGGCGAACGCCAATTCGCTCGTGCATGATCTGGTTATGACGCTAATGGGCCCGAACGGACTGAGGCCGGCCATCATTTCCCGACATGCCCGCTGCGAAAGATCGGAGCGGGTCATGGCCACCATCGTGATCGTTGGTGAGGAGACCACTAATCACCGCCTGGTAACGCTGCTCGGGGGTCACGGCCACCGCGTGCTCGAGGCCGCCGACAGCGAGCAGGCGCTGGCCATCGTCCGCGCCGAGAAACCCGACCTGGTCCTCGCCGATATCCTGGTCGGGAACACGGACGGTTGCCGGTTGGCCCAGTCTCTGCGCGCGGAAGCGGGCCCGGCCCGGCCGCGGCTGGTTTTCCTGACCGCCGCCTACATGGAAGCCGACGCGCGCGCACTGGCGCTCGCTTGCGGGGTATCGGAGCTCATCGTCAAGCCCGCCGAGTCCGAGGCGCTGCTCGCGCTCATCGATGCCGCGCTCTCCGGGCCGCCACCGCAGGCGGAAAAGCCGTCCCTCGAGCCGGGCTCTGCCGAACCGCATTTCCACGCGATGGTGCGCAAGCTCTATCAGCGGGTGGCGGAGCTGGAACGGCTCAACGCCCAGCTGGAGCAGCACGCGGCCGGGCGTACCGAGCAGCTCGAAGTCGCGAGGTCCGCCCTGGAACAGGAGGTGACAAAGCGGTTATGGGCGGAAAGGGAGCTGACACAGGCAAACCTCCGCCTGCACGACAGGGCTGTGCGCGACGCGCTGACCGGCCTTTACAACCGCGGCTACCTGGAGGAGTCGCTGGATCGCGAAGAGAGCCGCGCTCGGCGCGGCAACCAGTCTCTCGGCGTGATGATGATCGACATAGATCATTTCAAGCGCTGCAACGACATGTTCGGCCACGCGGCGGGTGACACGGTATTGCGCGCGGTGGCCCAGCACATGCTGTCGCTCGCGCGCGGCGAGGATATCTTGTGCCGCTACGGCGGCGAGGAGTTCGCGCTGGTCATGGCGCACGCCTCGCCCGCTACGATGCTGGAGCGGGCCGAAAAAATATCCCTGGGTGTGCAGAACCTCGAGATCGAAAGCGACGGGCGGCGCGTTGGCCCTGTCACCCTGTCCGTAGGCATCGCGATATTTCCCGATCACGGCGAGAGCGGACAGGCGGTGCTGCAGGCCGCCGACGCCGCGCTGTACCGGGCCAAGGCGGCGGGACGTAATTGCGTGGTGATGGCGAACGAAGCAACGCCCACGACCGGCGGCGGCGCCGTTCCACCGGGCGGTCACCGGACGGCCTGACGACCCTCCAGTTTCGCCTCGCGTCGCTCTTGCTGACGCCGTTCAGGTTGCTCACGCCGATCGGGCTCCTGGCGCCGGTCATTGAGCCACGCAAGTGCCGCCGGCTCGTCATGAAAGCTGCGCACATTCAACCCGCGCTGTCGCGCAATCACCTCGATGTACTCGTGGGACAGGCGCAGATCCCTGGTATCGCCCACCAGGGCGATCTGGCCTGGCACCGTCGCTGACAGCTGTTCAAAGCACTCCATGAGTCCGTGCGCAACAACCTGAAAGATTGACTTCGACGCACGAACCAGGATCAGGACGCGAGAACGCCGGTGAATCGCATTATTGCGAACCACAGCGTCAAGAAAGGCACGCGTTTCCTCTACCGTCTCTCGTTCGAATAATTCCGCCCGGAGATAGCCCGGTTCGGTGGTGATCTTGTACATAGTTCCGCTTGGCTACTCCAAGCTTACGATAGATGTGTGTTACAGAAGCGAGACAAACAATAGTTCGGGTGGGCCAGATCTCCTGAGGCTGCGGCCCCGAATTTTATCGGGGTGTCCGCAATTTGTAGTTCGACCGCTACATCTTCCCGCCGGGGTCGGTCAAGGCTTGGCCCGCCGCTCAGCGCCGGGTGATGCGTAAAACTCTGTCAGCAATTCCCGTCTGTTTTCCCTGTTGCGGTCATAAGTTGTCAAGGGCAGGCCGACTCGCACGCACGCGGCGCGCGATCTTCTAAGCTGCTGCACTGTCAAGGGTTTCCGAAATCACGGGGAGCTATGGGAGCGCGCAGAGTGGATGAAGAATTGACCTGGAAGGTCGGGCACGAACCTGCACAAGGGCCGCGGGAGAAAGCACCGCCAAAAGCATACTTCTATTGGAAGAAAAAGAACGGGCAACTCGTGCGCTCTGCCGAATTCACGCAGCCGGAGCTGGAAGCCGAGATCGAGCGGCTGAGCGGGGCCGGAGAAGATACGACGGAGTTCGTGCTCGCGCTCAAGATGCTCGCTCTTTCCCGGGGCGCCGGATAAAAAAAGGGCGCCCAAGGCGCCCTCTAGAAGTTTTCCCGGATGAAGATGACTTCATCCGAGCCCTTGAACGTGCCGAAGGCGGCGCGGGCGCTTGGGTTATCCGCGTAAGTAGCGGAGCCCGCCCAGTTGCCTTGCAGGTAGGTGCGGCTCGCGCCTGCCGCCGATACGGTGCCGCCGCCGACGCTAGTGCAGGTCGTGCCGCTCGAGGATGTGCCGAGGTTGGCGGTGAGGAGCACGCTCCCGTTGTTCGCGTTGCCCGGCGCGGGAAGGAGCAGCGTTATGCGTCCCGAGCTAAGCGCACCGCCCCCGCTTACCGCGGTCTGGCAGGCCGCAAGGTTCGCGGTGAAGCTGCTCATCTGCACGTTGTTGTTCGCAAGCGAAGTGCAGCTATCGTCTTTGTTGGTGATAAATACGATACCGGCGCCTGCCGTCACCGCATATTGCGCTTCCACCTGCACCGGCAGCGGCACGAGCTGCGAACCGTTCGCATTCCTGAGCGCGAGCCGGCCGAAGCGCATCTGCCTGCCGCTGCCGAACGCGATGCCGTTGCCTGCGGTCGCAGTGCCGAAGGCCGCCGGATTGCCGGCATAGGCGACGCTGTCAGCGTCGATCACATTGAGCGCCAGGGCGATATCGGCGTTGAATGGCGCGACCGGCGTGGCGCGCGCGAAGCGCAGCCCGGTGCCGGAGCCGAAGGTGAGCGCGCCAACGCCTGCGGTGAACGTCCCGATGACCGGATCAGCCGTTGTCGCCGGTAAACCTGTAGGGTCCAGCGCGGGCGTATTGCCCCCGCCGAGCGCATCGAACCGCGAGTAGCGGCTCAGCTGGGTGGCGGGCATCAAGGTCGAATTCGTGATCCTCGACCAGGCGCCGGCGTACAGCGTCGTCGTGTTGTTCGCGAGACCCTGCGCCGTCACCGTGATCACCGGCGCGGTCGTGTAGTTGAGGGGCTGGCCGAGATAGGTGAAGCCGCCCGCCGCGCAGGCCGTGCCGAAGGACGGCGTGTTGAGCGCCACCGCGAAGTGATCGGGCACGAAGCGCCCGACGTCGAGGGTCGCGCTGCACACGTAGCGGCCGCTCGCCGTGCAGTCGCCCGTGGTATCGGCTGCATCCACGCTCGCGAAATCCGAGTCCACGAGCTGCAGCGTAAACGAGCCCACGTTGTCGTAGGACGCCACATCGGAGGTGAGCTGCCCCGCCACGAACGTCGCGCCGAGTGTCAGCGTGCCGAAGGTCGCGGTGCAGGCAGCACCGACGCACGCGGTGAGCGTCGCGGTCGGCGCGCCGGTGTAATTGGTCGTCGTAGCAGGCGTGCCGGCCGCATTGACCGCGGTCGCGCGCACGCTGAATGGCCGACCTGCCTTGTGGATGGGCGTGGTCGCCGCGAACGTG
>Ga0209375_1002419_pt1 | contig 13464 bp, 16 predicted proteins | sample GraSoiAngelo_131_FD_185888 | JGI IMG/M metagenome (GOLD analysis project Ga0209375, IMG submission 185888) | Grasslands soil microbial communities from the Angelo Coastal Reserve, California, USA - 14_0929_02_30cm (SPAdes) (version 2) | ecosystem: Environmental > Terrestrial > Soil > Grasslands ... | reverse complement strand
AGAATGCCGCTGGTCAAACCATGTTTGAAGTTCGAGAGGCGATGAAGATTTAGACTTTCATGCTCGACGATCTCAAAATCTCGCTGCCTTCGTATGAAGGGCCTCTCGATTTGCTCTTGGACCTGATACGCGGGCAGAAGCTGGACATCTACGACATCCCTATTGCGAAAATTACAGAACAATACCTCGAGTATCTTCATTTGATGGAAGAGCTCGACGTGGATGTGGCCTCGGAGTTCCTCGTCATCGCAGCGCAACTCATTTACATCAAGTCACGAATGCTTCTCCCGCCGGACCCGAACGCGAATCCTGCAGAGCAGGAGGATCCGCGGGCCGAACTCGTCCGCCGGCTGCTCGAATATGAAAAGTTCAAGAATGCCGCACAGATGCTGTATCAGCGTGAGCTGGTCGAAAACGCCGCGTGGTCCAATCCGGGTTCGATTGCAATGGAAGACAGCGAATTGGAACCCGAGATGGCTGTCACTCTGTACGATTTACTCCTCGTCTTTCGGGATGTTCTCAAGCGAGCCGAGCAACGGCCGCTGATTCAGGTCGATCGCGACGAATTTTCGGTCGAGCAGATGATGGCATTTCTTTTCGAGAAGATTGTTGCGGCACCAGCCGGCGTGGCACTGTCGGAGATTCTGCCTGAAATCGCATCGCGGCGCGCCTTGATTACAGCATTCCTGGCGCTCCTGGAGTTGACGCGCCTTCATGCGATCTATATCAAACAGAACAGCGCTTTTGGCGAAATCACCGCTCGAGCTAATCCAAATTATGAGTTATCGAAATCTTTCAGCCCAGCTTGAAGCCATCGTTTACCTGGCCAAGGAACCTGTCTCTCTAGACGACATTCTCGCAGCGCTGCCGGAGGTAGATGCGATCGAGATCGAGCGAACGCTGAACGAATTGATCGAACGATACCGCACCGAACACCATGGAATCGAAATACGTGAGGTTGCCGGCGGTTATCGCTTTTCCACCAAACCTGAACACCATGAGGTTTTGAAACAATTCATCAAAACCCAGATTCCTCCAACTCGTCTATCGCTGGCGGCTCTGGAAACACTTGCCGTCATCGCGTACAAACAACCTGTCACCGTTCCAGAAATCCAGGATATTCGAGGGGTTCATGCCAGCAGCGTGATCAAAACGCTCCTGGACAAAAAACTGATCACAACTGCAGGACGCAAAGAAGTTCTCGGCCGGCCGATTCTTTACAAAACCACGAAGGAATTTCTTATTCATTTCGGCCTAAAGGATCTGGCTGAGCTGCCGAGCATGGAGGAGTTCGAGGAACTGATCAAAGCTCAGGCGGGTGCTGAAGAAGAGATTATTTCCCATTCTTGAAAAAGACAGTTCAAGGTCTAGGCCACTAGTAAATACCCGATACAATTCAAATATGCGGGAGCGGCTCCAGAAGATCCTTGCGCATGCCGGTATTGCTTCACGCCGGCACGCCGAAGAAATAATTCAAGCCGGACGAGTCACTGTGAACGGTCACCGAATGACGGAACTGGGCTCGAAGGCCGATCCCGATGAGGATGTCATCAAGGTCGATGGGAAAAGAGTCCGACCGCCCGAACGCCAGATCTATATCCTGCTGAATAAGCCGAAAAATGTCATGTCCACATCGAGCGATCCTGAAGGGCGTCCGACCGTTGTGGATTACGTGAAGGGCAAGATCAAAGAACGAGTCTACCCGGTCGGCCGCCTCGACTTCGGATCGGAAGGTTTAATCATCCTCACGAACGATGGTGAACTGACGAGACTTCTGACAAAGGCCGGAAACATAAAAAAGGTCTATCAGGTCAAGGTTGCCGGCGAACCGGCCGAACGCGACCTCGACCGTCTGAGGCGAGGAGCCTACATTGACAGTGAGCGGCTGGCACCATCGTCGATTGAGCGTTTGAAAGGTGGCGACAACCCGTGGTTCGAGGTCACATTGCACCAGGGCAAGAATCAACAGATCCGGCGAATGTTTCAGTCGATCGGTCACCCGGTGGAAAAACTCCGCCGCGTGCGCATTGGCTCCCTTGAAGACGAAAAGCTTCGGCCAGGCGGCTGGCGGTTTCTGACGCAGGAAGAAGTGAATCAATTTAAACGGGAGTTTCGGAAATGAGCTCTTCCCAAATGATTTCCGAGCATATCCAGCGGATCGCTGCTTACAAATCCGAAAATCCGGCCGAGGATATAGAACGGCAACTCGGAATCCCAATCGTGCAGCTTGGGATGAACGAAAACCCATTTGGTCCTTCGCCGAAGGCAGTCCGGGCTGCGCGAGCATATTTGGAGAAGATTGCGCCGTATCCCGACGATAGTGCTTACCTCCTGCGTCAGAGACTAGCCAGCCATTACAAGATCTCGATGGACGAGATTATTGTCAGTGCCGGCTCGAGCGATGTCCTTGCCCTCCACAGCCCTGAGGCCGAGGTGCTCACCGGCGAAGCCTCGTTTATTGTGTACTACCAGCTGGCGGAGATTCTGAACATGCCGCTGGTGCGAACGCCAATGAAGGGATACGCCTTCGATCTGGAGGCAATGGTCGAGGGCATCACGGCGAGAACCCGCCTGGTCGTTCTGGCGAACCCGAATAATCCGACAGGTACGATTATCCATCGTGCAGAGCTCGACAAGTTCATGAACAGGATACCGGACCACGTGTTGGTCGTTCTTGATGAAGCGTATTTCGAATATGTCAGCGATTCGAGGTATCCCAATTCTTTGGACTATGTTCGTGCTGGAAGGCCGGTTCTGGTTCTAAGGACGTTCTCCAAGGTCTTCGGATTGGCAGGTCTGAGGATCGGCTATGGGATCAGCACCGCGGAAATCGTCGCGGCATTGTATAAGGTACGGATGGCGTTCAACACGAACAGCGTCGCGCAAATTGCAGCACTCGCAGCTTGGGATGACCGCGAACACGTCCAAAAGAGCGTTGAGACGAACCGCCTCGAACTGGAGTTTCTCTACAGGGAACTGTCAGAGCGGCACGTAGGATACATTCCGTCGCAGGCCAATTTTATTCTCGTGGAATTGAGAAAGCCTGTGCGGGAGGTCACATCGGCTTTACTCAAGCAAGGTGTGATTGTGCGTCCGGCTTGGGGTTGTCCGGCATGCATGCGTGTTTCGGTTGGCACGCGTGAGCAGAATCAAGCGTTTCTTGCCGCCCTGGATAAGGCGCTATGAGCGTCAAGGAGATCCTTGAGAAATACAAAACGATTGCGGTTGTCGGATTGTCCTCTCATCCGTGGCGCGCGAGCTTTTCGGTTTCCCGATACATGCAGAGTGCCGGTTATCGGGTTATCCCTGTGAATCCCCTCGAGACCGAAGTCCTTGGTGAGAAGGCCTATCCGACTCTGGACGACATTCCCGAACCCTTTGAAATCGTCGACATCTTCCGCCGGCCCGAATACGTTCCGGACATTGTAGAGGCCGCCATCCGCTGCGGTGCCCGCGTTATTTGGATGCAATTGGGCGTCGTGAATGAAGCGGCTGCCGCTCGGGGCCGCGCCGCGGGTTTGGAGGTGGTGATGGACCGCTGTATCCTGCAAGACCACATGCAGTATTTCTGAGAAATATTCCCCTCCTCGCAGAGGAGGGGAATGTTACTTCTTCTTCCTCTTTTTCTTTTTGGCCACTTCCTCAAGTCGACTTTTGATCGCGGCTTCTTCTCCGATTTCCTGAGGATGGTAGTACTTGCGGCCCCTTAGCGAATCGGGAAGGCAATCCATATCGGCCACCTTGTCTTCGAGATCGTGCGCATATTGATAGCCTTTGCCGTAACCGAGGTTCTTCATCAGCCCGGTGGGAGCGTTTCGGATGTGCAAGGGTACCGGGTCATTCCGTGTGTTTTCCACGTCGCTCGCTGCCTCTGCATAAGCTGTGTAGACGGAGTTCGACTTCGGAGCTGCAGCTAAGTAGATCACACATTGTGCTAACGCGAGTTTTCCCTCGGGCAGACCGATGAAGTGAAACGCATCTTTAGCATCCAGCGCGATTCGTAAAGCGCGCGGGTCTGCAAGGCCGATATCTTCTGAAGCAAAGCGTACGAGCCGGCGTGCAATGTAGAGAGGATCTTCACCGGCTTCGAGCATCCGTGCGAGCCAATACAAAGCGGCGTCGGTATCGGAGTTGCGAAGAGATTTGTGCAACGCCGAAATGATGTTGTAGTGTTCTTCACCAGTCTTGTCATAAAGAAACGTTTTCTGGGAAGCCTCTTCGATTGTTGCTCTGGTAATCGGTTGACCGGAGGGTGTTCCTTGCATAGCCAGGTCGAGGATGTTCAGAGCCGTTCGTGCATCACCGTTGGCAAGCAACGCGATCGCGCCTATAGATGCTTCGGCAATATTGATTTTTTCTCTCTCTATGGCACGCCGCAGGATAGTGGCCACGTCGTCATCGGATAAAGGCTTGAGCACGAAAACACGGGTGCGTGAAAGCAAAGCCGAAATCACTTCGAACGAAGGATTCTCGGTCGTCGCTCCGATCAACGTAATGTTTCCACGCTCGACGTGAGGCAGAAAGGCATCCTGCTGCGCCTTATTAAACCGGTGGATCTCATCGACGAAGACGATCGTCCGCCGACCCAACCGGCGGGATTTTTCGGCGCCGGCCATGATGTCCTTGATTTCTTTGATACCGGACAAGACGGCGCTGAAAGGAATGAATGTGGACTTGGTCATTTTCGCGATGATCTGTGCGAGAGTCGTTTTGCCCACGCCCGGGGGTCCCCACAAGATCATCGACGGAACCTGATCCCGTTCGATCGCTATTCGCAAAGGTTTGCCGGGACCCAACAGATGCCCCTGCCCGAGTATTTCGTCCAACGATTGTGGCCGCATGCGGTCGGCGAGCGGAGCGTCGACGGGCGGACTGGCCGGCTTGTCTTCTTCAAAAAGGAATCCGCTCATTTCATTGATGGCTGCCTCCTGGGGAGAGATCTCTCCACGATTCCCAACTGATTAAAACATAGTTGATGTCATAAGACGTCGGGTACGGATAAATCGAATCTAAGCCGGAGATCAGGACGCGCGATTTGGTATTGTGTTCAACTTTGGGGAGTGAGCTCGGTTGATTCCTTCTCCGGATGAGCCTACGAGGAGGGGTCGTGGCGAGCCGAGATCGTTGTTTGTGGCCACATGAATCAACGCCGCTGGCGTCAAGCCAGCGGCGGCCTGCAGATCCACGACGCGCCTCCTTCCGCGGGTCGTGCATCCCTCGTATTCACCGGCCTACATCAGTGATGCAACAACGCACGCGCAAATTCCGAAATATCATTTGGATTGATGCCGAACACGATCATAACGACGATCGCGATAGCGAGTATGATCCAGATGCCGCTCAAGCCGACTGTGATTTTACGTTTGCCGCTGGGTTCTTCCTCCAGCCTGTATTCGAATATGTGATACTTCGACACCTAATTCACCTTGGCGCGGTTCTGGCGCTTGAAGTCAAGTCGAGGTACCTTCGCCGATTCGTCCAGAAGGTGTACGCGATAACCAGGGATGGCGCGGCCAATCCTGACAGGTGTGCCCGGCGACAGGTCCGTGCAGGTCGCAATCACCGTCGTTTCGGTGGGACCTACAGTCGGCAGTACCGTCACTCCCTGCTCCCTCAGAAATCGCCACAGGTTCGGCGCAGCGCGCGCCACTTCAGGCGGCGCAGCAATGACATGATCCTCCCGTTGAAGCTGAAAGATCGACCCCTCGACACGCACCAGGTGCCATGCGCTGCGGTGCTCGATCATCACCCACTTCGGCCGGCCCGTCGAGCCCACTGCTAAAGCGTGCGGCTGAGCATCCGCCTGCGCTGTGAAGATTGCGTGTAGAACCCGGCTGGAGAATCGCTCTGGGATGTGCGACCCTGGGCCCAGAAAACTCGTAAGGACGGGGGCGTCAGGATTAAGCATGCGACTCCCCACTTGGCAAGGGCTGGTCCAAACCCGGTACTGCCATGTAAAGACATGATTCGTCCGGAGCCAGTGGTACTTGGATACCAAGGTGGAAATTCCTCCCGCTTTGCGAAACGCAGGGAGATTCTCCGTAGGTGTTTATCCGGCTAAACCGGAGGCTTTCCCGTATCTTTTCTCGTCCTTAGCCGCAGCGCGGCACCTGCGTTTACCGCTGGCGAAGCTCAGGGCGTTTTTGAAAGCAAAGGAGTTGTAAGTCCCTAAGGGAAAGATTCCCGAGTGGCACGCCAATGGTACGTCTCAAACAACGTGCTCTTTCGCACATAAGTCCGCCTGCGTAGGGACGCAGGCCCGCCGGACCGCGACCGGCATTTGCGAGAGGAGGACCCAAATAGAGCGAGAGCGCACTGTCCGGAGTTCAGCTCGCAAATAGAACCGAAGATTCTCGGTTTCGACGCCCAAAATTCCGTCTGTTTTCGAATGTCCTGTCAGGCCCAGTATAAGTATGGTCAGAGAAATGACGGCAGAACCGCGCAGCAACTAGTCCATCCACTGCGCCAGCTCCAGTCACGAAATCGCTATCTAATCGCACCCGTCCGGAGGGGCGACAAAAGCATTGAGCCGCCGGCAGTGTGGACACTGATAAAAACCCACTCCACAGAACTGCTTCAACTGGCCTTCGTCGCGAAGCCGTGTTGCCGGTATTCCGGAACCACAGTTGGAGCAGACATTAAAGTATGGGCGATGCAAGGGAGTCAAAGAAACGCCGCCTGCCGCGAACACAAAACCCCAACCATACTGACTGATTCGGCTTCCGAATAACTTATCAATCAGACGCGTGGCTGCGTTTATAACCAAGATGCCCGTTGTGCTGGTTCCGTCCGGAATATGGAAGAGGAACCGAGCCGTTCGAGGATAGAACTGGTATTCCTCAGGGGTGGGTTTCTTGAGATAAATAAAACTGCTGAAGAGATCGACCTCCTGAATAAGTCGGAACCTCGTGAGGCGATGCACTTCTTCTACCAACTGATCCCGGCTAAAGCGGTTTACGTGTCCACCTCCGGAGAAAACAAAACGGTAAAGTGCGTCGTCGAAACCAAAACCGTTGGGAATTGCGATCCATATTACGCCGTCGTCTTTTAAGATCCGATCGACTTCTACCAGAGTCGTCCTGAAATCACCAAAATGTTCCAACGTGTGGTGGCTAACGACAGCATCCACGGAATTGCTTGCCAGTGGGATTTGCGCTGAATTTGCTTGAACAAAACTGACGTGCGCTCGAGGGACTCTATGAGAAACAGTCAGATCAATTCCGATGATTTGGCAGGCGTAGGACCCGTAATGAAAGCTACCCGCTCCGCAGCCTAAATCGACCACAGCCTGCCTTTCGGTTAATCTGGATAAAACGTTCTCCATTACGATGCGGTTCCAGTGCCATCTTCGAGCCGAAGATTGAGGCTGCGCGCATTGGTTGAGGTTTCGCGCTATCGCGCTCACGCTCCGCGCGGCTTGCATTCGCTTCTTTATGATCGTCTCTGCTTGGAAGCCTCGTACAGAATAATGGCGGCGGCGATTGCCGAATTCAAGGACTCGACGGTCTCTTTGTGTGGGATCCGCAGCACCTTATCGCACGCTGCGAATTCTTTCGGATCCAGGCCTTGTCCCTCATTTCCAATCAAGACTGCAGAAGGCTTGCGCCAATCCCATTGTTCGATTGTGTCTGCTGCATTGGGCGAAGTGCCGATGAGGCCGATTCTTCGGGAGCGTAAGAGCGAGACGGTTTCATCCAGGGTTTCAGAGCCGATATGGGGAAAACGAAATACGCTGCCTGCGCTCGCGCGTACGACTTTGCCGTTGTAAAATCCGGCCGTTCCGCGCAGAGCGATACAACCGGTCGCGCCAAAGGATTCGCCGATCCGGAGGATGGTGCCGACGTTGCCGGGGTCCTGGAGACGGCCCAAGACAATGACCAATTCCGGCGAGACTGCGAATATGTCTCCGAGCGTGTACTGGCGTGGGCGAACTGTCGCGATAATTCCTTGGGAGTGTTCCGTATCCTGGACTATCTTGAAAGCCTCCTCCGAAACGTCAAAGATCGCGTCCGGCTCTACTGCCGGCATTGGCGCGCCGGCCTTGCGAAACACGTCGACAATTTCAATTCCGCTGCGCTGTGCTTCTTCCAACAGGATCCCTCCTTCGATCGGAAGCAACCCATCGCTCGTGAGACTTCCATGCTTTATGGCCTTCCTTAGCCCCACGAGTTTTCGACTGTGTTTTCCAATCTGCATTAAGCGGACAACGTGCTCTGCTGAACTATCGTATTAGTGGGACACCGTTGGGCCGGCGGACGGGGTCTCATATTGAGAGGCATTGTACTACGAACGCTCGTAGTACAATCCGCGGGTGAAGGTGTTTCGCACCGAGACTCTGGAGGATTCAGGCTACGAAGAGATCGTCAGCTTGCTTCGTTCCGGCGGCGTTATCGCCTTCCCGACGGATACGGCTTATGGCCTCGGAGCCGACCCGTTCAGTGATGCTGCAATCAATCGAATTTTCGCAGTCAAGGGCCGTTCAGAAGATAAGCCCATTCTACTGCTCGTCGATTCCGTAACAATGGCGGAATCCGTCACCACGCCGTCCGCCGCCTTCTATAAACTTGTAGAGCAGTTCTGGCCGGGGCCGTTGACAGTCATTTTACCGGCCGCGAAATCCGTACCCTTGAAACTGACGGCCGGAACACGAACCGTTGGAGTGCGTTGGCCCATGGCTGGTTTTGCGGTGAATCTGATGAGACACTTTGGACGGCCGATCACGGCGACTAGCGCCAACCAGAGCGGCCGGCAGGCGGCTGTGACAGCTGAAGAAGTCCGTGCACAACTGGACGAACGCATTGATGTGCTGATTGACGGCGGGCCGCTGCCGTTCGGAGGCGGCTCCACTGTGATCGATCTCACGATCGATCCTCCGGTCCTTCTCCGTGAAGGCCCGATTTCTTTCGCGACTCTGCAGACGTGGTTCCATGGCAGAATGCGGAGACAGGCATGATTCCTCGACTGGTCAAATGGGGGACGCTGCTCGCCATCGCTGCCATTTTAGCGATTTCGATTTACGGCATGTACCTCTACGGCCAAATTCGCAATTACGCTATTCGAGACGAGGCACAAAAAGCGGACGCCATCGTTGTACTCGGCGCCGCTCAATATAACGGCAGGCCTTCGCCCGTCCTGAAGGCGCGGCTGGACCACGCCTATGACCTCTATGCGAAGGGATACGCGCAGGCGATTATCACGACGGGTGGCTACGGCCCCGATCCAAATTTCTCCGAAGCCCAAGTCGGTACAAACTATCTTGTCCAACGCGGCGTTGGGATTGGGAGCATTGTGACGGAGCAGGGAAGTGGCACAACATACGACAGCATCCGGGCCGCATCGAACTTGATTCACGCCAAGGGCTGGAAATCGGTCCTTGTCGTCAGCGATGGTTTTCACCTCTTCCGCGTGAAAAAAATGTTCATCGATAACGGAATTACTGCCTACACGTCCCCCGCGCCCAACAGTCCGATCGAAGGAGCAGCCTCACAGCGTTTTTGGCATAGCGTGCGGGAAGTCGTCCTGTTTTCCGTTTATCGCTGGATGGACCTATAGACCGTTTGCGATTGTGCCTTGTGCCAGCTAAGATCATGCCCATGAGACGAAACTTACTTCTCCGGACCGGCATCCTCATCATCGTGGCAGGCTTGCCGGCGTTATCGTTGGCACAGACGAGCAAACGGTTGACGGTGCCTGGAATCAACAACTTTTGGTTTGTGGACAAAACAGTGTCGACGGGCGGATCGATCACATCGCGCGAGATGGCGATGCCGGCGCTGAAGAAACGCGGTATCAAAACCGTGATCGACCTCGCAGGCGGCGCTCAAAGTGATGCCGAACGTGCAGCAACGGAAGCGGCCGGGATGAAGTATCTGGTCTTTCCGATCAATCCCACGACGCTCGATCCTATGCCCATCGAGCCATTTCTGAAGGCAGCCAGCGATCCCGCGAACTTCCCGGTTTTCATCCACTCAGGCAATGGACACCGCGCAGGAATGGCGCTGATGATCAAGAGGGTGCTCGTGGATGGGTGGACAATCGAGAAAGCGGGCATCGAGGCCGCCGCCTCGGGCCTCATTGACGACAACCCAGCGGCGCCAGTCTGGTGGAAGTTCGCGCAAGACTACATTATGAGCCACAAGAAGTAGGCTGCTCATGTTCAGCAGATCCCAAGTGGAGACTTGCAACTAATTGCTCGAAGCGATTCGGATATCGTCAAGAAAATCGAGGTCCGCTGCAGGATATAGCCTGATCCCTTCAATGCGCCTGTCGTAGACGCACACGTTATCCATATAGAAGAGACTGATGTAGGGAAGGTCTTCTGCGAGGATGTGCTGGATCTCGTGGTAAGCCGCTTTACGCTTTTCCACATCGAGTTCTCGACGCGCCAATTCGATGAGCTGATCAACTTTCGGATTGGAATAATGACCTCGATTTGCTCCATTCGGCGGCGTGGACTTGGAGTGAAACACGTAATTAAACACGTCGGGATCATTGTTCGCCCCGAGCCATCGCAGCGAATAGACCTGGAAATTACCTTCATCACATCGGCGAAAAACGTCGCGAATTCGTTGCCTTGAATCACCATCGTGACGCCGATTTTGCGCAACTGCTGCTGGAAAATCGAAGCCATTTGTCTGGCGGTGTCGTTATCATTGTTCAACCGGTATGTGAACGTCAGATGTTCGTATCCTGCCTCGCGTAACAGCGATCGCGCCCGTTGTGGGTCATACCAGTACGTTCTGACGTCCCTGTTGTATGCCCAGTTGTTCGGAGGAAGCAAGCCAACTGCAGGGCGTGCCAGTCCGCGCCAAAGATATTTGAGAATCTGTTCGCGATCGATCCCGTAGGCGAAGGCCTGCCGGACACGAAGATCTCGAAAAACAGGATCATTTAGATTGAATGCCATGTACTGATAGTTTGTCCCCGGGGCTTCGACAACTTTCAAGTTCGGATCATGTTTGAGGACTTCGACCATATCCGGCGCCAAGACCTGTAAGGCGATGTCGAGCGCACCTTTCCTCAGTTCCAACGCAACGACCACTTCTTCCGGTATGATCCGGAACCGCAATATCGGCACTTCCGCCCGTTTGCGAAAGTACGAATCGTTTCGCTCGAGCACGATTTCCTGATCCTGGATGTAGCGGACGAGCCTGAATGGTCCTGATCCGATCAAATGGCGGCTGAAATCTTTCCCCGAACCTTCCGGAATTACGCCAATCACACCCACAGCCACGTTCCACAAAAATGGCGCGTACACATCCTTCAATTTGAAGACGACCGTATAAGGATCGGGCGCCTCGACTGAATCAATCAGATTGTAGGGATGTCCTGCTTTAATTGTGGATACTGTCCCGTCGAGCAAACTCCGAAATGTGTACTGCACATCTCGGGAGGTCAGCAGCGTCCCATCGTGGAACCGCACGTCATGACGCAAATGAAACACGTACGTTCGAGGATCCGGCATTTCCCACTCCGACGCCAAGTCGGGAACAATCTGGTATTTTTCGTCCTTTCTGACCGGCGAACTGAAGATCAGCGAGGCCAGATGCTGCGACGCTGCGTTTTGTCCGATACGGGGATCCAGACTGTCGGGATTCTGATCGAGAGCAACTGTAACTGCACCGGGTTCCGCCGAGCTCGAATGCGTACAGCCCGACAGCAGGACCGCGCACAAGAAGAGGAGGGCGACCACCTGGACATTTTAATATGACGGAAAGCGGGAATGGTTACTTCGAACTGTAGCGGCGGTCCGCGAAGCGCAAGCGCGGTAGCGCGCAGCCTCGAAAATGACCGCCGGCGACCTCGCAATTGTTGATTGTCGGCGGTCTATGACCGCCGCTACAGTTGATCCCGTCGGCGAGCTCCTACGTTGTTCGTGACGAGCGTTCTGGCGGGTTCTACCGATTTGCGCAACTTGTCGATTTGTCGGTTGACACGGGCTCTCATCTGCGTGCGATATCGAGGCGGAACAAACTCCATTTGCGTTTTCAACGCTAGAATACGTTCCACGGATTCCTCGACTCGCCTCCGCAACGCGGCGCTGCTGCGCGCGGCTTTCACGATAGCGTGAAATGCCCGCTGGACCAGCGGCGTGGTCTGAGAGAAGAGGAGCAGGTCATTGCCGGCTTCAATGGCACGGAGGAAGATATCCGTTGTCAAGCCGAGACTCGTCACGGCGCCCATGGTGAGATCGTCGGTAATGGCGATGCCTTTGTAGCCAAGTTTCTTCCTCAGGAGACCCCCGATCACGCGGGATGAGAGCGAAGCGGGCGTTGGTTTATCGTCGCCGAGACTGGGATAGTGCGCGTGACAGATCATGATCATTCCGATTTGATTGAAAAGTCGCACGAACGGAATCGCATCTTCGTATTGGATCTGATGCTTGGTGCGTTCAATCCGCGGCAAAGAAAAATGAGGGTCCGATAAGGCGCCGCCGAGCCCTGGAAAATGTTTCGCACACGTTACAATGCCGCGCTTTGAGAGCTCTTCGATGAATGCCGCGGCGAGCCGGGCAACCTCCAGAGGACTGCTGGCGAGGCATCGATCCGTGATGATCGAATGCGGCAAGCGAATGTCCACGACGGGTGCGAAGTCGACATTGAAGCCTGTCGCTTCAAGTTCCGCCGCAATTATCCGGGCTCCCAGTCGCAGCGAGGCCATGCCGGCTTCAGCCAGTTCCGCCATGGAAGGAATTGGCGCGAAGAGTTGTTTCAACCGGTCCACCCGGCCACCTTCATGATCGATAGCCAGCAATCCCGGAGTGCCCGTCATGTCGCGGAGACGGCTCGTGAGATTGTAGATTTGATCGAAGTTTTCGATGTTTCGCTGAAAAAGCAGAAACCCGCCGGGCTGAATTGTTTCGATCAGTATCCGGGTTTCACGGTCCAGTTCGTATCCCTGGAAGCCAAGGACGAAGAGCTGACCTACTTTTTGTTCCAGTGTGAAGTGATCCTTCATGGATCTATGTGGCCTTCTTCTTCAGGTCCGCCAAAACGCGCAACGCCTCCAGCGGCGTGAGATTTTCCACATCCACTTCGCGCACAGCATTCCTCAACTCTTCTTCAAGAGCAGTGAAGAGCGAAAGTTGGTTGACGACGATCTTTGGCTTACGTCTGGCCCGAACGGTGAGATTATCGGATAACTGATGTTCATTTTCCTCATGTTTTTTGAGGATTTCGCGAGCTCGTTGAGTAACTCGGGCCGGAATGCCGGCTAGCTTTGCGACCTCGATGCCATAACTGCGATCCGCCGCACCGGGCTCAATGGTCCTGAGGAAAATGATCCGGTTCTGCGCCTCCTTCACCGCCACGTGGTAATTCTTGATGCCGGACAATAGATCTGCAAGCTCTGTAATCTCATGATAATGCGTCGCAAAGATCGTTTTCGCGCGCAGATGCGATTGAATGTGTTCGATGACCGCCCACGCCAGGGAGAGGCCATCAAACGTCGCGGTTCCACGCCCGA
>Ga0209375_1002414_pt1 | contig 13481 bp, 16 predicted proteins | sample GraSoiAngelo_131_FD_185888 | JGI IMG/M metagenome (GOLD analysis project Ga0209375, IMG submission 185888) | Grasslands soil microbial communities from the Angelo Coastal Reserve, California, USA - 14_0929_02_30cm (SPAdes) (version 2) | ecosystem: Environmental > Terrestrial > Soil > Grasslands ... | reverse complement strand
CCGGCCGGAGAACTCGATCGTGAAGACGTTAGGGTAGAGTCGAGGTTCGGAGGGGGCCGTCGAGGCCCCCTCCGACTGAGCTCATCCCTGGACGGCGACGCCCCGACCGAGGAAGTCCCGGATCTGAGGATCCGTGTAGCCGAGGCCGGTAAGCACCTCCCGCGTGTGCTGGCCGAGGTCGGGCGCCGCGCGCGGCGGCGCCTTCGGGACGCCCGTGACGCTGATCGGGCTGTCGACCGTCACGAGCCGGCCGAAGCGGGGGTGGTCGAAGTCGACGAGCATGCCGTTGGCGCGCATCTGCGGGTCGCGCGCCACTTCGTCGTACGTGGGGAGGACGGCGAAGGGGATGTCGTGCGCCTCGAGCCGCGCCTTCCAGTGCGCCGCGTCCTCCGTCGCGAAGATCGCGTCGAGGATGGCGATCAGCTCCTGGGCGTGGGCACGGCGGGCGCCGGCGTCGGCGAAGCGCGCGTCCTTCGTGAGGTCCAGGCGCCCCACCGCGTGAGCGAAGCGGGGCCACAGCCGCTCCGGGTTCACGAGGGCGAATTTGAGCATGCGGCCGTCGCGCGTCCTGTAGTAGACCGAGCCGAAGCCGCGCGCCTGCGCGCGCGGGAGCTTGGGCGGGAACGTCGCGCCGCAGAGCTGGGCCTGGATGTTCCAGGAGTTCGCCCAGGCCCCGGCGGCGAGGAGCGAGGTGGCCACCTTCAGCCCACGGCCGGAGCGCTCGCGCGCGAAGAGGGCGAGCGCAACGGCGCCGAAGAGCGCGAGCGCGGTCGGGTGATCGCCCGCGCCCCCCGCGAGCTGGCCCAGCGTGCCCTCCGGCGTCAAGAGACTCGACTCGAGCCCCGAGCGCGCCCAGTAAACGACGGTGTCATAGCCAGGCTTGTCCGCCTCCGGGCCCGACTCGCCGAACGCCGAGGCGCTCGCGTAGACGAGGCGCGGGTTGAGGGGGGCGAGGTCGTCCCAGCGAAGCCTGAGCCGCGCGAGCGCCGGCGCGCGGTAGTTGGTCAGGAACACGTCGGTGGTGCTCACGAGCTTGTGGAGGATCGCGACGCCGTCGGTCGACTTCAGATCCAGCACGATGGACTGCTTCGAGCGGCCGTCCACGAGGAAGCAGTAGGGCGCCTCCGACTGCGGCAGCGTGGGCAGCTCGTGCATCTTTCGGTTGTAGTCGCCCTCGGGCGGCTCCACCTTGATGACTTCGGCGCCAAAGTCGGCGAGCATGGCGGCCGCCGACGGTACCAGCACCATCGAGGCCGCCTCGACCACGCGGATCCCCTGGAGCAGCACGGGCGCATTCCCCCTTCCGCGGTGCCGCCCGATTCTAGTACGATGGCGGCCGTGAGCGTCGAACGACCGAGTGTCTGCCCGCTCGATTGCCCCGACACCTGCAGCCTCACGGTCACGGTCGAGGAGGACCGGATCGTCGGGATCCGCGGCTCGCACGCCAACCCGTACACCGGTGGCGTGCTCTGCGCGAAGGTGCCGCAGGCGTACCCGGCGTTCGTCCACGGGGCCGGACGCCTCCGCACGCCGCTCCGGCGCGTGGGCGCCCGAGGCGAGGGGCGCTTCGAGCGTATCACGTGGGGGGAGGCGCTCGACGCGATCCACGCGCGGTTCAGCGCGATCATCGCCGCGCACGGCCCCGAGGCGATCCTGCCGCTCAACTACGCGGGCCCGCACGGCATGCTCGCGGGCGGCTCGATGGACCTTCGGTTCTTCCACAAGCTCGGCGCGAGCCTGCTCGATCGGCGGCCGCTCTGCGGCGGAATCCGTACCGAGGCATGGGTGGGGACCTTCGGCCCGGTCCCCGGCATCCGGCCCGAGCAGGTCGCCGACGCCCGGCTCATCGTCGTCTGGGGCAACAACGTCACCTGGTCGAACCTCCACCTCGTGCCCTGGATCAACCGCGCGCGGAAGGCGGGCGCGAGGCTCGTCGTCGTCGACCCGCGGCGCACCGTGATCGCGCGGCGCGCCGACCTCCATCTGGCACTCCGGCCGGGGACGGACGTGGTGCTGGCCTGGGCGGTCGCCGCCGAGCTCGAGCGCCGCGGCGGGATCGACCGCGCGTTCGTCGGGCGCCACGTGGAGGGTGTCGACGAGTTCATGGCGCTCGCCCGTCGCTGGAGCGTTTCGGACGCCGCGCGCGTGTGCGGCGTGCCCGAGGAGGACGTCCGCGCGTTCGCCGAGTGGTACCACACGCTCTCCCCCGCGGCGATCAGCGTGGGCAACGGGCTCGAGCGAAACCAGAACGGCGGCAGCGGCATCCGCGCGATCTTCGCGCTGCCCGCGCTCGCCGGGAAGTTCGGCGTGCCGGGCGGCGGGCTCGTCAACGGCGCGTCCTTCGCGTTCCCGAAGACGCCCGGGCGGCTCGCGCGGCCGGACCTCGTGCCCGAGGGCACGCGCACGCTCAACATCATCGACGTCGGGCGCCACCTGCTCGACGCCTCGCTGGTCCCGCCGATCAAGGCCGTGTTCATCTACAACCACAACCCCGTGGTCGTCCACCCGGACGCGACCCGGCTCCAGCGGGGGCTCGCGCGCGAGGACCTCTTCGTCGTGGGCGCGGACGTCGTGATGACCGACAGCATGACATACGCGGACGTGGTCCTGCCCGCGGCGAGCCACTTCGAGCACGCCGATCTCTACCCGGCGTACGGCCAGCACTGGCTCCAGCGCGCCGAGCCCGCGATCCGGCCCCAGGGGGAGGCGCTGCCGAACACCGAGATCTTCCGCCGGCTCGCGGCGCGCTTCGGCCTCACCGACCCGATCTTCCGCGCGAGCGACGCCGAGCTGATGGACGACGCCCTCGACCCCGACGACCCGCGCCTCGGGGGGGTGCGGCCGAGCCGCCTCTCCACCGAGCGGGCGCTCGCGATGTCCGTGGCGGGCGAGGACGCGATTCTCTTCAAGAACGTTTTTCCGAAGACGCCCTCGGGAAAGGTGGAGCTCGCGTCCGCGTACCTCGAGCGCAAGTACCACGCCCGGCTGCCGGGCTGGCGGCCCGTGGAGTCGCGGTACGCGCTGGCCCTGATCTCGCCGGCGTCCGACCAGCGCATCACCTCCACGTTCGGCGGGCTCCACGTGGCCGACGGCGCGCCCCCGCTCGAGATGCATCCCGACGACGCTCTCGCCAGGGGCTTGCGCGAAGGCATGCGGGTGCGCGTCTTCAACGAGCTCGGCGAGATCCACCTGCCGCTCAAGATCAGCGACGCGGTGCCGCGCGGCGTCGTCGCCACGCTCAAGGGCGCCTGGCTCGCCACCAGCGACAACGGCCAGACCGTGTCTGCGCTCTGCCCGGCGCACCACGCGGACATCTCGGAAGGAGCGTGCTTCAACGACGCGCGCGTGGAGGTCGCGGCGACATGACGCCGCCCGTCGATCCCAGCGACGTCCTGATGACCGGCGAGAACTCGTTCGTCCGTCTGAGCCACGACGGCGGCAAGACCCAGTCCGACCGCTTCAGCCACTGGCGCGTGCTCTGGTGCCCCGCGGGGACGGGCCACGCGCTCTTCGCCCAGGGCGAGCTGACGGGCGGCCAGGTGCGGATCTACAGCGACAACCTCGCCGTGGCGCGCTGGCTCCAGCGCACGATCGAGACGCTGCTCTTCAACGCGTTCGCCGACACGAGCCAGCCGGTGGCCGCGGCCGAGTTCGGCCGCGCGGGCGACCCGCGCTCGGCGGCCGTCGAGATGGTCGTCTCGGCGACCGATCGAATCCGCCTCACGTGGTACGACTGCATCGAGCCCTTCGTCCTCACCATGCCGCCCGGCTTCAACAACCGCCCGATCGGTGTCTTCAGCACGTTCTTCCCCGCGCGCGCGGCGCAGGTCGAGCTGAACGGACGCTTCGCCGCCGGCCGGCCGTGGCCGGAGATGCGCGGCGACCGTCAGGGGTCGAGCGCGTGTTTGGCGTGGTCGGAGACGTGGGTGAAGCCGCGCGCGTAGCGGCGACTGGGCCCATGGCCCCCGATCATCCGTGGACGGAGCCGCCCCGACCGGGCGCGGCCATCGACGTGCTCCCGGGCATCAAGTGGCTCCGCATGCCGCTCCCGTTCCGCCTCGACCACATCAATCTCTGGCTCCTCGACGACGGTCCGGGATGGACGGTCGTCGACACGGGCATCGGGCTCGAGGAGACGCGCGCCCTGTGGGAGCGCGTGTTCGCCGAGACGCTCGACGGCCGGCCGCTCACGCGTGTCGTCGTCACCCACTTCCATCCCGACCACATGGGGAACGCGGGCTGGCTCACCGAGCGCTGGCGGGCAGGGCTCTGGTGCACGCAGGCCGAGTGGCTCTACGCGCAGTGGGCGTGGCTTTCCCGCGACGCGGCGACCATCCAGCGACGGCTCGCGCATTATCGGCGCCACGGCTGCGTGGAGGCGGCGCTCGCGCAGCTCGCGGGCCGGCTGAACCCGTATCCGAAGCTGGTCCCGACGCTCGCCCATGAGTTTCACGGGATCCGCGACGGTGACACACTCGTGGTCGGCGGCAGGCGGTGGGAGGTCGTAACCGCGTACGGCCACGCGCCGGAGCACGCGTGTCTCTACTGCCCGACTGCCGGGGTGCTGATCTCGGGTGACCAGGTCCTGCCGAAGATCACCACCAACGTGAGCGTGTGGCCGGAGCAGCCAATGGCCAACCCGCTCCGACTCTACCTCGACTCGCTCGACCGCTTCCAGCCGCTGCCCGCGACCACGCTCGTCCTGCCGTCGCACGGCCTGCCGTTCCGTGGTCTTCACGCCCGCCTGGGCCAGCTCCGTGACCACCACGCGGCGAGGCTCGGCGAGGCGGTGGATGCGCTCGTCGAGCCGCGGAGCGCCGCCCAGATCGTCCCCATCCTGTTCCGCCGCGAGCTCGATCCCCACCAGCTCGGCTTCGCGCTCGGCGAGGCGCTCGCCCACCTGCGCTTCCTCGAGGACGCCGGCCGCGTCGTGCGCCAGGTCGGCGACGACGGCGTCCACCGCTTCCTCAAGGCGTGACGGGGCCGCGACAGCTCAGGAGCTCGACGCGCCCCACCGGGTAGCGCACGCAGGCGAAGAGCGGCGTGGCCGGCGTCGTCGCGCACGCGGCGAACGCGAGGGCGAGGGCGACGAGGGGTCGCCGGTCACTCACCTGAGCGCGGGGAGCCCCCAGAAGACCGGCTCGGGCGTGAGCCGAACGCCGAACCGCTCGAGGACGCGGGCCTGGAGCTTCGCGGCGAAGGCGACGATGTCGCGCGCCTGCGCGCCCTCGTGCGCGACGACGGCGAGCGTGTGGCGGGTGGAGAGGCCGACCGACCCGTCGGCGTCGCCGCGCCTGAAGCCGGCGCGTTCGATGAGCCAGGCGGCGGAGAGCTTCACGCGCGCGTCCGGCTGGACCCAGCGCGGCATCGCGGGATCGCGCGCGAGGGCTTCGACGCGCGCGCAGTCGGCGGCGCCGACGATCGGGTTGGTGAAGAAAGACCCGCAGCTCCGGCGGTTCGGGTCGCGTGGGTCGAGCACCATCGATTTCGAGCGGCGGATGGCGAGCACGGTCTCGCGCACCTGCGCGAGCGTTGGGGTGGCCACGTCGCGGGCCGCCAGGTGACGCTCGACGTCGGCGTAGCGCACGGTGGGCGTGCCGCCGGGCCGGAGCCGGTAGGTGACGGCCAGCACGACCCAGCGCTCCGGCTCGACGCTCCGGAAGCGGCTGTCGCGGTAGCCGAAGCCGCACTCCGCGGCGGTGAGCGTGCGGAGCTCGCCGCTCTCCGTGTCGAGGACGCGCACCGTCGTCACCGTGTCGCTCACCTCCTGACCGTAGGCCCCGACGTTCTGGATGGGCGTCGCGCCGACGAGGCCGGGGATGCCGCTCAGGCACTCGAGCCCCGCCCAGCGGCGCTCGACGCTCGCGCGCACGAGATCGTCCCACGGCTCGCCGGCCGCCGCCGTCAGCTCCACCGCGCCGTTCACCGGGCGCGACGCGACCCCGCGGAGCGCGATCCGCGCGACGACCGCCGCGACTCCCTCGTCGGCGACGACGAGGTTCGAGCCGCCGCCGAGGACGCGGAAGGGGAGCCCGCGACGCCGCGCCCACGCGCGCGCGTCCAGGAGCCCGGCCTCGTCGCGCACCTCGATGAAGTAGCGCGCCGGGCCGCCGACACCGAGCGTGCAGTACGGCCCGAGCGGGACGTTCTCGGCGGGCGTCGGCGTGGCCTGGGGCCGCGGAGAGGTCACGGCTCGGCTAGAGTCGGAGGCGGTCGACGAGCGCGCGAAGCCGCTGGACCTCGTTGGGTAATAGGTCGAGGAACCAGAGCGCCGCTCCGCTCTTGTCCGCGCGCACCACGAGCGCGACCGCGTCGAGCGGCGTGTCGCTGCCCGGCGGCGTGAACGCGATCTTCACCGCGTGGCCGGGCCGGAGACGCGCCCGCGTGACGACCTTCATCCCGGAGGCGCTGAGCTCGGTGCACGTGCTCTCCCAGGGCACGCCCTTCTCGGTGAGCAGGCGCACCGCGAGGTCGACGGCCGCGCGCGGGGCCGGCCGGCGGTCGAGGCCGCGCTCCTGCTCGCTCTCCGCCCGCGCGCGGGCGAAGGGCTCGACGTACGCGAGCACGGCGCTCAGGCGATCGAGCGTGACGGGCTTGCGGATGAAGTCGAGGGCGCCGCGCTTGAGGCACTCGCGCGCCTGCCCCTCGGTGGCGACGCCGGAGACGGCGACGATGGGCACCCCCGAGTCGCGGACCGCGGGGAGCTCGAGGAAGTCGAGGCCGCTCATGCCGGGCAGGCGGATGTCGAGCAGGATCGCGTGCGGCTGCTCGCTCGCGAGCTTTTCGAGCGCGTCCTCTGCGCTCGCGACGGCGATGGGCTCGTGCCCGAGGCCGGCGACGAAGTCGCGGAAGACGTCGCGGAGGGCCTGCTCGTCCTCGACGATCAGCACCCGCAGGCCACGCTGGACCGTGTCCTTGGTCGTCATTTCGCCGAGAGCTTCCGTCCGATCCGCTTCTCGATCACGTGGGTGACGGCGGAGAAGTCCTCCGCACCGCACCCGTCGGCGACGGCCTCGTCGTACGTCCGCTTCGTCTCCTCCAGGATCGGTACCTGCACCTTGACGGCGCGCGCCAGATCGAGCGCGAGCCCCGCGTCCTTGCGCATCAGCTCCAGCGCGAAGGTCGGCGCGAAGTCGCCGTCCAGGACTCGCTTGGCACGGCGCTCGAAGTACGTGCCGTAGGCCATCCCGCCCCCGTTGCGCACGACCTCGTAGAAGATCGACGGGTCCACGCCCGACTGGACGCAGACTGCGAGCGCCTCGGCGACGGCGACCGAGGTGACTGCGCCGAGGCCGTTGTGGATCAGCTTCACGCGGTTGGCCATGCCGGCGCCGCCCGCGTACATGTGGCGCCGGCCCATGCGCTCCAGGTAGGGCGCGACCGTCTGGACCTTCGCCGGGTCGCCGCCGACGATGAAGAAGATGTCGCCCGAAACCGCCTGCGGCGCGGAGCCGAGCATCGGCGTGTCCATATGGGACACCCCCTTCGTCGCGAGGGCCTGTCCCACAGCGAGCGTGGTCTCCGGGCTCACCGTCGACGCGTCGCAGGTGACGAGGCCCGCCCTGGCCTCCGTCGCGATCCCGGCAGGCCCGAGGTAGACGTCACGCACGATCGCGTCGTTCGGCAGGCAGGTGAAGAGAACCGTGCTCCGCGCCGCGACGAGCGCCGGTGAGCCGGCCACGCCGATGCCGGGGACCTTCGCCGCCGCCGCGGCGGCCGCAGGGTTCACGTCGTGGACGACGAGCGGCACGCCTGCCCTGGCGAGGTTCGTCGCCATCGGCATTCCCATCGTTCCTAATCCGATGAAGCCGACCGTGTCCATGGGCTCCTCTCGTGTGGCGAATGGGAAATTGTAGCGCGCTTTGCCCGCCGCTACACCAGGGGCCAGGGATAGCGGACCCCGCTCGCGTCGGTCGGGAAGCGGCCGCCCTTGACGAGGGCGTGGGCCCGTCCCTCGAGCGCCGCGCGCTCGGCGGGGGCCAAGAGCGCGGCGAGCTCCGCGGGAAGCGGCGCGGCGAGGAAGCCTCGCAGGTCGGCGAGGAACCCCTCGGGGATCGGCTCGCCGCCGAAGTCCCAGATGACGGTGCGGAGCTTCGGCTCCACGTGGAAGCAGAGACCGTTGTCGACGGCGTAGACCACACCCTCGGGTGCCAACAGGCAGTGGCCGGCCTTCCGGTCGGCGTTGTTGGCGACGAGGTCGAAGACGCAGATCCGCTTGAGCCGCTCGTGGTGCGTGGGATTCTCGCGGAGGGTGAAGTAATGCTGCTCGAAATCGGCGGGGACGAAGAGCTGGACCGAGCCTTCGCCGTAGGGCCCCTCGCGCCGCACCGTCGGAGGGACGAGCCCCCAGCCGAGCGCTTCCGACAGGAGGTACGCCGCCAGCTCTCGCGTGAAGAGGCCCGGCGGGAAGTCCCAGAGCGGCCGCTCGCCGCGCGCGGGCTTGTAGACGGCGAGCCCGGAGGCGCCGTCGAGGTCGAGCTCGGCGAGGAACGTCGCATTCGAGCTGTTGGGCATCCGGCCGCGGAGCGTGATCCGACCGCGCGTGAGCAGGGCGTTAGTGGACGTTGTAGCCATTCGTCCTCGCGCAGACGTGGCCGCCCGGGTCCCTGGGCGTGCTGCAGAACGGGCAGACCGGCCGGCCCGCCTTCATGAGCGCTCGCGCGTGGTCGACGAACGCCGCCGCCTGGACACGGCTGATCTGGAAGCGCGCCGTCGCCGGCTCCTCCGCCCCCTCCGCCCCCTCCTGGACCTGCTCGTTCGCCACGACGACGACGCGGTCCCGGCGCTCGTCGTACCCGACGCCGATTGCGCCGACGGCCCAGGCTGGCTCGGCCGGCTCAAGAAACGCGGCCTCGGGCAGCGCCTCCGTGCCGGAGCCGCCGAGCTGGGTGAGCAGGCCCGAGAGGTAGTCGGCGAGGGCGCCGATGTGCTCCTTCTCGCACTTGAGCGTGACCACCTGACGAGCCGCTCGGGACTGGAGATAGAAGACGCGCTCGCCGGGCGTGCCGACGGCGCCCGCGGTGAAGTGGTCGGGCGCCTCGAAGTCGAACGACGGGCTCTTCACGCGACGAGCCCTGCGAGGTCGCCGTCCATCGAGTTGAGCGTGAGGACCAGGGGGCCCTCCAGCCGGTACGCGATCGCGGTGATCGAGGCCGGCGCGATCGCGATGCGTTGGAAGAGGTCGAGGGGGGTGCCGAGGGCCTGGGCGACCGCTGCCTTGATCGGATCGGCGTGCGACACCGCGACGAGGACGGCGCCCGCATGACGCTCGACGAGTCGCGCCAACGCGGACACGATCCGCGCCTGCATCTCGGTGAACGACTCGCCACGGGGGAAACGGAAGCCGCTTGGATGGCGCTGAACGGCCCGCCACTCGGGCCTGCGCGCGACCCGTTTCAGCGACCGGCCGGTCCAGGCGCCGACGTCGAGCTCGATGAGCCCGCGCTCGATGCGGAGGGCGAGACCGCGCGCCCGGGCGATGGCGGCCGCGGTCTCACGCGCGCGCTCGAGCGGCGAGGCGTAGATCGCCGCGATCTTCGGGAGCGCGGCGAGGCGCCGCGCGACGGCGTCCGCCTGGCGCCGCCCCTCGTCCGAGAGGTGCAGCCCCTGCGCTCGACCCGGGAGGATAGCCCCCGTCGTCGGGGTGAGCGCGTGGCGGACGAGGAGCACGATCGTCGGCGGCGTCATCCCGCGCCGTTCAGCGGGTCGCGGCGCGGTGGTGGTCGGCGAGAACCTGTGCGACGCACGCGGTCACCCGGACGCCCGTGGGCAGATGCAGGAACTCGTTCGGCCCGTGGGCGTTGGAGCCGGGGCCCATCGCACCCGTGATCAGGAACTGCGCCCGGGGGAACCGCTCGCCCAGCATGCTCATGAACGGGATCGAGCCGCCGAGACCGTGGAACACGGCCGGCTTCCCGAAGTACGTCGTGGACGCCCGGTCCACGGACTCGAGAAGCCACGGGCTCGTCGCCGGCGCGTCCCAGCCGCTGCCGCCCTCGCCGTAGGTCTCCAGCGTGACGCGGGCACCGTAGGGCGGGTCGGCCTCGAGGATCTCCTTGAGCCGGCTCACGGCGCGCCGCGCGTCGCACGTCGGAGGGGTCCGGAGCGACAATTTTAAGGACGTAAATGGGCGCAGGACGTTGCCGCCGTCCACGGGCAGCGGGAGCCCCGCGGCTCCGGTGATCGCGAGGGCAGGTCGCCAGGTGTTGTTCAGGATCAGCTCGAGCGGGTCCACGCTCACGGGCCGCAGGCCGGGGACGAGCGGGAAGCGGGCGAAGACGTCGTCGCCCAACACCTTCGCGACCTCGCGCGCCTCGGCGACACGCTCACGCGGGATCTCGACGTGGAAGTCGCGCGGGATGATCTCGCCCGTGCGCTCGTCCTCGAGGCGCGACAGGAGCTGGCGCGCGATGCGGAAGCTCGAGGGCACGATGCCGCTCGCCGACCCGGAGTGGACGCCCTCGGTCAGCACCTCCACGGTCAGCACCCCGCCCACGACGCCGCGCAGCGAGGTCGTCCCCCAGAGCTGCTCATAGTTGCCGCAGCCGGAGTCGAGGCACACGACGAGGCTCGGCGTGCCCAGGCGCTCGGCGAGCGCGTCCACGTAGAAGGGCAGGTCGTAGCTCCCGCTCTCCTCGCACGCCTCGATCAGCACCACGCACCGCGCGTGCTCCACCCGCTGCGCCTGGAGCGCTTCGATCGCGGTCAGCGCGGCGAAGGCGGCGTACCCGTCGTCGCCGACCCCGCGTCCGTAGAGCTTGTCGCCGCGGCGCACGGGCGTCCACGGGCCGGACTCCGGTGCCCAGCCCACCATCTCCGGCTGCTTATCGCAGTGGCCGTAGAGGAGCACGGTCTCGCCGCCCGCCCCGGGGGCCTCCAGAAGGAGGACGGGGGTACGCCCGTCGAGACGGACGACCTCTACTCGCAGCCCTTCGATCGGGCGCGACCGCGCCCACGTCTCGATCAGGCCTACCGCGCGGTCGAGGTGGCCGTGCTCCGCCCACTCCCGGTCAAACATCGGCGACTTGGCGGGGATGCGGACGTATTCCGTGAGCGCGGGGACGATCGCCGCATCCCACGTGCGCTGGACGAACTCGCCGAGCTTCTTCCCCTCGATGGTCATGATGCCGGATGGTAGCATCGTTGCGAAGGAGGATGCCATGAAGGTGCCCCGTCAGCACTACGTCAACGGCCACCCGCTCGTCCCGCCGTTTCCGGAAGGGCTCGAGCTGGCGATGTTCGGGATGGGCTGCTTCTGGGGCGCCGAGCGGGTGTTCTGGAAGACGCCGGGCGTCTTCTCGACGGCAGTTGGCTACGCGGCCGGCGTCACGCCCGACCCCGACTACGAGCAGGTGTGCAGTGGTCTCACGGGCCACGCCGAGGTCGTGCGCGTCGTTTTCGACCCCGCGCGCGTGAGCTACGCGACGCTGCTCCGGCTCTTCTGGGAGAGCCACGACCCGACGCAGGGCATGCGCCAGGGCAACGACGTCGGCACCCAGTACCGGTCGGGGATCTACGTCTACACCACCGAGCAGCGGAGGCTCGCCGAGGCGTCACGCGACGCCTATCAGCCCGTGCTCGTGAAGGCTGGCCACGGTCGCATCACCACCGAGATCCTCGACGCACCCGAGTTCTACTACGCCGAGGAGTATCACCAGCAGTACCTCGCCAAGAACCCGGGCGGCTACTGCGGCCTCGGCGGGACGGGCGTCGCGTGCCCGACCGGTGCCCTGGCCTCGGCCGGCGACACGCGCTAGCGGTCGATGGTCGGCGGCACCCTGACCACGAACGTTCTCGACACGGCGCGAGGCCGCCCGGCCGCCGGGCTTCGCATCGACCTCGCCGTGATCGGGCCCGACGGGCGACCGCGCCGAGTCAAGACGATGACCACCGACGCCGACGGCCGCACCGAGACGCCGCTCCTCGCCGCGGGCGAGCTGCAGCCGGGCCGCTACGAGCTCACGTTCCACGTGGGCGCGTATTTCAAGGCCGTGGGCGCGGCCGTCACCGACCCGCCGTTCATCGACCAGATCCCGGTGCGCGTTGCGATCACCGACCCGGCGGCGCACTACAGCGTCCCGCTGTTCGTCTCGCCGTGGGGCTACGCCGTCTACCGGGGGAGCTAGTTCCGTGTCCCAAAGCCTGCGGCCCGCAGCTAGCGTGCCAAGGGGTGCAAGACGCCGATCGCCCAGCCCGCGTCCAGACGCTCCCCCACCCAAACCGGAGCGGCAGTCCGCGCGTGCAGGACAAGCCCCTCTGCATCGTGCTGTGCTCGGAGGATCTTGACGGGATCACCGAGCACCTCCAGAGGAGGCGGCACCTCGGGCAGAGGCCGCCCGTCCGGGCGGCGAAACCGAAGCTCGCCGTCGGGCTGTCGATCGAGCTGGTAGCCCTCCTCGTGAACGGCGCGGTGGTGGCGGGGACAGAGCAAGGCGAGATTCGAGAGCGTGGTGGGGCCCCCTTGGGCCCAGTGACGGAGGTGATGGCCCTGGCCGAACCGGCGCCCGCAGCCTGGGAAGCGGCAGCCGTGGTCGCGGTGGTGGAGCGCCCGCCGTAACGCCGGAGGGATGGTGCGGGTGCGCGCAGCGACCTCCACGACCCGGCCATCGCGACCGTGCCGCATCACCACGCGGCTCGCGTCGCACGCCAGGCGCCGAGACGTTTCCGCGGAAACGTGGGTGCCATCCGCGAGGACGGACTGGCCGGGCTGATCGGGATCGGCGAGCACCGGGGCGTCGACGTGGACGACCACCTGGTATCGCTCTCCTGGCGCGCCAGGGTCGATGCCGTGCTGGAGGGCCGTCTCCGCGACGAGGGCCAGCGCATCGGCTTGTTGCTGGGCCATGGTGGGCGGCTCCGCGGAAACGTCCCCCTGATGCAAGGCCTCACGCGCCGCGGCCAGCGCCTGCACGAGGACGGCGCCGACCTCGGGCGCCAGCCGCCCTCGGAGAACGACCATGCCGTCCTCGTCTTGATACACGTGCAGCGCACGGCTCTGGTGTCGTCGGGCCTCCGCACGCGCCTCGGCTATCCGGTCCACCCGGCGCCAGCCGCGCACGATGCGTTCGACATGGTCCGCCGTGCCGGCGCGCCCGACCGCTAAGAGCCGCTCCTCGGTCTCTGGCGTAGCCACGCGGGTCAGGGCCCGGACCTTGGCGTACGAGAGCTCGCCACGCGCCAGGGCCTGGGCCAGCCGCGGCAGCGTCTCCAGTGCGCGCGCCACCCGAACGCGTTCGCGGGCGGCTCCTGGATCGAGCCCCACTCGCCAGCTCAGCTAGAGGGCGCAGGAGCGAAAGCCGGTGTTCCAGCCTTCTCGGGCGTCGAACTCGCGGATGAGATCGAGGAGGCGGGCGGTCGCGGCGTCGAGGTGAGCCGACAGCTCGGCGATCTCGTCACCCAGTCGGTCCAGTGAGCGCGTGTCCATGGCGAGTCCCCTTCTGCTGGGGCGACTCTACACCCGAGTTTCGGAGCCATCGGGGAGG
>Ga0209375_1002403_pt1 | contig 13503 bp, 13 predicted proteins | sample GraSoiAngelo_131_FD_185888 | JGI IMG/M metagenome (GOLD analysis project Ga0209375, IMG submission 185888) | Grasslands soil microbial communities from the Angelo Coastal Reserve, California, USA - 14_0929_02_30cm (SPAdes) (version 2) | ecosystem: Environmental > Terrestrial > Soil > Grasslands ... | reverse complement strand
TACGAGCCCTTCGGTAACGTTCATCTCGAGGCGCTCGCGAGCGGCCTGCCCGTCGTAACGAGCGCCGTCGCCGGCGGCGCCGAGGTCGTCGACGATCGGTGCGGCGCCGTCGTGGCTCCCGACGACGCGGCTGGATTCGCCGCCGCGCTCGAAAAGCTCCGCGGCCGCAACGCGACGGAGCTGCGCGACGCCGCCCGCGCCGCCGCGGAGCCGCTCACGTTCGCGCGCCAGGTGCAGACGCTGGAAGAGGTCTATCGCCGGTTAGGGCGCAACCGCTGATTTTTCTTGAGCAAACATCACCGACGGCATAGACTGCCCGGGTGGGTCTTCGCCCGGCCATGTTCATTGACCGCGACGGGACGCTGACTGAGGAGGTCGGGTACGTGAACCATCCGTCCCGGCTGCGACTGCTGCCCCGCGCGGCCGAAGCCATCCGTCGTCTCAACACCGCCGGGACCGCCGCCGTCGTCGTCACCAACCAGGCGGGCCTCGCTCGCGGCTACTTTTCCGCCGACGTCCTGCGGGCCACCAACGACACGCTCGTCGCCCAGCTCAAAGACGAGGGCGCGCACCTCGACGGCATCTACGTGTGCCCGCATCACCCGACCGAGGGTTCGGCGCCCTACCGCACCACGTGCGACTGTCGTAAGCCGGCGCCGGGGCTTCTGCTGCGCGCGGCGGCCGAGCTGAATCTCGAGCTGCCCGCCTCGACGATGGTCGGCGACAAGAGCAGCGATCTCGTTCCCGCGCGGGCCGTCGGCGCGCGCGCGGTGCTCGTGCTGACCGGCTACGGTCGCGGTGAATGGGAATACCGGCGCGCGGAGTTTCCCGTCGCGCCCGATCACGTCGCCGCCGACCTCCTCGACGCCGTCGAGTGGGTGCTGGCCGGCCGAGCGGCGCGGGCGTGAGCGGCGTGAGCGCACGGCTGCGCGCCCTCGTCGACGGCTTCGCGAGCAAGACGGTGGTCGTCATCGGCGACGTCATCACCGACGAGTACCTGTACGGCAAGCCCGCGCGGATCTCGCGCGAGGCGCCGGTGCTGATCCTGCGCTTCACCGAGCGCGAGGTCAGTCTGGGCGGCGCGGCCAACGCCGCGCACAACGTCCACGCGCTGGGCGCGCGCCCCCTGCCGATCGGCGTGATCGGCAGGGACGGCGCGGGTGACGAGCTCCTCACGCTCTTCCGCAGCAGCGGCATCCCGACCGACGGCCTCGTGACGGAGACGGGCCGCGTCACGCCGATCAAGACGCGCATCATGGCCGGCGGGTACCAGGCGACCCGCCAGCAGGTCGTGCGGCTCGATCGCGAGCCTCCGCACGAGCCGCAGCCGATCACGGAGGACGCGCTGCTCGCGCGGCTGACGTCGCTCGGTGCGCGCGCCGACGCCGTCATCGTGTCCGACTACGGCTACGGCACCGTCACGCCGCGCGTCTTCGATCGCATCCGGGCGATCGCGCGCCGCACCGGCGCAGTCGTCACCGTCGACAGCCGCTACGGCCTGCTGCGCTTCACCGGCGTGACCGCCGCCACGCCCAACGAGGCCGAGCTGGAGCATCTCGCCGGCGGAGCCGCCGACGACGAGCGCGACGTCGAGAAGGCGGGCCGCCAGCTGCTCGAGCGACTCGACGCGCGCTTCCTGCTCGTCACGCGCGGCAGTCGCGGGATGGCGCTGCTCGAGCGCGACGGCGCGACCACGTTCATCCCTGTGCACGGCACCGACGAGATCGCCGACGTCACGGGCGCGGGGGACACCGTGATCAGCGTGTTCACGCTCGCGCTGGCGTGCGGCGCGCCGGCGCTGGACGCCGCGACCCTGGCCAACGTCGCCGGCGGCATCGTGGTCATGAAGCGCGGAACGGCGACCCTTGCGCCCTCGGAGCTTCGCCAGGCACTCGGCGGTGCGACCGCCGGTGCGGGTGGCAGTGCGAGCTGAGCGCCGTCTCGGCGCGAGGCGAGCCTGAGTTGACCGTGGCGGAGGCGGCGGGTATCGCCGACCGCCTTCGAGCGGCGGGCCGGCGCATCGTCCTCGCCAACGGGGTCTTCGATCTGCTGCACGTCGGTCATGTCCGCTACCTCGAAGCGGCGCGCGCGCTCGGCGATGTGCTCTTCGTCGGTGTCAACGGCGACGCGGCGGTCGCGCGCCTGAAGGGCGCGGGCCGCCCGCTCATGCCGGCGCGCGAGCGCGCGGAAGTGCTCGCGGCACTGCGCGCCGTGGATCACGTGGTCGTGTTCGAGGAGGACACGGCCGATGCGCTCGTCGCGGCGATCCGGCCGGCGATCCACGCCAAGGGGACCGACTACACGGCCGAGACCGTCCCGGAGCGTGAGACCGTTCGGCGCCATGGCGGGCGCGTCGTCATCGTCGGCGATCCGAAGGACCACGCGACGCGCGACGCCATTCAGACCATCGTGGAGCGATTCGCGCGTGCCCGCTGAGCCGCGGGCGATCGCGCTCGTCAAGCTCTCGTCGTTGGGCGATGTGATCCACGCGCTGCCCGTGGCCGACGCGCTGAGCGCCGCGTTTCCGCGTGCGCGCCTGGCGTGGCTGGTCGAGCGGCGTGAGGCCGCGCTCCTGCGCGATCATCCGGCGCTCGACGAGGTGATCGACGTGGACACGCGCGCCTGGCGCTCGGCGCGCACGCCCCGTCAGGCGCTCGGCGTGCTGCGCGAGCTCACCACGCTGCGCCGGCGGCTGCGCGCCGGGCGCTTCGACGTCGCCATCGACCTGCAGGGGCTGGTGAAGTCGGGCGCCGTGGCGCGCGCAACCGGTGCGCCGCTGCGCATCGGCTTCGCCCCCGGATGGAGTCGCGAGCGCCTCAGCGCGGTGTTCACGACCCGGCGCGTGACGCCGCCGCCGCAGGCCAGTCACGTGGTCGATCAGTATCTCGCGCTCCTCGAGCCGCTCGGCGTCACCATGCCGCCGGGCCGCGCGCGCTTCCGGCTGCCGTCGCGCGCGGCCGCGGAGTCGCGGATCGACGACTTCTTCGTCGGCGTCGGCCTCAAGCCGCGACACCGGCTCGTCGTGCTGAACCCGGGCGCCGGTCGCGGGAACAAGCGCTGGCCGGTGGCGAGCTTCCGTGCGCTGGCCGAGCGGCTCTGTCACGAGGGCGATGCGCAGGTGCTCGTGCTGTGGGGACCGCGTGAGCACGAGGCCGCGCGCGCGATCGTGGAGATGCCGGCCCCGCGGCCGGCGCTGGCGCCCCCGACCGATCTCGACGAGCTCGCCGCGGTCGCGCGGCGCGCATCGGTGATGGTCGCCGGCGATACGGGCCCGCTGCATCTCGCGGCCGCACGCCGTGCGTCGGCCTCTATGGGCCGACCTCCGCGGCGCGCAACGGCCCGTACGGCACCGGCCATCGCGTCATCGCCGCCCCCGACGGCAAGATGGCCTCGATCGACGTGCCCTCCGTCCTCGACGCCGTCCTCGCGGTGATCGGCCGATGATCACCGACCCGGTGACGACGGTTCTGCGAGCCGCAGGACGTCGCGGGGCTGGGGTCCCGCCGTCCGAGGCGAGCGTATGAAAAAACCGAAACTCTCGGTCGCCCTCGTCACGCGCAACGAGGAAGAACGGCTGCGCGCGTGTCTCGAGTCGGTCGCGTGGGCCGACGAGATCGTCGTCGTGGACGCGGAGTCCGACGACAAGACCGCCACGATCGCGCGCGAGTTCACCGATCGCGTCGTCGTGCGTCCGTGGCCGGGCTACGCCGCGCAGAAGAACACCGCGCTCGATCTGGCGACCGGGGACTGGACGCTCTCGCTCGACGCCGACGAAATCGTCTCCGCCGAGCTCGCCGCCGACATCGCGCGCGTGCTCGAGGCCGATGGCCCGGCCGACCGCCACGGCGGGCTCTACCCCGACTGGCAGGTGCGACTCTTCCGCCGCGGCCGCGGACGGTTCGGCACGCGCGCGGTCCACGAATCCGTGAGCGTCGACGGTCGCGTCGAGCGGCTCATCGGCCACCTCGAGCACCGCTCGTATCGCGACATCGGCGACTTCCTCGCGCGCGCAGACCGCTACGCCACGCTGGCCGCCGACGAGGCGGTGGCGCAGGGGCGGCGCGTCGGCGTCTCGGCGCTCGTGCTGCGACCGCTCGGTCGCTTCCTCGGCATGTACGTGGCGGGACGTGGCTTCCTCGACGGCTGGAGGGGGTTCCTTCTGGCCAGTCTCTATGCGTACTATGTGCTGATTCGATCGGCGAAGATCTGGGAGAGGACGAACGCGTGATGGTCGGCAAAGAGCGTGTGCTGTCGGGGATGCGACCGAGCGGGCGGCTGCACCTGGGGAATTACCTCGGGGCGCTCGCCAACTGGGTCACGCTGCAAGACGCGTACGAGTGCTTCTACTTCTCCGCCGACTGGCACCTGCTCACCGACCGGCTCGACACCACGCAGGTGCCACAGCACACGATCGAGATGGCGGCCGACTGGCTCGGCGCGGGGCTCGACCCCGCACGCTCGACGCTGTTCATCCAGTCGCTGGTGCCGGAGCATGCCGAGCTGCACCTGCTGTTCTCGATGGTGACGCCCGTCTCGTGGCTCGAGCGTGTGCCGACCTATCGCGAGCGGATCGAGCAGCAGGAAATCACCTCGCCGTCGTATGGCCTGCTCGGCTATCCGCTGCTGCAGTCGGCGGACATCCTCATGTACAAGCCGAAGTGGGTGCCCGTCGGCATCGACCAGGCGCCGCACGTCGAGCTCACGCGCGAGGTGGCGCGCCGCTTCAACAACGCCTTCGGCGACGTCTTCCCGGAGCCCGACGTCAAGCTCACGGAGATTCCGAAGGTACCGGGGACCGACGGGCGCAAGATGTCGAAGTCGTACGGCAATGACATCGAGCTGGCCGACCCGCCGGATGTCGTGCGCGCCAAGGTGCGGCCGATGATGACCGATCCCGCGCGCAAGCGGCGCTCGGATCCGGGCAACCCGGACATCTGTCCGGTGTTCGACCTGCACAAGATCTTCACGCCGGCGGACGAGCGCGAGTACGTCGCCACGAACTGCCGGACGGCCGGATTCGGCTGTCTCGACTGCAAGGACATCTTGCTCAAGCACATGGTGCCGCCGCTCGAGAAGATCCGCGAGCGGCGCCAGCAGTTCGTGGAGAAACCGGATCGGATCGTGGAGATCCTGCACGAAGGCAGTCGCCGTGCCCGGACGGTGGCGGCGCGCACGATGGAGGAGGTGAGGTCGGCGGTGCATTTGACACCATGATCGACACCGAGCTCAGGCTTCGCGTCGGAACCTTCGACGGCCCCTTCGACCTGCTCCTGCACCTGTGCCGCACCAACGAGATCGATCTTGCCGCGCTGCCGGTGCGCTCGATCACCGACCAGTACCTCGCGCACCTCGAGGCCATCGAGTTCCGTGATCTCGAGACCGCCGGCGCTTACCTCGTGATGGCGGCGACGCTCATCTATCTCAAGTCCAAGCTTCTCGTGCCGCCGGACGAGAGCGATGAGCAGCTCGACGACGAGGGGCTTGCGCTCAAGCAGGAGCTCGAAGACCGTCTGCGCGAATACGCGCGCGTGAAGACGCAGGGCGCGTGGCTGGCCGCGCGCGAAGCGGAGATGGCTCTCATCTGGGGCCGCCCGGGCGCGATGCTGCCCGCCGTGGAGGACCTGCCGCTCGAGGATCTGAGCGTCGACTGGCTGGCGCGTGCGATGACCCGCCTCATCGACGAACAGCGTCGAGCGCGGCCGCGGAGCGTGGAGCCCAACCCGCCGTCGGTCATCGAGCGCATGACCGAGATCCTGTCCGTGCTGCGCGACACGTGGTCGCTGCTGTTCAGCTCGCTGACGGGCGGCGAGCGCAAGCGTTCCGAGATCGTGGTGACGCTGCTGGCCGTGCTCGAGCTGGTGCGCCAGGGCCGCATCAAGGCGCAGCAGACGGAGCTGTTCGGCGAGATCGTCATCGAACGCCAGGCCGTACGGGCCGAGGGGGAGGCGTCGAGTGCCCAAGCCGATTGACGTGGTCGAAGCGCTGCTGTTCGCGTCCGACGTGCCGCTGGAGGCCGAGCGCATTCGCGAGGTGCTCGACCTCGAGAACGCCGCGGCCGCGCGCGAGCTGGTGGGCGAGCTGGTCGCGCGCTACGAGGCGGAGGAACGCGGGCTGGCGATCATGGAGACCGGGGGCGGCTGGCGCATGGTCACGCAGCCGGAGCTGGCGCCCTGGCTCGTGCGCCTCGCGCGCGCGCGTACGCGCGTGCGACTGTCCCGAGCCGCGCTCGAGACCCTCGCCATCGTCGCGTACAAGCAGCCCGTCTCGCGGCCGGAGATCGACGCCGTACGCGGCGTGAATTCCGACGCGACGCTCGACAATCTCCTCGAACGGCGGCTCCTCCGTATCGCCGGACGCAAGGAGGCGCCCGGGCGGCCGTTCGTGTACGAGACGACGCGCGAGTTCCTCGTCGCGTTCGGCCTGCGCGACCCCGGCGATCTGCCGAAGATCGAGGGTGAGCTGGTGATCCCGGATCTCGCGGCGGAGGCGTTCACCGTCGATGGCGAAGCTCAGGCTCAACAAGATCCTGGCGCAGGCGGGGCTCAGCAGCCGGCGGGGAGCTGACCGGCTCATCGCCGACGGGCGCGTCGCCGTCAACGGCGCCGTGACCCGCGAGCTCGCCACGCTCGCCGATCCCGAGCGCGACCTCGTCACCGTCGACGGCCGGCCGCTCCCGCACGCCGAGGCCAAGCACTACCTCGTCCTTCACAAGCCGGCAGGCTATGTGACGTCGGTGACCGATCCCCGCGGGCGACCCGTGGTCAGCGACCTCGTGCGCGACGTCGACGCGCGGCTCTACCCCGTCGGCCGCCTCGATTGGGACGTCGAGGGCGCGCTGCTGATGACCAACGACGGCGCGCTGACGCATTGCCTCCTGCATCCACGCTATGGCTTGCCGCGCGTGTACGAGGCCGACGTGGAGGGACGCGTGCCGCCGGGTGCGCTCGAGCGCTGGCGGCGCGGGGTGGTGCTGGACGACGGGCCGGCGCGCCCGCTCGAGGTCGAGATCCTCCACGGCGCGCGCGACGCGACGCTGATGCGGTTGACGTTCACCGAGGGTCGCAAGCACGAGGTCAAGCGCTACTGCGCGGCGCTGGGGCACCGCGTGCGCCGGCTGCGCCGCGTCGCGTTCGGGCCGGTGCGGCTCGGCGATTTGCCGCGTGGGCGCTACCGGCGCCTCACGTCCCGCGAGGTCTCCGCGCTGCGCGCCGCGGCCGAGGGCTCGCCGCCGGCCGAGACGACGCGCTGAAGCGCTTGCCGGGCGGTAACTTGCGTAGCACGCGAACGTTGGCCTATAATCCCGCTATTCTCGTGGGCAGGTGTTCCTATGGACCTGGCCGACTGGCGGACCAGGATCAACGAGCTCGACAACAAAATCCTCAACCTCCTCAACCAACGCGCCGAGGCCGCCCTTCAGATCGGCAACCTCAAACGACGGCAGAGGACGCCGTCGTATGTCCCGGAGCGGGAAGCTGAGATCCTGAGGTCGTTGTCCGCTCAGACGCGCGGACCGCTGACCGCCGACAACGTCACGGCGATCTGGCGTGAGATTCTGTCGGCGTCGCGGGCGCTCGAGGGGCCGCTCACGGTCGCCTATTTCGGTCCCGAGGCGACGTTCACCCACAAGGCGGCGCTCACCCACTTCGGGGCCGCCGCGAGCTTCCGCCCGTTGCGCACCATCGGCGACGTGTTCGAGGAGGTCGAGCGCCGCCGCGCGGACTACGGCGTCGTTCCCGTCGAGAACACCACGGAAGGCGCGGTCAACGTGACGCTCGATCGTCTGACCGACTCCGAGGCGACGATCTGCGGCGAGCTCTATCTGGAAATCGCGCAACACCTGCTGTCGCGGGCCTCGGACCTGTCGGAGATCAAGCGCGTGCTCTCGCATCCTCAAGGAATCGCGCAGTGCCGCGGCTGGCTCGCCGCGAACCTGCCCGGCGTGCCGACCGAGGAATCGTCATCGACGGCGGCCGCCGCCGAGGTGGCCGCGAACGATCCGACGGTGGCGGCCATCGCTTCCGAGCTGGCGGGGACGCTCTACGGGGTCCCGAGCCTGCGCGCCCACATCGAGGACAACCGCCACAACGCCACGCGCTTTCTGGTGATCGGCGCCGGCCAGCCGCCGCCCGGTCCGAGCGGCCGCGACAAGACGTCGATGCTGTTCGCGATGAAGAACGAGCCGGGCTCGCTCTATCGCATCCTCGAGCCGTTCGTGCGCGCGGGTCTCAACCTGAGCAAGATCGAATCCCGCCCGGCCAAGATCCGGGCCTGGGAGTACGTGATCTTCGTGGATTTCGAGGGCCATCGCGACACGCCGGCGGTGGCGGCCGCGCTGCGCGAGATTGCCGAGCGGACGCTGCACCTGAAAATCCTCGGCTCGTATCCGGCCGCATAAGGAGAGGGCATGCATACGCAGTGGGAGTCGCTCGCCAACACGCACATCCTGGGCATCGCCCCCTACGAGCCGGGCAAGCCGATCGAGGAGCTCGAGCGCGAGTACGGCGTGCACGACGCGATCAAGCTGGCCTCCAACGAGAACCCGCTGCCCCCGTCCGAGCGCGTGCAGCGTGCAATCAGCGCGCAGCTCGCGCAGCTCAACCGCTATCCCGACGGCAGCGGTTTCTACCTGCGCCAGGCGGTGGCCAAGAAGATCGGCTTCACCCAGGACCAGATCGTGCTCGGCAACGGCAGCAACGAGCTGATCGAGCTGGCCGTGCGCACGTTCCTCAAGCCCGGCGACGAAGCGATCGTTCCGCACCCGTCGTTCGTCGTCTATCCGATGATCGTGCAGGCCGCCGGCGGCATCCGCGTGATGGTGATGCTCAAGGACCATCGCCTGGACCTCGAGGCCATGGCGCGCGCGATCACGCCGATGACGAAGATCGTGTTCGTGGCCAATCCGAACAACCCGACGGCCACCATCGTGAGTGCCGACGAGGTCGAGGCCTTCATGGCGCGCGTTCCCGAGCGCACCATCGTCGTCTTCGACGAGGCCTATTTCGAGTTCGCGCTGGGACCGGACTTCCCCAACACGCTCGAGTACGTCCGTCAGGGCCGCAAGGTCATCGTGCTTCGCACGTTCTCCAAGGCGGCCAGCCTCGCCGGCTTGCGCGTGGGCTACGGCGTCGCCGACGCGGACGCGATCTCGCTGATGAACCGCATCCGCCAGCCCTTCAACGTCAACTCGCTGGCCCAGGCGGCCGCGCTCGCGGCGGTGGACGACGATCCCCACGTGCTCGAGTGCGTGCGGATGATCGAGGCGGGGCGCCACTTCCTCTACGACGAGTTCACCGCGCTCGGCATCCGCTACGTGCCCTCGCGCGCGAACTTCATCCTGGTCGACGTCGGGCGCAGCGCCTCCGACATCTATCAGCGCCTGCTGAAGGAAGGCGTGATCGTGCGGCCGATGACGCCGTTCGGCATGGAATCCGCGCTGCGCGTGACCGTCGGCACGCCCGAAGAGAACCGCCGGCTCGTGAAGGCGCTCAAGACCGTGTTGGGAAAGACGCCCGCGTGATCGGACGGCTGGCGATCGTCGGCGTCGGGCTCCTGGGCGGCTCCGTCGCCCTGGCCGCGCGCGCGGATGGGGTGGCGCGCGAGATCGTCGGCGTGGGACGCGATCGCCGGCGGCTCGAGGGCCCGCTGCGCGCGGGGATGGTCGACCGCATCCTCACCGACGTCGAGGCCGGCGTCGAGGGCGCCGACTGTGTGGTGCTCGCGGCCACCGTGCTCGCGAACGAGCGGCTGTTGGAGACGATCTGGCGCCGCGTGCCCGCCGGCGCGCTCGTCACCGACGTGGGCTCGACCAAGCGCGGCATCGTCGCGGTCGCCGAGCGCCTGGCCGCGACGCGCCCGCTCGGCTTTCTCGGCAGCCACCCGATGGCGGGCTCCGAAAAGAGCGGGTGGCAGGTCGCGCGCGCCGACCTGTTCCGCGGGGCAACCGTCATCGTGACGCCGACCGATGCCACCGAGCCGCGTGCGACGAAGGGGATCACGGCGCTGTGGGAGGCGCTCGGCGCCCGCGTCGCCGCGCTCGATCCCGAGACGCACGATCGCACGGTCGCCGCGATCAGCCACCTGCCGCACCTCGCCGCGTGGGCGCTGGTCGATGCCGTCGGCCGCTTCGAGCCCGGCGCGCTCGCGTTCGCCGCACGCGGCTTCCGTGACACCACGCGCATCGCGGCCTCCGATCCGCCGATGTGGCGCGACGTGCTGCTCGCCAACGCCGACGCCGTGCGCGCGAGCCTCGGCGCCTTTCGCGCCGCGCTCGATGATCTCGAGCGGCTGCTCGCCGCCGGCGACGCGGCCGGCATCGAGGCGCTGCTGGCGCGGCTGAAGACGGTGCGGGAGGGCGTGAACTTCCGCGTACGTCCCGTCCGGCGACTGGCCGGCGAGTGTGAGGTGCCGGGCGACAAGTCGATCTCGCATCGCGCGGCGCTGCTCGGCGCCATCGCCGACGGACCGACGGAGGTGCAGGGCTATCTCGAGGGCGAGGACTGCCTGCGCACGCTGACCGCGATTCAGATGATGGGTGTGGAAGTCGGCAAGAAGGGCCCCGGGCACTATCGGATCGGCGGTGTCGGCCGCGACGGTCTCAGCGAGCCCGGCGACGTGGTGGACTGCGGCAACTCCGGAACGACCGCGCGGCTCCTCATCGGCTTCGTCGCGGGCCAGCCGTTCTGGACGCTGATGACCGGCGACGAGTCGCTGCGTCGGCGTCCGATGAAGCGCGTCGCCGAGCCGCTCACGCGCATGGGCGCCACGATCGTCGGCCGCGAGGACGGCGGCCGGCTGCCGCTCGCCGTCCGCGGCGCCCCGCGGCCGCGCGCGATCAGCTATACGACGCCGATGGCCTCCGCGCAGGTGAAGTCCGCGATCCTCCTCGCCGGACTGCGCGCCGATGGTCCGGTGACGGTGCGCGAGCCCGCGCCCTCGCGCGATCACTCGGAGGTGATGCTGCGCGCCTTCGGCGCGCGCGTGGAGCGGACCGATCCGCTGACGGTCACGCTGCATCCCGGCCCGCTGCGCGGCACCGCGGTGCAGGTGCCCGGCGACATCTCGTCGGCCGCGTTCCTGCTCGTGGCCGGCCTGCTCGTGCCGGACGCGCGCGTGACCGTGCGCCGCGTGGGCGTGAATCCCACGCGCACCGGCCTGCTCGACGTGCTGGCGGCGATGCGGGCGCCGCTCACCATGACGCCGCACGGTGGGGCGACCGACGGGGCCGCTGAGCCGATGGCGGCGCTCGGCGTGAGCACGGCCCCGCTGGCCGCGACGACGGTCGCCGGCGCGCTGATCCCGCGCCTCATCGACGAGATTCCGGCACTGGCCGTGCTCGCCGCCACCGCGCGCGGTACGACGGAGATCCGCGACGCCGCCGAGCTGCGCGTGAAGGAATCCGACCGGATCGCGATGCTCGCGCGCGAGCTGGCGAAGATGGGTGTGCGCATCGACGAGCGCGCCGACGGGCTGGCGGTCCCCGGCGGACAGCGGTTCCACGGCGCGCGTGTGGCGTCGGCTGGCGATCATCGTATGGCGATGGCGCTCGCCGTCGCCGCTCTGGTCGCCGACGGCGAGACGGTCATCGAGGACACCGCGTGCGTGCAGACGTCGTTTCCGACGTTCGTGGACACCCTCAACGCGCTCGCGGGCGGCGAGGCCATCACGGTGGAGCCGTGATGGGCCCGCGCGGCCTCGTGGTGACGCTCGACGGCCCGGCGGGAGCGGGTAAGACGACGGTGGCGCGGCGGCTCGCCGAGCGGCTCGGCTACGAGCTCATCCCGACCGGCGCGATGTATCGCGCCCTGGCGGTGAGCGTGCTGCGCGCCGGCATCTCGCTCGACGACACGGCGGCCCTCGAGCGACATCTGGCGCCGCTCGACGTCACCATCGAGCATGGTCACGTGCGGCTGAACGGCGAGGACGTCACCGGCGCCATCCGCAGCCAGGCCGTCGCCGACGCGACCTCGACGCTGTCGATGCGCCGCGAGGTGCGCGACAAGGTGACGCCGCTGCAGCGTCGCGCCGCCGTGGCGGGCGGCGTGGTGCTCGAGGGGCGCGACACCGGCACCATCGTGTGCCCGAACGCGGACGTGAAGTTCTTCCTGACGGCCAACCTCGAGAGCCGCGCGCGCCGCCGGCACTCCGAGCTGGCGGCGCAGGGCGTGGACGCCGACCTCGACACCGTGCGCGACGAGGTCAAGGTGCGCGACCGCCAGGACACGACGCGCACGCTGGCGCCGCTGGTGAAGGCGGCCGACGCCATCGAGGTCGACACGAGCGACCTCTCGATCGACGAGGTCGTCGAGCGCATGGCCGCCGTCGTGGATGCCCGCCGCATGGTCGCGCCGCGTAGCGGCTTCTATGCTGCATGCAAGGCGGCCGCCGTGGCCGTCATGCGTACCCTGTGGCGCGTGGAGGGCCGCGGCATGCACCACGTGCCGGCGACAGGGCCGGTGCTGCTCGTGAGCAACCATTCGAGCCTGCTCGATCCGCCGTTCGTCGCCGGCGTGGCACCGCGCCAGCTGTCGTTCCTGGCCAAGGCGGAGCTGTTCACGATTCCCGGCTTCGGCCGCTTGATCCGCGCGCTCAACGCCCGCCCCGTGCGGCGCGAGGGCGCCGACGCCGGCGCGTTGCGCGCGGCCTTGCGCGTGCTCGAGGGCGGCGGCGCGGTGCTCGTGTTTCCCGAGGGCACGCGCGGCGACGAGGGCGTGCTGCGCGAGGCCAAGCCCGGTGCGGCGCTGCTCGCCGTGCTGAGCGGCGCGTCGGTCGTGCCCGTGTTCGTCCGCGGCAGCGGGCGCGCGTGGCCGCGCGGGCGGTTGCTTCCGCGGCCTGCTAAGGTGGTGGTGACATTCGGGCCACCCCTGCGGTTCGAACGCCCAGCGGGCGCCGGTAAAAAGGAGTATTACGACACGGTGAGCCGGGACATGATGGCGGCCATCGCGCGGCTTTCAAATCTCTGAAGGGGGGACCTGGCGGCATGGCGGAGAAGGAACGGCGGAACCTCGGCGGTTCGCGCACGGAGGGCGCAGAACCGGAGGAGCGCATGGAGGACTGGTTCAAGGAAGGGGGCACCACCAGCGAATTCGAGGAAGGCGAAGTCGTGCGAGGCCGGGTGGTGCATGTCGGCACGAGCGAGGTGCTCGTCGACGTCGGCTACAAGAGCGAAGGCGCGATCCCCATCGAGGAGTTCCACCGGCACGGCGCGCTGCCCAAGGTCGGCGAGGAGATCGAGGTCTACCTCGAGGCCAAGGAGGACTCCGAGGGCCTCATCGTCCTGTCCAAGGACAAAGCCGACAAGATCAAGGTCTGGGACGCGATCACCCAGGCGTACGAGAAGGGGCAGCCGGTCGAGGGCCGCGTGGTCGAGGTGGTCAAGGGCGGTCTCGCCGTGGACGTCGGCGTGAAGGCGTTCCTGCCGGGCTCGCAGGTCGATCTGCGTCCCGTGAAGAATCTCGCCTCGATGGTCGGCCAGCAGATCCGCGCCAAGGTCATCAAGCTCAACCG
>Ga0209375_1002402_pt1 | contig 13506 bp, 13 predicted proteins | sample GraSoiAngelo_131_FD_185888 | JGI IMG/M metagenome (GOLD analysis project Ga0209375, IMG submission 185888) | Grasslands soil microbial communities from the Angelo Coastal Reserve, California, USA - 14_0929_02_30cm (SPAdes) (version 2) | ecosystem: Environmental > Terrestrial > Soil > Grasslands ... | reverse complement strand
GACGTAGCCGTTGCTGTCGATCGCGTTCGCGCGCTCCCACAGGTGCCGCGGGACGATGAGCGGGAAGAGCGTCCGCACGCCGGTGTTCGACAGCGGTTGGGTGAGCGAGGTGATGGTCACGATCGCCAGCAGCGCGGCCACTGGAAGGAGGTCCACCAGGGCGAGCGTCGCGATCAGCGCGAGCGAACATCCTGCGATCACGTAATCGAGGACCATGAGTCGGGTGCGGCCGTGGCGGTCGAGCAGAGCGCCGGCGACGGGGCTGCCGACAAGGCCGGGCAGGATGCTGAGGAAAGTGACCGCACCTGCGATCTCTGCCGATCCGTAACGCTGCAAAGCGAAGAGGACGAGGACCAACGACACCATCTGGCCGGCGGTACGCGCGAGCATCATGCTCGCGACCAAGCGCGGGAATCCGGCGATCGCGAACAGCCGCCCGTAGCTCGGTGCGTCGTGAGTGGAAGAGGTCACGGACCCGCGAGGCTAGCGCAGATGGGCCGCAGGAATTATTTGGCCGCGCTGCTTTCGCGTTCGCGCCGGGCGGCGCGCCGCTCCTCGTATATGCGCGCCGACGCGTCAAGCTTGTCGAGGAACCGGTGAAGGCGGTCGCGGTCGTGCTCGGCCTCGGCATCGAGACCGGTGCGTTCGAAGATGCGCCAGTAGCGGAGCAGCGGCCACAGGATGTCGTCGTGATGGATGCGGAGGTCGTAGATGCCCGCGTCCGCCATCCGCGCCGCCTTGCGCACGAATCCGGCGATGGCGCTGCCCGGCATCTCGAACGTGAGCACCTCGCGCGTGATCGCGGTGACGACCTCGGACGGCGCGATCTCGAGCATCGCCGCGAGCGCGTCGCGGTAGAAGACCATGTGCAGGTTCTCGTCGAGCGCGACGCGCGACATGATCTTGTCCGCCACCGGGTCGTCCGAGTACCGGCCGGTGTTCTGGTGCGAGACACGAGTGGCGAGCTCCTGGAACGACGTATAGGCGAGGCCCTGCAGCACGTTCACGTCGTGGTCGTAGCCGGACATCACGTTCTGCATCCGGCCACGCTCGAGCGCGACCGGATCGATGTTCCGCGTGACGACGAGGTAATCGCGGATGACGATCGCGTGCCGGCCCTCTTCGGCGGTCCACCGGTTGACCCAGTTCTTCCACGCGCCGTCGCCCTTGCTGAAGATCTTGTAGATGAGGCGGTGGTATGAGGGCAGGTTGTCTTCGGTGAGCAGGTTCACCTCGAAGGCCGTCTGCGCGACGCCGGTGAGCCTGGGCTGGTCCGGCGTCCAGGGCTCCTTGTCGTAGTCGCGCCCCAGGCTGTATGGGATGTAGTCGTGCGGGAACCACTCCTTCGCCACGCCGACGTGGCGATCCAGCAGACGCGCGACCGTCGGCTCGACCTCGGCGAGGAGCGCCGCGTCGTCGTGACGGGTCTTCATTCCGGCGAAATCGTAGCGCCTGACGGGCTTCTCAGACGGCGGCTGCGGCCTTCTTGCGCTGGCCCGCGAGACGATCACGGTCTTGCTTCGCCAGCACGCGCTTGCGGATGCGATACGCCGCCGGCGTGACCTCGAGCAGCTCGTCATCGGCCAGGAATTCGACCGCGTCATCGAGCGACAGCTCGCGGAGTCCATCGAGCTTCGCGGCGATATCCGAATTGCTGCTTCGCATGTTCGTGAGGTGTTTCTTGCGCACCACATTCACCTCGAGGTCGCGGTCGCGGATGTGCTCGCCGACGACCATCCCCTCGTAGACCTCCACGCCGGGCCCGATGAAGAGCTGGCCGCGCTCCTGCGCCTGGTTCAGCCCGAACATCGTCGTCGTGCCTGCTTCGAAAGCGATGAGCGACCCGAGATCGCGGGACTCGATCGCGCCTGCGTAGGGCCCGTACCCCGCGAAGAGCGTGTTCATCACGCCCTTGCCACGCGTGTTCGTGAGGAAGGCCTGACGGAATCCGAGCAGACCGCGGGTGGGGATCCGGTACACGCAGTGGGCGCTGCCATCCTCGCGGTACTTCATGTCGACGAGAGCACCGCGCCGCCGGCCCGCGAGCTCTACCACCGTGCCGAGCACGTCCTGCGCGACCTCGACCTCGAGCTGCTCGTACGGCTCCAGCTGCTCGCCGCCCTCCTCCTTGTAGATGACCTCCGGGCGCGACACCTGGAACTCATAGCCCTCGCGCCGCAGCGTCTCGATGAGGATCGCGAGGTGCAGCTCACCGCGGCCGCTCACCACCAGCGTGTCGGGGCTCTCGGTATCGGCCACGCGCAGCGCCACGTCGCGCTCGAGCTCGGCGTAGAGGCGCTCCCGCAGCTTGCGGCTGGTGACGTGCGTGCCCTCGCGTCCCGAGAAGGGGCTGGTGTTCACGGCGAAGGTCATCCGCAGCGTGGGCTCTTCGACGCGAATGGGCGGAAGGGGCCGCGGGTCCGCTGCGTCCGCGATCGTGTCGCCGATGCCCACGTCGGGGACACCGGCGACCGCGACGATGTCACCGGCACGCGCGTCTTCGACCTCTTCGCGCGCCAGACCCTGGAAGGTGAAGAGCTGCGTGACGCGCGCCGGCGTGAGCGCGCCGAAGTGGTCGATGCGCATGACCGGCTGCGCGCGCCTGAGCACGCCGCTCTGGAGCCGTCCGACGGCGATCTTGCCCTTGTAATCGTCGTAGGTCGTCGTCGTCACGAGCAGCTGCGCCGGCGCCTCGGCGTCCACATCGGGCGCGGGGATGCTCTCGACGATCGCGTCGAACAGCGGCTCGAGCGTGGTGCCGATGTGGCGGTGGTCGGTGCTGGCCGCGCCGGTGATCGCGTTGGTGTAGATCGTCGCGAACTCGGCCTGCTCGTTCGCGGCACCGAGGTCGAGGAACAGGTCGAACGTCTCATTCAGCACGTGCACCGGGCGCGCGTTCGGACGATCGATCTTGTTGATGACCACGATCGCGCGGTGGCCGCGCCGGAGCGCCTGGCGCAGCACGAATTTCGTCTGCGGCATCGGCCCATCGACCGCGTCGACGAGAAGAAGCACGCCGTCGACCATGTTCATGACCCGTTCGACCTCGCCGCCGAAATCGGCGTGGCCGGGCGTGTCGACGATGTTGATCTTCGTTCCGCGATACATGACCGCGGTGTTCTTCGCCATGATGGTGATGCCGCGCTCGCGCTCGAGCGCGTTCGAGTCCATGACGCGCTCGGCGACCTGCTGGTTGTCGCGGAAGATATGGCTCTGCCGGAGCATGGCGTCGACCAGCGTCGTCTTCCCGTGGTCGACGTGCGCGATGATCGCGATGTTGCGGATGTCGGTCCGGCGCATGGCTAGGTAGGGCCGCGGAAAGGGGACATGTGACAAGTCTATTGTGCGTTCGTGCGCCGGAGCCGCCTCATCGTGCTTGCGATCCTCTGCGGGCTCACAGGCATCGTTTGGATCCTTCAGGGCATCGGCATGCTTCCGGGGTCGTTCATGACCGGGCAGATCGTGTGGGCCGCGATCGGGAGCGTGTTGCTCTTCGTTTCGGGCATCCTGGCATGGGCCGCGTTCAGACCGAAGGCCTCCTGAGTCGCGGAACAACGGTGGCCCTCGGGTAGTTGCAGTAGGCGATGCCCGCCGTCGAAGCTGAGACCCTTGCGCTACCCCGTATCGAGCGGCCCGACCTCGCCGCCGCGGTGCGTCCGGTGCTGGGCGTCGTCGACGCGACGGTCACGCTGGAAGGCGAGGGCTTCCAGGTTCGCCGGCCCTTCCCCGGGATCGACCCGAATCTCACCGACCCGTTCCTGCTTCTCGATCACCTCGGCGCGGTCGAGTACTCGCCGGGCGAGGCGAAGGGCGCGCCGGATCATCCGCACCGCGGCTTCGAGACGGTGACCTACATCATGGACGGCGCGATCGAGCACAAGGACTCGACCGGCGGCGGCGGCGTGATCACCGACGGCGCGACGCAGTGGATGACCGCGGGCGCCGGCATCGTCCACTCCGAGATGCCGACGCACGAGCTGCTCGTGCGCGGAGGCCTCTTCCACGGCACGCAGCTGTGGGTGAACCTGCCCGCCGACAAGAAGTGGAGCCCGCCGCGCTACCAGGACATCCGCGGGAGCGACGTGCTCCTCCTCTCGTCGCACGACGGCGCATCGCTCGTCCGCGTCATCGCCGGCGATCTCGGCGGTCACGCCGGTCCGGGCCGCACGCACACGCCGATCGTGTACGCACACGCGAGCATCGCGCCGGGCGCGCGGCTCGAGCTGCCATGGCCCAGCGAGTTCAACGCGCTCGCGTACGTCCTTTCCGGTCGCGGCACCGCCGGCATCGGACGCGTCGCGCTCCATGAAGGCCAGCTCGCGATCTTCGGGCCCGGCGATGCGCTCGCGATCGCGGCAGACGAGCAGCAGACGAGCCGCGCGCCGCGTCTCGAGATCCTGCTGCTCGGCGGTCGTCCGATCCGCGAGACGATCGCGTTCTACGGACCGTTCGTGATGAACACCCGCGAGGAGATCATCCAGGCCATCGCCGATTACCGCGCCGGCCGCATGGGGGTCATCCCGCCGACGCGGCGCGACGCCTAGCGCGCAGCTAGCGCCGCTCCAAAGCGAGGCGCGCGCCCAGCGCGATCAACACGCCGCCGGTAACGCGCTCCAGCCAGCGCCGCACGCCGGCGCCACCGAGCAGAGCGCTGATGCGCGTGAGCGCGTACGCGTACGCCGAGAGCCACGCGATCCCCATGACGCCGTGCGCGACCGCGAACGCGAGCGACCGTACGAGCACATTGTCCCCGGGTGACATGAACTGGGGCAGGAAGGTCAGGTAGAAGACCGCGACCTTCGGGTTCAGCACGTTGCTGAACACGCCCTGCAGATACGGATTCGCGCCGCGCCGCGGCGAGGGCGTCTCGGACGTGTCGTGACGGAACGAGCTGCGAAGCGCCTGGAGCCCGAGATAGGTGAGGTACGCCGCGCCGGCGATCTTCACGATCGTGAATGCCTCCGCCGATGTCGCGAGGATCACCGACAGCCCCAGGGCTGACGCGGTCGCATGCACGAGCAGGCCGGAGCAGATGCCGAGCGTCGCGAGTAGCGCCGCCCGCCGGCCGCGCTCGAGCGTGATCTTCGCGACGAGCGCCATGTCCGCGCCCGGTGAGATCGTCAGCAGCGCCAGGACGGCGAGTCCGGTGACGAAGAGCGGGTCGAGCATCAGCGACGCCCGAGCCGGCGCACGAGGTTCGTGCGGGCTTCGACGTCGAGCGGCCGATCGCGCTCGGCGAGCTTCGCGGCAACGGCCTCGCGATGCTCGACCGTGCGGTTCGCGCCGAACTTGAACTTCGCGCGCACGTCGGTGACGGAGAGACGGATGCCGCGGATGGATCCGAGCAGCTTGCCGTACGGATTGTCGCCGGGCTCGACCGGCGCGTGTTTTCCTTCGGGCTGGAAATGCGCGAGCTGGCGCTCGAGGATCGCTGCGATGCCGGCCGGCTCGTCGACGATCTCCACGTCGCACGCGAGCTGTACCGCCGCGTAGTACGAGGTCGGGACGCCGTACTCGTCCTGGTTCCAGTGACCCGGGATGAAGGTGTAGGCACCGAAGACGGAGAGCAGCGCACGCGGGCGCTCGTCCAGCGCTCCCCAGACCGGATTGGGTCTCGCAAGGTGAAGGAGCACGGTCTTGTCGCCGTCATAGATGAAGTGCGTCGGCACCACGATCGGGAGATCGCGGCCGGCACCGGGCGCGATGAGCTCGCCGAAATCGTGGTCGGCGAGGAACGCGCGCCACTCGGCATCGCTCAGCGGCTCGTCGTGACGACGGATGAGCACTCCTTACACCTCCGCTGTCGTCGTTTTCCGCGCGAGGCCGGCATCGCGCGTCGCGGCGGCGACGGCCTTCGCGACCGCCGGCACGACATCGCGGTCGAACACCGACGGCAGGATGTACTCGGCCGAACGCACTTGCGGCGGGACGGTCGCGGCGAGCGCCTTCGCCGCGGCGAGCTCGACCTCCGCCGATACGCCGCGAGCGCGGGCGTCGAGAAGTCCGCGGAACACACCAGGGAACGCGAGCACGTTGTTCACCTGATTCGGATAGTCGCTGCGTCCGGTCGCGAGCACGTCCACGTCGGGCGCGGCGTCGAGCGGGTCGATCTCGGGATCAGGGTTCGCGAGCGCGAACACGATGCGTGGTCGCCCCATCGTGCGCAGCGCTCCACGCGACAGGATCCTCGGACCAGAGAGTCCGATGAAGACATTCGCGCCGGCGAGCGCGTCCTCGAGCGACCCGCGGCGCTCGGTCCCGAGCACTCGCACGACATTGCGCTTCTCCTCGTTCAGATCATCGCGCTTGCCATGCACGATGCCGTGGCGGTCGCACAGCATGATGTCGCGCACGCCGGCAAGGCGCAGCAGCCGTGCCGTCGCGATCCCCGCGGCGCCAGCGCCCGCGATCACGATGCGCAGATCGGCGAGCTCGCGCGCCACAACGGCCGCGGCATTCCGTAACCCCGCGAGAACGACGATCGCTGTGCCGTGCTGGTCGTCGTGGAAGACCGGGATGTCGAGACGTTCGCGCAACTTGCGCTCGACGACGAAGCACGCCGGCGCCGCGATGTCCTCGAGATTGATGCCTCCGAACACTGGCGCAACGTTCTCCACGGTGCGAACGATCTCGTCGGGGTCGTGCGTCGCGAGGCACAGCGGGAACGCCGTGATAGCCGCGAGGTCCGCGAAGAGCAGGGCCTTCCCCTCCATCACCGGCAGCGCGGCCTCCGGCCCGATGTTGCCGAGTCCGAGCACCGCTGACCCGTCGGTGACGACCGCGACGCTGTTCTGCCGGATCGTGAGCCGCCAGACCTTGTCCGGATCCTCGGCGATCGCGCGAGAGATGCGCGCGACGCCCGGCGTGTATACCAGCGACAGGTCGTCGCGCGTGCGGACGCTCACCCGACCCTTCGTCTCGATCTTGCCGCCGAGGTGCATCAGGAACGCGCGGTCGGACACGTTGCGGACGCGAACGCCGTCGATCCGCCGCAGATCATCCTGGAGCTGCGCCCCGATGGCCTCGTCGGGGCAGTCCACCGTCACGTCGCGAACGTGGACCGCCGGGGTGGCCTCGACGAGATCGATCGCGCCAAGGCTGCAGCCGCGTTCGCCGACGACGGTCGCAACGTGCGCGAACATGCCGGGGCGATTGGCGATCTCGAGCCGGAAGACGAGGCGGAACGCCGGACTCAGCACGGCGCGCGGCGGCGCATCGGGCACGCCTGTCAGCGTATCGCGGTCACCGGCGTGGCGTTCCCGTCACGGCACGCAAAGCGCAGAGTTGGTCTGGTGATGGGACCAGTCGTTGGCGTGCTCATGCTCATCGCGTCTCTCGCTGCTGCGGCGCCCGCGTCGGCGCCCGCGCTCGCGCCCGCGAACGCGACGTGCGTCGGCTCGATCGGTCCGGGCATCGCACCACCCGCGCGCGTGCCGAGCGGCATCGCAGGATTTCACGCGTCGTGGTACGGCCAGTCGGGATACATGAGCCTCTGCGCCGGCGAGCGCGCGACCGCGACGGTCGCCTATTTCAACTCGGGCTCGCGCGGCTGGATCAGCGGGCGTTTGGGTGAGGTCGCGTACCTCGGGACATGGAACTCCGAGCCCGGCCAGGATCAGCCGAGCATCCTCGGCGGCGATGGTGCGCGTGGCTCGCCCGCGACCGGATGGCCGCGCTTCAACCGCGCCAGCGTGCAGCCCGCCGCCTACGTCGGTCCGGGTCAGATCGCATGGTTCCAGTTCAGCGTGCAGGCGCCGCCCCTGCCGGGCACGTACCGCCTCGGCATCCGTCCGCTGATCGAAGGCGCGACCTGGATGGAGGACTACGGCGTCTTCTGGATCGTCACGGTGCTGAGCGCGGACGGCTCGGCGCCGCGACCGACGCCACCGTCACCATCCGGTGTCACGTACGCGATCGGCGACGGCGTCGCGGCATCCGACATCGCCGAGGTGCATGAGGGCGTCGCGCACGCGGGCGCGTATCTTGCCACGAGCGCCGGCGGCGATCGCGGGAACGCGGTGACGGTGAACGTCCGTGTCGGCGACGGCACCGAGCGCTTCTGCTGCCTCACCCTCGGCCCGTCGTTCGAGATCGTCACGTCCAACCTCGCCTGGTCGTCGCCGCCCGCGGCCGCGCCCGACACCTGGACGCCGAGCACCGAGCGGAAAGAGCTGGCTGCGCACGAGTACATCCACCTCTGGCAATACGAGCTGGGCGGCAGCGCCTGCATGCTCGGTCCGCGCTGGATCTCGGAGGGCATGGCCGAGTCGCTCGCGTACCGCTCGCTCGTCGACGCCGGGCTCATCCCGGCAGCGAACATGGATGTCTTCACGAAGCGGCAGCTGCGAAACGCGCGTTACGTGACCCTGCGCTCGCTCGAGACCTCGTGGCCGTCGGACGCGAATCCGTTCGCCGTGGGATATCTCGCCGTCGATCGGATGCTCGCGCGGAACGGACCGCTGCCGCTGCGCGACTTCTGCAGCCGCGTTGGCCGCGGCGAGTCCTGGCCTGCGGCCTTCGCGTCGGCCTTCGGGCAGACGCCGGACGCCTTCTACGCGAGCTTCGAGCTGCTCCGCTCCGAATACGTGCGCTAAGGGCGCCTGCCGATCTGACGGAAGTGGCGACGCGTCCGGTGATACGCGCCGCCCTCTTTGGGGATGATGCTGATGGACCCGTCGATCTCCAGCACGGCTGCGGCTACCTTGCTCACGTCGGCGATGCCGTGTTCGCGAGCGGCCATCTCGATCTCCTCGAGGTCGACGTGCTCGCGCTCCAGGTTTTCCATGATCGGCCGGCCATCCTGGACCAAGAGCGTTCGCTCGTCGGAGACAAGCCGGCCGAGGATCGGGATATCGCGGCCGAAGCGGCTGAGCGCGACATTCAGGCCGACCAGCGTCGCCGCCGAGATGATGCCTCCGATGAGAGAGACGTCTCCACCGTTCATCGAGTTCTGGACCGCGTTGGCGATGATCAGGATCACGACGAGATCCGCCGCGGTCATCTGGCCGAGCTCACGCTTACCAGCAAGGCGTAGCAAAGTGAGCACCGCGGCGTAGACGACCGCCGTACGCAGGATGAGCTCCCAGAGGGGGACGGATAGGGTCAGCACGCGGACATCCTGACCTATTCGCGCCCACCTCGACTGGCGTGGAAAAAGAGGCGCGCGGTCAGCATCCCGACGAGGATCGCTGCGAGCGCGGCCAGCACGACGCCGGCGCTCACCAAAACGAGGAACAGCGAGTCGATCTGCACGGTGGACCCATGGTCCGTCGCCCCACCCGGGCTAAATAGGGCCGAAGGTCACCTGTTCGCCGGGACCACTCGACCGCCTCTTTTGGTCCGCGCGGCCCTGTCTCGCCGAATGGCCGGACGGCAAAGTTGACGCAGCAACACGGAGGTCTTGAAAGAAATGTCGAGCACCCGGATCACGAAGAGCACGGTCATCGCTGACCCACCACTGGCACGCTTCCTGTTCTCGGACACGCGGATGGCGCCGGTCTGGCTCCTCGTCCGCATCTACGTCGGCTGGGCCTGGCTCGACGCTGGACTGCACAAGATCCAGGACGTAGGAGCGACGACGAACTACATCTACGACGGCACCGGGATCCTCGCCTTCTGGAACCGGATCGCCGCGATACCCGCGGCACCAGCCAAGCCGGTCATCACCTACGACTGGTACCGCGGCTTCATCCAGTTCCTCATCGACAGCCACGCTGAGGTGGTCATGGGAAAGGTGATCGCGTTCGGTGAGACCGCGGTCGGCCTCGGACTCATCTTCGGTGCGTTCGTCGGCGTCGCGGCCGTCGGCGGCGCATTCATGAACCTGAACTTCATGCTCGCCGGCAGCGCCAGTACAAACCCGGTCATGCTCCTGCTGGGCTTCCTCCTGGTCCTCGCCTGGAAGACAGCCGGGCACATCGGCCTCGACCGGTTCCTCATGCCGCGCCTCGGAACACCCTGGAAGGTCCCGCCAACAGAGAAGCCCGTGTACCCGACACCAGCTCGCGTTCCGTCCACCGCGTGACCCACACTCGACGTTTAGCCAGGAAGAGCGGAGAGATCCGCTCTTCTTGCACGTCTCCTCCGATAATCGGCCGGTGAGCGACTCCAAGGTCCGCGACACGCGCGGAACCTACTCACGGCGGCTGCGCATCGCGGCGGTCCTCCTGCCTTCGCTTCTCATCGTCGCGCTCATGGCGCTCGACTTTTTCCTCGTCGAGCGCTTCGTTTCGCCGGGCATCTCGCACCTCATCACGGTCGTCGTCGGCGTCGCCGGCGTCCTCGCGTTCTCGTCGGTGATCTTCGCGCAGCTCGCGAACCTACAGGTCCGCGATCGCGCCAACACCGAGCGGCTGCGGCAGCTCGCCGACGCGCTCGAGCAAAAGCGCCAGCAGCTGCAGGCGGTCAATGCCGCGGGGCTCGCGCTCACCTCGGAGCTCGACCGCGACGAGGTGCTGCAGCGCGTCGCGGATCAGGCGCGCGCGGTGGCGAACGCGAAGTACGCGGCCCTTGGCGTGTTCGACGAGCAGGGCGTGGTCGAGACGTTCACGACGTCGGGTATCAGCGATGAAGACCGCACACTCATCGGAGCGCTGCCGCGCGGCCTCGGTCTGCTCGGTCACCTGCAGGAGGAGCGCCGGCCCCTGCGGCTACGAGACCTTCACGCGCATCCCTCATCCGTCGGATTCCCGAAGAACCACCCGCCGATGCGCAGCTTCCTTGGCACGCCGATCGTCCTGCGTGGAGAACCGCTCGGTAATCTGTACCTCACCGAGAAGCAAGGAGCGGAGGAGTTCACGACGGACGACGCCGAGGCGCTCGAGACGCTCGCCGCGCAGGCCGCGATCGCGATCGAGAATGCACGCCTCTACCACCAGGTCGAACGCGTGTCGGTTTTGGAGGAGCGCCAGCGCATCCGCATGGACCTTCACGACGGCGTCATGCAGTCGCTGTATGGCGTAGGCCTGCTGCTCGAGGACGTCGCCGAGCGCGTCGACACCGAGCCGGCGCACGCGAAAGATCAGCTCTGGCGCTCGGTCGACCGTCTCAATGCCGCGATCGCGGATCTTCGCGGGTACGTGCTCGGGCTGCGGCAAGTGCAGGCGAGCGATCAGCCACTGACGGAATCGCTGCCGCTGCTCGCGGAGCAGGCGCATTCGAACGCTCTCATCGACGTCGACGTCCAGATCTCGCCGGACGCTGCGCGCGGCCTCGATCGACCCCGGCGCGAGGCCGCCTACTACATCGCGGCCGACGCGCTGGGGAACATCGCGCGCCACGCTCGCGCGCGCCACGCGTCGGTGCGTCTCTTCGACGAGAACGGCAGCGTCATCCTGCTGATCGCGGACGACGGCGTCGGCTTTGACTTCGAGGAGAGTACGACCGGCCACGGGCTGCACAACATGCGCGAGCGCGCGTTCGCCGTCGGCGGCACGCTTCGCGTTGAGAGCCAGCCCGGCCGCGGCGCGCGAGTACGCTTCGAGCTGCCGGCGACGATAGTGGAGAGGAATGGCTGAGACGCAGACTCGGGTGATGCTGGTCGACGACCACGAGGTCGTGCGCGAAGGTCTCCGCACGCTGATCGGCCGCCACAAGGAGATGCTCGTCGTCGGCGAAGCTGCCACGACCGCTGAGGCGATCGAGACAGCGGCGAGGACCAGGCCCGATGTCATCGTCATGGACATCCGGTTACCGGACGGCAGCGGCGTCGAGGCATGCCGGACCATCCGCGAGGCGCGGCCGGAGACCAAGGTGATCATGCTCACCTCCTACGCGGACGACGAGGCGCTCTTCGCCTCGATCGTCGCGGGCGCGGCCGGGTACCTCTTGAAACAGACGCGCGGTCAGGCCGTCATCGATGCGATCGCCGCGGTCGCGCTCGGACAGTCGCTCCTCGATCCGGACGTCACCGGCAAGGTGCTGGAGCGCGTGCGCCGTGGCCACGGGGACGAGGATCCGGCATTCGCGTCACTGACCGACCAGGAGCGCAAGGTGCTCGAGCACCTGGCCGAAGGCAAGACGAACCGCGTGATCGGCGAGGCGCTCTTCCTATCCGAGAAGACCGTGAAGAACTACGTAAGCCGCATCCTCGACAAGCTGGGCCTGGCACGGCGGGCCGAAGCCGCGGCCTACATGGCCAAGCGGCGGCCCCGCTTCTGACACCAGCACGCCCACAACGATGTCAGGCGGCACCCCACATACGTGCCGAAAGACTCACTGCCAAGACGCTGCTCCTACCTACGGTTGGTGCATCGCCGACATTCCAGGAAATGGGTGCTCCGGCAGGAGGCATCAGACATGAGGGTCCTCATCGCGATGGCAACAGCACTCGTGCTCCTGGCCGGATGCGCAGCTCAAGGCGCTCAGCCAGGCACAGGCGGGCAGGTCTCGGTGACCTTGACGGACACGGGCGTGACGCTTGCCCAGACCAGCGTCAGCAGCGGCCCGGTTACGTTCAAAGTGAAGAACGCGGGCTCGATCGTGCACGAGCTCGTCGTGGTCCGGACCGATATCGCACAGGACAAGATCCAACCGAACACGGACGAGCCGAGCAAGATGTCCGAGGAGGGCACTCAGGGTGAGAGCGGAGACCTCGAGGCCGGCTTGACCAAGGACTTCACCCTCAATCTCAGCGCCGGCAAGTACGTGCTCATGTGTAACCAGCCAGGCCACTACATGGCGGGAATGCACATCGCCTTCGTCGTTCGATAGTCCAAGACTCTCGTCACGACATGCGGCTCGTCGAGCACAGGCTCGACGAGCCGCGTTCTTGCGCGTATCGCCTCGCGTCGCGACGGAATCGAGTGCTGCTCGGTGTTTGCCCTGGCCTGATCGGCTCGGCGGAAGATATCTAGCCCGCGAGCTTAGAAAGGAATAGCGCCTCCGCGAGGCAGACGCGCTCGAACTCCGCGAGATGCAGTCCCTCGTCGGGACCATGTGGGCCGGACTGCGGGTCGTCCACGCCGGTGACGAGGATCTCGGCCATCGGGAAAAGCTCGGCGAAGTCGAACAGGAACGGGATGCTCCCGCCCGAGCCAACGTCGACCGCTTTCGCGCCCCACGCTTCGGACAGCGCCGCGTGCATCGCGCGGTAGGCCGGACCGCCGGTCTTCGTCGCGAACGGTTCGCCGACCGCGTGACGCTCGATGTGGACCTCCGCTCCCCATGGCACGTTCTTCTCGAGGTGCTTCACCAGCGCGTCGAGCGCCTTCGTTGCATCCTGTCCCGGCGGGATGCGCATGCTGACCTTCGCCCGCGCGACGGGCACGAGCTGATTCACCGCCTCGCGCACAGGTGGTGCGTCGAGCGCAAGCACCGAGATCGCCGGCATCATCCACATGCGATCGGTCAGCCCGCCGTCGCCGATGAGCTTCACACTCCTTCGCGCCCCGGCCTGCTCCCGTAGCTCTGCTTCCGTGAGATCCAGCGCGGGCGCCTTGCCACTCGCGAGGCCCTCCACGCGGACCCGTCCCCGGTCGTCATGGAGTGACGCGAGAACGTGCGCAA
>Ga0209375_1002392_pt1 | contig 13546 bp, 16 predicted proteins | sample GraSoiAngelo_131_FD_185888 | JGI IMG/M metagenome (GOLD analysis project Ga0209375, IMG submission 185888) | Grasslands soil microbial communities from the Angelo Coastal Reserve, California, USA - 14_0929_02_30cm (SPAdes) (version 2) | ecosystem: Environmental > Terrestrial > Soil > Grasslands ... | reverse complement strand
CATTAAGTAAGAGCTTACTTGCAGCAAAGAGTCTGGTTGTTTCGCTCGAAAGCGGCACGACAACCAATTAAGTTGTTCTCCAGGAAGCCCTCAGGCCCTTCAATCCCTGGCAACCCAGCCATAATTTATTTGGAAGAATTAATGAAAGAGTACACTCTTCATTGGAAGGCAGCATTTTAAAGTCCGCAGTATAATTGTACGGTAATTACTTAATATACTATCGGGAGATGTAATCGACATGAGAACGACTCCAAATTCCGTCTGGAAAGTGTCTGACTCTGCGCGCTCCACTTACACTCAGGATGGTGCCGTGATACTGGATATTCAAAAGGGTTTGTGCTACAGCCTGAACGTTGTAGCAGCCAAGGCTTGGAGCGCCCTTGAGTCACACCAGGGGGGCTCTACCTTTCAAGATCTGATCGATTCCCTGCGCAAACAGTTCGACGCTCCCCGCGAAAGGCTGGAAGCTGATATCGCCGAGCACCTCGAAAAACTCGAGAAGGCGGGGTTGGTTCATCGGAGCGCTTCGCAACGTACTCCCCCGCCATCGTAATTTCTGACAGCCGCCTGATCGATTTGCTCCTGCAATCGAAATGAACGCCCGGCGCGGGTATCCCCTATTTATTGAACGGACTTTCTGGCTTGGACTCTTCTCAACTATGGTAGTGAAACCTAGGAGGCAAGGTTGATGATTTACGAAAGACCTTTTGTTCAGAGTTGGGGAACAGTGCGTGCGTTTCTCGAGCAATTCTTCCCAAGACAATTCATGCCGCGGATAAGCTCGGTTAGCAATGACTGGCGTGTACAGAAACTCATAAATTTGATCGATAGCGATCCTGCAAGTATTCGGTGGAATCTCGACCAAATCTGTAAGCAGCTCCAACTATGCATGTCAGGTCGCCAGGCACGCCGCCTCTTCAAGACTCATACCGGCATAGGCATCAAGCAATATGCAAAGAAAAAGCGTCTTGAAATGGCGGCGCAACAGTTACGAGCGACGGAGGCACCCGTCAAAGCGATTGCAGTGGACGCTGGATACAGGCATGTCGGCAACTTCACCAGAAGCTTCCTGAAACATTTCCGCGTGAGTCCGGTCGAATTCAGGAGGATTTGGCGCCGAAGCGACGTCACCGCATGAAGAACAGCATACGTAGCTCGCGCCAATCATACCGCCCTCAGTGGTCCGTGCGAACTTACCGGCTTTCAAGCTGCGTAGCCCAGAATTAGCTCAGTCAACGATCCAAGGGCACGGAGAATTCTTTGAATCCGACTTTTAAGACGCAGGCAAAGTGGTTCATTCGTCAAATGCAACCGCTTTTGCCTACTTATTCCCTCAGTGTCCTGTTGGTTGTTCTGAGCAGCCTGATGTTTCTTCTCGATCCCTTGCTCATGAAGTGGCTGATTGACCGCGTTCTTCCCAAAAAGGACTTTCGCCTCTTGACCTTTGCAGCTTGTGGATTCTTCGGCCTGTACGTTTTCCGGCTCAGTTTTTTTACTTTGGCGCAACTCGTAAACTTTCGCACGATTCAGAAACTGGTGTTGCGGATGCGCCTCAGCATCCTGCAACAGATGAACCTCCTCTCTGCGGATTACCACGAAACCACTCCGGTTGGGGAGAGACTCTATCGTTTGGAACAAGATGTCGATCAGGTCGCCGAAGTAGGATCGAATCTAGTTCCGTTTGTTCTGCAAACGGCCTTCAAGGCCGTCTTCGTCATGGGCACCATGTTTACGCTCGATCCGCGGCTGACCATGATGGTTCTCCCGCTGATGCCTCTTTTCTTTGTTTTTCGCAAGAAGTTTGAAAGGCCCTTGCGCCGGGCCTCGGATGCGGTCCAGGAAAAGGCCGCCAAGGAAAACAGTTTTCTTCAAGAGCATCTCTCGTCCGTCGTCCAAGTCCAACTCCTGCACCAGGAGAAGAGTCAAACCGAAGGTTTTCTGGAACGCGCTAATGAACGCATGAAAGCACTGAATCACCGGGAACTGGTCGAGGTTCTGTTCAGCGCCTGCTACATGGGAATCATTGCTTTGGGCACCATCGCGATTCTTGGTTATGGTGGCTATCAGGTATTTGTGGGGGCCTTAACCATCGGAGGCGTGGTCGCCTTCTACAGCTATGTGGGTGCGCTCTTTGATCCGCTGGGCGCAGCCGTACACATTTACTCTCAGCTGAATCGCTTGGGCACGAATATCCGGCGCATCCTGGACGTCACGGAAAGAGCGCCCGGTGTAGCAGAATTGGCGGGCGCGGTCGGCTTCCCCTCACCGCTCAGGGGCTATGTGGAAATGGAGGGGGTCTCGTTTTCCTACTGTGAAGCCGCACCAGTGCTCAACAACATTGATCTGAAACTTGAGCCTGGTGAGAAGGTTGCCTTGGTCGGTATGAGCGGGAGCGGAAAAAGCACTATCGCCAAACTCGTTGCCAGGTTGTATGACGTGCACCGGGGAACTGTTTACATCGACGGGATGGATGTCCGAAACCTCCGCCTGGAGAGCCTGCGAACGAGGGTCTGTTACCTCTTGCAGGATGCCGTGCTTTTCGATCGAACACTGAAGGAGAATCTGCTGCTCGGTAACCCCCTGGCGCCGGCAAAGGAACTCCACCGGGCCGTCGAAATTGCAGACATGAAGGAATTACTGCGACGGTTGCCGCAGGGTTGGGACACGCCCGTCGGCCAGCGAGGCAATACGCTGTCCGGAGGCGAAAGGCAACGTGTCGCATTAGCCCGGGCGGTACTTCAAAATCCCTCGATTTTGCTGCTCGATGAATCTACTTCAGCCCTTGACGCTCCTTCGGAACGGCGAATATTCATGAATCTGGCCCAGCATTTCCCCAAGCAGACCATTGTGTTTGTCTCGCATCGGATCGCCTCTCTGAAATGGGTGGATAGAATCATAGTGCTGAACCACGGCGTGATCGAAGAGCAAGGAACGCACGATCAATTGATTCACACCGGTGGGCTCTACACTCACTTGCACAGCGCGCCGGCGGTGCTTCTCAATGCCGAATCCTTCCCGCATATCTCCAAGAATAATTGAAGAAGAAAGATTGATGGGCTCGCGGAGCGAGAGCGTCGTTGATGAAATTCTGTTGGTCAGACGAACAGAAGATTGGCTGGGAGACTAGGATTCGAACCTAGATAGCCAGATCCAGAATCTGGAGTCCTACCGTTGGACGATCTCCCAGCAGTATGAAAACAACTGACTTACATCATACCGCGACTGCTAATTGTGGGGCAACCGGGGCAATCTCAACGATTTTTGATACGTTTTTAGGAGCGAAATCAGGCACTCGAGCAAGTTCATCCCGCATGAAATCAGGACGAAGATGAGTGTAGCGACGAATCATTTCTTCGCTACCGTGACCGATCCACTTTTTGATTACCTCGATTGGAGTTCCTGTGATTTCATGCAATCCAAGCAATCGGGAGGAACCCTGATTATTGGTTCCGTTTGGAAATGTGGGAAGGGGTTGTCCAGCGTAGAGAGAGGAATTGGCTACAGTGAGGGAGGGCTCCCCTCATCAGAGAGCCCCCGGAGCACAATATGATTATTGGTTCCCAGTATGCTGCCCTGGACGCCGTTTGCGCTCCAACATCATGGTTATATTGGGTTGGATCGGGCCGGAGAGCGAAAGAAAGAAAGTCTTGGTTGCAAAACCAACCAAGTTTTCCCGATAACGGAACGCTTACTCGGCAACGATTTTAGCTGCGCGGAAGCTCATCGACTTAGACTCGAACAAACCGAATATGGCGAAGGGATTTTCGTGGATCGCGCTATCGAAGATGCTGCCTTCATCCTCGAACGGAGACTCAGCGCTTGGCCATCTTTTGAGCCATATGCAGAATCAACTTGCGGTCTTCATCGCTTGACTTGCCCAACAGACGACGAAGCTTGCTCAGAAATCGTGCCTCTCTACCTGAGCTGCCCCAAGCGCCTTCGTCAGAAGACTTTCGTTTCAGCAGATTCGGCACCTGAGGGGGCTCTGCGCCTTCGTAGAAGAGTTGATAAAGAGGGACCTCGAAAGCACGCGCCAGCTTTTCCAGCGTCTCAACAGCAGGAACGGTGTGCCCATTCTCGACGCGAGAAATGTAGCAGCGAAGCAAGCCGGTGCGCTTTTCGATGTCGCCCTGAGAGAGCTTCTTTTCCTCACGAAGTTCGCGGAGGCGTTCGCCGATAATCATGGACGGATTCTCTCACTTAGATAAAATTCGCGCAATGGTAATTGGCTAGTTGAATCTTGCTGCTTGCCTAGCAGAATAAATCTTGTAGGCTCGCACAAACATCAAGCGCGCTATGCTCTCTTTGTCTTCGTCACCGTCACTCAAAAGGCCAAAGGCTCTGTGGTTTTTGGCTATGTGTCTAGCGGTTTTGTAAAGGAAAGCCTTGTGTACTAGAGCCTCCCCTGAAGCGTTCCAGGCGTTGAAAACGTCTTGCGCCAACTCGTCCGCATGTTTGAGGAGTGTCTTGCGTGAAGACATTTGGGTTGTTTATCTCCGACGAGTCAACGTTATTTCCGTTCTCGTTCCGTCTCAGCAGAGGGCTGAGGCTGGTTCTTAGCAGCAGGGTCGTGGGCCGTCAGCGGAGTGAGGATCACGAGTTCCGAGTCTCTGGCGGATCGTCCCGACTTTTCTCGGCTTTTTGAGTCTTCGACTAAAACGCTCCATTCGCTCAAGAACATCTTGATTGCCCTAGTCCCCCTAGCAGAGAGATTCAAAGCAGTATTTATGAAAACTAGTCGCTTTATGCCTTTGCCTTCGATCGCTAATTGCAGAGTGGCCTCGATTAGGCCACAGGTATCGGTCATCGTTGAACATAGCTCCTCAAGTCGGGCAGCCGTGCCTTGATCTACGACGATTTCCTTGGGTGCGGACGGGTCCCTAAGTGCTCGTTCAGGCGAACGAATTTCCTTTGGCATGTCAGCGAGGGGCTCCGGGAGAGATCAGGACAAGCACCAAGAAAGAGGCCAAAAGCAGACACGCCATCCCTCCTACTAATAGACATGAACGACTGCAATTAATGACAAACGTAGCGCGAGCCTTTCGCATGGGCTGGTTTCCGCGAGTACGGAATTGCAAATGGGCACCCCGGCATACGGGGGGTCATCCATCCTTGTAACCCTGACAGGGGAAGGTTGGCGTTAGGAGCCCGCACGCAAGGCGCCTTATATATCTCAGATAGTTATTTGTCAAGTAGATCGTAATATGTAGGGTATATACCCTATGTAGGAATCTAGTTCAATCCCCCAGACCGGGATTCCTGCCGTTTCGGCATCGTTTCCCGAAATGGTCCGCTTATCTGTTCCTCTTTCGTTGCAAGCCCGGCGCAAATCCTTTGTTTTGATTTGATAGTTCATGGAAAGGCTCGTGCAAAACATCAGAACCGACTGATTCAGAGTCGGGCGGCATCTGATGATTCTGCGCAAGATCATTCTGTTCTTAATCGCAAGTTCCTGCCTCTCGCATATAGCGGCGGCTCAAACGGCCTTCCCGAGTTCGACAAGTCTGCATCCTTCGGTTGTAGAACGCACCCATGATTTTAGCGATGTCGTTGTTCCTATTACTTCGCTAAAGATCGTTCCCTCGGTGAAGCTTGGTATCACAGGGAAGCCCGGCCCTAGTCTCGGCATAGATACCAACTACGGTACGGGCTTTTGCCTGGACGCCAGGTGTCGGTTCATCGTGACGAATTATCACGTAGCTATGACCGCGCGCGCCCGTAAGATCAAAGGTGAAAAGATTATTCATCGATATTTTGCCACGGCGTCGGACGATAAAGGTGCTACTGCGAACCCGCTTCCCAACGGCGGTGTGCTCCCATTTGCCATGAGCCGGGACCTTGCCATGTTTGAGCTGTGCGACCCGCTGCCCCATCATCACGGTCTTACTTTCAGCCTCGATGAGTTGGAGGTTGGCCAGGAAGTAGACATCTATGGGTATCCCAAGGGGATTCTCAATCCGGTTCGCAAACTGACCCGATTCCCCGCAAAATTCAAGGGCCCAACAACATCAGGCCTCCTCGCCTTTGACTACCAATTGTCCGCCGATCAACCAGTTCGGATAGGTGGGGCAAGCGGCGGCATCGTCGTTGATAGGGAAACCGAAAAGATTGTAGGTATTCTGAACGGGACCACTGAAACGGTGGCGCTGGCTGTGCCCGTTCAAACCCTTGTCGATTTCGTGAGCAAAGTACAGCCCTTCGTAGCACAAAGAGTATTCTCGACCATCAATGGTGTATCCCCAGTCTCGGCAGACCTCTATCCAAAATTCTCGCCGGCCCCTGATTACAATCCAAAATTCATACCAGGCGTTGCTTTTGGGCTACAGCACCGACCTGAGGAAACTCCTGAAGTCAAAGAGCTGCGGCTCAAAGCACAAGATCTGGCGGACGGTATGCGGAATTACATAGCTGTGCAGAGCTATGAATGGGGATCAGGAGAGAAGGAACCCGCCGCCGAGGCAGAGTATGAAGTTCGTGTTATCGACGGCGTGCAACGATTCCGCGAGTATCCCGAGGGCAAGAAGGAATTAGAGGAGGTACTGTGGCCGCGTCTGAATGGGTTCGTGAATTCGAGCGACGATTGGACGAAGCTGCCTAAAATGGTTGGAACGGAATTCCAATTAAAGGTTCAGCAAGCCCCCGACGTAGTCGTGAACCAGCAAAGGATGAAGGTCTTTCAGTATTATGCCAGCGTCGAGGATAACTTGTGTGGCTTCAGACCTATCGTTGATTTTGGTTTCTTCACAATCAGCAAGTCGGTTGAGACCGCGTGTTACGGAGAAGTTTGGACAGACAAGGAAACAAACATAGTCAGAATTTCTGAGCATTTAGAGTTGTCTGACAAATTGAAGGCCTATCGAGGATGGGAGGAATCTCAGGTTGTCCTTACCTACGGTTGGCTCAGGCGGGTGCACGAGCCTCCCCGGCTCGTTCCTTTGACCACTTTTGTACAGAGTCGCCACAAGAAGAAAGAAGTGTACTGGTGCCGCGGCCAGTTTACAAATTATCAAAAATTTGGCAGTGAAGTGAAGATCATAGCGAATGACGTCCAAAGCCCGCCACCGTAAGCCCCTCTGACAAGCGCAACGGGAAGTCATTCGACAATATAACGAGGAAGAGCCTGGGGAGCAGTGGGGCTACTGCGTGCTAAGTAACTTCCGCAACTTTTCTTTCCTGGTTTGTTGTGCTGGATACATGGAGTCTTCTTGAACCCACTTCAATAGCTTCGGAACATCGACTATGTGTCGAGTAGGCTCCTGATGAATTTCTACTTCGACTCGTTGTATCGTTTCATTTCCATTGGATTCCCAGCCAACATCTTGCAAGCGATTCAATCCGCGAAGGATGGCTTCGTATAAAGATTTTGCGTAAACTTCGACGCTGTGTTCGGTATTGTGGCAGTCCTTCATCCGGACGATGCACTTGCTCATCGACATGATGAGTCTCGGAAGTTGAGATCAAATAGGTAGGAATCGGGAAAACCAGCTTACGATTTCTTGTTCCACAAGTCCATGTTTGGCCTTCGCTGCTTTGGGCGCATAATGCGGCAAACGATGCAAGGTTCGACTAGGTTAGGCACCGGAATGCTCGTCCCATTTAACCCTGCGATTCGGGAACTCCACGCCAATAGAAAAGCGATCTCCCGCTTTTGGCAAACAATAAATCACTCTTCCGACTAGCGGCACTTCCCCCGTCAAGGGGGTAATAATCGACTCTTCACCGGACTGCCAAGACCACTTGCTGATGACACGCGCACCGTGGTAACTAACATTCTCCGTGCTCGTTCTTTCGCTTCCTCGGGGTTCTTCTAGGCTTACGAGGTAAATAGGAACTGAAGCAGGAAGGCGTTCCTCACGTCTGGCATCGAAAAGACCTTTGGGTCCTTTGTGCTGGGCATCGTTCATCACTGGCTCCCCCAGGCAGAGGAAGAGTCCCCACAGCGCGTACTTTTAAGCTGACAAACAGGTTCCAGTCCATTGGGCCGTCAATCGGCAAAAGATTGTAATCGCTGCTGGGGAAATTCCCTGAGTGCTTCGGTGTCGGTTTGCATGTCGTGGGATGTGGCAACCACTTGAAGATCGACCGCACGAAATACGATGAACTCGTCCGGCGACTCTGAGGATAATTGCAGTACGTGGGCTTTGGCCGTCTCGATGTCGCTTACAGTTTCTAACCACTGGAATGTTCCTTTACGGTCCTTCTTCAAAATATCGAAGAGCGTCCTCATTGATTCCTCACCGCAAGTTGGATATACGATGCAACCACTTTCGCGTGTGCTTTTGGCACACCCTTGCTTTGCATCGGAACCCATGTCCAGCGTGGGGGCCGGGCGTTCCTGTATAAGCCAGAAAATAGCCAAAGATACGATACAGAACTCTTGAACCTGCGCTATCAGGTAAATACTTGATTCCTGCAACGAGGAATTACCCGAACATAGCTTCACGGAATTATTCTCCGCGCTAAAATGTCCGATTATTAGGCCCTAGAATCAGCGCGGGGCGAAACAGTGCCCAGCATTTCTATCCCCGGAGGCCGCCGCCGATCCGTACGGGTCGCAACGAAGAAGCGCGCCAACCTCGTCATCAATCTCAGGGGAAATCAGACAATGCTTCCGTGTCTCATTGTCGATAGATCGCAAGAGGGATTCAGATTGCGGAGTAGCTTCAGACTAAGGCGCGGACAACTCGTGGAACTCGTACTTGATGACCCCGTTGATTCCGTACGGTGCGAAGTTATTTGGGTTGGCAGAGCAGGGTCACAGCAGGAAGGGCAAGCGGGGGTGCAAACCGTGGGCAAATAAGCTTTGCCCGGCAACTGTCGCCGCCGTTTGTAATTCGCGCACCTACTCCCAACTCGCCAGATTGATGCGATAATCACACCACTGCCCCCCCTTTGTAGATGTCTCCCGTTCGGAGCCTGGTTGGGTCTGCCCTTTTGCATCCTCAAGTTGGGCGACGGAAGCCCGCATTTCGTTGAAGCTGCACAAACGCTTGACGCTGCAAAAGCGCGCGTCAAGGCACTTGCAGAGTTGTGGCCTGGCGAGTACTTCATCATTCACAAAATGCCCAAAAGAGGCGTACTCCTCTTGGCGTCATATAAGTCCCCGAAGTCAAAGGGAAAGAAGGGGCGATGGGTTGTGTATGAGCGCAGGCCGAAAAAGACAGAATGAGCCGTACCGGCCTGGAACCGGACTTACAGGCAGATGGGAAGTGGAATCCAACAGTGAAGGCTGAAGACGAGTGCCCCATCTGGGTAATTCCCTGAGTATCGCCCCGGCGTGTTCAATGGACAGGCTGAAGAACACGTCAGATTGTAAGATCGGTAAGAGACCCTAATTGGCAGCCCAATCGGCAGGTGGATACGCGATGCGCCAAAAGCTCGGTGCGGACCGGGTGAATTCCACTGCAACCTTGGCCGGTCCCATTGGCACTTTCTCCACCTAGACCAGGCGGCACTCTTTCTGTTCCCTGCTGTCTATGTTTTGCATGAGGAGCTTTTGCTCAGGCGTTACCCTTTCCGCTAAGGACATCAACGCACCGTGCGCGTTGACAACCAACGTTTGCGCCCTCTCAGAGAACTGCGGGCCTTCCTTTGGGGGTCTGTGAACGACAACTGGAACGGTCAACTCAATCCGCTGGCTGCGCCTCTTCCTCAAACATTGTTTTGTGTCAGTGAGCTGCTGGTCGCTCATAAAACCTGGATTGCACCTCGTATTTTACACTCAGTGCAGGACGCGGAGAAGCTGTGGGATACCTGTGGGCGACTGTCCTTGCCCCCTAGACTGGCTCTTCCGTTTCCGCAATGATGTCGGTTCAGAGAGCTTGTCGTGAGCGATCACCCAGCGAGAGCAAACGATAGAGTGAAGGCTGTCCACCTACTGCGGCAACATGGAATGGTTGTGGGTTTCCCGATGCAAACCGCCGATGGAGAGGTAGTCTTCCCGGTGGGCAGAGATTTTACGCTGACCGCAGACCAGATACTCAAACTCCTTGAAAGTGGCGAACTGCACGCTGAAGGCGTGCGCAGATTAGTCGCGGCGCAGGCAGCAACACCCATGCGCGGGCATCAGACGCATTGAAGACGGTCGCCGGGAAACATTGGCAGAAGCCGGAGCGTTCTGTGGCTGCTGGCGGGAGTCGCCATTAGGCCAGATGCGAAGGTTTCCAGAACCGTTCATTATTGGCTCCCTCATAGAGAGGAGGAATCCACGCAGTGTGTCCTTTAGGGTAAACAATAGCATCCCATGATCTATTGAGCCGTCAATTTAAAGGCCTTAATTGCCGTTCGGGTATTTCTATGATAACTAACAAGTGGTCTACCATCAGCTTCAATCTACTCGGGAGATACGAGGCTGCGTAAGATTCTGGATTGAAAAATCTACCGGCGTGGGCGAGGCCCAAATGGCCACAAATCCCGTATCACGACACATCTTGGTCGATCTGACTTGCCCTTACTGCAAGAGGAAGAACTCGGTAGCGATTAAGCGTGGGGTCAACCACGATGAACATGCCGACATCAGGTGCGCCTACTGCCAGAAATCGTGGGAGCAAGTCTTGCCGGGTCCTTTTATGGCCGGGCCGTTTCCGAAGTGACTACCTCAATCGGATTAGCCTAATTCTATTTTTTCGTGTTCCACAAATCCACAAAGAGTTTCACTGTGGCAGGACCGTGCCCGGCATAGTGATTGTTGCTGAAAGCGAAAATTTTCAAGACTTTGGTGTTGCTTGCCAGCGACTTGAATACATCCACCCAATTTTTCAAGTCGCTAGTGCGGTCGATGACGGTCTTATCCCACGTCGTTGTCTGCTTCTCAATCCCTTTGCGGTCTCCAAGCCACCTAACGTAAGCGAAGTCCGCCGTAACCAGATCGAACTTTTGTTTTAACTCCCAGGGTCTCGGCATAAACGATGTGTCGGTCAATGCCAAAGCAACGTTGTGCTCTCGGAGCACGTCCGCGAATTTGGCGTCGAGCCAGGTCTTGTTTCGAATCTCGACAACAAATTTGTAGTCAGCCTGCAGCTTCTTTAGGAAAGGGATCAGCACAGCGAGGAAGCTATCTTGCGTCGGGAATTTCCAGCGGTCGAACGACGGAAACTGAAAGACCATCGGGCCAAGTTTTGGACCGAGAATATCCATCGTCTTCACGAACTCCTCGAATTCGGAATCGCAATCCACTAACACTTTTTCATGCGTAATGATTTGTGGAAATGTGGTCGACAACATTTCCACAGTAATGTGACGATGGGAATTATGTGGCACAGCGATTAGAAATGCAGTGTTTCCGAAATGTCTTGGACTCCGTGGGCCACATAATCTCACGAGACTCCACGGGTCGGACATTCACTTTGGAAAGGGGATCGGGCGCGGGGCGATTGGAACCTCCTAGGATCCACATGGACGATCTGCTCGTTTTACCAGGAGCCAATGAACTTTTAGAGATTTTCGAGCGTTAAATAGGTAGGAGAGGTTGACTACTGGAGGCGGTCCGATGACTGGCCAATTGTGGGCGAATTTGAGGAAGTTGGCCGCGTCCACATTCTTGCTCCCACTGCTAGGAGTTAGCTGCCAGAGCCATGCCGCAAAATCCAGGGAAGTCGTGTCCGTTGATTTGACAAGGCTGCAGCTACGCCAAAATGATGCATCATTGCCTGCACAAATATCGCTTGCAGCCACAAAATCAGTTCGTTCGCTACCAGAATCGGTTAGGTCGCGTATTCCCAAAATGTCGAATCCGGGAGGACCCTTTAATGACAGCGACGTATCGTTTTTGTTCGACACCCCCAGACGCCGACTAATATTCGGAGGTATCTCCGATCGGTTTTGTTTGGTGCACTACGAGTACGGCGGTGTCGCGCATGGCTACTTGACAGTCATTTTCGCGCTCTCAGGTAATCAATCGATACCTTTGTGGGCTCATGCGGGCGGCAGGTACACCAGCCTTGAACAGTTTGCGAAAGAAACGGATCGGGACGAGCTAACAAATGAGGTAAACGAAGCGGTGTTCTGAGACATCGCATTCGTCCCAACGAAGGGTCGCCGCGTTTAGCAGGCGCTGAGCGTCTATGTTGCCTAACGCTCATTTCAAGGTGACCTGTGAGAAAGATTGCGAAATCGTGTGCCGGAACATCCGAGGAAAATGTGATGCCAGTTCCTACAGAAGCAGAGTGGGGAAACTATCAAGACGACTTAGACCAGAATTACGCGCACAAGTTGTTTGCTGGCCGCACAAACCAAGAGATGCTTCCTCAATTCCGCGGAAATGTAATTGAGAGAACCGATGAGTTGCGATGGATGCCAGAGGTGCCCTTCCGATATTACATGCTCGGCTTTCGGGATTTCGTGATGGCGGGAGAATTTGACCACCTAGGCGCTTCTGACGCAGCGAGTTGCTTTCTCGGTCTCGTCTTGGAGAAGCTCGAAAAACAACCTGCCTATATTTTGCCTATCATGCCCGAGCTACTTCCAGCCATTCGGCATGTCGCGATGAATCAGGCGTCGTTTGATGCAAGCGAAAGCATTTACGGGAGCTTTCCAGCGAAATTGAGGCGCATTGAAGCTCTTTGTGAGACCCGCGGTCAACCATAACGTCGCAGTGGACTAAACCGCGACGCGGTAGGTCGTGGTACGGCATGCGTGTCGGCGTAACGGATCCCCCACGATGGCCCCTCGCAGGCGAACCGCAGCGTATGGTTAGTCCTTACAAGCTGCGAAGGAACTGCATCAGGTTGGGATCATCACGCCATTTCAATTGGGAGTTGACGGGTCCGATTCCCGGATCGCAAGCGGCCAGTGCTTTGGCCTTCATTGCGAGGTCGGTTTCAGCGTAGATATTGGTGGTGTCCACCGAGACGTGACCAAGCCACGCGCGGATCGTATTGATGTCAACACCTGCGCGAAGGAGATGCGTCGCCGTTGTGTGCCGAATGGAGTGAGGGCTGACTTGCTTGTTCTTCAACGACGGAACGTTATTGGCCGCGGCTTGGACGTGCCGCTCCACCAGCGTGTGAACGCCAAAGCGAGTCATGCGACCGCCATATCTATTCAGGAACAGATTAGCGTCGCCGGCCCGCCCACGCGTCAGCGGCAGCAGTTCGGTCATAGTCTTTGTCCATAGTGGGCAGAAACGGACCTTCCTCCCTTTTCCGTGGAGTTTCACCGATCCGGTTCCGTCGGGGTTCCGCTCCAGATCTTCGATCGTCACATGGACTGCCTCGCTGGCCCTGGCACCTGAGTTGTAGAGGAAGAGCAAGAGCGCATAGTCTCTGTGCCCGAGCCTTGTGCTTTGGTCCGGGACTTCCAGAAGGGCATCGATTTCTTCTTTCTCCAAGTACGTGATGGAGTTCTTCTCACACCTCTTGAAGGGGAGGCTTCGGATCTGGCCACACCACTGCACATGCTCGGGGCTTCGTTCACCAATGAAACGGCCCAGCGCATGGATCGCGGCGAGTCTCTGGTTGCGGGTACCAACCGTGCAACGCCGCACCCTTTCCAGTTCCGTGAGAAAAGCCTTAATCACGTCAACCGAGAGATCATAAACTGTGAGTGC
>Ga0209375_1002390_pt1 | contig 13563 bp, 12 predicted proteins | sample GraSoiAngelo_131_FD_185888 | JGI IMG/M metagenome (GOLD analysis project Ga0209375, IMG submission 185888) | Grasslands soil microbial communities from the Angelo Coastal Reserve, California, USA - 14_0929_02_30cm (SPAdes) (version 2) | ecosystem: Environmental > Terrestrial > Soil > Grasslands ... | reverse complement strand
CGGATCCGCGCCGACGCGCTGCGTGGGACTGTCGGGGGTGCGGAGCTCGGGATGCTTGGCCTCGAGCTCCTGCAGCTCGCGGAGCAGACGGTCGTACTCGGCGTCGGAGATGTCCGGCTTGTCGAGGACGTAGTAGGCGGAGTTGGCGCGCTCGATGAGCCGCCGCAGCTCGGCGGCTCGGGCGGCAGGACCCTTCACCGACCCTTGGCTTCCTCTTGAATGACGGCCATCGCGACGCCGACCAACCGATCGAGCTCGTCCGCCGAGGCGCGCGGCAGGAGCCCTTCCGCCCAGGCACCCTCGCGCTCGCCGAACGCCCCGAGCAGGCGGCGCAGGAACGACAGCAGCGCCACCCGCTCGAGCTCCATCCGGCGCATCGTCTCTCCGGTCTCTTGCTGGCGCTGCGCCAGGCGCTCGTAGCGGTGCGCGTTGCGCAGCGCCTGCGCGGTGATCGCAGCGACCACCTGTACGAATCGCACGTCCCCGTCGGAGAACGTGGGGCCGTCGCGGAAGGTGCGCAGGAAGATCGCCCCGATCGCCACGCCCCGCCACGTGATCGGCACCACCGTGATGGACTTCACGCGGCGACTGATGAGCTCGCTCTTCACATGCTTCAGGCTGGGATCGGTGGCCGCATCGGGGATGAACACCGTCTCGCCTCCCTGCATCGCGCGCTTCAGCTCCGGGTACCGCTCGAGGTCCACGACGTAGTTACGGATGGTGGGATCCTCGTAGGAGGCGACCAGCCGCACCGACCGGCCGCCGCGCTCGGCGAGAAAAATCGAGCAGCGGTCGAGCCCGAACGCCTCGCCGAGCTTGCGCGCGATCGCCTGGAGGATGTCGATGAAGTGGAGCGAGGTGGAGACTTCCTTGAGGATCTCGATGACGGCGAGCAGGTGCTTGCGCTCGCGCTCGAGCTCGGCGACGCGCGCCTCGAGAGCGGAGGGGAAAGTCATGGCTTAGTTTGCGTCCCCCGCGGACACGGCGTCAAGTTGCCGCGCGCGCGAGCGCGCGATAGCTTCGGAGCCCATGCGATCCCTCATCCTCGCGGTTTGCGTCGTCGCGCCGGCGCTCGCCGCACAGGGCCGCCCGAGCCCCGCGCCGCCGCTCGGCGCTTGGACGCCGGTGCCGGAGTTGCCGGGCATGGGCCGGCCCGTCGACACCGCGAGCGTCGCCGCGCGGCGGCGCGCGCTGCTGGCCCGCATCGGCCGCGGCGTCGTGCTCGTGCCGGCGGCGCACGAGCGCGAGCTCGAGCGCGACTACATCCAGGACAACGACTTCCGCCAGAGCAACACGTTCTTTTACTTCACCGAGCTCGAGACCCAGGACGCGTGGCTCCTCCTCGTCGCGGGTGGCGGTGCGACCGAGACCGTGCTGTTCCTGCCGCCGCGCAATCCCCTCCAGGAGCGCTGGACCGGTCTGCGCCTCGCCCCGGACAGCGCCGCGTCCCGTCTGACCGGCATCGCGCGCGTCCTGCCCACGGACTCCCTCGATGCGGTGCTCTCCGCCGCGCTGTTCCGGGTGCACGGTCCCCTCTACGCACCACTCGACCTGACGACCCGCGACGAGCCGCGGCTCCGCGACCTCGCCTTCGCGGGGCGAGACGTGCGCAATCTGCGGCCCGCCGCGGACTCGATGCGGCTCGTCAAGGACGCCGACGAGGTCGCGCGCATGCGCAAGGCCGTGGACATCTCGGTGCGAGGGCACGTCGCGGCGATGCAGGCAGCACGCCCGGGCGTGTGGGAATACGAGATCGAGGCGGCGCTCGAGGCCGAATTCCGCCGCAACGGGGCCGATCGCGTCGGCTATCCGTCGATCGTGGGCAGCGGTCCCAACACCACCACGCTCCACTACGACGTCAACCGGCGCCAGACACGCGACGGCGACCTGGTCGTCGTGGACGCGGGCGCCGAGTGGGGACAATACACCGCCGACGTGACGCGCACGTTTCCGGTGAACGGAAAGTTCACATCGCGCCAGAAGGCCATTTACGACCTCGTACTGGCGACCCAGCAGGCCGCGTTCGACTCCACGCGTCCCGGCACGACGATCGCGCAGCTCAACCGGGTCGCGCGCGACTACATGCGCGCCCATTCCGGCACGCTGTGCGGGGCGGAGACGTGCGACGCGTATTTCATTCACGGGTTGTCGCACTGGCTGGGGATGGACGTGCACGACGTGGGCGACTACGGCACGCCGCTCAAGCCGGGGATGATCTTGACGATCGAGCCCGGGATCTACCTCGCGCCGGAGGGCCTCGGCGTGCGGATCGAGGACGACGTGCTGGTGACAGCCACCGGGGCGGAGTGGCTCTCCGCTAAAGCGCCGAGAACCACGGCCGAGATCGAGCGCCTCATGGGCCGGCGCTAGGTCTCGTCTTTCTCGCCCTTGATGTCGTCGAGGATCTGCTTGGCTTCCTGTTTGTACTCGTGGTCGAGCACGTCGGCGATGGGCAGCGGTGCGATCGCCGTGAACTGCTCCCGCGCCTTGGAGTATTTGCCAAGGTCGACGTACACCTCGGCGAGTTCGAGGCGGTGGAAAATGTTCTGCGGCTTCAGGGCGACGGCCTTCTCGAGGTACCGCTGGGCGTCGTCCCAGTTGCCCTTGTCCAGGAACCCGCCGCCGAACAACGTCTTGGCGAAGAACTTCTGGAATCCCGACAGGCGCTTGACCTCGGCATGCCAGGCCCCCATCAGGTGATTGGCGCCGTCGTGCGTCGAGTCGAGCTCGAGGGCTTTCATCCCTTCCTCGTATATCAGCTTGGCGAAGCGCACCCGCTCTTTGCCTCCCTTGGTGCGCGACAGGCGGCCCAGCGCTTGGCCGACCGTGAAGTGCCCGTCCGCCCCGTTGGGATTCACGCGCACCGCGGCCTCGCCGTACGCCCGCGCCACGACGTACAGGCTGTCCCGGACCTGTTTGGAGGAGTCGTCCTTGCCCTCGATCTGCTTGGCGATGTCGACGGCTTCGCGGCCCGCCTTCCACAGGGCGGCGTAGTTGGTGGAATCGTGCGCGAGCGCGGCGCGATAGTGTCCCAGGGCCTGCTGCGGCGCGAGCGCCGCGTGCGCGCTGTCGCCCAGCGCGATGTGCTCCGCGACCCCCAGCGGTGCCTGGGCCGCGAGCAGCACGGGAACGACGAGGGACAAGACCAGGGACACGGAACCACGCATCGACGACTCCGCACGCAGGGGGGCCGCTAATGTTCGTCGTGCCGCTCATCGAGCGCAAGCGCGACGGCGGCGCCCTCACGCCGGAGGAGTGGTCCGCCCTGGTCGCCGCCTATACGGCGGGCCGGGTACCCGACTACCAGATGTCGGCGCTGCTCATGGCGGTGCTGCTCCGCGGGCTCGAGCGTCAGGAGCTGGCCGCCCTCACCGACGCGATGCTCGCCTCGGGCCAGCGGCTGTCCTTCGACTCGTGGGGGACGCCGCGGGTCGACAAGCACTCGACCGGCGGCGTCGGCGACAAGGTGTCCCTGGTGCTCGCGCCGCTCGTCGCCGCCTGCGGCGTGGCCGTGCCGATGATGTCGGGACGCGGGCTGGGCCACACCGGCGGCACGCTCGACAAGCTCGAGGCGATCCCCGGGTTCCGCACGGGACTGTCGCTCGCGGAGGCCAAGGCCCAGGTGATGAAGCTCGGCTGCGCGATGATCGGGCAGACACCCGAGATCGCCCCCGCCGACCGCCGGCTGTACGCGCTGCGCGACGTGACGGGCACGGTCGCAGCGATTCCGTTGATCGCCGCCAGCATCATGTCGAAGAAGCTCGCGGAGGGGCTGAACGCGCTGGTCCTCGACGTGAAGCGCGGCAGCGGGGCGTTTCTCCCCAAGCTCGAGCAGAGTCTCGAGCTCGCGCGCACGATGATCGCACTCGGCGAGGACCGCGGTTGCCCCACCGTCGCGCTGCTGACCGCCATGGACCGCCCGCTCGGGCGCGCGTGCGGCAACGCCCTCGAAACCGAAGAGGCGATCCTCGCGCTGCGTGGCGAGGGGCCGGCGGATCTGATGGAGGTGACCTACGCCCTGGGCGTCGAGATGCTGCTCGCTGCGGGGGTGGAGAAGACATCGAAGAAGGCGCGCCAGCGCCTCGAGAACGCGCTCGCATCGGGGCTCGCCGCCGAGAAATTCGAGAAGGTGATCGAGGCCCAGGGCGGCAACCCCGAGGTCGTCGAGGATGCGTCGGGGCTCCCGCAGGCGCTGGAGGTGGAAGTGTACAACGCACCCCGCACGGGCGTGGTCCAGCGTGTGGAGCCGAAAATCATCGGCCGGGCCGTGGTGGCCATGGGGGGTGGGCGTCTCGCGGTCGAAGATGCGGTGGATCCCACGGTCGGGTTCGTCATCACCGTGAACCCCGGGGACAAGGTCCCGGCGGGCGAGCCGATCGCCTCGGTATTCGCGAAGGATCCGGCGGGGATCAGGCTCGGGTTCGAAGCGCTCGAGCAGGCGATCGTGTTCGGCGACAAGCTCGCCGAAAAACCGCTGCCGCTGATCTCACATCGGGTGACGAGGGACGGGGTCGAAGAGCTGAAGCGCTAGATCCCTAGATGTCGAGGTTCCGCACGAACTTCGCGTTCTCCTCGATGAACTTCCGCCGTGGCTCCACTTCGTCGCCCATCAGGGTTTCGAACAGCTGCGACGCTTCGAACGCGTCCTCCATGGTCACCTTGAGGAGGGTGCGGCGCGCCGGATCCATCGTGGTGTTGCGCAGCTGGTCGGGATTCATCTCCCCCAGTCCTTTGTACCGCTGGATCATGGCGTTCCCGTGGCCCGCCCCGGCCTCGCCGTTCGTGAGCCGCTTTACGTAGGCGTCGCGCTCCTTTTCGTCGTAGGCGTAGAACTCTTCTTTGCCTTTGGCCACGCGATACAGCGGCGGCTGCGCGATGTAGATGTAGCCGGCGTCGATCAGGAACTTCATCTCCTTGTAGAAGAACGTGAGGAGCAGCGTGCGGATGTGGGCGCCATCCACGTCGGCGTCCGTCATGATGATGATCTTGTGGTAGCGCGCGTCGTCCAGCGTGAAATCTTCGCCCACACCCGTGCCGATGGCCGTAATGATCGTGCGGATCTCCTCGTTCGAGAGGATCTTGTCGATCCGGGCCTTCTGCACGTTGAGGATCTTGCCCCGCAGCGGGAGGATCGCCTGGAAGCTGCGGTCGCGGCCCTGCTTGGCCGAGCCGCCCGCAGAATCGCCCTCGACGAGGTACAGCTCCGTGAGCTTGGGGTCCGAGACCGAGCAGTCGGCCAGCTTCCCGGGGAGCAAGCCGCCCTCGAGCCCGCTCTTCTTGCGGACCAGCTCGCGCGCCTTTCGGGCCGCCTCGCGCGCCCGGGCGGCGCTCAGCGCCTTCGCGATGATGGTACGTGCCACGCTCGGGCTCTTGTCGAAAAAGTCGCCCAGGGCGTCGTTGACCACGGTCTTCACGACGCCCTCGACCTCGGAGTTGCCGAGCTTGGTCTTGGTCTGTCCTTCGAACTGAGGATCCTTCACCTTGACGTGCAGTACGGCGGTCAAGCCTTCGCGGATGTCGTCCCCCGTGAGAGTGAACTCTTCCTTCTTGAGGAGACCGTCCTTCTTCGCCCACTCGTTGATGGTACGGGTGAGCGCCGCGCGGAACCCCGTGAGGTGCGTCCCACCTTCGTGCGTGTTGATGTTGTTCACGAAGGAAAGCGTGTTGTCGTTGTAGCCGTCGTCGTACTGGATCGCGCCTTCGACGACGACACCTTCTCGCGTGGTCTCGAACGTGATCGGCTTGGGGTGCAGGGACTTGCGGTTGCCGAGCAGGTGCTTCACGAACTCGGCGAGGCCGCCCTTGTAGAAGAACGTCTCCTCTTTCTGCTGTCCCTTGCGCTCGTCCTTGAGCGTGATCGTGAGGGCCTTGTTCAGGAACGCCAGCTCGCGCAGCCGGGTGGCGATCGTAGCGTAGTCGAAGCGCGTCTCGGTGAAGATCTTCGTGTCGGGCTTGAACCAAACGGTCGTGCCTGTGCCCTTCGCCTTGCCGATGACCTCCAGCTTCTTCGTGGTTTCGCCGCGCTCGAACGCCATGTGATGGCGCTTGCCGTCGCGGTCCACCCACACTTCGAGCTTCTCCGACAGCGCGTTCACGACCGAGACACCGACGCCGTGCAGTCCGCCCGAGACCTTGTACGTGCTCTTGTCGAACTTGCCACCCGCGTGAAGCACCGTGAGCGCCACCTCGACGCCGGGCTTCTTCTCGGTCTTGTGGATATCGACCGGGATGCCGCGGCCGTTGTCGACGACCGTGATGGCGTTGTCGGCGTGGATGGTGACGTCGATCTGCGTGCTGTAGCCGGCCAGTGCCTCGTCGACCGAGTTGTCCACCACTTCGTACACGAGATGGTGGAGGCCCCGTCCGGACACCGATCCGATGTACATCGCGGGGCGGCGCCGCACCGCTTCCAGGCCCTTCAGAACCTGGATCGAGTCGGCCTGGTAGTCGCCGTTGCCCTTGTCCTTCGCTGCCTTGGGTTTTGCCTTTGCCATAACGCTCTACTGTGAGAGAAGCCAGCGGATCGACTTGATCCGGCCGGCGCCGCGGCCGGCGTTGATCGCCGCCATGATCTGCGGCCCCATGAGCTGCAGCTCGGTCATCCAGGCGCTCGTCGCGACCCGCACGAACAGCGTGCCGTCGGGGGTGACGCTCTCGGGTGCAGTGACCCGAGCGATCTGCGGGCCGACCAACCCAGGCCAGTCGGGAATTACCTGCGCCTGCGCCAGCCGCGTGGCGAGCCCCGACTTGGTGAGGTAGCTCCGCAGGGCCTCACCCACCGCCGTTGGCCGTTTCCCTCTGCCCGCCCCGCGCTGGGCCATCGGGTTACCCCCCTTACAAGAAGCGCCACGGGTTGCCCCGTGGCGCAGCGCGGCCGCGCCGCGAGTGCCCCAGATAACCCACTAAAAATACCCAGAAGTTATTGTCGTGGCAAGACTTACTCTCATCGGCCGCGGAACCGAGGGGGCCGCTTCTCGAGAAATGCTGTCAGCCCTTCTTTCATGTCCTCGGTCGCCGCCAGCAGCCCGAAGTGATTGGCTTCGAGCAGCAGTCCCTCCTCGAGCGTCATCTCGAGCCCCTGGTCCACGGCCTCCAGGGCGAGGCGGACCGCGAGGGGGCCCATGGCGAGGATACCCCGAAGCGTCTTTTCCGCCGTCCCGAGCAGCTCCGCCCCCGGCACGACCTGGTTCACCAGGCCGATGCGGTGCGCTTCGTGGGCGTCGATCATTTCGCCCGTGAGGATCAGGCGCAGTGCGTTGCCCTTGCCGACGAGCCGCGGCAGCCGTTGCGTGCCGCCATAGCCGGGGGCGATACCGAGCTTGACCTCCGGTTGGCCGAATTTGGCGGAGTCGCTCGCGATCCGGAGGTGACACGCCATGGCGAGCTCGCAGCCGCCGCCCAGCGCGAAACCGTTCACGGCGGCGATGACGGGCTTCCCGCAGGTCTCGAAGCGTCGCAGCATCGCCTGGCCGCGCAATGCCCGTGCCTTCCCGTCGAACGGACCTTGTTTCGCAAGGTCGCCGATGTCCGCCCCCGCCACGAACGCCTTCTGCCCGGTACCCGAGAGGATCGCGCCCTTGATCGCGTCCTCGGTGGCCACACGCTCGGCCGCATCGGCCAACTCGTCCACCACTTGGTCGTTCAGCGCGTTCAGCTTGTCGGGGCGGTTGATCGTGATGAAAGCGATGGCGTCGCGGAGATCGAAGAGGAGGGTTTGGTAGCTCATGGCGGAGAATGGTACAACGAGAACGCGGAAGGGGGAACTCGGAACGGGGAACGGGCGGGCCAACCCCTGCGTCTGCTCTGTTCCACGTTCCGCGTTCCGACTTCCGCGTTATGTTGCTCCCATGCCCGTCCAAGCCATCGCCTGGAGCCCGTCCGGCGCGGTGCGGATTGTCGACCAGCGCGCGCTGCCCGAGACCAAGGTCGAGCGGGACCTGGAGACTGGAGACGCCGTGGCCGACGCGATCCGCACGCTGCAGGTGCGGGGCGCCCCGCTCATCGGGATCACGGCGGCGATGGGGCTCGTCGCGGGCACGCGGGACCTGCGGGCGGCGCCGCGCGACCGCTTCCTCGCCGGGCTCGACGAGCTGGTGCGGCTGCTCGGGGTCACCCGGCCCACCGCGGTGAACCTGCGCTGGGCGCTCGACCGCATGGCACGGGTCGCCGCGGAGACGCCGGGCGGCTGGGGAGGGGCGGCGATTTGGGAGCGGCTCCAAGCGGAGGCGACGGCCATTTGGGAAGAAGACCGCGCCATGTGCCGACGGATCGGCGAGGCCGGGCTGCCGCTCGTTCCGGACGGCGCGAAAGTCCTTACCCATTGCAACGCGGGCGCGCTCGCGACCGGCGGGATCGGGACCGCGCTCGCGCCCATCTACCTGGCGCACGACGCGGGGCGACGCGTGCACGTCTTCGTCGACGAAACGCGGCCGGTGTTGCAGGGCGCCCGGCTCACCGCCTGGGAGCTCGTGCACGCGGGAATCCCCTGTACCGTGATCGCGGACGCCGTGAGTGGGTCCTTGATGCGACAGGCCCAGGTGGACCTCGTGATCGTGGGCGCCGATCGCATCGCGGCGAACGGCGACTTTGCCAACAAGATCGGTACCTATTCGCTCGCCGTGCTCGCGCTGCATCACGGCGTGCCGTTCTACTGCGCCGCGCCCTCCACCACGATCGATGCCGCGCTCGCCGACGGTGACGGCATTCCGATCGAGCAGCGCGGCCCGGAAGAGGTGAAGACGATCGCGGGGCGCCCCGTCGCGCCGGCCGCGGCTGCCGCGCTCAATCCCGCTTTCGACGTCACGCCGGCGCGCTACGTGAGCGCATTCGTGACCGACCGGGGTCTCGAGCAGCCGCCGTTCGGTGACGGAGCAGTCGCGAGCCCCGGCCGGTGAGAGGCCCGGGGCGGCCGGAAGAGGCGGTCCGGTGGGCGTTGGAGCAGGCGCGGCGCGCGGAGGTATAATTAGAGATGAATGCGGGAACCAAGTTCGCCATCGGCGCCGTGCTGATCGTAGGCTCGGTCGGCTACCTCATGGCGTCGGGCGTGAAACAGACAGGCCAGTACTTCCTGACGCCGACGGAGCTGGCGCAGAAGATCGCGGTCGATCCTTCCTTCTATGACGTCGGCATGAAAGTCGGGGCTCACGTCGTGCCCGGCACCGTATCCAAGGACGTGGCCACCCAAACGCTGCGCTTCCAGGTGACCGACGGGAGCGCGCGCTATCCGGTCGTCTTCCACGGCCTGCCGCCCGATACCTTCAACGACAGCGTGGAGGTCGTGGTCGAGGGTCGGCTCAAGAAGGACGGGGTGATCTACGCGACCAACGTGCTCGCCAAGTGCGGGTCGCGCTACGAAGCGGTTCCCAAAGCGTAAATGACGCTGCTCGGCACCCTGGCGCTGTGGCTCGCCCTGCTCGTGGGGGTCTGGGGGGCGCTCGCGGGATTCGTTGGTGGCCTCAAGGATCGTCCCGACCTCGCCCGCAGCGCCCGCCACGCCGTCTTCGCGCTGTGCGGCGCACTGCTCGTCGCCGTCTTCTCGCTCGAGTGGGCGCTGTTCCAGCACGACTTCAACGTCGAGTACGTCGCCGCCTACACCAGCCGCAATCTGCCGGTCTTCTACACCTGGTCGGCCCTGTACGCGGGCCAAAAGGGGAGCCTCCTCTTCTGGGCCACCGTACTGTCCGTGTTCGGATCGCTCGCCCTGGTGCTCACCCCGCGGCACCATCGCGCGCTCCTCCCCCATGTCGCGGCCGTCGTGTCCCTGGTCGCCGCCTTCTTCATCTCCGTCATGCTGTTCGGGCAGGCGAACCCGTTCCAGCGCCTGCCGTACACGCCGGTCGACGGAAACGGCCTCAACCCGCAGCTCCAGAACCCCGGGATGGTGTTCCATCCGCCGATGCTGTACCTCGGCTACATCTCGATCACGATCCCGTTCGCGTTTGCGATCGCCGCGCTCCTGTCCAGGCGCCTCGACACCGACTGGCTCGTCGCGATTCGCAAGTGGACGCTTTTGTCGTGGCTGTTTCTCTCGATCGGGATCTGTCTCGGCATGTGGTGGGCCTACGTCGAGCTCGGATGGGGCGGCTACTGGGCGTGGGACCCGGTCGAGAACGCGTCGCTCCTGCCGTGGCTCACGATGACCGCCTTCCTCCATTCCGTGATGATCCAGGAAAAGCGCGGCATGCTGAAGAAGTGGAACCTGGCCCTGATCATCGGGTCGTGGCTCCTGTCGATCTTCGGCACGTTCATCACGCGCTCCGGTGTGATCTCGAGCGTGCACTCGTTTACCCAGTCGAGCGTCGGATACTTCTTTCTCGCGTTCCTGATCGTGGCGGGGACCGCAAGCTTCGCGCTGTACGCGAGTCGACTACCGCTGCTCGAGGCCGAAGCGCGGCTCGAGTCGATGGTGAGCCGCGAGGCGAGCTTCCTGTTCAACAACCTGCTGTTCCTCGGGATCGCGTTCTCGGTGCTGTGGGGCACCCTGTTCCCGATCCTCTCCGAGCTGGTCCAGGGAACCAAGGTCACCGTCGGTCCGCCGTTCTTCAACCTGGTGAACATCCCGCTCGGCCTCGCGCTGCTCGCACTCACGGGCATCGGGCCGCTGATCGCCTGGCGCCGGGCGTCGGTTCCGAACCTGCAGCGCCAGTTCGCGGTCCCGGGCACCGTCGGCGCGTTCACCGGCTTGATCCTGTTGGTCGCGGGAATGCGGGACTTCTACGCCCTCATGGCGATCGGGCTCGGCGGGTTCGTCGTGGGGACCGTGCTCCAGGAGTTCGCCCGCGGGGCGCGCGCCCGGCACCGCCAGTACGGGGAGGGCTACGCACTGGCGCTCGCCCGGCTGATCGCCCGCAACCGCAGGCGGTACGGCGGCTACATCGTGCACACCGGCATCGTCATCCTGTTCGTCGCGTTCGCCGGCATGGCGTTCAAGACCGAGACCGAGGCCAGCCTGCGGCCCGGCGAGTCCGCGTCGATCAAGAGCCCGTACGGCTGGACCTACCGGCTCACCCACCTCGGGATCTCGCAGTACGACGCCCTCAACCGGCAGGTGACTGCTGCGACGCTCGAGGTGAGCCGCGACGGCAAGCGACTCGGCGTCCTCACGACGGAGAAGCGCCAGCACGTGGACGGGCTCGGCCGGCCCACGTTCCAGCCGTCCAGCGAGGTCGGCATCCGGAGCGATCTGCGCGAGGACCTGTACGTCGTCCTGGGCGGCGTGGTGAACGGCACCGAGCAGGCGGTGTTCCGGTTCACCATCAACCCGCTCGTGTGGTGGGTCTGGTATGGCGGGATGATCGTCGCGCTCGGGGGGTTGATCGTGATGTGGCCGGGAGGCTCGCCGGCCGCCAAGCGGTCGCAGGCCGGATACTCGGTGCGCTTGGTGGAGGAAGGGAAATGAGCGTCACCCGACGCTATGACGCTACGTTGTACGTCGACCGGCGTGAGTTCCTGACGCTCGGTGCGGGGGTCTTTCTTAGCGTCGTAGCGTCCTGGCGTCAGGCGACGCCTCAAGGCCCCGATTCTCTCCCCGGCACGGGACCGTCCGGCCGCCTCTGGGACCCGGCTCGCGCGGGGAGGCCCCTCGAGCCCGTCACCGCCGCCGACAACGACGCTGCCATCCAGGCGATCGAGAAGCAGCTCCACTGCACGTGCGGCTGCAACCTCGACGTGTACACCTGCCGGACCACGGACTTCACGTGCACGGTCAGCCCGGCCATGCACCGGCACGTTGTCGGGCTCGCGGAACAGAGGATGACGGGGCAACAGATCATCGACCAGTTCGTGCGCGAGCATGGCGTCGCGATCCTCATGGCGCCGCCCAGGCGCGGATTCAACCTGGCGGGTTACTTCGTTCCCTCCCTGCTCATCGTCGCCGCCGGCGTGGTGCTGACGCTGGTGTTGCGTCGCTGGGCGCGGACCGCAACGCCGGAAGCGGTCCCTGCCCGGCCTCTCCCGGCCGGCACGCCCGAAGAGCTCGAGCGCCTGCGCGGCGAGCTCGATCGACTGTCGGTATAGCCGTGATGCTCGAGTTGATCGCGGGAATCCTGCTCGCCGCAGGCGCGGTGTATTTTGTCCTGCGACCGATCTTTCGACCTGAAAGCGCGGGATGCGGGATGCGGGATGCGGGAGGCGTGGATGAGGGGGAAGATCCCGAAGACGACCTGAGTCCGCGCGCAGTTGCGCTCAGGGCCTTAAGAGAAATCGACTTCGATCGCGCGACTGGAAAACTGTCAGACGCCGACTATGACGCCTTGAAGGCGAAATACACTTCCGAAGCGCTGGCGGCCCTCCGCACTGAATACACGGGAAGCGAGATGCGAGATGCTGGAAGCGTAACCTCCGGTGACGTGTCGCATCCCGCATCCCGCATCCCGCATCCCGTATGTCCCAGCCACGGTCTCCGCCCCGAGGCCGACGCGCTGTTCTGCTCGGAATGCGGCCGCCGCCTCGCAACCGCGCCGGGCTACTGCGCGCGGTGCGGCACGGCGCTCGAGCACGAGGCCCATTACTGCCATTCGTGTGGGGCGCGGGTCGCCGCTTAAGCCAGCGCACTTGACGGCGGGGCGTCCGCCGTCCTAGACTGCGTACCCAGAAGGTGGGACTCCAAGCCCCGTTGCGCCCGCATACGGCCCAACGGGGCATTTCTTTGCGGACCTTGGGGGTTCATGTCATCCAACGTGCCGCTCCACCCCGCGCCCTCCCGGATCAAGCTGCTGATTGCGGACGACCGCTGGGTCGTCCGCGAGGGCTTGAAGCGCATGATCGCGCAGTGCGCCGACATGAAGGTCGTGGGCGAAGCGGCAACCTCCGATGAGCTGCTCGAGCGTCTGCCATGCACCGAGGTGGACGTGATACTGTTGGACGCGTGGCTCGGCGGTCCCAAGACGCGGGGAATCATCCGCGAGGTACGACGCCGCCACGCCGGCTGCCGCCTCCTCGTGTTGAATGTGCAAGGGCGAGATCCGGATGCCCTGCGCCTGCTGGGGACGGGCGCCGCGGGATACCTCGGCAAGGACCATTCGCGTGAGCAGCTCATTGACGCGATTCGACAGGTCGTGCGCGGTGGCTCGTACGTGAGCCCATCGCTTGCCAGCAGGCTCATCTCCGACTTGAGAGGCGGGGGGAAGAGACCGCGGCACGCGACGCTCTCGGACCGGGAATATCAGGTGCTGTGCCGGTTCGGCTCCGGAATCCGGTTCAAGCAGATCGCCGCCGAGCTCGGCGTGAGCCCCAAAACGGTGAGCACCTACCGGAGCCGGATCCTCGACAAGCTCAAGCTAAAGACCAACGCGGAGATCATCCGCTACGCGATCGAGCGTCGCCTCGTGCCCCGCTCAACGGCTGCACCGCCCCGGCGTCAGAAAAGTCCGACAGATCGCTCGGCCGGATTCTGACCGGACCCGTCGGACTTCTTCCGGCGCCCGCGCGCTGTGAATTGCGTCGCGGCTCAGCGCCACCGCCTCACATCGATGCGCGCGGGCGTCGCTGCGTCCTTGCGACGTGGCGACAGAGCGGCGCGGCACCCGCCTTGCCATCCACGCGGAGCGTCCCAACTCGCTCGAG
>Ga0209375_1002387_pt1 | contig 13573 bp, 9 predicted proteins | sample GraSoiAngelo_131_FD_185888 | JGI IMG/M metagenome (GOLD analysis project Ga0209375, IMG submission 185888) | Grasslands soil microbial communities from the Angelo Coastal Reserve, California, USA - 14_0929_02_30cm (SPAdes) (version 2) | ecosystem: Environmental > Terrestrial > Soil > Grasslands ... | reverse complement strand
TAAATGCGCGGCCGTACGCATTTTTGGATAACGCGCCCTTGGAAGAACGCAGGACTCAAGCCGTTTACACACGACGCGCTTCGGAATCCGGCAGCCGCCGGAGCGGCGATGGTCTTGGCATTCTCGACGCTGCTGCAATTGAAAAAGTCGAAAAAGAAGCGTGGCCTGAAGCGACAAACGCGGACGAATTGCATGACGCGCTGATGTTGCTCGGTGTCATGACCGAAGAGGACATTCGGCGAACGTCGGGTGGCGAAAGTGCAGAAGCGCTGATGGTGACGCTCGTGATTGAAAATCGAGCGACGCGTTTGCGTGTTCCCAGGCAAGATTTGAACGGACGCGAGGTTTTGCAGTGCGGCGATCCCGCGACTGCGGGACTGCCTTCAAAGCGCGGACATGTCCGCGCACTCCAAAACGCTGACGTGATTACAACGTTCTGTATCGCTGCGGAACGGCTTCAAATGATTCGAGCGATTTACTGCAATGCGAGCGTCGAGCCTGATTTAATCGTTCCTGAGTCAGAGTGCGGAAAAAGCTGGGAGCGCGCCGATGCAGTGCGCGAACTGCTTCGCGGCCGAATGGAGGTGTCCGGACCGATGACCATCAGTGGGTTGGAAAATATTCTCAGTCTGCCGCGATCAGAAATCGATGCTGGTCTGGTTGGACTCGAAAGCGAAGGTTTTGTTCTCCGCGGCAAATTTCATCCGAACGCAGTAGAACAGGAATGGTGCGATCGGCGATTACTTGCGCGAATTCATCGGTTGACGATCGATCGGCTGCGCGCGGAAATTCAGCCGGTATCGATTCAGGATTTTTATAGGTTTCTGTTCGCGTGGCAGCGAGTCGACGTCGATCGGCGCGTCGAAGGACCGGAGGGTCTGCAGTCCGTATTGGAACAACTCGACGGCTGCGAGTTGCCGTTGGCGGCTTGGGAATCGGCGGTGCTGAGCGCCCGCGTCAGCGATTATGATCCTGAATGGCTTGATCGACTTTGTTTCTCTGGTCGCGTCGGCTGGGCGCGTGTGAGTTCACCCCAGCACACGAACGCGCGCGCGGCTGCGCCGCTGCGGACGAGCCCAATCGCACTTTACCAGCGCGAAAATCTGCAGGACTGGCTGATGCTGTCTCAGCCGAATTTCGCCGACGAACTTTCGGTTGCGAATCAGGCGATTCTCGACGCACTAGAAAGCAGCGGTGCACTCTTCTTCACCGAGCTGGTGCGCCGGAGCGGACTGCTGACTTCTCAAGTTGAAGAAGCTTTGTCGCAACTCGCGGCGCTCGGTATCGTTACGTCGGATAGTTTCGATGGCTTGCGAGCGCTTCTCGTCCCGTCAAATAAACGCCCAACGTTTGGGCGCAACATTGGAAAACGCCGCCGCAAAACTAATCTTGCCAGTATCGAATTTGCAGGGCGCTGGTCATTACTAAGAACGGAAATCCAATCGCAAACATCGGAAAATGGCGAGGAAAGCTCCGCGCGCGCTTCAGCGCTCGAAAAATTTGCGCAGGTGTTACTGCGACGTTATGGCGTCGTCTTTCGTCGATTGCTTGAGCGCGAAAGTCTTGCAGATTCGCGGCGGCTATTTTGTTGGCGGAGCCAGTGGCGAACAATTCGCCTTACCGGAAGCGATCGGCTTGCTGCGTTCGATTCGCAAAGCGCCGTCAAATGGCGAACTGCTCACGCTCAGCGCTGCGGATCCGCTAAACTTGCAAGGCATTCTCACACCGGGACCAAAAATTGCCGCGTTCACCGCAAACCGCGTTTTGTTTCGCGATGGCTTGCCAGTCGCGGCGCTTGAGGGAGGCGAGATTCGCAAAATCTCCGATGCGCCTGTTTCTGATTTGCAAATTGAAACGGCGCTTAAAGTCGGAAAGCTGCGTCCTTCGTTGCGACCTTATTATAAGTGACCGTGTGTCATCCTGAGCGGAGCGCAGCGAAGTCGAAGGATCCCGCGTAGCTGCCGCAGAGCATTGCCGCGGGATTGAAAGCCTAGCCTCGCAGACCGCGTCCGCTGCGTTGCAGCCTCGACTTCGCTCGGAATGACGGCGGGGATGAGGCTATTTCTTAACGATCTCGGCGTTTTCGAGCATCGCGATGCCGCCACGCTCGGCCGGTTTGCCCTTAACAGTTATGTTCTTACCACAGTATTCAGCGAGTTGATCGTTGATTGGCTTGTGTTCGCCAACCACCAAATATGCTTTCCCCTCGCTTACGATGCCGACCGGCCCGCCACTCTTGATGCACTTTGCCCCGCAGGACTGGCCATGTTTCTCGCCGACGGCATTGTGATCGACGTAGCACATCATATCGACCACTTCGCCGGTCACTTCTTTGGAAGCAGCCGCGTCGTCGCCGTGCTCGTGTTCTTGCGCGATCGCCAGCGGCGCGCACGCCAGACCTGCAATGAAGATCGCACTCACCGCAACTCTCAACACGGTAGGTTTATTATTCGTTGAATTAAGCATGAGACAAATGTGGGCTGCTCGGCGCTTTGGTCAATTGCAGCGAGTGATGCAGACAATCCTGTCTGCGTAAGTTCGCTTGCAGGCAGGATTGCCTGCGTCACGCGCTCTTCTCAATCAAATCCGCGAATTGATCGAAAAAATACGAGGCATCGTGCGGACCGGGCGCAGCTTCCGGATGATATTGCACGCTGAAGATCGGTAATTGTTTGTGGCGCATTCCCTCGACCGTACCGTCATTTAGATTGATGTGCGTGACTTCCACGTCGGAAGGAAGTGACTGCGCGTCGACGGCGAATCCGTGATTTTGCGCAGTGATGGCCACTTTGCCGCTGTGCAAATCCTTTACCGGCTGGTTGGCCCCACGATGGCCGAATTTTAATTTGAATGTCGAGCCGCCGAACGCGAAGCCGAGAATTTGATGACCAAGACAAATCCCGAAGATCGGCTTTTTGCCCATCAAATCGCGCAAGGCTTTGTGTGCGTATGGAAGCGCCGCCGGATCGCCTGGGCCGTTGGAGAGAAAAATCCCGTCGGAATCAAGCGTGAGCACTTCGTCTGCCGACGTTGTCGCCGGCACAACCGTTACTTCGAAACCTTTCTGGCGCAGCAGACGCAAAATATTTTCCTTAATTCCATAGTCGTACGCGGCGATGCGAAATCGAGTCGGTGGCAAAGCCCGTCTGCCTTCGCCGTCTTGTGCCCGCGCGATTGACCAAGGCGCGCTGAGCTTGTCCTCTGGGTCCCACCGGTAAATTTTTTTGGTTGAGACTTCACGAACATAATCCATCCCGATCACACCCTCGCCAGCGATCGCTTTTTGCGTCGCTTCTTCAGGTGAAATCTGTTCGGTCGTGAGACAGGCTTTCATCGCGCCGCGGGTTCGCAAATGCCGCGTGAGCGCGCGCGTGTCGATTCCTTTCGCGCCAGGGACATTCCATTTTCGCAAGTATTCGTCGAGGGACATTTCGGAGCGCCAGTTGCTCGGGACCTCCGTTAATTCCTCTATGACGAAGCCGCGCACGTGAGGCGAAGAGCTTTCCTGATCGAGCGAATTGATCCCGTAATTTCCGATCAGCGGGTAAGTCATCGCCACGATCTGGCCGCGGTAGGAGGGATCGGTGAGCACCTCCTGATAACCAGTCATCGCGGTATTGAAACAAACTTCACCGACCCGAGTGCCGGCCGTGCCAAAGGATTCGCCCTCGAAATATCGACCGTCTTCGAGAGCTAGAAGGGCTTTCATCAATTTGAAACGCCCAACGTTTAACGCTCAACGCTCAACGCTCAACCAAAATCCTCTGAATCGACGCGTTCAATGTTGGACATCGACGTAGGACGTTTCCTTCTTTGCCAAAAAGAAAGGCCTGATCGACAATTCGATCCAGGCCTTTACGAAATTTTTACCCCGCTGGTGCCGTTCAGGTGATTCTCCCGTTCCCTTTCGTAAAGGGTGGATGACCGTTGCTGCGGAATCTGGCTTCCAATCAAGGCCTGTCATTCTCCGCACCAACCAAGCCTCCTCGTTTCATCAACTATCGGTTCGGGGACGTCACCTCAATCGCGAACATCGCAGGGTAAATGTTTACATCCCGAAAAACGCCTGCTCGCGAAAGCATTCGGAGTTCGGGATTCGAAAGCCGCTGGTTGAGAGTTGAGAGAAAAGCACTGGTTTCCTGCCCAACCCTCAACGAGCGGCTCTCAATCTCAAAGAACTATTCGCGCAATTCCGCGCCGAGGTTGCGCCGCAATCGCTCGCGAATTTTCGCGTGCGCCGCGTTCACTTCCTCGTTTGTCAGTGTGCGACTTCGGTCTCGATATGTCAATCTATATGCGAGTGACTTTCTTGCCGCTCCGACATTGGTTGTGAATAAGTCGAACAGATCCACGCGTTCCAAAAGCGGCTCGCGCGGTTCTTCAATGGTGCGCAAAATTTTCTCGTGCGAAATTTCGTTAGGCACAATCATCGCGATATCGCGCGTTACCGAAGGAAATTTTTCAATCTCACGAAACGTTTTCTGCAGGTGCGCGCCCCTTAAAGCAAGATCTAGATCGAACTCCGCGACGAAGGCCGCGCCAGGTGCATCGACTTTCCCTTCGCGAAGCTGCCCGAGAAAGCCAATCGCTCGCTCGTTTGAAAAAATTTCGGTGGCAACCGAAAGATCGGCATGATCGCCTCGGCGAAATGAAATCCCGGGAAGTGCAAGCGATTCGATTGCGCCTTTGAGATCGAAGAAATCGAGCCGATAGTTTTGCTGTAATCGCCAATGTGGCGCGCTCGTGGCATTCCCCCAGAGCAAAATTCCAAGATGTTTATGCTCATTGGCCCGGGGGGGTAAAAAGATCCGGCCAATTTCGAAGATGGCGACGCGTTCCGCGCCGGCGCGCACATTCCGATCCAACACCGCAAGCAGCCCCGAAATTAAATTCGGCCGCAAGGCCACGTGATCCTCGGTTAGTGGATTGCGCAATTGGATTGCTGAGCTTGCCGCTGCCGCCGATCGCGGAATTAATTTTGAAGTTCGTACTTCCCACAAACCTTGCGCGCTCAATCGTTCCCGAAACGCTGATTCGAGATCGTGTGAGTCATCCGCCGCGCTCGAAGGTGTAAACCGGCTTCGGTTTGTCCCTGGAATTTTCTCTGCGCCGTACGCGCGGACGACTTCTTCGATAAGATCGACATCGCGCTGCAAATCGCGCCGATAGCTTGGAATTTTCCATTTCGTCGTTTTAGCAGCACTAGTCTTCTTTAAACCAAAGCCTGTCAGAATCTCGTCGATAGCTTTTGGTTTGATCGAGGTTCCAACGACTCGATCGCATTTGTCGTAACTCAGCGAAACATCCGCGGGATTCGGCGGCAGCTTGCCGGCAAGATTGATTTCTTTTGCGGGAGTTCCGCCGGCAATCTCTTGAATCAATTCGCTCGCGCGCTGCGACGCGCGCAAAATCATTTCGGGATCGACACCGCGCTCGAAGCGATAACTCGCGTCGCTCGGCAAATTCAAGTTGCGTGCAGTTCGTCGAATGCTCGCCGGCAAAAAGTAAGCTCCTTCGAGCAAAATGTTCTTCGTGGAATCGGTCACACCCGTTTCCTCACCGCCCATCACGCCGCCGATCCCAACCGCGCGCTCTTGATCGGCAACGACAAGATTGTCCGGTTTGAGCGAGTAAGTCTTTCCATCGAGCGCGAGAAACTTTTCGCCATCGCGTGCGAGCCGCACGTTGATGTCGCCTGTTAATTTATCTGCGTCGAACGCGTGCGTGGGTTGTCCGAGCTCGAGCATCACGAAGTTGGAGATGTCCACGATGTTGTTGATCGAACGACTGCCGACGCTCTCAATTTTCGTGCGCAGCCACTGCGGGCTCGGGCCGACCTTCACGTTGTCGATCTTGCGCGCTGAAAAGAACGGACATTCACGCGTTGCGGTAATGGTCACGCCAGTCTTTTTGATTGCGATTTTCGATTCGCGTGGCGTCGACTTGAGTTTCTTGCCGGTCAGCGCCGCAATTTCGCGAGCCAGACCGAAATGGCTCAGCAGATCACCACGGTTTGGCGTAATCTCGACATCGAGAATCGTGTCCTCTGGAAAGAGATCACCGATTGGCGTGCCGATTTTCGCATCTGGCGGCAAAATCAACAGGCCGGAGGCATCATCGCCCAAACCGAGCTCGATTGGGCTGCAAAGCATTCCTTCCGATTCGACTCCGCGCAGCTTGCTTTTTCGAATCTCGGTTCCGTTCGGCAACTTCGCCCCCGGCAACGCCAGCGGAACTCTGTCGCTGACTTTGTAATTGGTCGCGCCGCAAACGATCTGGCGTTTCGTTCCGGTAGCATCATCGACTTCGCAAACAGTCAGACGATCAGCATTTGGATGACGCGACGAAGCAGTGATCTGCGAAACGATCACTTTGTCGACGTTCGCGCCGCACGTCTCGATGTTTTCGGTCTCAACCCCAGCACGGGTCAGCAAGTCGGCGATCTCTTCCGGATTTTCTGGAAGATCAACAAATTCGCGCAGCCAGTTAGCGGAGAATTTCATGACGACGTTTTCTTTCCTCCTCTCCCTTTCAAAGGGAGAGGGTAGGGTGAGGGTTTGTTTTGTTGGCTGTAAGTCAGACCCCTCACCTCAATCCTCTCCCCGAGAACGGGGAGAGGCGGAGTAGTGCTATACGCTGCGGTGTTGTCGTTCATGCGAACTGGCGGAGAAACCGCAGATCGTTCTGCCCGAAAAGGCGGATATCAGGAATATCGAACAAAATCATCGCGAGCCGGTCCATCCCGAGCCCAAATGCGTAACCGCTCCATTTCTCCGGATCGTAAGCCTTGTCGCCGCGCGCCTTATTTACCGCTTCGAAGACCGCCGGATGTACCACGCCCGAACCTGCAACTTCAATCCATTGCTCCCCGCTCTTAAGCGCTTTTGATTTCACATACACTTCAAGGCTGGGCTCGGTGAATGGAAAATAGTGCGGGCGAAATTGGACTCCGGTTCCGGGACCGAAAAGTTCGCGCATGAAAAATTCGAGTGCGCCTTTGAGATCGGCGATGCTGACGTTCTCGTCGACGTAAAGCCCTTCGATCTGGTGAAACTGCGGGCTGTGAGTCGCGTCGAGTTCATCGCGCCGATAAGCCGCGCCGGGCGCGATCACGCGAATCGGCGGTGGTGCGGCTTGCATGGTGCGGATTTGCACAGTCGACGTGTGTGTCCGGAGCAATCGACCGTCGGGGAGATAAAATGTGTCCTGCTCGTTGCGCGCAGGATGTTCGGGCGGTGTATTGAGCGCGTCGAAGCAGTGCCATTCGTCTTCGATGTCGGGGCCATCGGCGAGTGCAAATCCCATTCGACGAAAAATTTCGATTGAGCGTTCCCACATCTGCGTGAGTGGATGAAGGGTGCCGAGCTCGTGCGGCGTTCCAGGTAGGGAGACGTCGATTTTCGCGAGTGCGCCCGATTCTTTTTGCGCACGAAATTGTTGCGCGCGTGATTCGAGCGACGCGGTTACGGCGGCGCGAACTTCGTTGAGCAGTTTGCCGACGACTGGCTTCTCTTCCTTGGCGAGCGTTTTCATTTGCTCGCCCCAAGCCGAAACGCTCCCGCTGCGCCCGAGATATTTCACGCGCGCGGCTTCGAGCGCCTGCTTGTCAGGCGCGGAATCGATCTCGCGCAACGCGTCGTCGCGAAGTTGTTCGAGTGGATGAGTCATTGAAACGCTTGAACGTTGAATGTTGAACGGGGAACGTTCAATTCAAAGTTCGTCGCTGTAGCGGCGCTCTATGAGCGCCGACATCCCGCGAGCGTGCCAGCGGTTTCGGCGGTCACAGACCGCCGCTACAGGAGAGCCTATGCGGCTTTCTTGCTCTTTTTCTCCAGCGCGCTCTTCGCTTGATCGACGATGGATTTGAATCCGGCTTCGTCGGTGACGGCCAGATCGGCGAGAATCTTGCGATCCAGGCCGATACCAGCAGCTTTGAGCCCTTCGGCAAAACGGCTGTAGGTCATACCGTTGGCGCGGGCAGCGGCATTTAGTCGTTGAATCCAGAGGTAACGAAATGTGCGTTTGCGTGTTTTACGATCGCGATAGGCCCAATAGCGGGCTTTCATGATCGCGTCTTTCGCGTAGCGGAAAAGTTTTGAACGGCGTCCGCGATAGCCTTTGGCTTGTTTTAAGATTCGTTTGCGGCGCGCCCGGCTTGCCGGGGCATTGGTGGCTCTTGGCATAATTCTTTGTCTCGAATCGCTTCGGGACTCCTCGTTCAGCGAGTTGTTGGTTCCATTGTCGATCTTCGCGACCTCACTCGCCGATTTGATCCCGTAGTATGGAATCAGGTGCGCAGATCGAAGGCGACGAAGTTAGGCGCAGCGAGATAAATGACAAATGGATTTTCCAATGACGAATGACGAATGGCGAATGACCCGCCTTCGCACGACTACGGCCTCGGGTACCTATTTAGCCCCAAGGGCGCAGCATTCAGCACGAGTCCGCCACAGGACGGATTCGCCGTGGCGAATCTGGGGCAGCGCCCCAGGGAGTCATGCCACCCAAAGTGCGCCAGCGCTGAAAGCGCGATCCACTTCTGCCGTGATTTCGTTTCGATCATTAGCACCGCATTGATTTCGACGGGCAGTATATTCAGGACTGAGAAAGCATCGCGGGATTGAAGGCGCGCTTTCAGCGAGGTCTTAATCAACTCGGAAAGATCGACATCCTGCGGTTCTGGCACCTTCGTCGTGCGCGGGGCTGTGAGGCTTGGGAATTTCCGAGTCAAGCAGAAATTGTTAATCTCGAGATCAGTTCGACCTGATGATTTAACGGCGGCGCATAGGCCGCTAAATGAAATTTCAAAATCCCGTATTAGAGGTATAATGCGCGCGTGCATTGGCTTGGTCGCTATCGGCTTTTGATCCTGGCGTCGATCTGCGTTTTTTGGACAGGCCTGATTTTTCTCGGTCATTTCTTCCCGATGACGCCGTTTCTTTCGGCGCCGTGGAGAGGCGAACAGAGTTTCGAGGATTTGCTTCGGAAAGAGGGCCGAAAAACTGCAACACGTAACGATTTTGTTTTTCTGGGACTCGATCAAAGCACATTGCAATTGCCGCCATTGACGCCCGACGAAGTCGCGAATAACCGCGCGTTTCAGGTGATGACCGAGCGGCCATTCCCGTGGTCGCGCGAAATCTGGGCGCTCCTACTCGATCGTCTGTTTGGGGCGGGTGCGCGCATGGTGATGTTCGACATGATGTTCGACCAGCGGAAATAGGGCGATCCAGCGTTTCATGCCGCGCTCGACCGCTATCGCGACAAAGTAGTAATCGCCGCCAACTTCGATATGGAAAACGCGGCGCAGGCCGTTACGCCAAACGATGCGTTGATTCCGCCGCCGCAGCTCCAGGATGATCGCGTAGGGTTCGTGAATTTCTGGGGGGATCCCATCGACGGAAAAGTCCGCGCTGTGGCTTATCGCGTGACTAATCGGCAACTGGCCGGGTTGCCGCCGCACCCGAGCCAGGAGATTTATGAATCTCTTTCCGCGCGGGCCCTAACGAAAATCGGTCATGCTAGTGACGTCCCGCAGGATTTTGATGGCCATATGATTCGCTTTAGTGCGGTCGACGCATACGAACCGCGTCCACTCTACGAAGTGTTCGATCCAAAATTCTGGCATGCCAATTACGCTGATGGCGCGTTGTTCAAAGACAAAATCGTAATGGTGGGGGCGTCTGCACAGATATTGCACGACGTGGTCGATACACCACTCAGCCCAACCACATTGGGGCCGGGACTTCATTTACAGGTCATGGCCGCAGCGCTTGGTCACGAGTTTTTGCGGCCCACGTCGCCGAAAGTTTCCCTGACCCTCGTGGGCGCGGCAGGGCTTGTGGCGTGGTCGCTTGTCGCTTTCTTGCGCAGGCCGTTGCTTTGCGTTGGGGCGCTCATTGTAATTGCGGCCACATATCTCGGAACGGCGCGTTTGTTTTATGATAAGACCGGACTACTGCTGCTTACCGTTCCCGTCCTGTCCGCTCTATTGCTAAGCGGATCATTTTCGCTGGGCTTTGAATACGCGATCGAACGGCTGGAGAAATTGCGCACCCGACGGACCCTGGAACGGTACGTCTCGAAAAATTTGGTCCGGGAAATTCTGGAAAATCCAGACAGCTACTACAGCTCGCTCAAAGGTGTCCGCGTGCCGGTGACTATTCTGTTCTCAGATTTAATTGGTTTCACCACCTTGGCGGAAAAAGCCGACCCAGAGGCGTTAGTTGCGCAGCTCAACGAGCATCTCAGCCGAATGACTTCGGTCATCTTCAGTAATTGCGGCACGCTCGATAAATTCATCGGCGACGCGATCATGGCCGTATGGGGGAATGTGCGCAGTCTTGGCATGGCGGAGGACGCGAAAAATTGCGCACGCGCGGCGCTGGGGATGCGCCGAGAGTTGCGACAGCTCAACGAAAAGTGGCGCGGCGAAGGACGCATGGGCCTTGGCATGGCCATCGGCATCAATCAGGGCGAAGCGATCGTTGGCAATGTTGGCTCGCAAGAGCGAATGGACCCGACTGTGATCGGCGACGCAGTGAACCTGGCATCACGTCTGGAGGGTCTCACTCGGGTCTATGGCATCGATATTCTCGTCGGCGCCTCTGCGGCTGAGCTGGTGCGAGACGAGTTTTATCTGCGCTCCGTGGCCCGTGTCCAGGTGAAAGGCAAAATCAAACCCGCGGACGTTTTTACTTTCGTCGGTTCACACGACGAAAAGCTCGATTCAGAATTTCTGAAATGGCTGGAAACTTACGAAGAGGGACTGGAGAAATTTCGCGTTCGCGATTTTACTGAGGCGAAGATCCTGTTCTCACGTTTCCTGGAATTTTATCCGGATGATCGGCTGGCCAAGATGTATCTGGAGCGCGCGCTCGAATACGAAGCAGCACCGCCGGACGAACCCTGGGAGGCGGTGGAAGTGTTTGAAAAAAAGTGACGGCTGCGATTCATAACCTGTTCTCGTGAGTCGCACAGGCCCGGCCCTCGCTGTGCTCGGGGATGACAGGCGCTCGTTGTCACCCTGAGATCCGCGGAATCGGTGGTTTCTTTTTCCGCCGGCTGACGTAGAAGAGTGGCGTGAAGGAAGCGCCGAAGAAATTTCATTTCCTCGGAATTTGCGGCACCGCCATGGCATCGGTGGCGGCTGCACTGCAAGAGCGCGGTTTTAAAGTCAGTGGTTCGGACGAAAACGTTTACCCGCCGATGTCAAACTTCCTACAGGAGAAGGGCATCACGGCAAAAGAAGGCTATCACGCGGAGAATCTCCCCGCCGATGCAGACGTCGTCGTGATCGGCAATGCGATGAAGCGTGGCAACCCGGAGGTGGAAGCCGTCCTAAACCGAAAATTGTTTTATCTCTCGTTGCCCGAAGTGCTGAAAAATTACTTTTTGAGGGGCCGCCATAACCTCGTCGTTACAGGGACGCACGGCAAGACAACCACCACGGCGTTGCTTGCCTGGATCATGGAGAAGGCCGGACACAATCCCGGTTACCTCATTGCCGGGTTGCCGAAAAATTTCGGTCAGGGGGCGCGCCTGAACGATTCCAAATATTTTGTGATTGAAGGCGACGAGTACGACACTGCGTTTTTCGACAAGCGCTCAAAATTCATTCACTATCTGCCGGAACTGCTGATCGTAAATAACATCGAGTTCGATCATGCGGACATCTTCAAGGATCTCGATGAAATCAAGCTCAGCTTTAGGCGTTTGCTCAACATCGTTCCTAAGAACGGAATGGTGCTCTTGAATGGCGATGATCCGAATTGCGTAGAAGTCGCAAAAGATTGCCTGGCGCAGATGGTCGAGGTCGGCTTTTCAAAAAATTGCGCGCAGCGAATCCGGCAGGTCGGTTACTCGTCCGCGGGTTCCAGGTTCAAGCTCGGAGAAGAAACTTTCGAAATTCCGCTAATCGGCGGATTCAATGTCCGCAATGCTGCGATGGCTGCGATGGCGGCGCGCTTTTATGACGTGCCTACGGCGAGAATCAACAGCGCGTTGAACAGTTTTGCCGGTGTTGCCCGGCGACTGGAAGTTCGTGGCGAAGCGCGGGGCGTGAAGGTGATTGACGATTTTGGTCACCATCCCACAGCAGTTGCGCACACATTGGAGGCGCTCCGGCATAGCTATCGCGGGCACCGGCTGTGGGCCGTGTTCGAACCGCGCTCGAACACCACCAGGCGTGCCGTGTTTCAAGAGCAACTTCCCGAAGCCTTCAAATTCGCCGATGGCGTTTTCATCTCACAGGTAGCAAGGCTGGAGCAGATTCCCGAAAATGAGCGATTGAAACCGGAGAGAGTTGTAGCTGCGATTGCCAAGGATGGCCGGCGTGCGTTTTACGAACGCAATGCCGACGCCATCGTGGATCGAATCGTTCCGATGCTGCGGCCAAAAGATGTGGTAGTCGTCTTTAGTAACGGGGGATTTGATAACATTCATGAGAAGTTGCTCACGCGGCTGCGTGAATCGTAGGACGTTTCAGTGAGCCCCGAAAGCTTTCGGGGCTGATACAGACGCTTACAAATCATCACGGTGTCGCCGCCGACGTATGATCGTGCACAATTCGCCAGCCCTCTGGCAGGCGTTTGAAAATGAGTGTGAAGCGCCCGTACGGGCGATCCTTTGCCCGCTCCAGTTTCCAGCGGCCGACCACCACAGCCGCATCAGGTGACAGCAGATTGATTTCAATGTCGGAAAAATTGAGCGTCCCCATCTTTGCGCGATCAGAATATTTCTGGCGGTAGCGCGCGCGCACCGTTTCCCATCCGCGACGGATGGAATCTTCTGAGATAAAAACAGTTGATGCTGAGCGCGCGTATCCATTCATGAATCCTTCAATGTCGCCTCGGTTCCAAGCGTCTTGTTGTGCGCGAAGGACCGACCGAATCTGAGCAACCACGACACGATTTGGGGTCCGCGCCGGCGCAGCGGAAACATTCGTTGCCATCAAAATATAAGAAGTAATCGCGATGGCCCGAGCGAGCCCGGAATTTGCAAGGCGAATCACTTGCAGCATGCGGAATCGGTAGTAAGCTACGAGCCCTTGCCTCAACCAGCCCGAGCAGTGAAGGATCGTTTCAACCGAGGGAAATACGTTGACGCGTATCATAAATCTACTAGCGTCGCCCATCCACCCAGATAGGACTGTGCACCGGCTTTTCTGCATCGCGATGCTCGTGCTTGCAAGCGCGACGGCAGTTTCAGCTCAGGAGGCACCGAAGCGTCGCGACGCCCCCCGAAGTGTCAAGGCGCCCAACCCCCAGCCACCGGATACGCCCGCTCCTAACGTAGAGAATCAGCCGCGGCCGGACGCGCCTGTTCCTCCGGGCGCCCCAACGCCGGTTCGGCTTCAGTTTCCAAACAGCGACGTAGTCGATGTATTGCATCTTTACGAACAGCTCACCGGTAAGAAACTGGTGATGGATAATTTTGTGCAGGGCAAGGTGAACATTTTCATCGCTAAAGACGTGTCGCGCGATGAGGCGATCAAGATCATCGAGATGAGCATGGCTCTGAATGGAATTTCTCTCGTTCCGGCTGCTCGCGATATAGTCGATGTCGTGGGAGC
>Ga0209375_1002384_pt1 | contig 13577 bp, 12 predicted proteins | sample GraSoiAngelo_131_FD_185888 | JGI IMG/M metagenome (GOLD analysis project Ga0209375, IMG submission 185888) | Grasslands soil microbial communities from the Angelo Coastal Reserve, California, USA - 14_0929_02_30cm (SPAdes) (version 2) | ecosystem: Environmental > Terrestrial > Soil > Grasslands ... | reverse complement strand
TTGTCATCGCCACGTCGATCCCGACGCCGCGCCCCGACACGCTCGTCACCGCCGCGGCCGTCGAGAACCCGGGCCGCGCCAGCACGCGCAGCAGCTGGTCGTCGCTCAACGTCTCGACGTGCGCGTCGAGCAGTCCCTCGGCCTGGGCCTTGGCGAGGATGCGCGCGCGGTCGATGCCGCGCCCGTCGTCGGCGATGCTGATCGCCACGCTGGCCCGCTCGCGCACCGCCGCCAGCACGATCTCCCCCTCGGGCTTCTTCCCCGCGCGACGCCGGTCGGCCGGCGTCTCGAGGCCGTGATCCACCGCGTTGCGCAGCAGGTGCACGAGCGGGTCCCCCAGCTCGTCGAGGATCGCCCGGTCGAGCTCGATCTCCTTCCCCTCGACCCGGAACGCGACCGGCTTGCCGAGGTCGCGCGCCAGGTCGCGCACCAGGCGCGGGAAGCGGTCGAACACCTGCCACACCGGCGTCATCCGGGCCTGGATGATCTCGGCCTGCAGGTCCGCCGACAGCCGCGAGATCTGAATCGCGAGGTCGTCGATCGTGGGGTCGCGGCGCTCCGCCGCCAGCTGGTTCAGCCGCCCACGCGCCGTGACCAGCTCGCCGATCTGGTCCATGAGCGCGTCGAGCCGCCGCAGGTCCACCCGGATGTGCCGCGCCTTGCCCGACTCGAGCGGCGCGCCGGTCTCGGCCCGCGCGATCGGCGCCGCGTCGTCGTCGACCCGCACCTCCTCGACGTCGCCCGCAGCCGCGAGCGTCGCCACGACGAGGTCGGCGGGGGCCGGCCCGGCGAGCCAGAAGGAGAACTGGCCTTCGAAGTCCTCCGCCTCAAGCGCCGCCGGTTGCGGCTGCACCTGCGACACCGTACCCAGCCCCGCCGCGCGCTTCAGCACGATCAGCGCGCGCGGCCCCTTGAGCGGCGCCTCCGGCCGCAGCGTCACCCGCACGCGCCGGCCCGGCCCCACGACCGGCGCGGAGACTTCCGGCGGCGGTGACGGCGGTGACGGCGGTGACGGCGGGGCGTGCCGCGGCGCGGTGTCCGGCGCGAACCGCTGCACGGCGCGGTCCAGCTCGGCCACGATCCCCACCACGTCGGCGTCCTGCTCGCGGCCCGCCGCCGAGACCTGGATCGCTTTTTCGAGCGCGTCGGTGGCGCGGAAGAGCAGCTGGAGGACGTCGTCGCCGGCGCGCCGGCCCGCGGCCCCCCGCCGCAGGTGGTCGAGGAGGTTTTCCATGCGGTGGGCGAGGTCGGCCACGCGGGCATAGCCCATCGTCGCCGCCATGCCTTTCACCGTGTGCACGGCGCGGAAGATGCCGCCGACCGGCTCGGGAGCCGCCGGGTGGCGCTCCCACTCGAGCAACAGCTGGTTGCACGCGCTCAGATGCTCCCGGCTCTCGGCCAGGAACAGCTCGGCGTACTGGGACAGGTCCACGCCCTACCCCAGGACGCGCTGGACCGCCTCGAGGACGCGCGAGGGCTGGAAGGGCTTGACGACGAAATCCTTGGCGCCGGCCTGGATGGCTTCGACCACCAGCGCCTGCTGCCCCATGGCGCTGCACATCAGGATTTTCGCGTCGGGGTCGAATTTGGTGATCTCGCGGACGGCATCGATCCCGCCCATGTCGGGCATGACGATGTCCATCGTCACCAGGTCGGGCTTGAGCTGCTTGTACTTGTCCACCGCCTGCACGCCGGTCTCCGCCTCGCCGACGACCTCGAACCCGGCCTGCGCCAGGATGTCGCTGATCATCGTGCGCATGAAGATCGCATCGTCGCAGACGAGCACGCTGTGGCTCACGGCGCCTCCCTAAGTCGTCAGCACTGGGCCCAGCAGCGCGTCGGTGTCCAGCACTACGAACAGCTGATCCCGCCGACGCCCCACCGCGCGCACCAGCTTGGGGTCGAGCCCCGGCAGCGCCTGTCGCGGCTCGAGCGTCTCCTCGGCCACCGCCAGCATGTCCACCACTTCGTCCACGGTGAAGCCGATGGTCTTCTGCCCGCCGCCGATCTGGAGGAGCACCGTCGTCCCCCCCTCAGTCCGCTCGGCCGGCTCGGGCTGCCCCAGGGCTTTCCAACCTTCCACCACGGTCACCAGGGTGCCGCGGACGTTGACCAGACCCGCTACGACGGGCGGCGCCCCCGGAATGCGGGTCGTGTCCAACCGGGGCAGGATCTCCCGCACGACCTCCGCCGCGGCGGCGCAGGTCAGGCTTCCCACCCGGAACACGAGCAGCCGAACGACCTGCGCGTCACCCATCGGATGCGAAGAAGCGAAGATACTGCAAGGGGTTGGCTTCAGCAAGCAAGTTGGGATCAGCGGACGCTGCGGCCAGCGCCGCGCGCAAGTCCGCAGGCCATTCCGATTGCAGCGCGAGCCGCTCGCCCGTGACCGGATGCGCAAACGTGAGCGCCGCCGCGTGCAAGAGCTGCCGCGGCGCGAGCGCCTCGAGCCGCTCCGCGTCGCGCCGCTCCGCCGCCGTGACGCGGCGACTGCCGCCGAAGGCGTACTCGCGGTCGCCGACGACGGGGTGGCCCACGTGGCCCAGGTGCACACGGATCTGATGCGTGCGTCCCGTGCCCAGCGTGACGCGCAGCAGGTCGGTCTGGGCGAAGCGCGCGACGACGGTCACGTAGCTGACCGCGTGGCGCCCGCCCGCCTTCACGGTCATGCGCTTGCGGTCCTCGGGGTGGCGGTCGATCGGCGCGGTGATCTCGACGGGACTCTTGGCAAAATGCCCCCACGCGAGCGCCGCGTAGCGACGCTCGACGCGCCGCTGCTCGATGGCGCGCGCGAGGCGGCGGTGCGCGAGATCGGTCTTGGCGACGAGCAGCAGCCCCGACGTGTCCTTGTCGAGGCGATGCACGATGCCGGGCCGGCCCTCGCCCGGCGCGCTCCCTCCCCCCGTCGACAGCGGCGTGCCCCGTCCCACCAGCACGTTGACCAGCGTGTCGTCCCAGTGGCCCGGCCCCGGGTGCACGACGAGGCCCGCGGGCTTGTCGAGCACCGCGAGGTGCTCGTCCTCGTACACGAAGCGCACCCCCCCCCCCACGCCCGCCTGCGGCGGGGTGACCGGTGCATATGTGCGCGGCGGCGCCTCAGGAGGAAACTCGACGCTGACTTCGGCGCCGCGCTCGAGCAGCGCCGAGGCGCGCAACGGGCGGCCCGCGGCGGTGACGCGCTTGTCGGCGATGAGACGGGCGGCCTGGGTGCGGGAGAGGGCGAGCTGATCGGCGAGGAAGCGGTCGAGGCGCTCGGTCGCGGGGACCGCGACGCAGAAAACGATCTGGGAGGGGGCGAGGGTCGCCGCGCGCGTCACGGGGCGGCCGTCCCGGCCTCCTTCGCACGTTCGTGCGCCCGCCCCTCGAGCCACAGGGAGATGGCGAGCGCGACGGCGCCCACGGTGATCGCCGAGTCGGCGACGTTGAAGGTGGGCCAGCGGTACCGACCGATGCCGACTTCGATGAAATCCACGACGCCCTGCGCGCTGCGCAGGCGGTCAATGACATTGCCGAACGCCCCGCCACAGACGAGCGCCAGCGCGAGCAGGCGGATCTTGTCCCCGGCGCGCGTCGCCCGCACCATCAGGCCCAGCACCACGAGCGCCACGATCGCGAGGCCGAGGAAGATCCAGCGGGAGGCGTCGCCTAGGTCCAACCCGAACGCGGCGCCGCGGTTGTACACGAGCCGGAGCACGACGTAGTCGCTCACGAGCTCGAGGGGGCGGCGCGCCAGCGTCGCCACGGCGACGATCTTGGTGACGATGTCCAGCGCGACGACGCCGGCGGCGGTCCCCCAGAACAGCCGCCGGTCAGCGCCGCTTGCCATCTTCCTCTTCCGCCTTGCACTTGATGCAGAGACGCGCGTGCGGCAGGGCGTCGAGGCGGTCGAAGCCGATGTCCTCGCCGCACTGCTCGCACTTGCCGAACTTCTCGGGGGTCTGGTACAGGCGCCGCAGCGCTTCGTTCACATGCCAGAGGTAGCGCCCTTCCTGCGACGCGAACAGGAACGCCTTCTCGCGCTCCATCGCGTCCGTGCCCTGGTCGGCCATGTGGAACGAGTAGCTGGAGAGGTCTCCGTCGGACGCCTGCAGGCTGGAGTTGAAGGACTCGCCGTAGTGGCCGAGCTCCTTCATCACGCGGGCCCGCTCCTCGAGCAGCCGCTTCTCGAGGTGCTGGAGCTGCTTCTTGCTGAGGCCGCCCTTGGCCTTGGATTTCGTCGGCATTATCGGGTCCCGCCCTTTCGTCCGTCGTGTCGTCTGAGCGCGATGGTCACCGGCCGTCCCTCGATCTCCACCGCGCGCGTAATGTCGGCTTCGTCGAATACGCTGCCCAGCACGGTGCGCCGCGCCAGGGTTTCTCCTTCCACATACCCCTGATAGGCCGCGGTCGCCGCGACCACGTCGTCCGCCCCGGCGATGCTGAGCTCGATCCGCGTGGTGTAGGCGTAGTCGGCCTCTTTGCGCAGCCGCTGCACCCGGTTCACCACCTCGCGGGCCAGCCCCTCCTGGATGAGATCCGGCGTCAGGTGCGGGTCGAGCGCGACCACGTAGGGGCCATCCGCCTCGACGAGCCAGTCGCTGGCCACCTGCCGCTCGATGGTCACGTCCTCCGGCCGGAACTCCCACGCCCCCGCCCGCACGGGCTCCCCACGTTCCAACGTTCGCAGCGCGTCCGCCGTGAGCTGCAACACGGCCTCCGCCGCCCCGGGCGTCTCCTTCCCGTAGCGCTTGCCGAGCGCGCGGAAGTTCGGCTTCCCCTGGAGGGAAACGAGCTCGTGGTCCGATTCCACGACCTCCACCGCCTTCGCGTTGACTTCGGCAACCAGGATATCTAACAGGTCCGCCAAGACCGGGCCCATCACGGCCGCCGGGACCGCCACCTTGATGCGGGCGACCGGCTGGCGGACCCGGAGATTCTTGGCTTCGCGGGCCGCCCGCGCCAGGGACGCCAAGCGGCGAATCGCGTCCATGGCGGTGAGCAGCTCGGGCGCCCGACGCCCCTGGTCCACGGGAAAGCGCGCGAGGTGCACCGAGGCGCCGGTCAGGGCGCGGTGCAGCCAATCCGCCAGGAACGGCGCCAGTGGCCCGAGCAGGCGGGCCGTGGTCGCCAGCGCCTCGGAGAGCGTGGCGAGCGCCGCGTCGTCGGCCGCGCGGTCGGGAGCCCAGAAGCGCGGGCGGTTGACGCGCACATACCAGTTGGACAGGTCGTCGGTGACGAACTCCACGATGGCGCGCACCCCCGCGGTCACGTCGTAGCTCGACCACGCCTGCCGCACCGCACCCACCACGTGATCGAGGCGGGCGACCAGCCAGCGATCCACGAGGGGGCGCTTCTCAGAGGGCGGCGGTGTGGGCTCCGCCTGCCAGTCGCCGGCGTAGAGCTGGAAGAAGCTGTAGGTGTTGCGCACCGAATTGAGAAACCCGCCGGCGAGCTCGGGGATCTGCCGCGCGTCGAAGCGCTTGGGCAGCCACACCTGGCTCTGGCCCAGGAGGTAGAGACGCACGGCATCGGCGCCGTGCTCCTCGATCACCTGCCACGGGTTCGCCACGTTGCCACGGCTCTTCGACATCTTCTGGCCGGCCGCGTCGAGCACGAGCTCGTTCACGATCACGTGCTTGTACGCCGGCGCGTCGAAGACGCCGACGGCGATGGCGAGCAGCGAGTAGAACCAGCCGCGCGTCTGGTCCACTCCCTCGCAGATGAAGTCCGCGGGAAAATGGGCCGGGAAGTCCGCCTGGTGCTCGAACGGATAGTGCCACTGCGCGACCGGCATGCTGCCCGAGTCGAACCAGGCGTCGATGACTTCGGGCACGCGGCGCATCGTCCCGCCGCACTGGCGACAGCGCCACGTGTACCCGTCGATCTGCGGCTTGTGCGGATCGAAGCCGGCGGGGAGCGGCTTCCCCCAGCGCTCGGCGAGCTCCGCGTACGCGCCCATGACCTCGCGGTGCTCGCGGTCGCGATCGCACTCCCAGATGTTGAGCGGCGTGCCCCAGTAGCGGTCGCGCGAAAGCGCCCAGTCCACGTTGTTCTCGAGCCACTCGCCGAAGCGGCCCGTGCCCACTTCGGGCGGGTGCCAGTCCACCTCGCGATTGGTCTCGAGGAGCCGCGCCTTATACGCCGTGGTGCGCACGAACCACGAGGTGCGGGCATAATAGATGAGCGCCGAGTCGCACCGCCAGCAGAACGGATAGGAGTGCATGATCGGCCGCGTCTCGAGCCAGCGCCCCTCCTGTTTCAGCCGCTCGATGATCATCTGGTTCGTCGCCTTGTCGGTGACGAGCTTGCCGTTGATCTCGGGCCAGCGGGTGTCCTGGAACGTGCCGTCGGGGGCGACCGGGTTCACGAACGCCAGGCCGTACTGCTGAGCGGCGGCGTAGTCGTCGGCGCCGAACGCGGGCGCCATGTGGACCAGGCCGGTGCCGTCCTCCGCCGACACGAACGCCGCCGCGACGATCACCGCGCGCTGGCCCTCCTGGGGGAGCGGCACGACCTCGAGCGGGCGCACGTAGCGTTTGCCGACGAGATCGCGCCCGGGGTACCCTGCCACCCGCGCCCCCGTGGTGAGCGGCGCCCCGTGCACCTTGACGTCCGCGGCGCGGGCGGTGGCCGCGATGTAGCGCACGCCCTCGAGCTCGTACTCGCCGTACTCCAAGTCGGGGTGCACCGCGACCGCCACGTTGGCGAGGAGGGTCCAGGGCGTCGTGGTCCACACGACGAGCTGCCGCTGGGCGTCGTCCTGCAGCGGGAAGGTCACGTACACGGAGTTGGTCTGGACCGTCTCGTAGCCGAGGGCGAGCTCGTGCGACGACAGCGCGGTGCCGCAGCGCGGGCAGTACGGGAGCACCTTGTGGCCGCGGTAGAGCAGCGACTTGTCGTGGAGCTTCTTGAGCAGCCACCACACCGATTCGATGTACTTCGGATCGTAGGTGATGTAGGGGTGCTCGTAGTCGAGCCAGTAGCCGATGCGGTCGGAGAGCGCCTCCCAGTCCGTTTTGTACGTGAACACGCTCTCGCGGCACAGCTGGTTGAAGCGCTCGACCCCATACGCCTCGATGTCCTTCTTGCCGTTGATGCGCAGCTGCTTCTCGACCTCGATCTCGACCGGGAGCCCGTGCGTGTCCCAGCCGGCGATGCGGGTGACGCCGTGGCCCAGCATCGTCTGGTAGCGGCAGACGAGATCCTTGATGGTCCGGGAGAAGACGTGGTGGAGCCCGGGGCGGCCGTTGGCGGTGGGCGGTCCTTCGTAGAAGACGAACGGCGGCCCGTAGCGCGTGGCCTCGCGCTGTTTCTCGAAGAGGCGCTCGTGCTTCCAGGTCGCAAGCAGCTGGCGCTCCAGCGCGTCCACGCTCTGCTTGGGATCGAGCGGCGGATACGGCATCAGTTGCTCCGCGCCAGCACGCCGCGCACCAAGGCGGCGAGCGCCGGCTCGGCGGCGCGCGCGGTGGCGATGATGCGCTCGACCGACGCCGGCTCCAGCGCGTCGGGGAGACAGCGGTCGGTGATGATCGAGAGGCCCAGCACGCGCATGCCGAGCTGGCGGGCCACGATCACCTCGGGGACGGTGCTCATGCCCACGACGTCCGCGCCGAGCAGCCGCAGCATGCGGTACTCTCCCCGCGTCTCCAGACTTGGGCCCGTCACCGCGACGTAGACGCCCTCGCGCAGCACGATGCCCCGCTCGAGCGCCACGGCACGCGCCAGCGCCCGCAGCCCGTCATCGTACGCCCGGGACATGTCCGGGAAGCGCGGGCCGGCCGCGTCGTCGTTCGGACCTACGAGCGGGTTGTCGCCCAGCAGATTGAGGTGGTCGGCGAGCAGCACGAGATCTCCGGGATCCCACAGCGGCTGCATCCCGCCGCAGGCGTTGCTGACGATCAGCGTCTCCGCACCCAGCGCCCGGAGCACGCGCACCGGCCAGGTGACCTGCGCGAGCGTGTAGCCCTCATAGGCATGAAAGCGGCCCTGCATCGCGGCGATGCGGCGCCCCTCCAGCGTCCCGAGCAGCAGGCGCCCCGCGTGCGTCTCCACGGTGGAGCTCACGAAGCCGGGGATCTCCGCGTACGGCACGCTCGCCTCGACCCGGATGTCGTCCGCGAGTCGCCCGAGGCCGGTGCCGAGGATGACGCCCACATCGGGGACCAGCGCCGTCCGGGCCCGCAGGGCTCGGACCGCGTCGTCCGTCGTCACCCCTGCTTGCCCTCCAGCGTGCGCACCTCGGCGATCTGACGCTCGAGCAGGGCGCGGAAGCCGGCGAGATACGCTTCGTACTGACGCTGCGCTTCGCCGAGCCGCGAGCGCGACTCGGTCTCCGCCAGGCGCGCCTCTTCGAGCCGGCGCTTGGCCTCGGCTTCCGCCTCGCGGACGATGACTTGGGCCTCGCGCTCGGCGGCGGCGCGCGTGTCGGCGCGCAGTTGCTGCGCTGCGACGAGCGCTTCGTTCATCGCCTTCTCGCGCTCGCGGAACGCGCGCAGCTGCTCGGTGAGCGCGGCGACGCGCTCCTCGAGCACCGACCGGTCGCGGATCACCCGCTCCAGCGCGTCGGCGACCCGCATGCGGAAGTCCTCGACCCCGATCGGCTCGTAGCCGCGCAGGCTCTTACGGAACTCCTGCTTGCGGACGTCGAGCGGCGTGAGGTGGAAGCTGTCTTCGTGCTCGGGCTCGATCACGCCGTCCTCGCCCCGAACAGCATGGTACCCAAGCGGATCACCGTTGCCCCCTCCTCGACCGCCGTAGCGTAGTCGGCGGACATCCCCATCGAGAGCGTCGGTCCCCATACTCCCTCCTCCTGCAGTTGATCGCGCAGCGCGCGCAGCCCGCGAAAGGCCCGGCGCTGCACGTCCGTGTCGTCGGTCAGTGGAGCCAGCGTCATCAGTCCCTCCAGCGCGAGCGCACTCCCCCACTCAGCAGCGATGCGCTTCGCCAACGTCGGCGCTTCGGCCGGTGCGCACCCGCTCTTCTGCGCTTCGCCCGCGACGTTCACCTGCAACAGCACCCGCTGCCGCGCGCCCGCCGCCGCGGCTCGCTTGCCGAGCTCGGCGGCCAGCTCCGCGGAGTCCAGCGAATGCACCAGCGCGAAGCGCCCGGGGACGAGCTTCGCCTTGTTGCGTTGCAGGTGCCCGATCAGGTGCCACGTCGCGCGCGGCCCGACGGGCGTCGCCATCTTCTCCAGCGCTTCCTGCACGCGATTCTCGCCGATATCCGGGAGCCCCGCCTCCAGCGCCGCCTGCACCGCATCGACGCCGAATCCTTTGGTGACGGCGACGATGGTCACCGGGTGCGACCAGCCACCCCGGGCCTGCCCCCGCGCGATCTCCGCCCGTACGTGGGCGAGGCGCGCGGCGAGGCCCTCAAAACTCATAGCCGACAAAAGTACGCGGAGTGCCGGGATGAAACAACGGCAAAGGCTGGAACTGACGGCGCCTCAGTGCGTTGCTTCGACGATCCGCTCCCCGCCCTCGAGGTGGTTGATGACCCCGGAGAGCAGGTCGCGCACCTGCTGGGGAGAGACCGGGCGGTGCAGCACGCCGTGGCTGGCGATGGAGATCGTCGACGTTTCCTCCGACACGACGAGCACCGTGGCGTCGGTCTCCTCCGAGAGCCCCAGCGCGGCGCGGTGGCGCGTGCCGAGCGATTTGTCGGTCACCTTGAACTGCGTGAGCGGCAGCACGCACCCGGCGCCGATGATCTGGTCGCCGCGGATCAGGATGGCGCCGTCGTGCAGCGGCGAGTACGGCGTGAAGATCGTCGTGACCAAGTCGGCCGAGACCTTCGCCTGCATGGGCACGCCGGTGGTGATGAACTCCTCGAGGCCGATGTCGCCCTCGACGGCGATGATCGCCCCGGTGCCGGCGCGCGACAGACGGTCCATCGCCTCGGCGATCTCTTCGGCCACCGACTGGCGGTCGCCGCGCGAGAAGGCCCGCATCAGGCGCGACTGGCCGAGGCGGGCGAGCGCGTTGCGGATCTCGGGCTGGAACACGACAATCGCCGCGAACGGCGCGAAGGTGAACACCACGCCAAGCAGGAAGCTGATCATCGTGAACTTGGCGAACACGGCGACGAAGTACGCGATCGAGAGAATCACGAGGCCAACGACGATCTGGATCGCCCGCGTGCCCACGAGGAACAGCAGGAAGCGGTAGATGGCGATCGCGACGATGAGGATCTCGACCGCGTCGGGCCACAGCTTGGGGGCGAGGAAGCGATAGGCGTCGATGTTCATCGCGCGAGGGTCGTGGCGCGGGCCACGAGCAGGGCCTCCCGGGCCAGAGCGACGTCGTGTACGCGGAAGCCGCGCGCCCCGCGCTCCCACGCGAGCGCGCACGCCGCCGCGGTCGCGCGGTCGCGGTCCTCCACCGGCCGCCCCGTGGCGGCACCGAGGAACCGCTTGCGCGACGGTCCCACGACTACAGGATAGCCCAGCCCGGCGATCGTGGCCAGTTCGTCGAGCAGCCGCCAGTTGTGCTCGGGGTGCTTGGCGAAGCCGAAGCCCGGGTCGACGGCGATCGCCCCCCGGGCCACCCCGGCCGATTCGGCTCGTGCCGCCGCCGCCCGGAGCTCTCCGGCCACCTCGACCGCGACGTGGCGGTAGGTCGCCAGGCCGTCCATGGTGTCGGGGCTGCCCCGCATGTGCATGAGGATCAGTCCCGCCCCGGCGGCGGCCACCGTCCCGGCCAGCGCCGCGTCGTACGCGAGCCCCGAGACATCGTTCACGACGGCGGCGCCGGCGTCCAACCCCGCGCGCGCGACGGCGGCCTTGCGGGTGTCCACCGACACCGGCCCCAGCCCGTGACGCAGCAGCTCCCGGATCACCGGCACGACGCGCGCGATCTCCTCGGGGACCGGCACCTCGCGCGCGCCGGGACGCGTGGACTCCCCGCCCACGTCGATGAGCCCCGCCCCGTCGGCCTTGAGCCGTTCGGCCCGCGCTACGCCAGCGTCGGGCGGGGCGAAGCGGCCGCCGTCCGAAAACGAGTCGGGGGTGACGTTGAGGATGCCGATGAGCAGCGGCTCGGCAAGCGCGAGCTCGCCGCCGGCGATGCGCCACGTGCGCGGCGGGTCGGCCCACGTCGTGAACAACCGCACGAGCTCAGGGATCAAGCCTTCGAGATCGGCGGTGGTGCGGTCGTGGCGGCCGAGCGGCGCGAGGCGGCTCGCCGCGGCGGCGATGAGGGCCCAGCCGTCGCCGGTGAGAATGTCGGCGCCGCCGCGCGCGCCCCAGCGTACCAGGGCCTCGCGCTCGGTTTCGGTGATGTCTTCGAAGAGGACGACGAGTGGTTGGATCCCCGTCGCCGCAAAGGTCGCCTGGTCGGCTTCCCACCCGCGCGCCGCGAGCGCCGCGCGCACCGCTTCCGGGGTGTGCGCAGCGAGCGCGGTGGCCCTCACGCCCCGGCGGGCTCCGGGGGCGGGTTGCCGAGGACGGGGCCGCGCGCGGACTGGGGCTTGCCGCGCGCGCCCGCGTCGGCGGCGGACGCGGGGCTCGCCGCCGGGGTCGGGGCTTGCGGCGGCAGCGGCTTGCCGGCCACGACGAGGTCGACCTCGCCGTGGTCCAGCGTCTCACGCTCGAGCAGCGCCTGCGCCAGCCGGTCGAGCACATCGCGGCGGGCCGTGATGATCTCGCGCGCGCGCTCGTAGGCGGCGCCGAGGATGCGCTTGACTTCCGCATCCACCAGCTCGGCGGTGCGCTCGGAGATCTCGCGCCGCTGCACGACCTCGCGCCCCAGGAAGATCTCCTGCTCGCGATCGCCGATGGCGATGGGGCCGACGGCGTCGCTCATGCCGAACTGCGTCACCATGCGGCGCGCCATCTCGGTCGCCTGCTGGATGTCCTGCGCGGCGCCGGTGGTCACCTTCTCCACGCCGAACACCAGCTCTTCGGCGACGCGGCCGCCGTACGCGGTGGCGAGCCGGCCGAGGATGTACTCCCGCGTGTAATTGTGGCGGTCTTCCTCGGGGAGCGAGAAGGTGATCCCGAGGGCGCGCCCGCGGGGGACGATCGTCACCTTGTGCAGCGGATCGAGCCCCGGGACCGTGACGGTGACGAGCGCGTGCCCCGCCTCGTGGTAGGCGGTGAGCTTCCGTTCTTCGGGCGTCAGGACCATGCTCTTGCGCTCGATCCCCAGCATGACCTTGTCCTTGGCGTCCTCGAAGTCGCTCATGTCCACGGCCATCTTGTTGCGGCGGGCGGCGAGCAGCGCGGCCTCGTTGACGACGTTGGACAGCTCGGCGCCGGCGAGGCCGGGCGTCGCCCGGGCGATGCGGTCGAGCTCCACGTCGGGGGCGAGGGGAATCTTGCGGGTGTGCACGCGCAGAATCTGCTCGCGGCCCTTGACGTCGGGCATGTCGACGACGATGCGGCGGTCGAAGCGACCGGGCCGCAGCAGCGCGGGGTCGAGGATATCGGGCCGGTTGGTGGCCGCGAGCAGGATCACCCCGTCGTTCGACTCGAAGCCGTCCATCTCGACGAGCAGCTGGTTCAGGGTCTGCTCGCGCTCATCGTGGCCGCCGCCCAGCCCGGCGCCGCGGTGGCGTCCGACGGCGTCGATCTCGTCGATGAAGATGATGCACGGCGCGTGGGCCTTGCCCTGCTCGAACAGGTCGCGCACGCGCGACGCACCCACGCCGACGAACATCTCGACGAAGTCCGAGCCGGACATCGAGAAGAACGGCCGCGCCGCCTCGCCCGCCACGGCCTTGGCGAGCAGCGTTTTGCCGGTGCCCGGCGGTCCGATGAGCAAGGCCCCCTTGGGAAGGCGCCCGCCGAGGCGCTGGAACTTGAGCGGGTCCTTCAGGAACTCGATGATCTCCTCGAGCTCTTGCTTGGCCTCATCGCAGCCGGCCACGTCGGCGAAGGTGATCTTGGGCGTGTCGCCGGTGAGCAGCTTGGCGCGCGACTTCCCGAACGCGAAGGCGCGGTTGCCGCCCTGCTGCATCTGCCGCAGCATGAAGATCATCAGCCCGCCGATCAGGATCACCGGCCACAGGTTCAGAATGATGACGCCGAGGCCCGGCTTGGGCTCCTTCCCGGTGATCTCCACGCCCTTGGTGCGCACCCCGTTTACCCAGGTGGGGTCGGTCTCGAAGGGGAGCATCACCGTGAAGTGCGGCGCGCTCTTCCCCTGGATGGTGACCGGCCGCTGGAAGTCGCCGCGGATCTCCTGGCGGCCCACGATCTCCAGCGACTTGACGTTCCCCTGGTCGAGCTGCTCGCTGAACTGGGTGTAGTTCAAGTCGGCCGTCGCCTCGCGGCGCCCGGCGGCGAACTGCACCAGGGCGATGCACCCGACGATCACCAGGGCCCAGAACGACAGCGTGCGCAGCACGCGGGCCCAGCTGAACTCGCGCGGCGGAGGAGGCAGGCGGTTGGCCATTTATGTCAGACTCGCGATGTACGGCAGATGACGGAAGTTCTGGGCGTGGTCCAGCCCGTAGCCGACGAGGAACGCCCGCGGAGCGTCGAAGCCGATGAATGCCGGCTCCAGCGCCAGGTGCTCAGCGATGTGCTTGTGCAACAGCGCGCAAATCTCCAAGCTGCGAGGCCCCCGTTCCTTTAATAGCGACACGAGCCGGTTCAA
>Ga0209375_1002379_pt1 | contig 13596 bp, 14 predicted proteins | sample GraSoiAngelo_131_FD_185888 | JGI IMG/M metagenome (GOLD analysis project Ga0209375, IMG submission 185888) | Grasslands soil microbial communities from the Angelo Coastal Reserve, California, USA - 14_0929_02_30cm (SPAdes) (version 2) | ecosystem: Environmental > Terrestrial > Soil > Grasslands ... | reverse complement strand
GGGATCGGATTGGCATCAGCTATTTGGTCGCCAAGGCGGGCATCTTGGGTCTGACCCGAGCGCTCGCCCTTCGATATGGCCCGACCGGGATCCGTGTAAACGCCCTCGCGCTCGGCAGCATTTCGACCGGTCCCATGCAAGTCCTTTCGAGCGAGGAGACGAGGGCTTTGGCGGAGGAACCTGCCTTGAAAAGATGGGGCCGGCCGGAAGAGGTCGCGCGTGTGGTCGCGTTCCTGGCGTCGGAGGACGCCTCGTACATCACCGGTCAAACGATTGTCGTGGACGGCGGCTACGCCCTTCGGTGATAGCTCAAGGCGCGGACAACTTCACGCCTTCCATCGCGAACGCCCCTCGGGTCCCGCAGCCATGGCAGATGAGTGAAAGCGACGGATTGGCGCCCCAGAACTGCTCGCGGACGAGCCAATGACTTCGACCGCATCGACAGATGAGGCGGACATCCTCATCTTGCGCGCGAATTTGGAGGAGGAGACCTTCCAATCCGCTCTTCCATCCGCGTACGATGATTCCCCGGGACGAATCGATTCGAATGTCGCGCGTCATTCGCTCCCGTCGACACTGTCTGCGGCGCCTTAAGGACCTTTGTGAGGACCGGGATAGGTGACCCGCGGTCCCTCGACCTTCGCGAACTTTGTCAGGTGATGTTCCTCGGTCGTGCCGGGGGCGAGGATGTGTTCCACACGAACCCCGCGGGCGACGAGGGAGTCCGAAAGAAGGGAGCGATGGCATTTCCAAGGTACCGCCTCCGCGCACATGATCGCGGTATGGGACTGACCCGCGAGCCGCACGAGGCGGTCCAATCCCACGCCGAATTCCGACGACGCCGTGTAGTCTGCGTATCCGCGAAACCCTGCGTTTCGCCAGCCGGTGTTGCTGCTGCCGGCGATAGGTTTGCGAAAGCCGCCGAGGTCCTCGAAGTGTTCGTAATCAATGCCCCGATCTCGAAGCGCGGCGGCGAGCACCTGTTTGGTGGCCCACGGGACCCGCTGGGACGCGGGGAAGCGGCGGACGTCCGCAAGTCGTTCGATTCGGTGTCCTGCGAGCAATTCGAAGAATTCTTCAAAGGACCGCGTCGAGTGACCGACGGTCCAGATCACGAGGTTCGTATTTCCACAACCATACATGGGTTCCTCTTATCGTTCGTCCTCGGGAACATGTCCGGACCGACGGGATCAAGCAAACAGGGAATCGCAATGGCGGCCAGCGGTAAGCACCAATCTGCGACGTTCGTTGTCGAGAGTCAGATGCGCGAATGTCAACGCCCTCTCGGGCCCCGGGCCGGGTCGGAAGGGCTATGCTCGGATTGGACCATGTGGAGTTCAACGACGAAAAGGTGACCCTTCATGCGACCCGGTCAGTCTCCCTTTGACCCGCGCAAAAACCCAGAGCAGGCTCTGAGACTGGCGGAATCAATGCGAGTGCAGGGAGAGTCGAAGGAGCAGCAAGCCCTCGACCGGGAAGGACTCGGAGGGGCGGAAGCAGAGCAGAAGGAGTCCCGCATGGGGTTTTGGACGAGAACGAGGACGGTCGCCCTCATTGTAACTACCGTCGTTGTCCTCGTGCTCGCCCTCTCTGTCGTCTTCGGCTTGTTGTAGACGGAGCGGACCGGCGGCCTTCCTGCCTCGCCTATGTAAGGAGCGGTCCAGGGGTCGGTAACGGAAAGGGCCGAGACCGAGAGCCCCGACCACGAGGGGATGGAGGCCGAGGTCGCTATCTCGTGGTCCCGGAATTCCAGTCCATTTCTCCATGGGTATGGGTCCGTCCGGACCTAGACTGTTTCGTGTCCAGAATGGATTTCGGTTTGTCCACTTAGTCGATCGCGACGACCGCGGCGACTCGGACCGTGGGTTATCGACCACTCGTACCCACATCGGGGTCACGCGCGCGCGTGCATAATGCGCGCGCGTTGGCGGCGCGTTTTTGATTTAATTGATTAAAAGCCCGTGATGGCTTTCGCAGGGTTCTGGCCAGGATCCGCAGGTTCGGTTGGCTCGATGCTGGGACGCCTAAGAGCCGCGGAAAACGTTTCCTAATTGCCGCTCGGTTTTTGGATCATCGCCCGATCCGTCTCTCCCACCATGGTTCCAAGATGGCCAGAAACGGTTCAGAACCCTTTCGCCTCTTTCCGCGGGCGGAATCTGGCACCGAGGCCGCGAAGCATCAGAACCTCCGAGAGACGTCGTGCGGCATCTATCTCTTGCCGGCTATCGCACCGCCGCGGGCCGTTGCCGCGGCGCGCCCCGCCGATATGCGCGCGGCTTCGAGATATCGGAGCTGCGCGACGCGAATCGGCAGAAGAGTTCTTCTGCCAGGACCCGCCGCGGACAATCGATTCGGCATCGCTCGCCTCTGGGCGTCCTCCACGCGCGTCCCCACAGGCTTTGGGCATGCGTCCGATGTCTCAATGTGTGGCATCATAGTAAATCCAATAGTTTATTAGGCACCGCCCCAATACGACTCCTCATGGACCCTCAAGACCCGGAGATTACGGCTATGTCGAAGATTGGCGCTGCGCTGACTGAACTCTCGGAGCCGGAGGCTGTGATACGAGTCCTCCGTTGGGCCGTCGAGAAGTACAAGCCGAAGGCCACGCTGCCCCCGTCTCGCGCTCAGAATGCTCCAGTGCCAGACATCGGCGATGTCACTGACGTACTATTGACTCCACGAGAGTTCCAGGACTTCCCCGCGCTGTTCAATGCCGCCTCACCAGCGACCGAACCGGAGCGCGCACTCGTGGCGGGGTACTGGTTCCAGGTCATCCAGGGTAAGGAGGACCTCCACGGGCAGCTCCTCAACGACGAACTGAAGAACATGGGGCACGGAATAGGGAACGTCACCGACGCGCTCAGCAGTCTGATTGAACGTCGCCCGGCGCTCGTGATCCAGACTCGGAAGAGTGGAACCTCACGGCAGGCGAGAAAGAAGTACCGGCTCACCACGGAAGGAATTCGGGCCGTCGAGCAGATGCTCGCCCAGGCGGCGACGTAGGCACATGTCCTGTCGGCCTATTCGCGTCTGAGATCCGTCCATGTCCGCGGCAGGACGGTTGGCCAAGGCGAAGCGGCAGATGGCGAAGCTCCGCGCCCTGCACCCGCGAATCGGTGAAGATGTTCAGGCCCGTCGAGAGTTCATCGACCTTGCGGAAGATTGTCTGGTAACGCTCCGCAGCGTTCCGGATCATCGTCTTCAGGAGGCCAGTGACAAGTACGGGCTCGGAATCGACTTTACCGTCCGCCTCTTTGAGAGGACCTACAGGAAGAAGGCGGCGAACAACCAATCTGCCCTCGACTACGTCGATTGGCACGGCACAGAGCAGAAGCAAATCGAGACGACGAGCACCTATGGCCTGCCGCTGGGGCGTCGGGATTTGGTCGTGCATCGGACGGAGACGCACCTGAATCCAGTGTTCAAGGTTGTCCTTCATTCGACTGCACCGCCAGAGCCGCCGCATTGGAGTTTCCCAGAGATTCCACACAGGGATGCCTTGCAGGTCCTTGAGGAGCTATTAGCCCGGATGGAACGATTCGTTGTGGATTCTGACGCGCGGTTGTAAAGGACGGAATTCAAGAATCGGCGGAGCGCGTGAAGTCGTACGGGAGAGAGATTATGGTGACGGAACCGCGCAATGATGACGAGCGGTCATCCAGTGTTCAGGCTCGCCAGGGACAGCGGTCTTGTTTAGAGCAACGTTCATCCCTGGAAAAGGCCTTCTGTACTGCACCTGAGCGAAGGATCCATGCAAGGCGGTCCGGCGCCGTCACGGGCAACGCCTCCGAGACGTTTTGGTCCCCGCGACTTGGCCCGGTTCACGCGCGCTCGGCTCCCAGGCACAGCCCGGCGCAACGTTTCTTTGTTCTTCGGCTCCGTGGCGGGGACGGCCGTCTTCGTTGCGGTCGGTGCACTCGTGAACGAGGACCTTGTCCATCTGCTTGCGTTCGCGGGACTCATGGGGATCGGCGCATTGTTCGGCGCGTTGACGATGAGCGTCAAGGAAGGGTTCGCAGCCGCCCTCATCGAGGCATGGGCGGGCTGGTGGCTCGGGTACTTCGTTAGCGTGCTGGTGAAAGCCGCCACGACCCCGGACCTCGGCTTGTTGGGGTGGGGTGGCGCCGTGCTGTTCGCCATCATCGGGGGGTTTGCGTCAGGCTTCATCGTTGGGATCGTCGTGGGAGCTGCGGGCGCCGTCGGGGCGAAGGTGAAGCTCACGGTGCGGGGGATCCGGCCCCTCCGGCAGACCGTCTCGTGACTTCATTACATCAGACTGCGCGTGGTTAGCGGGATGGCAATCCGTTGCGGGCGGCTTTGAAGGATATCCGTGCCATTCGTACGGGAAAAAGGTCTTTTGCGCCTACTTCAATCCCTTACCCAATGCGATACGGTCGAATGCCGGATCCGCAGGAAGCGTTGCGCCAAACACAGAGCCAGTTTGCCGTTTTCCTAGCCTTCGGGGCCATCGCGTTGTTGTTCTTCGTCGTTAACGTACTACGAGGTGATTCCCAATCGCCGTTTACGATTATCCTCGGAATCGTCGGGGTCGCAGGGGTGGCCGGATCGCTGTACAGGCTGTCGCCTCTGGGGCGTCGCAGATTCCTCCGCGGATACGAGCGGGTCTTCTCGCGAATGAAGCAGATGTCTCACGACGAAATCGTTCGAGGAACGATTCGAGGTACGATCCGGACCTTGGTTGTCCTATCCGCGGCCATTGCCGGGGAAATCGCGATCGCGATTGCTTCTTGGTCCTCCGTTTCGTGGAGACCCTATACGGTCTCAGTCGCCATCGCCACGTGTGTCTTGACAGTAGGTATAGGACTCGGCACGCTGAGGTGGGTCCGATTAGGTGGACCCGGCGCGGGCAACCTTTAGGCATTCGCGGCCGCCAGACGCGTGATTTAGGCGAGACCCCCGTGCACTGAAACTCCTGCACGAGCCTATCAATGGTTAACGGAAGGCCCGAAACCTTCGCAGCCCTGTTGCGGAGGCTAACCATCGAAACTTTGGAATTGGGGGCGCCAGTAATTAAATGACAGAAGAAACGTGTGCCTGGCGTTCGACGGACCAGACATCTAGATCGTTGGGGAGTTGACGTTTGGTGTAGCGATCGTCATCGAGCAGGGAGGGTACCGACCCGCTGGGACTCGTGGCTAAGCCGAAGATGATCCATTCCGCGCGGCTTGAGAATCTCGGACGACGGTGCGGGCCCGACTTGTCAGGGCTGGGCGAGGATCATCGTGGCCGTACCGCTTACGGTTGTGGACCCTGGGGGTGGCGGGAAGGCGGTCGTCGTGCCGATTTCGTGCATCTTATATCCAACCAAGTACGCCCAGTCTCCCGTTGCATCCGTCACCCAGCCGTTTGCCCTGAACTTGAACGTCGCCAAGTTCCAGACCCCTGCATCCATCCCCGTAATCGTCCCGCGGTCCGTCATGATGATGAACGTCTCAAAGAAGTGCTCCGTTCCTCCCACGACGTAGTTTTCATCCCAGTGTTCCCAGAACTGGATCGTCCCTTCGATGTCCCCGGTGAGGGGACCTTCCCAGTGCAGGTCTGCGGCCGATAGATCGATGGAGATCTGCATCCCACCTCGAAGGGGCTCGTTCTTATCCGCTGAAGCCACGGAGGCTGATGCGAACACAAGAGCAAGCATGCAACCCACAAGGACTGCTACCAACGCTTTCCTCATCCTCTCACCTGTCCATTGGACCCTGAAACCCCACGTGGGGAGCGCCCCAAGGACCTGTCTGTGGAATGTCATAGGGATTCCTGAAGCGATCCCGAAACCATTTTCGGGGCACCCACCCATAACCCGCCGGTGGGGGGCCACATCGGGGATGCGGCTGACCGGAAAGGAGCGAATCCTCCTCTATCTCCTCGAGGCTTCGAGGCTCGACGAAGGAATCGAAGTACCTCCTCAGCTAACACAAGAAGGGGTCGCGTGGGGCACCACGTTGGATCGTCGACATCTCCCGCAGTACATCCATCCTCTGCTGCGCGAAGGGCTCGTCCGCGAGCGGCGGGCGCATGTCCGAGGAATCCGCCAGCGTCGAAAGGTGTACGGCCTGACGCAATCCGGCAAGCTGGCTGCCCTGCACCTCCGGAACCGGGTCTTGGCAGAGACCATCACCATCCGGAAGGGGGGCGCGATTCGGGACGTGAAGCTCTCCGATCTAGTGAAGAACTCCGCTGGTGCACCATCGCTGCTCGGGCTCGTTCGGGCCACGCTGCGCGGCAGCCCCGTGGACATCGACGAGGTCTTCGAGGCGTCCCGCTCCGGGCTCGCGGACTTTTCACACGAGGCGCCACCCGTGGAGCGTTTCGTCGGACGCGAGGAGGAACTACGGCGAATCCTGGACGACCTCGAAGCGACACCGATCGTCGTCGTCACGGGCGTTGCCGGGATCGGGAAGTCCGCGCTCGGCGCGATGGTCTGCAACGGCCTCCGGGGCAAGCGGTCCCTTTTCTGGCGCCGAATCCGGACCTGGGACACTGCGATGGACCTGGCAATGCGCCTTGCGGGCTTCCTGCGGGCTCAGGGCCGTACGGTCCTCTACGGCTACCTCTCTGCATCGGGACCGAAGGAGCTGGGCCGGATCGAAGAGTTGCTCGTTGCCGATCTTGCCCAAGCCCGATCCGTTCTGGTCTTCGACGATGTCCACACGGCGAACGATGATGCCATGCGGTTCATGTCCTTGCTGTGTCAGGTGTTGAGGCTGCAGAAGGCTAGTTGCGGCCTCTTCCTTTCTCGCACCGTCCCGTCATTTTACAGCCGCAGGGATGTCGAGGTCGAGAGGTCCGTCGCAGAGGTTCCTCTGGCCGGCTTGGATTCGAAAGAAGTACAAACGTTACTTCGGGATGCCGGGCTTCCTGCGTCTCTCGTCCCGACCCTCTCGGCGCTCTGCGGAGGCAGTCCTCTGTTCCTCAAGGTTCTCTCTCGGGCCAGAGTTCCTGAAGATGTGAAGGCCAGTTGGAGGACCGTGGAAACCTACATCGCGGAAGAGATCGAATCGGGTTTATCGGATACCGAACAGCGGTGCCTACAAGTCGCGTCACTTTACGAACTTCCGGTTCCCGCGGAGGGCATCTTGCTTGGCGCGAAGCGTGGGATCGGCGTCCTGGTGGGTCTCGAGAAGAAGGGACTTCTCGACCGTATCGGCGCTGATCGGTTCGTCCTCCACGATTTCCTCCGGACGTATTTCCAGAATGGACTTACTTCGACGCAACGACGGAAGCTCGTCCACCAAGTCGTTCCGTGGCTTCTTGACGAGGCCGACGGGATCCTGAAGAAGGGCCTTCCGTCGGAGGCGAATCCATTCGTGTATTGGCCCCACCTCATCGACTACGAGCACCGCGAAGTCATCCAGAAGGCAATCTCCCTCGTCGAGAATGCGATCATCCTGGACACCGTTCCGGGCCGCCGAGCGTTCAACTACGAGCGTCTTGCGCGACTCCGGTACGCCATCGGGGATATTTCCGGTGGAAACGAGGCGGATCGAACCGCTCTCCGGGTCGCCACGGACGATGCATCCAGGATCCGAATTCACAAGCGCCTCGCGGACCATTCCCAGGATCCTGAAGAGGCGGAGCGGCAAATCGAGGCGGGCCTCGAACTACTCCCAGACGGGCCTTCTCTGGACGCTGGCGAACTCCTCGTATTGCGCGCGGAACTCGCGATATCCAAGGACAACTTCGAGAAGGCGTGGGAAGACGTCGATCTCGTGGCAAGCTGGAGATCCGGCCTCCCGGCGAACCATGAGCTCTTCGGCTACCTCGCCTTGGTGACGGGCGCGCTACTCATTCAGGACGAGCGACGTCAGAATCTCCCCATTGCGGAGGCCGAGTTGGGAAAGGCCCTGAAAATCCTCGGGGCGGCGAAGGAAACCTACGACATCGCTTGGGTCTATCTCAATCTCGCGGAAGCGACGCTCCTCATGGGTCGACCGGAGGACGCTCTGACCCATCTCGACCAGCTACTGGCGGCCATCCATGCGGCCGCGGACCCCCATGCGGAGGCCGTCGTCTTGTGTCTCAAGGGGCGATGCCTCTCAGAGTGGCTCGGGGACTACAAGGCCGCCGAGCGCCACTACGGGGAAGCAGAAACCCTCGCGGGACTCTTTGAACTCCCCTGGAAGAGCTACATTCGCGCCCTCCTGGCCAGCGTCTATGAGCACGAAGCTCGGTACCGCGAAGCCCGAGAGTCATTGGCCTCTTTCCTTCGTGAGTACCGATTTGCCGAGTCCACATTCCGGGAGGCCAGAGTCACGGGGCTCGCGTGGATGGCACGACTCTGTCTCCTTTGTCACGACGTCGAAGCCGCAGAGGAGTATCTGCGTGAGGCGATCGCCGCGGGACCCAAGAAGGGCTCGGCCGCTGCGATGGGCGCGGTGGCCTGGGCGGAGGGGATGCTGCTCTCGAGACGGGGTGATGTCGCTCACGCGGATGCCCGGTTCCAGATCGCCTTGAAGCATCTGGAGCCCCCGGGGGCTATCTGCGCGTACGCTCACGCCCCGGCTCTCGATCGATCCCTTCGCTCGAAGGGGCACCTCCTGCTGGACTACGGCCGGTTCCTCGCGTCGATTGGAGAACCGGCTCGGGCCGACGAGATCCTCGGTCAGGCGCGGGAGACGTTCCGAGCGTACGGCATGAAGGCGATGGAACGGGAAGGCGCACAGGTCCACGAATCGCTCGCGCCTCAGAGCGAAAGGCGGTTTGCTCCCTAGCACGCTGCCTTTGTCCCAGAGGGGTTCGAGAACGGCCCGCGATGCCAACGCGAGGCTTTTAGCCACGTCGGTCGATATCTTTTTCGAACGAGGCCCATGTGCGAGGAGGGGTGAGGCGACATGAGTGTCGAACAGAACTTGCGCGTGATCGAAGCCTTCTCCCGGGCTTTCGATGAGAGGCGCTGGGATCGGTTCTTCGAGCTACACGCCCAGTCCGCAGCGTTGTGGGCTCCCGGCCTCGCCGAGCCACTCAAGGGCCGCGCCGCGATTCGCGAATGGGAGCTAGGATTTGTTGGCGGATTCCCGGACTTTCGGTTTCGAACGGATCAACCGTTCGGGCATGGCAGCCTGGCCTGCTTCCAATGGACCTTCACGGGGACTCATACGGCTCCCCTCCCAGGTCCAGGCGGCAAGGCCATTCCCGCAACGAACAAGCCGGTCCGGATCCGAGGGTGTTCTGTCTACACGGTCGAGGGCGGCGAGATCACGGAACGGCGGCTGTATTTCGACCAGCTGGAGTTCCTCCAGCAACTCGGCCTCGCACCATAGGCGGCCCGGACTCCCGCCGGGTCGGAGCCGAGAAGCGCATCCTCAGGTCGTGGGCCCTTAGGGCCATTGGTTTCTCCTTTCATATTGACGGGCTACGGGCCTGCTGGGATTCGCTTCACTCCATGTGATCGCATCCAGTCAGAGAGGACTAAGATCCACCTTAGACTGGGTGGCGCGATGCAGATGACAATTGGAGAACCGATCGTCATCACGGTCACTGCGAATTCCGCCAGGATCGGATCTGTCGTCTGCTCTCGGCTTACAAAGCCGGGCAAGTCTCATGAACCGATGACTGGATACATGCCTTGTCCGGCGCTGAAGGCGAGGCACCAAAGAACGAGGACATCGCCTCGGCCATCGGAATAAGATGGGAGACCAGGGGGAAGCAACACGCGGATCCTAACCATCGGAGGAACCGGTTTCATCGGCAGATACGTTGTCGGGTACTTGGTGAAGTCGGGACATGATGTGGCCGTGTTTCACCGCGGTACCAAGGAAACCACTCTGCCGGGTTCTGTTCGACACCTGCACGGTGATCGCGAGCGGTTGGCACACTTTCAAGACGAATTCCGTGAATTCGCGCCCGATTGCGTCGTGGCGATGGCGCTCCCTGCCGGGAATGATCAGACGGGTCGGCTGTTCGTGGACGTGTTTCGACGCATTGCACGCCGAGCTGTCGTGATTACGAGCCGCGATGTCTACCGCGCCTTCGGCCGCCTGAGCCGACTTGAGACAGGGACGCCGGATCCAGTTCCCTTGACCGAAACGTCGCCGTTACGTGAGAAGTTCTACCCCTACCGGGGAAAGGCTGTCGATCCAATGTGGACCGATTCGGACGACCTCCTCGTGGAGCGCGCGGTCATGAACGAGCCCCACTTTCAGGCCACCGTCATCCGCCTGCCCGTGATTTACGGCCCTCAAGATGAGTACTTTCACCGAACCTTCCCGTATCTGAAACGGATGGACGACGGTCGGCGCGCGATCCTCTTGGATGAGGCACACGCCGACTGGAAAGACTCCAGGGTCTACGTCGAGGACGCGGCGTGGGCCATCGTCCTTGCCGCCACGGACGACCGAGCCGGCGGACACATCTACAATGTGGCACCGACCCGGACGTTAACGGAGGCTGAATGGGTCGAGAGCATCGGGAACGTAGCCGGATGGTCCGGAGACGTCGTCCGGATCCCTCGCGACCGCCTGCCAAAGCACCTTGTCCGGGACCTGGACTTCCGTCACGATTTGGCGCTTTCGTCCCAGCGAATTCGCGACGAGCTCGGGTATTCCGAGCGGATCTCGTTCGACCGAGGACTGAGGGAGACGATTGAGTGGGAGCGAAGCAACGCACCCGAAATTCAGCGCGACCTCTTTGACTACGAGGCGGAGGACATCGCCTTGCGGGGGACGGCACTTTAGAACTTGAACCTCCATGCCGGGATCAGTCGCCTGTTCGAAGAGTTCCGGGACCCCCTTTCGAGGTTCAATCCGCGGGTTCATAGAAAGATCGCGCCGGAACAAGTGCCATCAGCCCGCAGCTCGTGCGAATGGTCGAATTCGTGGCCCGGACTTCGTTGACTAGCGTAGGCCGACTGTCCTTTCCTCGTTCATCAAATCGAGGCATCATTTGGGGACTTCCCATTTGCGCCCGCTCGGGGAAGACCAGCGATGTCATTGCGGTTCTCAAGAGTCAAAAGCGGACTTGCCGTAAACGTAGTACTCTTCCTCAAAGGTTTTTCGGATGCTGGGTGTATGATGTAGTCCGCGCGCCATCCAGGAATGCGAAGGGATAGCGAATGTGGAATAAATGGACTGCTCGAAGGATCGGCGCTCAGAAGATCTTACCTTTGATTTGGCAGTACGGAGGCCCAAGGCAGCGGTTCTTCCTACTGTTCTCCCTGGCCAGCGCGGGTCTGGCGATCTTCTTGACCGCTTTGGTCGTATGGATGGTTCTCAAATCTGCTTGGCCGGATGAGGTGGGTTGGACTTACACGCTTCCCCTGTTCGGATTCATGCTGCTCAATCAATCGATTCAGGTCCCAATGCAAAGTGACGGCGTACTCCGTGAGGGGCTCCGTCGCGGTTGGCTGGCGGAGGAGAGGGCCGACGAGGAGTTCTACGAGGGACTTGTTCGGTACAGGGAAGCTCATGGCAAGAACGGTCTGCTGCGTGGCGACATGGCATGGGGTTTATCGGCATGGGCGATTTTCTACGTCGAAGTCGTCGGAGCCATAACCTACGCCTTTGCGCTGTACAAAGTCCTGGGTCCTTGGACTCCTTTCACCTTTGCGGCGGTGAATTTCGGCTTGAGCTTCCCGTTCATGGTGGCGTACGGAAGACGCGCCACAAGACAGCTCAAGGAAGCGGAGGCAAGGGGCTTCCCGTTGTTGCAGCTAAATCGTCGTAGAATGGACGTTAAGCTGGCTAGATTAACGGTGAGGTGAGGGGACGGCCTTTCGTTCTTTTCCTCGGCAGGATGACATGAAATAGTCCGGACCCGACTCCGGCATGGTACCCGGCATTGACTGGCCGAGGTGTCGACCAAGATTCGCGCACGGGCGTCGTGCTGCGCGGAGCCTCGCGAAGAAGGCGAAGGGGACAAGGTCCGATTGATCCTACCTCGTGGTGGGACGACCTGCTGCCCGTCGAGTACCTCAGTTCGTCCGCTGCTCCCTGAGACGTTGACATCAAAACATGGAGAAATCGCGAATCCCTCCGTCCGCTACCAGCAACGATTCGACCCTCGCCGGAACCTGGATTGGGCAATGGTGACCAGCGGCCTACCACCTGTCAACGCCCGCAAAGATTCGGATTCTGCTCCAAATGTCGGTCCGGGCGTTGCATCCCTCCGACCTCTCACCCGGAAGGGTTTAGTCGAGGCGGGACGATAGTGTGTCGGCATGGGAGGGAGCGAGACGTCCGGCGCCGGTCAACGGGATGTTCGCCTTGGACAGTTTGCAATCCTAGTGCTGTTCCTCCAACGACCCGTGGTCTACGTCCTGAGGATTGTCGGTGTCCCGATACCGAACGATGTTGGCGCTATCCCGATTGACGTTGCGTCGTTGGCACTCCTTCTACTTTCCCTTGCCATACTCGTGTACCTGAGGCTTCACGTCGGACGGCGTTGGTTCTTTCGCCTCTATCCAAAGTGGGTCTCCAAGTGGCCACACATGCGCATCGTCTACGTGTGTTTCGGGGGCCTCGTTCTCTGGGTTCTTATGGGCATCACTGTGCTGGGGGTGAACGCGGCGGCGTATCGACTTGGTTTCAACGAACTCTCCGTCGCCTTGATTCTGGAAATCTATGTCGTGGGAGGCAAGGCGAAGGCTAACCGCGACAGGCTTCGAGGCGAGCCCCGGAGGGGTTCGCGGTTTCAGGATAGGCTGCCGCTGCCGAGTCCGACGGAGGCGAACCTCGTCGCGTGGGGCCTCTGTGCCGCTCTCTTCCTGATCCTCTTCATGGCGCTGTCGTGTGTCACTTTCCTAGCTCCCTCCTCGCGCGATCTGAGTGCCGCGATCACTTGGTGGAGCATCCTCGCATTTGTTGCGGTCATGTTTGGAATGTCTCTCAGAAACTACCGCTATCTTCGTCGTGTGATTGACTTGTAACGCGCGGGCGAGCCGACCAAGAATCGAATGATTCATCGGCGAAGGTTCTTCCCGTTTCGCGATGATATGGATTTGGCGCTCGAATGGAAGGACGCCGCTGGGCGAGGATTGTCGGCGACTGGGACGGGTTCCTCGAAAAGTGGTACGCACCGCCCGCAATCTTGCATCCGTCGCTCTTTGGTTTATCCCAACCTGGACGTTCGTGTACGGATTCGACTCTCTCTCCTTGTCGATGACTGTCCTTCTTTCGATGTTTTTGGGAGCCGCAAATACATATGCGGTATACGTCCGTCACGATCAACGGGTCGGGCCGATGCCGGACCGCATCTGATACATTGCACGCGGCTCTTCCATCACGGGTTCTTTAACGAAAAGGTCCTGCTCTGCCGTGTCTACTGAGTGAAGCCTCGGTTATGTGTCCGAGGGCTCGTCGCAACTCATCGCCGGAGGAAATTACCGCGGACTAGCGGCACTCCGTCGGTCCCGATGAATCGTCCTGAGCGTGGAAGTCGGGACCTCCCAACGAGGCCCTCCGTTCAACGGTTCGGTTTGCGGCGGAAACCTCCGCTGAGAAGGCGGCCTCTCGTACTCGCGACGGCGTCGCGTCCTCCTCCTGGGACGTGGGAGATCCGAGCACGCTCTCCGGATCCAACACCAGGTAAGTCTCGCGCAGCCGGGAGAGAAAGGTGCCTCGGAGATCGCGAATCGATCCG
>Ga0209375_1002371_pt1 | contig 13621 bp, 17 predicted proteins | sample GraSoiAngelo_131_FD_185888 | JGI IMG/M metagenome (GOLD analysis project Ga0209375, IMG submission 185888) | Grasslands soil microbial communities from the Angelo Coastal Reserve, California, USA - 14_0929_02_30cm (SPAdes) (version 2) | ecosystem: Environmental > Terrestrial > Soil > Grasslands ... | reverse complement strand
ACGATCGCGAGAAGCTCCAGGAGCGGCTGGCGAAGCTCGCGGGCGGCGTCGCGGTCATCAAGGTGGGCGCGGCCACCGAGGTGGCGATGAAGGAGAAGAAGGCGCGCGTCGAGGACGCCATGCACGCCACGCGCGCGGCGGTCGAGGAGGGTATCGTCCCGGGCGGCGGCGTCGCCCTGCTGCGCGCGCAGCAGGCGCTGGAGGGCCTCAAGTTCGAGGGCGAGCGCGCCCAGGGCGTGGCGGTGGTGCGTGCCGCGATGGAGGAGCCGCTCAGGCAGATCGCCGCCAACGCCGGGCACGAGCCCGCGGTCGTGCTGGCCCGCGTGCGCGCGGGCAAGGACGACCTCGGCTTCAACGCGGTCAGCGAGACCTACGAGCCGCTCCTGAAGGCGGGCGTCATCGACCCCGCCAAGGTGGTCCGCAGCGCGCTCCAGAACGCCGCCAGCGTCGCCGGCCTGCTCCTCACCACCGAGGCCGCGATCGCCGAGAAGCCGGAGAAGAAGAAGGGCACCGGCGCGCCGCCCGGCGGCGAGGACATGGACGACGATTACTAGCTGGCTGGGCGGGCGGGGATTGCTCGGCCGCGCCTTTTGTGACAAGGGAATGGCGATTTTTTCTAGCCCCCCGGCTGGGGCGACCAACAACAGGGAGGTAGCGGGATGCGCTTACGGTCGATCGGTGCCAGTGCAGCAGGCCTGATGCTCGTGACGGTGATCGGTACCGGGTGCGCGGGCGGGGACAAGGGGACGGCCACCCGCGCCGAGCAGGCAGCGACCCGGGCCGAGGATGCGGCCAAGCGGGCGGAATCCGCGGCGAGCCGTGTCGAGGCGGCCGCGCAGCGCGCCGAGGCGGCTGCGGAGAAGGCCGAGCGGGCCTTCGGCCGCAGCACCCGGAAATAGGAAGCTCGGCCGACATCCTGAGCCAAAAAAGGCGGCGGCCTGACGGCCGTCGCCTTTTTTGTTCGTGGTGGACGCTCGCTAGCCAAGCGCGGCCAGCGCTCGCTTGACGCGCGCCAGGCCCTCCTCCAGGAGCGCACGCGCGGCGGCGTACGAGAAGCGGACATGCGCCGGTGCGCCGAAGCCCTCGCCGGGCACGCTCGCGACGCCCGCGTGGCGCAGGAGGTACATGGAGAGGTCGGTCGCGCTCGCGACGGGGCCGTCGGGGCTGCGCCGCCCGAAGAACGCGCTCACGTCCGGGAAGACGTAGAACGCGCCTTGCGGCGGCGCGAGGCGCACGCCCGGGATCGTACCGAGCCCCTCGACCATCAGGGCGAGCCGCTCGGTGAACTCGCGCTCCATCGCGGCCACGCTGTCCTGCGGGCCGGTGAGCGCCGCCGCAGCGGCGGCCTGCGCGATCGAGGTCGGGTTGGTCGTGGTCTGCCCCTGGAGCACCGTCATGGCGCGGATCAGCTCCGCGGGCGCCGCCGTGTAGCCGATGCGCCACCCGGTCATCGCGTACGACTTGGAGACGGAGTTGACGACCACCAGGTTCGCGCGGAGCTCGGGCACGAGCGTGCCGATGTGGGCCACCGGGCGCGCGGTGAGGCGCTCGTAGATGTCGTCGGTGATCACGACGAGCTGGCGCCGGAGCGCCACCCGACCGAGCGCACGCAGCTCCTCGGCCGAATACGCCGCGCCCGTCGGGTTGCTCGGGCTGTTCAGGATCACCGCCACGGTGCGCGGCCCGAGCGCCGCCTCGAGCTCTGCGGGCGCCATGCGGAAGCCGCGCGCCGCCGTCGTCGTCACGATGCGCGGCACCGCCCCGGCGAGCACCAGCATCTCGGGGTAGCTCACCCAGTACGGCGCCGGCAGCACGACCTCGTCGCCCTCGTCGAAGAGGGCCTGGAAGGCGGTGTAGAGCGAGTGTTTGCCACCGCAGCTCGCCATCACCTCCGCGCGCCCGTACTCGAGGCCATTATCGCGCCGGAGCTTGGTCGAGATGGCGTCCTTCAGCTCGTCCGTGCCGCCGATCGGCGTGTACTTGGTGAGGCCGCGCGCCATCGCCTCGCGTGCCGCGGCCTTCACGTGCTCGGGCGTGTCGAAGTCGGGCTCGCCGACCGACAGATCGATGACGTCCCGCCCCAGATTCCGGAGCGCGGTCGCCTCGGCCGCCATCGCGAAGGTGGCCGACGGCTTCACCGCACGGAGCCGCGCGGAGATCTTCATGTCCCCGACTTGAAGCGCTTCGCCCGCTCGACCAGGAGCGGGACCACGTTGTCGGGCAGGAGGCCGGCCACATTGCCGCCCAGGCTCACGACCTCCTTCACGAGGCGGGAGCTGGTGTAGAAGTGCGACTCGCCGGTCATCATGAAGATGGTCTCGACCTGCGGCGTGAGATGGCGGTTCATCATGGTCATCTGGAACTCGTACTCGAAGTCCGCGACTGCGCGCAGCCCGCGCACGATCACCTTGGCCCCCTTGGCGAGCGCGTAGTCGACCAGCAGCCCGGAGAACGCGTCGGCGACCACCCGGTCGCCGTCCTTTCGGAACGTTTCGCGAATCATGGCGACGCGCTCCTCGGGCGTGAACCACGACGAGTCCTTGTTCGGGTTGAAGGCCACACCCACGATCACCTTGCTGAAGACCTGGAGGCTCCGCCGCACGATGTCGACGTGCCCGTTGGTGATCGGGTCGAAGGAGCCGGGGTAGACGGCCGACGTACTCATCGCGGGTCCTTGCGGCGGGAGGGGCTCATAGCAGGCCTGCCCGCGCGCCCGCAACCGACATTCCACGAACGGCGCACGGCGTCACCTCTTCTGCTGCATGTCGGTCCCGCAGCACTGGATCGTGCCGGCGCCCGCCTTGGTCACGATGACCTGCGCCCCGCACTTGGAGCACACGTAGATCTTGCCGATCTGGTTCGCCATGCTCGCGCCGTCTCCTCGTCCTATCGCCCGCCGAAGCGGGGCTTCCGGCGCGCGAGGAAGGCCTGGATTCCCGCCCGCCGGTCCGCGGTGGTCTGGAGCAACACGTAGAGGTCGTGCTCCAACCTGATCCCGTCCGCGAGCGGCAGGTCAAGGGCCCGCACGACCGCCTCCTTGCCCAGGCGGAGCGCGAGCGGCCCCTTCTGGGCGAGCGCGTGCGCCGTCTCCTCGACCGTGGAGGCGAGGCGGGTTGGCGCCACCGCCGCGCTCACGAGGCCCCACGCCGCCGCGGTGACCGCCGGCAGGCGCGTGCCGAGCAGCACGAGCTCCATCGCGCGCGCCGTGCCGATCAGGCGGGGGAGCCGCTGCGTCACCCCGCCGCCGGGAAAGCGCCGCTCGCCGAGCTCGGGCAGGGCGAGCGCCGCCGTCGTGGACGCGAGGCGGAGGTCGCAGGCGAGCGCCAGCGCGAGCCCCCAGCCAAGCGCCGCGCCCTGGATCGCCGCGATCACCGGCTTGGTGAGAGCCGCGACGGCGCCCACGCCGTCGGGCCACGAGCGCTCCGGCCAGCGGCACGCGCGCGGTAGCCCGAGCGAGAAGGCCGGCCCCCGCGCCGCCAGCACGACCACGCGCGCCCCGTCGTCGTCCTCGGCTGCAGCCGACGCCTCGACGAGAGCGCCCAGTAGCTCGGCATCCAGCCGGTTGCCCGACGCGGGGCGGGCGAGCGTCAGCCAGGCGACGCCGTCGCGCACCGCGAGCTCGACGGCGGGACCGGAGGCGGGGCGCGGATGGCGGCTCGGGGGTCGCCGCGCGCGGCTCGGGCCGTGGCCGGAGCTCACGCGGCGCCGAGCTGCGCGCGCAGGTCGCGCCGGAGGATCTTGCCCATCGGGTTCTTCGGCAGCTCGGCGACGAAGCGGATCACCTCGGGCTTCTTGAAGCTCGCGAGCCGCTGGCGGCAGAAGTCGCCGAGCGCCTCGGCCGTCAGTGAGGCCCCCGGGCGGACGACGACGAAGGCCGCCACACGCTGGCCCCACTCGAGGTCCGGGACGCCGATCACGGCCGCCTCCTCCACCGCGGGATGGGACTGCAGCGTCGCCTCGACCTCGGCGGGCGCGATGTTCTCGCCGCCGCGGATGATCATGTCGTCCTTGCGCCCGGCGATGTAGAGGTAGCCGTCCTCGTCGACCCAGCCCATGTCACGCGTCGGCAGCCAGCCGTCGCGCACGAGCGGCGACTCGCCGCCCGCGTAGCCCTTCATGACGCGCGGCGTGCGCACGCAGATCTCGCCCACCTCGCCGGCCGGGAGGACCGTCCCGTCGTCACCCACGATCTGCACCTCCACGTCGGGCAGCGGGCGGCCGATGGAGGTGAGGCGCTTCGTCTTCTTCTCGACCTCGCCCGGCGTGCCCTCGAGGCGGTGGTCGTCGGGGCCGAGGATGGTGAGCGTGGAGGTCGTCTCGGTCTGCCCGAAGGCGTTCACGAAGCCGACGTTCTTGGGGAAGCGCTCGATCGCGCGGCGGATGACGGGGAACGGCATCGCCGCGCCGCCGTAGGAGAGGATCTCCAGGCTCGAGAGGTCCCGCCGCTCCAGGTCCGGCTCGTCGAGCAGCCGCTTCAGCATGGTGGGCACGAGGAAGGCATGCGTGATGCGCTCGCGCTCCACCACCTCCAGCCAGCCGCGCGGGTCGAACTGCGGCACGAGCACGAGCCGGCGCCCCGTCCAGAGCGTCGTCATCATGTTGGTCGCGCCGGCGATGTGGTAGAGCGGCACGCAGAGGAGGGCCGCGCCGCGCGGCGTGCCGTCGGCCAGCTCGACGTTGGCCGTCACGTAGGCCGTGAAATCCTGGTGCGTCAGCATGACGCCCTTGGGCAGCGCCGTCGTCCCGCTCGTGTACATGAGGATGGCGACGTCGTCGTCTTCGACCTCGGCCTCCTCGTCGTGCTCCGCGGCGCCCGCGAGCAGCTCCTCGTAGCCCGGGTAGCCGCGCGCCGGCCGGTCGAAGGCGATCAGGACCGGGGGCTTCGAGCGCACCGACTCGACCAGGTCGAGGTAGCGCTCGCCGACGAAGACGACGCGCGGTCGTCCGGTCGCGAGCATGTGCTCCAGCTCGGGCGGCTTGGCGCGATAGTTGAGCGGGATGAAGACGCCGCCCAGGAGCGCGGTCGCGTAGTACGCCTCGACGTAGCGGTGCGAGTTCACGTTGAGCGCGGCGACGCGCGTGCCGCGGCCGACGCCCAGCCGCGCGAGCTCGCCGGCGAGCCGGCGGACGCGCGCCCAGGTCTCCGCGTAGGTGAGGCGTACCCCCTCAGAGACCAGCGCCTCCTGGTCGGGCGCGATGCCCGCCGGGATGGAGAGGAAGCTGACCGCGTTCACGGCCGGCCTTGTAGCGCGAGCGCGAGTCGGCGCTCAAGGGCGACGCCGGCCGCGAGCGGGAGGTCGTGCGCGCCGCGGACGGCGCGGCGCGCGGCCTGCACCTCGGCCGGATCGAGGCGCGCCAGGCGGTGCGCGAGGGCGAGCGCCGTCGCCTCGAGCCGGGCGCGCACCACCACCCGGTGGACGAGCCCGGCCGCCAGCGCCGCGCGGGCATCGAGCCAGCGGCCGGTGAGGACGAGGTCGAGCGCGCGCGCGGCCCCGGCCTTTCGGGGCAGGGTCTGCGTGCCGCCCACGCCCGGGATCATCCCGAGCCCGGTCTCGGGCAGCGCGAAGCGCGCGTCGTCGGCCGCCACGCAGAGGTCGCAGAGGAGCGCGATCTCCATCCCACCGCCCACCGCGTAGCCGTGCACGGCGGCGATCGTGGCCGCACGCAGCTCGAGCAGCCGCCCCCACACGTCGCGCCGCCAGCGGACGGCGCGCGCGATGAAGGGCGACGGCGCGCTCCCGAACTCGCGCACGTCGCCGCCGGTCGAGAAGGCCGGGCCGCGGCCGCCGAACACCAGCGCGCGCACCTCGGGATCCTCGTCGGCGGCGCCGAGCGCGGCGTGGAGGTCGTCGCGCATGGCGAGGTTGTACGCGTTCAGCACCTCGGGGCGGTCGAGGGTCACGACCGCGACCGCGCCGCGCTTCTCGTAGCGCAGGGTGGCGAACGCCCTCACGCCGGCCACACGCGCTCTCCGGCAACGAGCGTCAGGCGCACCCGCGCATCGGCCACCTCGTCGGGCGGCGCGCGCAGCGGATCGGGCTCGACGACGACCAGGTCGGCCGGGCCGCCGGGGGCGAGCGTCCCGAGCCCGTCGGCGTCGAGCGCGAACGCGGCGCCGGTGGTGAAGAGGCGGAGCGCGGCCGCGGCGTCGAGGCGTTCGGCCGCACCGAGCGTGGCCCCGGCCGCCGTGCGCCGGGCACGCGCCGCGGCGATGCCGACCCACGGGCTCGCCGGCACGACCGGCGCATCCGAGGCGCCGGCGAGCGGGATGCCCGCACGCAAGAGGGTACGCGCCCGGTAGAGCCAGGCGCGCGCCGGCGCGGCCGTCTCCCCGAGGTACGCGTCGCCGCGCCAGTGGACGAAGGCCGGATTGGTCACGACGACGAGCCCCAGCGCGGCGATGCGCGCGACGAGCGGCGGCGGGCACTCGGCGACGTGCTCGAGCCGGTGGCGACGGCCGGCCCGGAGCCTCGACGGCAACGCCGCGAAGGCGCCCAGTGCGGCGGCCAGCGTGGCGGCGCCCACGCAGTGCACCGCGACCTGCGCGCCCGACGCGGCGGCGCGTGCGATCAGGCGGGCGAGTGTGGCGGGGCGCGGTCGGAGGCCGTGCGGCCCCTCCTCCACCATGATCTTGACGGCCCCGGGACGGAGCCGCTTCGCCGCCCGCCAGGCGCACGACCCCGGCGGCCGCATGGCGAAGACGCGGAGCCGGAAGTGTCCGGCACCGATCGCCGAGCGGAGCGGCCCGAGCGCGCGATAGGGGCGCGGCGTCGCATCCGCGACCGTGGCGAGGCCGAGCGCCGCCAGCTCGCGCGCCGCGGCGGCGAGGCCGTCGGCGAGCGCGTCGGGTGGAAGCCGCCCGACCAGCCGGCCGAGCGCAGCCTCGCGCCCGAACACGAGCCCGGTCGCCATCCCATCCCTCCGCTCGATGCCCGGGCCCCCGCCCAGCAGCCGGAGCGCCGAGCTGCTCAGCACCGACGCATGGCGGCTCCGATGGCGGAGGCGCACGGGGTGGCCGGGCGCGGCCGCGTCGAGCTCGAGCGCCGCGGGCAGGCGGCCGAGGCGCACCTCGTCCACGCCCTCGCCGCGCACCCATGCGCCGGCCGGCACCTCCGCCGCGCGCCGCGCGACCAGGGCGAGGAGGTCGTCCACGCTCTCGGCCGGTGCGCAGTCGAGGTTCACCCGGCGCGCGGCCAGGGCGAAGAGATGGAGGTGCGGATCGATCAGGCCGGGCAGCACCGTCGCGCCCCGGCAGTCGACCCGCTCGGTGGCGCGCCCGGCGAGCGGCCGCAGGCGCGCCGACGAGCCGATCGCGAGCACCCGCCCGCCGCCCACCGCGATCGCCTGCGCGACCCGCCGGCGGGGCCCGAGGGTCACGACCCGCGCGTTCTCGAGCAGCCAGTCGGGACGATTCAGTCGGAGGACGGCAACGGCTTCGCTTCCTTGACCTTCATCTCGTGGTCGCAGCACGTGACGCTGCCCGTCCCCGGCTTGTTGCACAGGATCTCGGTCCCGCAGGTGTCGCAGAGGTAGCGCTTTCCGAGTTGCGTCGCCATTGGCGGCCGGTTAGCAGAAAGCGCCGCAGTGGGGAAGCCAACCTCAGGCGAGCGGAAGCTCGGCCACGCGCGCGAGCGTCACCGCGTGCCCGTGGCGCACCCGCAGCTCCGTGCCCGGCTCCCAGCACTCGCGACGCACGAAGCCGAGGGCCGCGAGGCCACCGGCGCCGAAGGCGCGCGCCACCGAGGTGAGGCGGCCCGCCTCCTTCCCGTCGCGCACGAGGGGCGCGCCGGGCGGCGGCTCCGGCCCCTCCAGGCGGAGCCCGACCAGCCGTCGGTTCACGTGCCCGCGCGCCGTACCGCGCGCAACCACCTCCTGCCCCAGGTAGCAGCCCTTGGTCGCGCTGATCGCGTCCTCGACCGGGACTTCCAGCGCGAGCGTGGCGCCGTCCATGTCGACGCCGATGCGCGGCACGCCGACCTCGACCCGCCGCGACTCGAGCGCCTCCATGCCGCATGGCCGCGTCCCCGCGGCCGCGAGCGCGTCCCACACCGCCGCCGCGCCCGCGGCCGGCACGTGGAGGACGAAGCCCGGCCCGCGCAGCTCGCTGGCCCGCTGCGCGCGCACCGCCACGCCGGCGAGCGTGACGGCGGCATGCGCGTAGGGGGCCAGGCCCGCGGCGTCGGGCAGCAGCCGGGCGGCGCCGGGTCCCTCGACCCCGATCAGGGCGAGGGGCTCGCCCGGCTCTCTCAGCTCGACGTCGTCGGCGATGATGAGCTTCTCGAGCGCCTCCACGAGCGCCGCGCGCGCCCGCACGTCCACGTCGAGGAGGAGCGCATCCCCGAGCGCGGCCACCCGCAGGTCGGCCGTGACCCGCCCCTGGATGGTGAGGAGCAGCGCGGGGCAGCCCGCCCCGGGTCCGAGCGACGCGATGTCGTTGCTGAGCATGCCGTGGAGGAACGTCACCCGGTCCGCACCCGTCGCGCGCACGACGGTGCGGAAGCCCAGGTCGACGAGCGCCGCACCCTCGCGCAGCGCCGCATACTCGGCCGCGGGGTCGGCGCCGAAGCGGCGCGGCAGCACGACGCCACGCTCCTCGCTGTGCACGGCGCCGCGCCCGGCGAGATGCGAGTGCAGCGCGGTCTCGAGCATCGCGCTTGAAGCTATGCGCCGCCCGCTCCGCCTTGACAAGCGACCGACGCCCGGGCGATGCGGCGCCCGTGTGGCGCGACCGGCAGCGCGAGCGGCTCGCGACCGCGGACCAGGCGCTTCGCGCCGTCCGCCCGGGCGACACCGTCGCGGTCGCGTCGTTCAGCAACACGCCGCACACGCTCTGCCGCGCGCTCGCGGCGCGAGCGGGCGAGCTCCGCGGCGTGCGCGTCGATCACCTCGCCTCGCTCTTTCCCTGGGACCCCGATGCCTTCGCGCTCACCACCAACTACGCGACCGCCGCCGACCGCGTCGCGGTGAACGCCGGGCGCGTCGGGTATCTGCCCATCAGCCACTGGCACGCGGACGCGCTCCCCCCCGGCGTGTCGCCGACCCCCGACGTCTACCTCGTCCCGGTGTCGCCGCCCGACGCCGAGGGGCGGTGCAGCTTCGGCACCGGCGCGTGGTTCTCGCCCGCCTACTGCCGCGCCGCGCGCACCGTCATCGGCGAGGTGCACGAGGACTTCGTCCGCACGGGCGGCGACAGCTGGGCGCCGGTCGAGCGCTTCCGTCACCTCGTGCCGGCCGAGGAGCCGACCGGCATGGTGACGACGGCGCCGCGGACGGAGGAGGAGACCGCCGCCACCGAGGTGATCTGCACGCTGGTCGCGCACGAGCTGGTGCACGACCGCGACACGCTCCAGATCGGCATCGGCACGGTCTCCGCGGGCCTCGGCCTCTACCTGGATCACCGCCACGACCTCGGCGTGCAGTCCGAGGCGATCACCGCGGGCGTCCCGAGCCTCGTGCAGAGCGGCGTGGTCACCGGGCGGCACAAGGTCCTCCACCCAGGCGTCGTGGTGGGCTCCTTCATGATGGGCCTCACGCCCGAGGAGCTCGCCTTCGTCGACGGCCACCCCGGCTTCGCGCTCTACAGCTTCGGCGCCACCGACGACGTGACGATGCTGGTGCGCGAGCGGAACCTCACCGCCGTGAACAACGCCCTGCTCGTCGACCTGACCGGCCAGGTCGCCTCCGAGGGCATCGGCACGCAGCTCTGGTCGGGAGTCGGCGGCCAGGCGGCGTTCGCGATCGCGGCCGCCTACTCGCCCGGCGGGCGGGCGATCTTCGTCCTGCCCTCGGCGCACCGGATGACGGGAGGGCTGCGCTCGCGCATCGTGCCGGTGCTGCCGCCGGGGACGCCCGTCACGCTGCCACGCGGGTTCGTCGACTACGTCGTGACCGAGCACGGGATCGCGACGCTGCGGGGGAAGACGCTCCGGCAGCGGGTCGAGGAGCTGCTGGCCATCGCCCATCCCGACTTCCGCGCGGAGTTGCGCGCCGAGGCGCGGCGAGTCTATTGCTGGTGACGTTTCGGCTGCCCAAGGGTCCCGGCGTAGTTCAAACGGCGCCCGAAACCACGCGCTGAAACCACGGGTGCCTACCTCCGCGGCTGAGCAACCCTCGCCGCACCTGACAACCACGTGAACGGGCTGCCTACTGCGCCTGCGAGGCTCGTGCGAGACGCCCCCGGACTTGTGCGAGCTTCAGCATGGATGCTACACGTGTTCTACACGTAGAGGAACGGCCTTGCAGAAGAAGCTCACGATCACCCTCGACGAGAAGGTGTACGAAGGTCTTCACACCGTGGTGGGAAGGCGCCGGATCAGCCGATTCATCGAAGACCTGGTCCGTCCCAAGGTCTCTCGGCAACACCTCGAAGAGGCGTACAAGCAGATGGCGCGGGACGAGGAGCGCGAGGCCGACGCTCTGGAGTGGGCAGAAGGGACCGTGGGGGATGTAGCCGATGAGACGCGGTGAGGTGTGGTGGGTGAACTTCGAGCCCTCCATCGGCGGCGAAACGCGGAAGAGGCGCCCGGCCGTCATTGTGAGCAACGACGCGGCGAACCGCTACCTGAACCGCGTCCAGGTCGTCCCCGTCACATCGACTGTGTCGAAGCTGTACCCGAGCGAGGCCCGGGTCACTGTCGGCCGTCGCCAGGGCAAGGCGATGGCGGACCAGATCGCGACGGTCAGCAAGGAGCGCCTCCTGCGCCGCGCCGGAAACGTGAGCCCCCTCGAGATGCGGGACGTCGAACGGGCGATTCGCGTTCAACTCGGGCTGTCACACGCAACCGGCCCAGCGTAGCACGCCGCCAGCCAGGAGACCCCATGCCCTACGACGACATCCTCTACGACGCCCGCGACGGCGTCGCCTGGATCACCATCAACCGCCCCGAAGTGCGCAACGCCTTCCGCGCCAAGACCGTGGACGAGCTGATCGCCGCCTTCCGCGCCGCCTGGGGCGACCCCGAGGTAGGCGTCGTCGTGCTGACCGGCGCCGGCGACAAGGCCTTCTCGGCGGGCGGGGACCAGCGCGAGCGGACGCAGGGCGGCTACACGGGCGGCGCGGGCATCGGCATGGACGTGCACGGGCTCCACGGCGTGATCCGCGCCATCCCGAAGCCCGTGATCGCGATGGTGAACGGCTACGCCATCGGCGGCGGGCACGTGCTGCACGTCCTCTGCGACCTCACCATCGCCGCCGACACGGCGGTCTTCGGGCAAACGGGGCCGCGCGTCGGGAGCGTCGACCCCGGCTTCGGCACCGCGTACCTCGCGCGCATCGTGGGCGAGAAGAAGGCGCGCGAACTCTGGTATCTCTGCCGCCAGTACAGCGCCGCGCAGGCGCTCGCCATGGGGCTCGTGAACCAGGTCGTGCCGGCGGCGGAGCTGCGCGCCGAGACTGAGCGCTGGTGCCGGGAGCTGCTCGAGAAGAGCCCGACCGCGCTCCGCCTCGCCAAGCAGTCCTTCAACGCCGACACCGAGCACATCGCGGGACTCACCGAGCTCGGCTTCAGCGCGCTCGAGCTCTACTACCAGACCGACGAGGCGCTCGAGGGACGCAACGCCTTCCTCGAGAAGCGCCCGCCCCGCTTCCGAAAGCCGCGCTCATGAAGCGGCCGGCGCTGCTGCTCCTGGCCGCGCTCGCGCCGGGCCCGCTGTGGGTCCAGACCGCGACGCCCCCGGAGCTCTCGGAGTACGCTGTCCTAGCCACCGTGCGCGCCGACAGCGCGCTCTAGACGGCGACCAGGACCGCGTCGCCCTCGACCTTCACCTCGTAGCGCTCGACGCGCTCGCTCTCGTCCATCGTGTTGCAGCCCGTGGTCACGTCGTACTGCCAGCCGTGCCACGGGCAGGTGACGATCATGCCGTCGAGCTCGCCCTCCCCGAGCGGCCCGCCGCGGTGGAGGCAGGTGTTGTCCATGGCGTGGAACGTACCGCCCACGTTGAAGAGCGCGATCTGCTTGCCGCCCGCCTCGATGCACTTGCCCGTTCCGGGCGGGACGTCGCCGACGGCGGCGACTCTCGTGAAGGCCGGCATGGGGCGGCTTCTGGCACGCGTCCCGGGACCGGTCAAGACGCGAGCGCGGCGGCGATGGGGGGAAGCGCGCCCAGGCGCTCGAGCCACTCGCCGACGGCGGCGACCTGGTCGACCAGCCGTGCCTCGGCGTAGCGCCGCAGGCAGGCGAGCTGGGCGAAGACCGCCACGTCCGCAAGCGTCGGCGTCCGCCCGAGGAGATAGAGCTTGCCGTCGAGGAGGGTCGCGACCCGGGCCAGGCTCTCTTGCAGGCGGTCCTCGACCTGGTCGAGCGCGTAGGGCGTGTAGCCCCGAGCCGCATGGCGGCGCCGCATCAGTCGCACGAGGAGCCAGCCGACCAGCGGGCGGAGCGGCGCGCCCGCCATCTCGGTCACGGTGTTCGCGAGCGCGGCCGCGCGGTTGTCGGGGTTGAGCCACTTGCACGCGCTGACGATGGGGGCGAGCAGCCCGTCCGCCCACGCCTCGACGAGCCCGGCGTACGCCCGGGCCTCGGCGCCGATCGGGACGAGCCGCGGCTCGGGCTGCACCTCGTCGAGGTGGTGGGCGATGCGGCTCTGATCAGCGATGACCGTCTCGCCATGCACCAGGACCGGCACCCGGCCGAGCGGGTTCAGGCGGCGGAGCTCGCCGCGCCGGCCGAGAGTCACGGTCACGCGGCGGAAGGGCACGCCCTTCACCTGGAGGCAGATGCGCGCCTTCAGACAGAACGCCGAGTCGCTCAGGTCATACAGCAGCACCTCATCGGGGACGAAGGCGACGGAGCGGCGCGACGGCGGCGTTTGCGGAGCGGGGGGCTCGTGGAACCCGGGGTGGGGCGGCCTCATCCGCGCAGCGCCGCCCGCAGCTCGCGCGCCAGCAGCTCGACCGTGCCGCGCGTGCCGCCGGCCTGCTTCTGGCGCCACTCGCCCTCGGTCTCGAAGCGGCTGTCGCCGACCAGGAGCCCCCACGGCTTGATCGCCTGGCGGATGGCGTGCGCGTCGAGCGGGTCGCCGCCGCCGTCGCGGATGGCCTTCAGCACGTCGGGCACCACGCGCAGGAAGGCGCGGAGCGCTACGCCGGTCTTGATACTGTACTTGCGGCCCACCCAGGCGCGCGGGAAGACGGCCGCGATCTGCTTGAAGTAGTTGAGAAAGAAGCGTTGCGCGGAGTCGCGGAAGCGGTCCGACTGCCGCCCGCCGAGGGCGTCGAGCGCAGTGAAGATGCCCTTCAGCTCCTCGGCGAGCGGCGCCTGGGCTACCCGCCCGTGCCCCACACCGAAGAGCTTGATGTCGCCGTGCAGCGGCGAGTCCGTGTACTCGTTCAGCGTGCGGATGATGTCGTGGCTCGCGGCGAGCTGCTTGTCGGGGTAGAGGCGCCTCCCGGCCAGGCTGATCAGGTGCGACGGGTTCAGCTTGGTGTGCTTGGCGTTGATGGTGACGAACAGCTCCACCACCTGGTCCGGCGTCAGGCGATCGAAGATCACGGCCGGCACCTGTACGTCCTCGGCCTGCCCGGCCTCGATGAGCTGATGGAGCGCCAGCAGGCGGTGCTGGCCGTGCAGGGCGCGCAACACACCCTCTTCGGAAGGGATCTCGAGCACGCCGAGCACGCGGT
>Ga0209375_1002358_pt1 | contig 13683 bp, 14 predicted proteins | sample GraSoiAngelo_131_FD_185888 | JGI IMG/M metagenome (GOLD analysis project Ga0209375, IMG submission 185888) | Grasslands soil microbial communities from the Angelo Coastal Reserve, California, USA - 14_0929_02_30cm (SPAdes) (version 2) | ecosystem: Environmental > Terrestrial > Soil > Grasslands ... | reverse complement strand
CCTATTCCATCTCATTCGGGCGCTCCGGAGCCCGATAGGTCTTCGGCGGCTCCCACAATTCGATCCGGTGGCCCTCGGGGTCCGTGATCCACCCGAAGCGACCGTACTCGGACTCCTCGACCTTTCGAGCTTCCTCGACTCCTTCGGCCCGGAGGGCCGCGAGGACACCGTCCAGGTCCTTCACGCGGTAGTTGATCATGAAGGAGGCGCCATCCTCACCGAAGTACTTCGTCTCCGCGGGGAAGATGGACCAGACCGTGGCCCCTCTGGCCTTCCCGTCCTTCCCACCCCTCCACGTGAAGAGGGCCACCGTATCCTCGATGTCCATCCCCAGATGACGACGGTACCACTGGACCAATGCCTTCGGATCCTTCGCTTTGAAGAAGATGCCTCCGATGCCCGATATGCGGGCTCGGCGCGTTCGTGCGACCATGCTCCGGGAGTGGTCCTCGACGGATATGAGGGAGAGGTCGAGAGGAGCCTCTTCGGGCTAGGCCGTCCCGACCGCTCTCGCATCCGTCCGCGTCGGTTTCAGCAAAAGAGTCGAGGCAAGCGTCACCACACTCACCCCGAGGATCACCCAAAACAGCACGAGAATCGACTGGGAGAAGGCTTCCCGGACGATCGCGGGGCCGTCGGTGGGCGTGATCGCGAGCAATGAGGTTTGCGTCGAAGCGAAGATGCTCGCCTGGATCGAACCAAGGATCGACACGCCGATCGCACCGCCGAGGTTGAGGGTGAACGTGGCCAGGCCGGACGCGATGCCGATTTCCCCTTTCTCCACGGAGTTCTGGAACGCCACGATCGTCGCCGGGATCACCATCCCGTTGCCGAACCCGAGCGGGATCCCGATGACGATGAGCTGCAGGAGGGAGGGCGACGGGCGGACCGAGGTGAGGACCAGGAGTCCGAACAAGACGATCGCGGCACCGAGGAACGCGAGTTTCCTGAAGCCCACCTTCGAAATGGCCACACCGCTGACGAGGATTCCGGCGGTGAGCGGGAGGGTGAAGCCATAGACGACGTTCCTCACATCGCGGACGGAACCGCCGAGAACCGCGGCGGCAAACAGAGGGATGTACGCGATGATGGCAAAGAACACCACGGCGCGAAGCAGGTTCACCGCCGTCCCCGCAGAGACGTTTCGTATTCGGAAGAGACGGGGCGGAAGGACCGGTTCGTGCGCTCGCCTCTCGGCGACGACGAACCCGAGGAACAGGAGCGCGCTTCCCGCGAACAACGACACCTCGGCCCATGAACTCCAGGCGAACGTCGAGCCGCCGAGGAACAATCCCAGCATGAGGAGACCGAGAAAACCGACCAACGTCGACGTCCCTAGCCAGTCGCTGAACGCACTCGCGTTCTCGGCTCGGGACTCTTTCAGGGTCGACAGAATGAGGACGAGCGAGACCACGCCGACGGGCAGGTTGATGTAGAAGATCCATCGCCAGCTGATCGTCTCCGTCAGGAACGAGCCCACCGCCGGAGCGATCGCGAATGCGATGCCATTCACGGAGAAGAGGAGTCCTTGGACCCGTCCCCGTCTCTCGGGGGGAAACATGTCGCCGGCGATGGCGATCGTGGTCGGGACGAAGGCGCCGAATCCGAGTCCTTGGACCGCACGGAACAGAATGAGTTCCACGATGCTCTGGGACGCGCCGGACAAGACGGACCCCGCCATGAACACCACGACGCCGAGCAAGAACAGCCGCTTCCGGCCGTAGAGGTCCGAGAGTTTCCCGAAGATCGGGATCGTGACGGTTTGAACGATCAGGAATGCGCTGAACACCCAGGCGTACAGGCTCAGGCCACCCAGCTCGGAGATAATCGTTGGGCCCGCGGTCGAGACGATCGTGACGTCCATGAAGCCGAGCAAGAGGCCGGCCAGGAGACCGGCCAGGATGAGGGTCACAGTTCTCCGAGAATGCCCTGTTTCCGTCGTGGCGAGACCCTCTTCAGAGCTGGGCCCGGATGGTTCCACTCGCGTCCTCCCCTTGACGTCGGCATCGATCACCGACATTTGAACCCCCGTGTCACAAGACCGGCCTCTCTTCTGGCCCGGTGCAAAGTGTTTCCGCAGGGAAAATGGACCAGACCCTGTGTCCTTTTGCCTTGCCCTTCTTCCCGCTGCGCCAGGTGAAGAGGGCCACCGTGTCCTCGATGGCGATCCCCAGTGCCGACGGTACCATCCGACCAAAGCCTTCGGATCCTTCGCCTTGAAAATGATGCCTCCGATGCCCGTCACGCGGGCTCGACGCGTTCGTGCGACCATGCCCGGGGGGGAGCCGTCAGGATATTAGGGAATGGTTGAACCGAACCCCCTTTTCGATTTGGGTCTCTCGCAAGGTACTTCGGTGAATCAACCATACCGGTGCGAGACACGCACGCGGGGTCGGCCGAAATCGAAGCACGGCAACGCCTCCCGTGAGTGTCCGTGGAGGGAGATCGATGATCGTCGCCGAGAACGTAATCAAAAAGTTTGCATCGAGTTTGCACGGAGAGCTCATCCGCCCGGGGGCGGAACACTACGAGGAAGCCCGGCGGGTCTGGAATGAGATGATCGATCGGAAGCCTTTGATGATCGTCCGCTGTCGCGGGACGCAGGATGTCGTCCAGGCGGTGAGCTTCGCGCGGGACCATGGGGTCCCGCTGTCGGTGCGAGGCGGCGGGCACGGCGTCTCCGGGACCGCGATCTGCGAGGGAGGCCTGGTCGTGGACCTATCTTCGATGAACGGGGTGCAAGTCGATCCCGGTCGGCGGATCGCCACGGCGGAAGGGGGCGCGACCTGGCGGGATCTGGACCGGGCGACCCAGGCGCACGGCCTCGCGACGACGGGCGGGATCGTCTCGGACACGGGGATCGCGGGACTCACCCTCGGAGGCGGCTTCGGGATCCTGATGCGAAAGCACGGGCTCGCGTGCGACAACCTGCTCGAGGCCGAGATCGTCACCGCGGACGGCCGGATCCGGAAAGCGAGCGCCACCGAGGAGCCGGACCTGTTCTGGGCGATCCGTGGCGGCGGAGGGAACTTCGGAGTCGTCACGTCGTTCACGTATCGCATACATCCCGTCGGAAGGATCCTCTGGGGACCGATCATCCACCCGGTCGACCGGGCGGGCGACGTGCTTCGTCACTACCAGAAATTCATGGAAGGAGCACCGGACGAACTCCAAGCCTATGGTGCGTTCCTGTTCGGACCGGACGGCTCGCCCGTCGTCGCCATCGTGCCCGCGTGGATCGGGCCCGTCGAAGAAGGTCTGCGGGTGCTGAGGCCCCTCCGCGAGTTCGGCCCGCCGATCGCGGACCTGGTCCAGGAGATCGCCTATACGGACCACCGGGCGATCTTCGACGCCGCGTATCAGCGAGGCTTCCGGAACTACTGGAAATCGAACATGCTGGACTCCTTGACCGACGGGGCGATCGAGGCCCTCGCGGGCGAATTCGCGAAGGCCCCGTCGAAGGCGGCTGGCACGGGGATCGCCCTCGAGGCGCTGGGAGGCGCGGTCGCGCGGGTGAAACCGGACGACACGGCGTTCGCCCATCGCGGTGCGGCGTACAGCGTGATCATCACCACGGCGTGGAAGGACCCGTCGGGGGACGCGACGAGCCGGGCCTGGGTCCGTGGGGTCTGGGAGGCGTTGCGCCCATTCGCCCCGCAAGGCGTCTATGTGAACTACATGCAGGAGGAAGCGGACGAAGGCGAGGGCCGTGTGCGGGCGGCGTACGGCGCCAAGTACGAACGGCTCGCGGCGCTGAAGGGAAAGTACGATCCCGGCAATCTGTTCCACTCCACCCAGAACATTCGGCCTACGTGAATCGTTCGTCGCGTACGGTTGGGTTGAAAATCCTCGAAGACAGGCCCGTATCGTTATCGGCCCTGCGAACTTCCGCGTACAATTCAAATACTGGGCGAACAGCCCGGCCGAATCATGCGGCGCCTCGCCCTTTTGACGGTCGGGCTCTTGGTCGTTTTGGTCCTCGGTGTGGGAGTCGGGACTCCACCCTCAATCCAGTCGGCCGGTCGACTCACAGCCGCCGCGTTTACCGTGTCCTTCTCGTATTCTCCAAGCACCACAGCAGCGAACAGCCAGACGCAAGGCATGGTCACCTTCTCTGGCGGGGCCGTGCCCTTCAAGGTTTGGCTCAATCAAACACCGCCTGGATGCGACCCGGGGACGCAACCCTTCGTGACGAGTACCTACACCAACTCCTGGAATTGCACACCGACCACAGCGGGCACCTACAATGTCCTCCTGGATGCGGTCGACAACACGGGAACGAGGGTGCAAACAGCAGCGACTCTCACCGTCCAGAGCGGGGGCAATAGCGGCAATGGAAACGGGAACGGCTCGGGAACGAATCCGCTCGCCGGCCTCGACACAGTCCTGCCCACGTTGTTCATCTTCGCCTTCGTTTTCTTGGGGGCGCTCGTGGCCCTCGCGGCGGGCGTCGTTGCGATGGCGGTGCTAGTCTCGCGTCGCCTTCGGCAGCTCACGGAGGCGATGAAGGGCGATCGAGACGGCTCGAAGTCCTTCGAAGACGTCTCCGACGCGAAACCTCCGACTTAAGGTGACGCCCGGCCGTTACCACGGCGCGACGCTCAGACCGGACTCATGACAGGGGGCCGCAAACGACGAAAGCATCCGGCCCCAGGGAATTCGCGTGAACGCGGTTTGTCCGGGTGGGTCGCACCAACATGAGCGATCGCGGCGCGACCCGAATCGTGCCAGTCGGCGGTCGGTCAATTGTGGTAGGCGTCATGCTCGCCGACGATGCGACTAGGGGATTCTCTCGAGATGGCAAGAGAGCCGCCTGGACGCCGGAGGACTCGGGATTGTCAGCGGGATTGGGGCCGCGCCGCCGGAGTATGTGGTAAGGATCCTCGACGGCCCCGATGAGCTTGGCGATCCTCCACCAGATTCTGGGATTCGACCGCCCTCCAAGCAGAGGCGAAGGTTCATGCCGTCGCATCTCAACTCCCAGTCGGAGGGATTTCGATCCCCAGACCGGCGACGCTTAGCCTCGCTCTCGCGGCCATCCTGCTGTCTACGGGGATCAGCCTAGCGGCCGGTCCGGTCGTTGCCACCTCGGTGCGCCGTTCCGCGGTCGCTCCCTCGCTGCTCTCTCCCTCTCCTCGACTCGGTGCGCTCTTGCCCTTGACCGGGGCCCTCGGCCTCTACGGGACATCCATGGCCAACGCCGTCGGGCTCCTCGAGGAACAGGTGAACGCGTCCGGCGGCATCCGAGGGACGAACCTCACGGTCTATGTGGAGGATTCCCAAACCGACCCGAACGCGGCGCGAGCCGCGGCCACGGACCTGATCCAGAACAAGGGCGTCCAAGCGATCGTCGGCGACGCGTACGCCGGAGGAACCCTGGCCGCCTTTCCTGTTGCCCAGGCGGCGGGCGTCGTCATGATGTCACCGAGCGCGACGAGCGCCACTCTGTCCACCGTCGACTCGGGCGACTTGTTGTGGCGCACGACGGCCTCGGATCGACTGCAGGGAAAGGCCGCCGCGTCCCTCGCCTGGACCAACCTGAGCTATCAACGGATCGGCGTCCTCGCGCGGAACGACTCCTACGGGCGTAACATTGCGAGTTCCTTTGACGAAAACTTCACGGCCCTGGGCGGCACGGTTCCGATCGTCATCTTATACCTGGATTCTGCAACCGATCACACGGCCGAACTCACGTCCCTCTTCTCCACGAATCCGCAGGCCGTCTTCCTCGCCGCGTACCCATACGACGGCCAGATCATCCTTCAGAACTGGTGGGCGAACCACGCCGCCTGGCCGACCCATTGGATCTTCACGGACGGCATGGACGATCAAACCACGATGGACAGCTTGCGGTCGAACGGGGTGGAGACGGGCAATTTCACCGGACTCGCCCTCAGCCGATCTCCGACCCCGACCGGCGTCGACGCGTACGAACGGTACCGCTCGGCCTACGCCGCGCGGTTCGGCCAGGAGCCCACGCTCCTCTCCGAGAACGCCTACGATGCCGCTTTCATCCTCGCGCTGGCGATGGAGGCGGCAGACAGCACGGATCCGACTCAGTTCCGGTCCGCGCTGCGATACGTCGCGAATCCACCTGGCCACACGATCCTGCCAGGGCAGTGGGCCGAGGCCCTCGCGGCGCTGGACGCCGGAGAGAACATCGACTATTGGGGCGCCGCGAACCGAGCCGACTTCGACAGATACGGAGACGTCGGGACCGCCTATGGGGTCTGGCTGGTCGACGGTGCCGGGGTCATCCGCACCGTCGCGGTCCTCGATGAGCCGATCTTCTGGACCCCGGCTCCTGAGGACCCGTTGCCGCCCCACGTCGCAATCTCATCACCCACGGAAGGCGCGCTCCTCTCGGGCGTTTCCACCATCCGAGGAACGGCCAACGCGAGCCTCGGGATCGCTGCGATCCAGGTTCACGTGGACGGAGGCGAGTGGCAGAATGCAACCGGGAATGTGACGTGGACGTTCAACTTGAACACGACGGCGCTGAACGATGGGCCGCACCGGATCGCCGCAAGGACGTTCGACGGAACGCATTATTCTTCTGAGGCGACGATCGACGTGACGGTCGACAACAGCCCACCGTCCGTCGTGATTCGGAGTCCACTCGCCGGGGCGTATGTGGCGGCTTCGCTCGCGATAGCGAATTGGTCGGCGACCGATCCCGTCTCCGGCGTCGAGCGGATCGAGGTCCAGCTCGACACATCCAGCCCTCTCGTGTTGCCCGGGACCGCGACGAACCAATCCTTCGCGAATCTGGCCGGGGGCGCTCACTCCCTGACCGTACGAGCCATCGACCGCGCAGGAAACGTGGGGGAGCGGTCGGTCGCCTTCATCGCCGACGCCTCGGGTCCAACGACGGCCTTCTCGATCGACGGCACGCAAGGTGATGCATTCTGGTTCACCTCTGACGTCCGCATCACGCTCGCGTTCGTGGACTCCGGCTCCGGCGTCGAGACGACCTTCATTCGCGTGGACCAGAATCCCTGGCAGGCCTACACGACGCCCCTCGTGCTCTCCGCCGACGGGGTTTACAACGTCTCGTTCTATGCGCGCGATCGGGTCGGCAACTTAGGCGGATCGACGTGGGTCCGGATTCCGATCGACCGCACCCCGCCGGATTTGACCGTCGACCCGCTTCCCGCCCTGGTCACCCACAGTGGCGTGACGGTTACATGGGCGGGATCCGACGGGACCTCGGGCATCCGAGGGTATGAAATCAGCGTGGACGGCGGCCCCTTCGGCTCTGTCGGAACGGCGAGCGCGAAGCAACTCATTCTCGCGGACGGAGACCACACCATCCGGATCCGGGCGAGCGACAACGCAGGCCACAACGTCACGGCCTCGATCGCGGTCCGCGTCGATACGAACGTGTTCAGCTTCTCGGGACCGTATGGCGGCGCGCCGACCATCGCGCTCCCTGTCGTCATCGCCGCCATCGCCCTCGTCCTCTTCTGGAGACGGAGTCGGCTCCGCCGCGGCGGTGCCGCCAAGCCAGGTCCTTAATGGTCTCGAGCCGATCGTTGCTCGGTTCATCTCGACCTGTCGGCCCTCGTCTCCGATTCGGGGAACGCACCGCCACGACAAGACGGCCGCCATGAGGTGGCGCAACCTCAAGTGCATCGCACCTCTTATTCCGGAAGTCATGGGGACCGAGTCTGATCGCCCGACCGCGCTCATCACCGGGGCAAATCGCGGCTTGGGGCTCGAAACGTCCGCCCAGCTCCGCGCCAGGGGTTTCCGTGTGGTCCTCACGAGCCGCGACAAGAAAAAGGGAACCGCGGCGGTTCGAGGATTGGATCCCGATGGCGGCGATGTGCTGTATCATCAGCTGGACATCACGGATCGCGCGAGCATCTCCGCCGTTGCGAAGGACCTCCCAGCTCTCGTTCCCCGCCTCGACCTCCTCGTAAACAATGCGGGGATCGGTTCCTGGGGAGCCGATCGACGCGCCTCGGTTCGCACGATCGAGACGAATTACTTCGGATCGCGGGATGTGACGGATGCCCTCCTTCCGTTCATCCCAGACGGCGGCCGCGTGGTCATGGTGTCGAGCGGACTCGGAGAGCTGTCCACCCTCGGTCGGGATCTCCGCCCGCAGTTCGCGGATCCGTCGCTCACTCGGCCCGCGCTCGACTCCCTCGTGTCCTCATACCTTGCGTCCCTTGAAGCGGGAGAGACCAAGCGCTCGGGTTGGCCATCCGCGTATTCCGTCTCGAAGGTGGCCCTCAATGCCCTCACTCGGATACTGGCTCGGGAACTTTCGCCGCGGGGAATCCGCGTCAATGCGGTCTGTCCCGGGTGGGTCCGCACGGACATGGGTGGCCGCGGTGCGACGCGGAGCGTGCCGGTGGGAGGGCGATCCATTGTCCTCGGGGTAATGCTCCCGAAGGATGCGACCGGGGGATTCTACCGAGACGGCAAGCAGATTGCTTGGTGAACCTGGAGTAGCCTTCAAGCCCTTGGACCGCGTAGGGTCGCGCCATGGAGACGGGGGAGTCCCAGGGAAACGTCGAAGACTTTTCGGGCGTCCTCAAGAAAGAGGTCACGAATCCACGGAAGGACACGCCCTTCGTCGTCCTGATCTCGCTGCTCGCCACGCTTGCCCTGGCCCGGGCCTTCGTCCTCCTCACCGGAGCGGCCGAGACGACGACGGAGACATCCACGTACATCGGCCGGAACCTGATCATCGGGGGCTATCACATCCACCACTTCTTCTACGGGTTCGCGCTCATCTGCGCCGCGGCCTGGATCGCGATCCAGTACCCCACCCGTAACTTGCCCCGCCTCGCTGCCGCCTTGTTCGGCGGCGGCCTCGGCCTCTGCGTGGACGAGATGGGATATTTTCTCGGAGGCCAGGTGAACTACTTCGACCGGACGACGTACTTCATCGCCACTTCGATCATCTTGGTCCTCTTGGCGGCCCTCTCGTTCCGCTCGTTCCGGGAGGCCACGCGGGACGATCTCCGATGGCTCGTCGGTCGTAGGCCGCGGGGCATCGCCATCCTGGCCGTCTTGCAGATCCTAGCTTCGCTCGCTCTCCTCGTGGGCGGTCTCGTCCTGTTGGTCGCCGCGGGCCTCCCGCCGTCCTCGGACGTCCAAGGGGAGGCCGGTGCCTTCGCCTTGGGGACGGTCCTGGTCCTCCTCGGCATCCTCAGCCTCATCGTGGCCTGGGGGCTCTGGACTCTCCAGCCGTGGGCCCGGCAGGTCGCGATCCTCTTCGCGATTGTGTCCCTGGGAACGGACGTGGTCTCCATCGTCACGGGCGGTTACGAAAACGCGGTCGCCCTCCTGATCGACCTGCTCCTGATCTGGTACCTGACCCGGCCGGGCGTGAGGGCCGCCTTCGTCCGCGTCGACCGTTCCGCCCAAGGAACGCGAGGATCCATCTAAGCCATGAGTCGAATCTTGAAGGTCGTCATCTTTGGAGCCACCGGCCAGACGGGGCGCCTGCTGGCCGAGCGCGCGATCACCCACGGTCATGCGGTCACCGTCTTCGCGCGCGAGCCCGGTAGCCTGAGCGCTCCCGGCGGATCAGTTCGCGTGGTACGAGGAGACGTCCTCGATGCCGCTTCGGTGGACCACGCGGTGGCGGATCAGGAGGCCGTCCTTGTCGCCCTCGGAACCGCCGCACGACGAGGGTCTCCCCAGGTCCTCCCGCACGGAATCCGTCACATCCTTGACGCGATGGAGAGGCACGGGGTGAGACGCATCGTGGTCCTCTCGGCCGCCGGTGCGCTTCACGAACCGGTCGGGTCTATCGTCGGCAGCCTCGGTCTGATCCTGGCCCGCGCCTTCTTGCCCGGCGTGTATCGGGAGCATCGAGCCATGCTCGAAGAACTCCGCACACGGAATCTGGACTGGATTGCCGTGAGGCCCGTGATCCTGACGAATGGGCCCTGGACCGGCCGATATCGCGTTGCGGCCGAGGGCATCCCTCGAGGCGGCTATCGGGTCTCCCGGGCCGATGTCGCCGATTTCATGATCCGCCAGCTGACGAGCGACGAGTTCGTCCGGAAGATGCCCGCCATCTCGAATTGACTCGGGGAAGTCGTCGCCAAGTTTCATGAGCTGACAGAGCTTCGCGGGACCGATGACGTACTCGGAGATGCAGGCCGCACGCGTCCGAAAAGAGCTCGCGGGCCGATCGGGGATCGTCGAGAAACAGATGTTCGGCGGCATCGCCTTCCTCCTCGGTGGCAACATGGCCGTTGGTGTACGGGGAGAGGACCTGATCGTCCGCGTGGAGCCCGGCCAGACCGACACGTTGCTCCAAGAGCCCGGTGCGAAGCCGTTCGACCTCAGCGGCAGCCGCGGCCCACCGGCCGGATGGCTCCTCGTTGCGCAATCCGGGTACCAGACCGACGTGGCCCTACGCACGTGGGTCAAACGTGGGGTCGCGTACGCGTCCTCGCTGCCGAAGAAAGGACTAACAAAGTCCAAGGAGAAACGGTAGCGCGGGACGGGCGAGCGGTCTGTGGACTCGCGGATCGGCGGCCGCGGAACTTCAATTCGGGTGGAATTCTGACATACGCATTTGAAGCCGAGGCAGGCTCGAGGTCTCCATGGAAACGCCGAGTCCGCCTCCGAAGACCCGGATGAAGGCCCTCTTCGCCATCGTCGCGATTGCCCTCTTGTTGCTCGGCTTGGGAGCTGGCTACCTTTTGGGACGCCCTGTGCCCGCGGCGATACCAGGACCCGTGAGCGGCCTGCTCCGGACCATGATTCCCCGGGTCGACGGCTGGTTCCGCAACGCATCCGTGTCCTACCTGGACTTCGGTCCTCAGTCGAACGTCGCCGTGCCCATCCTCGCATTCTTCCAGGCCACTTCGCCGAGCACTCCGGTCGCGGGGCAGAGGAACATAATCGACACGATACCGAGCCAGCCCGGATACAGCGACTTCTGGCGGGTCTACAAGGTCCTCGTGCCGGACGGATATGTGGCGAACTCGATCCGTTCCCTCGGGGAGGCGGTCGCCTCCGGCTACACAATCCAGGAGACGAACACCATCGTCAACTGCCCCGTCGTGAATCCAAACGCGACGATCGCCGGCTCGTCGCAGACGCTCGTTTCAGGCTGGTATCGCAACCGTGACGTGTTCTACTTCGATGAAGGCACGCGGTCGCCCGCAGAGGGTCTCGTGGTGGTCGCCGCCCCGATCTACGCCTTCTTCCATTCGGACGGAACCGCCGTTGCGGGTCAGCGCAACGTCATCGACGCCCTCCCTGGGAATTCGAACTACAGCGATCTCTGGAACGTCGTGAAGGTCGTGGTTGACGCGTCGTACGTGGCGAACGACTTGAAAGATGCTCGATCGATCCTCGCGGCGAACGGGGCCGGACAGCTCAACCTCGAGATGACCACGATCTACGTGAACTGCCCCGTGGTGAGCTGAGCCACGACACCGTCTTTAGCCGGACCGTGCGTACGGCCCGCGGATCCTCGTGAGCGCGGCCTTGCGTCAGCTCCTTTGGTTCCTCCTCGCCGGTACCCGAGGAGGCCTCAATCGCGCACGAATCATCGAGGCCCTGCGTGCGCGGCCGCGGAACGCGAACCAGCTTGGAAACGATTTGGGTCTCGACTATCGCACGATCCGGCATCATTTGCACCTCCTCGAGCGCAACGGCCTCCTAAAGCGACCCGCCGGGCCGGCCTATGCCGCCCCGTACTTCCTCTCCGAATACCTCGAAGCGAATTACCAGATCTTCGAGGAGGTCCGTCGCAAGCTACCGCCGTCCAAGGGTGGATCCGAATGACAACGGATATCTCCATCTCGCCGGTCGCGGTACCGGAGCGTGCAGGCCCATGAGCGACATGATGATCGCGAGCATCCTTGTCGGCGGGCTGAACGTGGTCCTCGCGTCGGGCCTCCTTTTCGTGTACCGCGGCGTGTACGTGCGGACGAAGGCCCCCTTCACCCTTGCCCTCCTCCTCTTCGCGACCGCGTTCCTGGTCCAGAATGCGATCGTCGTCTATTCGTTCGTCACGATGATGTCCATCGTCCCGGGCGCCCTCGACCCGTACCTGCTTGCCATCGGCTCCTTCGAGGCCCTCGGCCTGGCGGCGATGCTCTGGAGCGCCTCTCGCTAGACGATTGCGACGGGTGGGCCAAAGGGGATCGATCGGATGAGGATGGAGTTGGTTCTGCCGCGCGACTTGCCTCGTTGCGGCGATTGGGCGCATCCATAGGGACCACTCGCCGCTCGAAAGATCGATGTGTTCCTCTCGACAAGCTTCTGGAGCGACCGTCCGAACTCGTCGCCATGGCCTGCTTTCTCCTCGTTCGAATCCTTCGTGGTGAACTCGACGCGAACGAGCGCTCCAGAGTCCGGTTCCTCGGCCATGTTGTCCCTCGCTGCGGGACGAGTAGCCGCGGCCTACTTGGCGATGAGCCTGGGAGATTAGGAAAAGTATTCGCGCTCCCGTGGCCCTACGGAGAAACGGGACCGCCGAAACCCGAACTTTCGGCCACGCCTCCCCTCAACCTTGATAAACCGCGCTCTTTATCGGCCGGCCCTTGAAAATCGGGAATCGGATCAAAGGGCGCGCGGACCGCAAGGCCGCGATGGCCTTCATCTACGTGACGATCATCCTGGACACCCTCGCCCTCGGGATCACGATCCCCGTCCTCCCGCATCTGATCACGAACTTCGTCGGGGACAAGGCCGAGACCGCCGCGATCTACGGGCTTCTCGTGACAATCTGGGGCCTCATGCAGTTCCTCTTCTCGCCGCTCATCGGCGTGCTCTCGGATCGCTTCGGCCGCCGCCCCGTCCTGATCCTGTCCGGGTTCGGACTCGGACTCGACTACATCATCATGGCGCTGGCGCAGAGCCTGCCATGGTTCTTCGTCGGGCGCATCTTGTCCGGGATCATGTCCTCCAGCTTTGCGACGGCCGCGGCCTACGTGGCCGACGTGACGCCGGTCGAGCGGCGCGCCGGAGCGTTCGGGATGGTCGGAGCCGCGTGGGGCATCGGCTTCATCGCGGGCCCTGCCATCGGAGGCGTCCTGGGCACGTTCGGCATCCGCATTCCGTTCTGGGGCGCCGCCGCGTTCTCCCTCGCCAGCGCGAGCTACGGACTGTTCGTCCTCCCGGAGTCGCTTGCCAAGGAGCACCGGCAGCGCTTCGCGTGGCGCCGGGCGAACCCGATCGGGTCGCTCACCCTGCTCCGCTCCCATCCGGCCCTCCTCGGCCTCGCGGCCGTGACGTTCGTCCAGTTCATGGCGTTCCAGGTCCTGCCGACCGTCTTCGTGCTGTATGCGTTCGATCGCTTCGGGTGGCGGGAGTTCCAGGTCGGGCTGTCCCTCGCGCTCGTGGGCGCTCTGAACATTACGGTCCAAGGAGGACTCGTGCGACGGTTCATCGCGCGATTCGGCGAACGCAAAGCGTTGCTCACGGGCCTGCTCTTCGGGTCCGCCGCGCTGGTCGTCTGGGGCCTCGCCCCGAACGACATCGTCCTCTTGCTCGCCGCCTTCGTCTTCGCACCGATCGGATTTGTGGCGCCCGCCTTGCAGAGCCTGATGACTCGGCGGGTCGGTCCTTCGGAACAGGGGCAGCTCCAGGGTGCGAACGCGAGCATTGCGGGTCTCACAGGAGCCATCGGCCCCATTTTCTTCGGGCTCGTATACTCGCTGGCGATCGGCTACCGGGCCCAGTTTGACTTGCTCG